>Ga0070731_10001472_pt1 | contig 24316 bp, 19 predicted proteins | sample Coa_R1_2_FD_66448 | JGI IMG/M metagenome (GOLD analysis project Ga0070731, IMG submission 66448) | Surface soil microbial communities from Centralia Pennsylvania, which are recovering from an underground coalmine fire - Coalmine... | ecosystem: Environmental > Terrestrial > Soil > Unclassified ... | reverse complement strand
GAGGCCGAGCCGCTGTATCGACGCGCGCTCGCGATTCGGGAGAAAGCCCTCGGCCCTGAACATCCGGATGTCGCGGCCTCGCTCAATTACCTCGCGGCGCTCTATCGAGCGCAAAAGCGCATAGGAGAAGGACTGGCCAGCGCGCGCCGGGCAAACGCAATTCTCGCCACCCGGTACTCGCGTCGCGATACGGCGGATTCGCGCGGTGCCTCGGCTGAACAGCGCACGAGGTCATGGGGCTTTGAGCAACACGTCGCGTTGCTCCAACTGGATGGCGATCAGAATCCCGCTGCTCGCGGGTCGGACGGGGCTGAGGCGTTCGCGGTCGCCCAGCTTGCGCGGGCAAGCGATACGGCGGAGCAAGTAGCCCGCATGGCCGTGCGCTTTGCAGCCGGGAGCGACGCGCTCGCAGAAGTAGCCAGGCGGCGCCAGGACCTCGTTGCGCGAGCGGAGGCTGTGGATGGGCTGCTGGTTCGCGAAGCTTCAAAGCCCACGGCACAACGAATTGCGCAGAATGAGCAGCGGCTCCGCGATGAGCAGGGGCTTCTCACCAAGCAAATCGCGGAACTGGATGGGCGGCTCGATCGGGAGTTCCCGCAATACCGGGAGCTCGCCAGCCCCCAGCCCCTGGCCCTGGAGGCTGCTCAGAAGCTGCTAGGCGCCGATGAAGTCTTAGTCTTCTTCCTTGTTGCAGGCGATGAGAGCTACGTCTGGGCCGTGAGGCAGGGATCGGCGTCCTTCCAGCGACTCACACTTACCCGTAAAGATCTCGGCGAGGCGGTAAAGAAGCTGCGCTCGCAGCTTGACCTCGGAGCGGGGGATCCTTCGGTGATTCTTGGCCGACCGTTCGATGCCGCCACCGCCTACGAACTCTACGGCAAGCTCTTTGGGCCGGTCCAAGGGGTCATCGAGGGAGCGAAGAACCTGCTTATCGTTCCGGACGGGGCGCTGCAAAGCCTACCTCCCGGGGTACTCGTCACTGAGCCGCCCAAGGGGCCGCTCAATCAGCCCGCCGATTACGCACAGCTCGCCTGGCTCATCAAGAAGTACGCCATCACCATTCTGCCCTCGGTGGGGTCGCTCCGTGCCCTCAGAGCCTTTGCCCGGACGAGCCCGGGCACCGAGCCCTTCAGCGGCTTTGGCAACCCGGTGCTTGAGGGGAACGGCGGCACCGCGCGGGGCGTGACCCTCTCGGCGCTCTTCTCGCGCGGGCCTGTGGCCAACGTGAGCGAGGTGCGCAAGCTCCAGCCCCTGCCTGAGACCGCGGATGAGCTAAGAGCTATCGCAGCGACGCTTAAAGCTCCGGGCGGGAGCCTGTATCTGGGATCGGCTGCCACCGAGACCAAGGTCAAGAGTCTGGATCTCTCCCGCGTACGCAACCTCGCCTTCGCCACCCACGGCCTGATGGCGGGGGACTTCAAGGGCATGGCCGAACCTGCTCTTGTGCTGACCCCGCCCCCGGAGGGGACGGCGCTAGACGATGGGCTGCTGACAGCGAGCGAAATTGCGCAACTGAAGCTCAATGCCGAGTGGGTGATCCTGTCGGCGTGCAACACGGCAGCGGCCGACGGCAGCCCGGGGGCGGAGGGCTTGTCGGGCTTGGCCAAAGCGTTTTTCTATGCTGGAGCGAGAAGCCTCTTGGTCTCGCACTGGGCGGTGAGCTCGCAGGCCGCCACGGCGCTCACCACGCGCATGTTCGAGGAGTCGGCCAAGGGGGCGAGCAAGGCCCAGGCGCTACAGCGCTCGGAGCTTGCGCTCATGCAGCGTACCGACAATCCCTACTTCGCCCACCCTGCGTTCTGGGCGCCGTTTGTGCTCGTGGGCGAAGGTGGAGGGGATTGGTCCAAGGCGGCCTACTCGACAACGGTCCTGTCAAAAGCCGCCCAGCCGTCAGTGCCTGCTGCAGCTCCGCCATCAACTCAGATTGCAGAGCCCTCGCCGCCGGAGGAACGCTCCGAGGCGCAAGACGATCCGGTCAGCCACGCGGCGAAGGGCGTCAAGCGCTTGCTCGAGGGCATCTTCGGCGATCGAACGAGACCCAAACCTGACTAGGAATGTGATGAAAAAAACTGGCAGATACCGATTTCAAGTCCTATTCATTTCAGTTCTGATGATTGGCGCCGCATCGCTGTTGCGAGCGCAGTCAATCCCCAAAGTTCAACCCAGCGACTCCGCTCGCTCCTGCGACTTGAGTTCCGCTCTCGCTTTCGACCTCCGCATGTCAGATTGCGAAAACCGTTGGGTAGTATTGCCGAAGAAGCCTGGAGATGATTCCCACGCTTACGGTTACATATACATCGACCCAACGGCAGGATTTACGTTGTACGTCGGTGGAGGGTTCAAGCTCGATGCCGCCGGAAAATATCAGAGCATGCCGAACCCTCTTATGCCTAGGAGTTTTACGCTAATAGATAAGGAGGGAAAAAAACAGGAATATCCGACAAACGCAGTCCAGATGAGGATGCGGCTACGAGAAAATGGAATCGTGTCCGCACTGCCAAGGGATGCATTGGCTCAACTAGGGTTGAGCGACACGCCGGAATGGATCAGCCACTATGAGGACAAGTCCAGTTCCGCTGTCCATGCTGTGAATTGGGGGCGACTCTATAACGGTTTCGGCGATTCCGCGCGGGCGCTTTCCTATCTCGAACCGGTATTCAGGGAGCAGCCACAAGCGCGTGGGCTCATTTTCGAGCTTGCCTATGCCTATAACGCTCTCGGGCGCTTCGGTGACGCTGTGGCGCTGGTAACGAGCATTAGCGAGCAGGATCGCAAGAACCCGAATCTATGTAAGGAGCTGGCGTTTAGTTATCTAAGTACGAAACGATTCAGAGAAGCAAAAGAGTGGTACCTGTACTGCCTTTCGATTGAGCAGAGCACCGTTTTGGTAAGAAGCGAAATGGCATTCAACCTTTCGCAAGCCTATCGGCAACTCGGAGACGGCGAGAACTGCAAGCAGTGGATGTCCAAGGCAAGGGAGTGGGCGCCTCAAGGTTCACACCTCGACCGTCGTCTCAAACAGCAACCCCAAATGGAGCAGGCCTGCGGTTCCTAGTTCGCCTGCTGTAGATAAGGACGATCCCATCAGCCAGGCAGCGAATGGCGTCAACTCTAAGCATTTTCACAACTAAAGGGTCGGTAATAGTCGATCTCGAAAAGATGAAGATCAGGCCGAACTAGCCGAAAGAGAGTACAGCAGTGAACTCAGCGTTGCGAAAGGTGAGGCATCGGGCGGCGGCGGACGGCACGCCGGGTGCCGAAGGACTCTCGGGCCCGGCTAAGGCCTTCTTCTACGCGGGTGCCCGCTCGCTTCTCGTGTCGCACTGGTCGGTGGCCTCTGACTCGACCGTGGCGTTCATCACGCGCATGTTTGAGGAGGCGGCGAAGGGCGCGAGCAAAGCGGAGGCGCTACAGCGCTCGATGCTCGCGCTCATGCAGAGGACCGACAAGCCCTATTTCGCCCACCCCGCCTTCTGGGCGCCGTTCGTCGTGGTTGGAGAAGGCTAGTGAGAGCAAGTCCAGTGTGACTTAGGGAGGTGTCATGTTCATCATCATTCCAACTGGAAGGAAATACACGTCCACGGTACGTTCCGAATACACGCGCAACTGTGTCTGCGAAAACTGCAAGGCAGCGTTTTCGTACAAATTCACGGTGACCGGGACGGGCACAGGGCACAGCACATTTTGGCTCCGCAATGAAGCGGCAGGCGAGGAAGCCAAGGACGCCGCGAAGCGATCGATGGAGAAGAACGCCCAGGCGGCCTTTCCACCGGTTGCATGTCCGACGTGCAGCCACTTCCAGCGTGCGATGGTGAATTACTACAGGAAAACCCGACTTCCTCAGCTCTTTGTGTTTTCGACCACCTGTTTTTGCATTGTGGCAATGCTTTCCGCGATCTTTGCGATTAAGGTTGGAGTGGTTAGCGTGCTGCAGTCCGAGGTCTTTTGGATCGCGCTTCTACTGTCAGGCGCCATGCTGGGGTATGTGCTCTATATACGTACACACGCCGTGCCCAAGAAGAAACCAAGCGATAGCCTTGTCGCCCTTGGCAACAACTTCAGTGGCGGAAAAGACGTCACGCAGCAAGTTGCTTCTTCGCTAAACGTTCCGGCGGAGCGAGCGCCGGTACCCATCCAATCAATTCCCGGCAGTGCGAGTGCCTTCGCGTCGTCGGTGATGTTCGCTGCGCCAAAAGATGCCGCGATGAACATTCGCGAATTCGATTTCAACGCGCTGCCGCATGCGGTCCGAGAGCGGTTCGTGGCTGCAATCAAGTCCAAGGATAACGCAGACTCCCCAATTATTCGAGAAGTCCAGGGCATCGCAGGACTCAGCGTTGGGCTTGTCCTGTTACTGCTGCTTGCGTATTCCTGGGTCTTCGGAGGGCTCAAGCGCGGTTTCGGAGTGCTTGGCGATACCGATGCGTGGCAAACGGTTGGGCAGGGCATCTTCTACGCCTGCGTGTTGGCGGCTGTGTTCTATGCAGCGCTCGCACTGTGGCGGCGAATTCAGATGCGTAGGGCCGTTCCCTACATGCCCGGCCGCTACCTGTTTCCGCTCGATCTCGTAGACGCTCAGACGCGCCAGTTGAAGATGTACCCGCTGGAGAAACTAAAAAGCTTCAACACCGTGCATCACGACCGGTTCGGCATCCCGCGTGCGGCGATTTCGCTCGGTTTCGAGGACGGTTCGCAGCAGCAGCTGGCAATCGGCAGCAGCGAGGCGGCGCGACAGGGCCTAGCGCAGTGGAATACAAGACGAGAGGAGCTGCGACAGGCGAGCCAGGCGCAGGACGCCGCGGCGTTTTCCCGGCTGGACCCTTTTTTCGCCATTCGCACCGCCAACTGGACCGTCGCCTCGCCCGCCCCTGAGGGGGAGCCCCTAACCGCGCGGCATCTGCCGAAATCTCTGCGGTGGCGGGCGCTGATCGCCGTCGGCACGGCCGTGATTGTGGCGTTCGCCTCACTATTCGTTCGAAATGTGATGAGCGACGACGCGCTCTACAAAGAGGCGCTCCGCGTCGGCACCGAACCCGCATATCTGGATTATCTGCGTGCGGGCCGGCGTCACGTCGACGAGATTCGCGCCGGTTTGCCGCGCGTGGCATTCAACGACGCGAAGAAGATACGCTCAGTGACGGCTCTTAGGAGCGTGCTGCAACGCTATCCGAAGGCGGGCTTGCAGGACGACGTGAAACGGGAGCTGGCGGCAGCCTACGCTACCGCGCTTGCTAAATTTCGCACCCAGGCAGCGACGTCCGATCCGACGCTCGTGCCATTCATGGAGCAGGTGCTGTCGGCGCTCAATGAGGCTGGCAGCTCGACGCTACAGGTGCGTTTTACGCGGCCGAGCGGGGATGAATTGCGGAAAGTGGATCTCCGCATCGTGCAGAACGCAGGCAAAGGGCGCGAGATCGCGCCGGTAGCGAACCATTTCGGCAGTAATAGCGCCGGTCCGCGCGAGACACGCATCGTAGGCGAGTTGACGCGCGGGTTTCGGGCGATATTCCCGAGTGACGTTCTAAGCGTTGCGAGCGTCACGGCGGTGAATCCTCAGCTCCCCGTGATGGATGTCACCTACGGCATCGTGCCCTCGGGCACGCTGTACAAGCTTGACGAGGCGGAGCGCTTCTTTGTTGGAGTGAAGGTACATTTTGATGTCCGGATGTCATTGCCTGCGTCAACGGACGATTGGCGTTTTAATCTGGACGTTCTGCCGCCTGAAAGGTTCGTTATCAACTTCAAACTTCCGCCGGGCGTATTGCACGGAATTGCGCCCGACGAGCGAGTGTATGTCGTGATGGCAGAGCGGGCCTTCGATGAGTTAGGGCTGAAGCTTCGGACGGCGTTCTTTCGCCCGGAAAGCGATGCCTACAAGCGGGCAGCGGGGAAATAGTGGACTCGCTTTGTCGTAGGAGCGGCCGCAATAACCCTTTCTCAGAGGAGCAACCCGCTGAAGAATCCCGTGAACGATGCCCGCGCCATAGCTACCCGTGACGAACTCATGAGCGCCAAGCATCTGTCCCTCGGCATCGACTTAGGCACTACCAACTCTGCGGCTGCGATGTTCGACGGCACGCAGGTCCACCTGGTGCGCACAGTGCTGGGCGCGACGCTTACGCCCTCGGTGGTGCGCATTGATGCAAAGGGGCAAATTACGGTCGGTGCTAAGGCGCGTCGGCTTGTCGAGAGCGACCCCGAAAACACGCGCGGCGAGTTCAAACGGCTTATGGGCACCAGTCAGCCGCTCACCTTTCCCACCGGGAGAACGACGCGCACGCCCGAGGCGCTGTCAGCCGAAGTGCTCAAGTCCTTGCGGGCAGACGTGAAGGCCCAGTTCGGCTTCGAGCCCGCGACGGCTGCCATCTCGGTGCCCGCGCTCTTCGAGCTGCCGCAGTCGGCCGCAACCAGCGAGGCGGCGCGGCTGGCCGGCTTCTCGCGCGTCGAGCTGATTCAGGAGCCCATTGCATCGGCCCTTGCCGCGGGCTGGGGCCACGAGACGCACTCCGGCGTGTGGCTGGTGTTCGACCTGGGCGGCGGTACCTTCGATGCGTCGCTCCTCGAGACCCGCGACGGGCTGTTGCGCGTCATCGGGCACGACGGCGACAACTTCCTCGGCGGGCGCGACTTCGACTGGGCGCTCGTCGATCACGTCCTCGACGTACTGGCCAAGGAGACGGGCCGGCGCTTCGAGCGGCAAGATCCGGCGCTGGCACCGGGGCTGCGCAAGATCAAACTCGCTGTGGAGGACGCGAAGATCGAGCTCACCCGCGCGCCCGAGGCCGCAGTGCTCCTGCCCAATCTCGAGTTCGGGGCCGCGCGCGTAGACGTCGACGTAACGCTCACGCGCGAGGTGCTGATCGCTAAGTGCACGCCGCTCGTCGATCGGGCTATCGCGGTGTGCTCGCGCCTCCTTAGGGCCCACAGCCTCGCGCCGGAGCAACTCTCGCGGATGGTATTGGTCGGCGGGCCCACTGCGATGCCACTGGTGCGCCAGCGCCTCGATGCGCTCTTGGGCGTGCCGATTGGCGAGGGAGTCGATCCGATGACGGCAGTGGCGCACGGGGCGGCGCTCTATGCGGCGACTTCTGGCCTCGATGCGCGCCCGCCCAAAGCGACAGAGGAGAAGGGAGCGCGCTTCTGGCTCCAGTACCCGGCGATAACGCCCGATCTTGCGCCGCACGTGGTGGGCAAGCTCGTCGAAGAGGGCGACCCAAAGCCCGTGCTGGTGGCTCTGGTGCGCGAGGACAACTGGAAGAGCGCCGAGGCACCACTCTCATCCGAGGGAGCATTCACGCTCTCGGTCGACGTGCTCCCGCGACGGCCGAACACTTTCACGCTCCAGGCGAAAGGCGCCGATGGCAAGCCGGTGCCTGTGCAGCCAAAGGCGCTTACCATCATTCAGGGCCTGACGATCAACGACCCACTGCTCGCGCGCTCGATCGGCGTAGCGCTTGCCTACGACACGGTGCGGGTCTACTTCGAGCGCGGCGCACCGCTACCCACGAAGCGTACCTTCCTTCACGAAACGGTGGAGGCGCTTGTGAAGGGTGACGCGGGCTCTTCGCTCACCATTCCGATCGTGCAGGGCGAGTACGAGAAGGCGCACCTGTGCCGCAAGGTGGGCGCGCTTGAGCTGCGGGGCGACGCGCTCAAAGCTACCCTGCCGGCGGGTTCGACGGTTGAGCTGACGCTTGAGCTTGACCGCAGCGGGCGATTGGCGGCACAGGCGCTTGTGGTGGCAACCGGGCAGGTCTTCGAGCAGGTGGCGCATCTCCTGGTGCCCGACGCATCGGTGCCGGCGCTGGAGACGGGCCTCGCCGCGACGCGCGCGCGGCTCGCCTCGATGCGCGTCACCGCCTTTCGCCATCGGCTTGCGAAGCACGTGGCCGATCTCGCCGGGCTCGAGCAGACGCTCGCTGAGGTGGAGCACGACTTGTTAGGCGCAAAAGGCGGCGACGCCGACCTTGCGCAGCGTGCGCGGCGCTCGCTGCTCGAGGCCGACGCAGCCATGGAGCAGCTCGAGGCAGAGTCAGAGTTCCCCAAGTTCGAGGAAGAGGCGAGCCAGGCTCTGACGGCCGCGTCGGTGTGGACGTCGCGCTACGGCACGCCGCAGGACCAGCGCCTCCTCGAGGAGGCTAGCGCCGGCCTGGAACGCGCTCGCACGGCAAGACAAGCGCTCGAGCTGCAGCGTCGCATTCGCCAGGTGTGGAATCTCGCCGACGCGGCCTTCTTCAAGAACCCTGACGCCTGGCTTATCGCGTTCGACGGGGCCGCTTCGCGGGTGCACGAGGCGAGTGACCTGCCTCACGCCCAAAAGCTGGTAGCTGAGGGCAAGAACGCGCGCTCGACGGGCGACAAGGCTAGTCTGCAGCGGGTGACGCAGGCGCTATTGAAGCTGCTCCCCGCCGAGGCGCAGAAGCGGCGGCTCGGCTACGACTCAGGCGTACGCTAATGGCCGTGATGCTTGAGCGCGCGCTAGTCGAGAACCCCTTCCTCGTGCTGGGAGTGCGCCCCGAGTGCTCGCGCGCCGACTTCGAGCGCGAGGGGCAGAAGCTTTTATCGATGCTCGCGCTGGGGCTTGCCGAGGCAGCGAGCTACGCCACGCCGCTTGGCCCCCGCGCGCGCACGAGCGAACTGGTGCGCGACGCGATGGCGGAACTGCGCGACCCGGAGCGCCGCGTGCTGCACGAGCTGTTGGCGCCAGAACTAAACGGACCCACGGCGGCGCTGGCGCTTGAGCCGCCGCGCAAGTCGCCCGAAACATGGACTGAGGCGCTGTGGGCCTTCGGCTTCGCGCCAAAGGGGACGCGGTGGACCCACTCGGCTTAATCATTCTCATCGCCGTGATCTATGCGGCTCGAGCTGGGAAAGCGAAGACGCAGCCGGCCGCTCCGGTACTCACCTCACGCGGCTCGACGACGCCGTCTAACGACCCGCATTTCGGCGGCACGCTGGTTCTGCAGTTCCTTCTCGGCAGCATTTGTCTCGGCCTCCTTGCGGCGGCCATCGGTGGCAGCCTTGTCGCCGCGGTGCTGGCAGTAGTGCTGTCCCTCTTTCTGTTCCCATGGTGGTGGGCGCGATGTGTGTGCGTGCCGCTGGGGCTAGCGCGTTCGGCGTACGCGTTATCAATGCTCTCGAGGGTGACGTGGCGTCGCGACAAGCCGGGTGGGCCGCTGCTGGCGGCGGCGTGGGCGCTGTCGCGGCAGCGACGGCCAAATCCGAAACTGGTGGGGGAGTATCAGACGACGCTTGAGCAGCAGTCCCACGCGCTACAGGCTTCGAGCGTCGTGGCCCAGGGGCTATTCGCAGCAATGGCCGGGCGCTCAGACGAGGCGAGGCGATGGATGGAGAGCGTCTTCTGGTTCGACGCTCGTATCGCAGTGCGGCCGGTTCGCCGCATCGCGTCGGAGTGGCTGCTCGCGGACGCCTGCGCGCGCGGGGAGTGGGCGCGGGTTGTGACGCTGGCGTCGGCACGGCCTGCGCCGTGGTCGCCGCTACTGTCTCTCGCGCAGCTGATAGCGCGGCGACAGCTCGGCGAGGACGTGCCTACGTGGCGGCTGTGGCTCGCATGGGCGCTAGCGCCAGGCCGGCACCGGACATTCGCCTTCGTGCAGAAGATGACGCAGAAGGTGGTGACTCGGAGGGCCGCTGCCGGTGCGCTAGTGGCCGAGGCTGCGCCAGCCACGCCGCCTCTGCGCGCTGCGGTCGACGCGCAGTGGTGCGCGCAGGCTGCGCCGGGGCCAGACCGCATGCTCGCGGCGGCGCGGGCTTGGCAACACGCGCTCGCCGATCCCCTCTTGCGCTCGCGCTGCGTCGCGCGCTTGGGAGAGCTCGGCGGCTTGGGCGTACCCAACGCGGTGGAGCAGCTCGATGCGGCGGTGCGTGCCTTCCTCGTGCCTCACGCCGAGGCCTGCCGCAAGGCGGCGGCGCACGAGCCCTTGCCCGGCGTACTGGAGGCCGCGCTGGGCTCGCGCAAAGACGCGCTCTACGCCCATCTCGAGGACCACCTCAATCGCCTCTCCGAGCGACGCGGCGGCAACCGCATCCTCCCAATGATCGAAGAGTGGCGCGAGCTGGCCTCCGTGCGTGCACTCTATGCCGAACTCTGCGAGATAGGCGGCGCCGACGAGCGCCGGCTCGCTCACGCGGTACTCAAGGACAGGCTACTTAACTACGGCGCGTGGCTCTTCAACCAACATAGGGAGAGGCCGGCCGCCAACGCCATCTTCCGCGCGCTAGAGGTCGAGGCTGAAGCGGTGGGCGATGCGAAGTCCACGCAGGTGAATCGCGAGAACGCGAAGTGCGGGCTTTGAGTCAGTAAGCTTCGCGGGTGTTGTCGCAGAGGGGGCGTTGTTTGGTTGAATGCTGGCGGTTTTGCCAGCATCAACGAATTGACCTCACCTAGAGGTAACGTTTTCTTGGGTTGTTTTAAAGAGTTTCTACGCAATAAAGGAGATTTACGGTGGGTAACTCGGAACTGAATAGGCGACGCATCCTCAAGGGTGGCCTTGCCGCTGGGTCGTTGTTCCTTCCCGCGCCGTATGCCTGGGTGTGGGCGCAGTCCGATGGGACGATGAAGCTGCTTCGTGCACCCAAGATTGCCCTGGTCATCGGCAACGGCAACTACAAGGGATCGCCACTCAAGAATCCTACGAACGATGCAAAGACTTTCGCTGAGGCGCTCAAGGCGTCGGGATTCGACGTGACGCTGCAGCTGGACTTGGGCAAGGCGGACTTGGCGAATGCAGTTGAGGTCTACGTGCACACGCTCGGGGAGAAAAAGTGCGTGGGTCTTTTTTATTATGCCGGGCACGGTATTCAGCTGGCGTGGCGCAACTATATGCTACCGGTGGACATCGATATTGGCGGCGTCGACGACATTCCCAAGCAGGCAGTTGAAGTGAAGAGACTGTTGGACGGTCTAATAAAAGCCGCAAATCCGATGAACCTGATAGTGCTTGACGCATGCCGCAATAATCCATTCGATAGTTTGAAGGGGATTGATCAAAAAGGCCTATCCCAAATGGATGCGCCACAAGACACGCTGCTCGCGTACGCAACGAGCCCGGGAAACGTGGCGAGCGACGGGGATGGAGCGAATGGTCTGTACACCGAGAACCTGTTGCGGGAGATGAAGGTGCCCGAGGTAAAGGTGGAGGACGTGTTCAAGCGAGTTCGATTGGCCGTGCGGCGCAAGTCTAACGGAGCTCAGATCCCCTGGGAGAGTACCTCGCTTGAAGAGGATTTCTGGTTCATACCGCCAAAGGTGGTCAAGAAGCCGTCGGAAGAGGAGTTGATTCAGCAGTTCGAGGAAGAGCTTGCAATATGGGAAAAGATCAAGAACTCGAAAGAAACTACACAGTTGGAAGATTTTCTGCGCCGCTATCCGAGCGGGAAGTTCTCGGAGATTGCCCAGTTTCGACTTGAAAGGATAATGGCGCAACTGCAAAAACAGTTGGCCGAGACAAAGGCTGTGGAACAGGCGGCTTTGGAGAAGGCAGCAGCGGAAAAAGCGGCCGCGGAGAAAGCATTAGCGGAAAAGGCTGCGGCTGATAAGCTGGCAGCGGACAAAGCTGCGACAGAGAAAACTGCCGCTGACATGCTGGCGGCGGAAAAGTTGACAATCGCATCAATTTCCGAACGCAAGAAGCAGGAAGAGTCCGCCCGAGTTGCGCAGGCAGTGCCTGTACCGAATGTCCCGATCCGCCCAACCTCAATCGCTTCAAATCCGTTTAGCAAAGGTACGGGAGTAGTCGATGTGAACTACAAGATCGGCGATAGCTACACATATCGGATCGTGAACCTTTTGCGAAATGCTGAGACGGAGCGGTTTACGGAAAAAGTAACTCAGGTCACGGAGGAAGATGTCATATTCAACAACGGGCGGAAAGTACTCGATCTGTTGGGTAACGACCGTAAATCGCAAAGTGCCGATTTGTTGACAGACGCACAGTTTTTCCCGAGCGTTTATGCCGTTGGCATGAAGTGGTCGACACGGTTTCGCTACACGCGTCGCCTCCACCCGGGCGAGGAAGCAGTTCGGGCATTCGATATGAGGATTGCGACTAGAGAAAATGTAACAGTGGCCGCTGGAACATTTAATGCATTCAGAGTTGAGGGAAGGGGAAGTTCGCTAGCGAATGGTGCTCAACAAACGCGAGTTTATTGGGTAGCTCCTGATGTTGTGAGAAGGCCAATCGCGTATGAAATCGTTACCATGGAACGTCGTAATAGGGGTTACGATGGAGAACCCCAAAGGTTTGAACTGGTTTCATTCAGCGAGTCTCGTTAGGCGGATCGCATGAAGCGCCAATGCGCATCCAATGTTCTGGGCACCATATGCGCTGGTCGGTGATCCGGGGCGTTAGTCGTTCAAGGAAGTCAGTTCCCGCGCAGAATTGTGATGCTGGAGTCATACACGAAGCTATAGTGCGCATGAATATTTGGAGGCGAGAGGTCGCAATGCGCAAGCGCATTCAGTCGCTATTTTTCGCCGCCGCCTGCGCCCTGCAGGCCAATCCGAGCCCCGCTCAGGGCACGATTCCGGGTGCGCAAGCCACATCGCAGGAACTGCCTGCGTCGCCCGCTCCAACGCCACCCGCATCCCCTCCACGCACTATCAACGACATCCTCCAAGTGCTGGATTCCTACAAGCCGGATCCCGGTGTGAACGATCGGGCGAAGAAAATGGCTGCACAAGAGCGACCGGAAACAAATGATCCGAAGGCCCTCGGCGCCTTCTATTATCGCCGGTCTGACGCGTGGTCGGTTCTTGGGTCAAAAAGAAAGCAAGTCGCAGATTTGCGCGAGGCCGTGCGAGTGACCGAGCGCAAAAACCCTTTTCTAGTGGATATGTTGGCCACTCAGGAATACAACATCGGCCGTCCCCTTAGTGCAATTGAGCTGCGTGAAGAGCTTCTGAAATTGGGAGGAGGGTGGGAGGGGACATCAAGTGCAGGTCTCGCTTGGTTCGTGGCACTAGTCGGAGATTTCGACAGGGCAAAGCGCTATCTGGATGTTGCAGAACGAAATTTCGTGATTTCGCGGCAAAAGTCATTGCGAAGTGGAAAGGAGGATCTGTGGCTCTACGACCAAAAGTCCGGCCTCGCGAGGGGGAAGCATTATTTCTTTTTGGCCCAGGGTAAATATGCTGAAGCAGAAGCGGCTGCCCGAGAGGCAGTCTTTGCCGATGAAAAGGACGCTGAAATAAGACCGCGCCGTCGCTTGCTCGGAACATCGGACGTGAGAAACGACGGATATTTTCTGGGTGTTTTCGCTAACGATGAAATCCGCCTCGCTCACGTACTTGTGCTTCAAGGCAAACTTGCAGAAGCTGAATCATGGGCACGCAATTCACTGCGCCATCATCTGGAAAATCATGAACGGTTTGTCGACGGCACCGCCCGCTCGCTTACGACGCTCTCGCAATTACTTGCCGAGCAGGCGCGCTTTGCAGAAGCCGACGCCGTCGCTAAACGGGCGGTTGATACGTTCGTACAGTCCGGCAGTGAATCAAACTCCGTTTATCTGAACGAAGGGCGCTTGGCGCGGGCGGATGCGCTGGTGGCGCAGGGTTCGTGGGGCGAGGCGGTCGAAGAGTACGTGCGACGGCGGGACGGTCTGGCAGGCGATCCGGAGTTCTCGCAGCGGGTAGGGGTGGAGGAGCCTGGATGGGCGATCGCCTTAATTCGGAGCGGCAAGCCGCAGGAAGCGAAGGCGATGCTGGAGGTGATAGAGAAGCGCATGGTCGAGCGCGTAGGTGCTGAGCACTACGACGTGGCCGAGGTACGGGGCCTGCTCGGCATCGCCCTGGTAGAGTTGGGGGACAAGCGGGGCGCCGTGGCGCGCTTTCGCAAGGCGACCGAGAGGCTGTTGGCGCGCAACGCCGGTTCCGATCAAGCACGCTCGCCCGCCAGGGCACTTCGGTTGAACATGATCCTCGAAGCCTATATCGGGCTGCTGCACGACATACAGGGCAGCGCACTCGAGTCGGAGACGCGTATCGATGCGGCGGGCGAGGCGTTTGCCTTGGCCGACGCGGCCCGCGGCCAATCGACCCAGCGGGCGATCGCCGCCTCGGCTGCGCGTACGGCCGCGGGCGGTAACACGCAGCTCGTGGCTCTGATCCGAACGGAACAGGACCTCGCGAACGAATCGAACTCTCTGTTCGAGATTCTGGGGCGTCTCTCCGCTGCGCCGAAGGACCAGCAGCTGCCCACGGTGATGGCCAACATGCGTACGCGGGTCGATGCGATCGCGAAGGAGCGAAAGGACCTCTTTGGCCAGATCGAACGCAGCTTCCCGCAGTACGCCAATCTGATTCAGCCCCGGATGGTCACGCTCAAGGAGGTACGCACCCTTCTCAGGCCGAGGGAAATGTTGATCTCCATCCTGCCGGGCGCAGCACGGACCTTCGTGTGGGCCGTGGCCAAGGATGGTAATGCCGCCTTTTACGATAGCCCGCTCACCGCCGGGCAAATCGGCAAGCAGGTGGGATCGCTACGGACAGCGCTCGATGTGGGCAACGTGCCGTTGACGGCCTTCCCGGAGTTCGATGTTGCGACGGCCTATGGCTTATATCGCGACCTCTTGCTGCCGGTGCGTGAGACGTGGAAAGACGCCAACTCTCTTCTCATCGTGACAAGCGGCCCGCTTGCGCAGATTCCATTCGCCGTGCTGCCCACGCAAGCCGATGCTCTGAAGAAGAGCATCGTGCCGTTCGAGGGTTACAAGGCCGTGCCCTGGCTCATTCGGCAAGTGGCGATTGCGCAACTTCCCTCGACCAACGCGCTGGTCACCTTGCGATCGATGGCCGCCCCCCGCGGCACTCGCCTTGAGTTCGCCGGATTCGGCGACCCGGTGTTCGGCGAGCAGCCGGTGCTGGCCGCGAACACCCGCTCGCTGCACGTTCGCAGTCTCGCCCTGCCACGGGTGACCGAGGAAGCGATTCGGCGCAATCAGACGGTCAACTGGATACCGTACAGCAGCCTCCCGCCGCTGCCGGACACGCGCGACGAGGTACTCGCTATTGCCAAGGCATTGAAGGCGAACATGGATCGCGACGTCTTCCTCGGTCAGGATGCTTCCAAAGAGAAGGTGCGCAGCGCAGATCTCGCCTCGCGCAGGATCGTCGCGTTTGCCACCCATGGGCTATTGCCTGGGGACTTTCCCGGGGTCGATCAACCGGCGCTCGCGCTTGCGGCTCCGCCGGGCGGGGCAGCAGAGCGAGATCCGCGTGCTGCGTTACTGACGCTGGACGATATTCTCTCGCTCAAGCTGGACGCTGACTGGGTGGTCCTATCGGCGTGCAACTCCGCGGCGGGCGATGGTAAGGGGAGCGATGCAATTTCTGGCCTCGGGCGTGGGTTCTTCTACGCCGGGAGCCGTGCTCTGTTGGTCACGCATTGGCCGGTGGAATCGCGTTCTGCACGGCTGCTCGTGACAGGGGTCTTCGAGCGCTACGCGTCCGACGCAAAGATGACGCGAGCTGAGGCATTGCAAGCCTCGATGCTGTCCTTGCTGAACGATACTTACACCGATCAAAGCGGCAAGGCGCTGTACTCCTACGCCCATCCGATGTTCTGGGCGCCTTACGCGCTCGTGGGCGACCCGGGGCGGTAGTCACTCATGTTCATTCCTTTGCCAGGCCAGCATCATCGGAGAGGCCTCTCCAGGAGTGTTTTACGACGCGTTCACACAGGGAGTGCGCTCCGCCGGGCAATGCTTTGGAGGATTTTTCAATGTGCAGCTTCAGCCAGCCGGTTGAAAAGGTTTCTGGTACCAACATCTTCGCTCGCGCCTATGGTGGGAAGCAGCTGTTGGTCTACAGCATGGCCTATGCCGCGAAGAGCGAACTCGCCATGGTATTGCCGATTCCGGTGCCGCCCAATTCTCCCGAGGAGGCGGTGCGCTTCATTAACTTGGAGAAGTGTCCGGATTTCTTCGTTGAACTAAGCGAAGGTTTTCCCGACGCCGCCATTTATCAAATGGGCGCCTCCCTCGAGGCGATGTCGAGGACACTCAAAGTTCACGAAGTGGGAGCCTACGAGGCGTCATTCGTGCCGCGGCCGGAGGAGTTTGGGCGACTCGACGACCGCTTCCGTCTCCCGGCGGAGATCTGGCTCGAGCTAAACAATTACCAGGACTGGGGCTTCGCGGTTTTCAAGTTGAAGCGGACAGAGTTGACCCCCGTGCACCCAATGGCGTTCGAGTTCCCGCGGCGTGACCGTAGCCGTCTCTTTTTTCCGACTTTGCACGTGCACAACCGACGATTCGAACGTCGAGCTTTTTTCGACCACACACTTTATTGCCAGCCCGAGCCAGCCATGAATTGGCACATGCACGAGTGGGAGGAATCGGATGGCGCGGCCGCCGAGTTCGTGCATTGTGCCGAGGCGGCAAGTCTGCTCGACCTTGGGTACCCTTGTTGGCGGACAGTCGTGAAGGGGATGAGGAAGAACCGCGACACGTGGCTCGGGAAGGGGGAAATCGTTCCTGAATGGTCATGAGCGTGGACCTGAATTCTATCCAAAACGAGATTGCGCGGTTAAAAGGGCAAGCGGCGGACGCCATGCGCGAGGACGCACCAGAGGCTTGCGCGATGGCGCGCGAGGCGTTACTGCAACTCTATAGAAAGTGCCTGCGTGCAACCGGTGGTCTCGATCTACTACGTGTACCAAGTCGTTTCGATCCCTGGAGCGCTAGCAGGAGGTCACAAGAGCGTTTGGGGGCTGCAGATTTCGAGGAACTCGAGTGGTTATGCCGGGTAGCGGCTGCAGGACACATCGGCGCCGAAAGGCTGCTCGATCGGGCGCTTAGGCTCGACCGCAACTCAATGATACATCGGGGCTGGGCTCAGATGGAGACGGTTGCGCCCTTACCGGGGTCGCCGGACGCGGCACGATTTGAGGTACTCGCCCATGAATATCCGAAGGTCGCGCAATGCTTCGCAATGCTGGAATGTGAGAAGAAGGATATTGATTTGCCGCAACTACTCTATTGGCTCGACAAAGCAGGAGCCAGAAGCGCAGGTATTGCCGACGGCATCCGGGAGTTGTATCCGGATTTGAGACATCTCACGGCCGGCGAGGCAGAAATCCTACGGCTAAAAGTCGCCGGAGCAAGAGCAATGGTGTCCGTCCCCGGCGTAAAGGGTTAAAAGAGTTATCAAGAATTCGCAGGGCCGTTCGGCACACTCTTAAGGCGCAAAAGCCACAAGGGAACAGTATGGATTTCCTAAGGCACATGCTCGGACAATTTTTCCCTACCCGTTCCCGTAAGGCGATGAAGCCTTACCTGGAGCTGATCCGCGGCTTACCCCGACCGACGCCAGATCAGACCGCCAACTTCGCCGGGTTCGTCGCCAGCGCGCACAGTTGGTACAAGCACTTACCCCCGTTCCCGCCCGGGAGGCCATTCACGTTCTTCCTCGATCCCAACGCGGGTCGCGACCAGATCGTCCACCCGGGCGGCAGCGTGACCTTCGCGGACCGGATCGATAAGAAGAAAGCCTTCCATTACACCTGGATGACCACCGCGACCTACCGAGAGCGCTTCGGCCACTGGGCCTACACCACGGTCTCCGGGACGAGGCTGTTTCATGGCACCGTAGGGGGCGACATGAGGGCGGTCGACACCTCCTCGGGGTCCCGAGTGATGGGCCCGGCCGGATGGGTGCCCGTGCCGCCGGCCCTGATCGAGCAGGGCACCTGCTTCCTCACTGCGGTCATCCACGAGTTATTCAGGCCAGAAATGGCCTTTAACAACTTCCGAGAGCCCCAGGGCGAAAGCATTGCCGGCTTCGTCAAGCTAACCGCCGAGCACCCCGACGACCTCCAAGTGCGGACATACCTGCCGCTACTGGCTCTAGCCCAGGCTTGGATCGCATACTGGCGCGGCCAGCCAAAGCTAGAGCTAGACCTAGAGCTCCGGGTTTGGAGCCACTTCAAGGACGCCACCCATCCGACACAATTTGAACGCTACCTCCGGCAGTTCCCCGCAGGTATTTATGCCGCGCTTGCCAAGCGCAAGATCGCGAAGCTGCGCGGCGAGCCGCTCGAAGAGAGGAGCGCCGAGGCGAAAGAGCAGGAGAAGAGGGAGGCAGAAGAGGTGGCGCGGCGCGAAGCCGAAGTCAAGGCGGAGCTAGAAGCCGAGAAGGCCAGGCCCGAAGCCGAGAGAGCCAAAAAGGAGGAGTACCTAGCCTTTCAACGGGCCATCGAGGAGCAGGTCGAGGTTTTCCACAAGCAGGAGCGCGCCCGGCTGCTTGCCCTCATGCACACCACGTTGGATAAGGTTCTGGAAAGCTGCTTCAGTCATTCCACTGACAAGCGTTGATGCCATCCTTGATTCGATGGCCACTTTTCAGCTATGAACGAGATGATCGAATGACTACTGATGCCTCATGTGTTTTTATTTGCACTGGGAATATGTGCCGCAGCCCGTTCGCGGAACACTTCTTTAGGAAACTGAGTCCTCAGTTGAATCACGTATCGTCAATGGGCCTTGCTGCACTGCCCGGAAGATTAGCGACCCCGGCTTCCGTACGCGCGGCACTTCGATTCGGTGTGGATTTGACTGTGCACCGCACTCGTTCCATTGAAGAAGATGTATTACGGCACGCGAGCGGTATCTATGTATTCGAGCACATGCACCGGGACAATATCGGGCAACTATTTCCTGAGTTTGCGCCCAAAGTTCATCTTCTCGGCTCTCTGGTGGGGACGCAAGATTACGAAATTCCGGATCCGGCGGGCGGGCCCGAAAGTGGCATCGCCCGGTGCTACGAAGTAATCGAAAAGGCCTGCCAGGAGTTGAGCCAGCGGCTTCAAGTATCTGGGGTTGACCTGTGATATTGAACCGTTCGCGTGATGGCTCGCATTCCAGATTGGCCCGCAATTTGTAATTGAAGATCTTTTTCTCTTACCTTCATACCCAAACTGGCCGAGAGGACTTTCTCCGATAGCTCGGCCGAAGGCGCGTCGTTCCGTGCGACGCTGCGTCTGCAACGAGTTGTGGATGCGTACTTGTCGCTGATCGCTCAAATGGCGGCGTCTGTACGGTGTTCGACGCATACGTAGCGGCGCTGGGCGCGGAGCCAACCCTGATTGGAAGCCCCCCGAGTGGTACAAGAAGAAGAAAGAGCCCGCCCGTGGATGGTTTGGCGTGAACGCGGCCCGCTTTTTGATCGAGGTCCAGCGCCAGGCCGGGCGCTCGGCGGACGTGCGCGATCCACTCCGGGCTTTACAACGCCCGCCGGGACAGCTTGGGCAAGTTCTGGAAAGGTCTGTTCGGAAAACACCACGCGATCCTGGTTGCGCGGAGCTTTTATGAGAACGTGAATCTTCACGACTACGAGCACCGCGAGTTGCGGCCAGGAGAGAAGCCACAGAATCAAATCCTGCACTTCAACCCTAATTCGCCTGAGCCGATGCTGGTTGCCTGCATGTGGGACCATTGGGAATCGCCGGGCCAGCCGGACCTTTACTCCTTCGCCGCGATCACCGACGAGCCGCCGCCCGAAGTTGCAGCGACCGGGCATGACCGCTGCCCGATCCCAATCAAGCCTGAGAACGTGGACGCCTGGCTGACGCCCGAGGGTCGATCACTGGATGAATTGCAGGCGATTCTGGAGGACAGAGAGCGGCCCTACTACGAGCATCAGCGGTTGGCGGCGTAGCTGGCGATGCTCGAAGGGAACAAGCTTCCGCCCTGATCGATGGGCACCTTCGGAACTTCTACACGGACAAGCAATGGCGATCTGTCGCGGTATCTTTGCTAGCGCGACCCGGCATGCCGCAGTAGTTGCCCATATGTACCGAATCAACAAATCAAACTACCAACAGTTCCGACAATTCGATCTGAAGCACGGTAGCTAGGCGGAACAGCGCGTCGAGCGACGGATTCCTCCGTCCGCTCTCGATCTGCGACAAATAGGTAGGGCTCAACTCGGCACTGAAGGCCAAGTCCTCCTGAGACATCCGGAGCGCACTCCGCCGGTCTCGAATTCTCGCTCCGAGCTTTTTCTTGAGGGCTGCAAGCTCCCGTGCCATGCCCCGAAGGTTGGAGCCTTGGCAAAGTCGAAGCCATTAACTATAGTTAAAACATGGCGCCGGCCCTCGGTTGACAGCGCTGATCGGAGGCTGCCGCTAATCAGCTCCCTTGTCGCAACACGTGGTTGCACGTCCGGAACTTGGGGTGGGGAATATGAAACGTACATGGCAAATTCTTGTCGTCGTCACCGTGCTGGTGATTGCTACCATCGTCGGCGCCTTCGTGTACGAGCGCGGCAAGAGTAAGAACAGTGTCGCTGACGCCCAAGCGAGACTCGACGCCTCACAGAAAGCGACGACCGATCTGGATCAGATCATTCAGGCCGCAAGGCGGGACGAGAAACTCGCTAGCTTGGAACTGGAGCTGTCTCGGATGAAGGAGGACGAGGCGCGGAAAGCAGGTGACGCGGCGAAGCAGCGGCAACTGGCGGAGGAGACCCGGAAGCGCGAAGAAGAGGCTAAGCAAGCTGCGGCGCGGACCAAGAATCTGGAAGCAGTGCGGGTCGCGCCTGTGCCGGTTGCTCCGTTACCGAAAACTACTTCGGTTGTTGCCGAGACAAAGGCTCCCGAGCCAGTCGCCTCCGCTCCAAAACCGCAAGCACCTGTTGTGGTCGCTTCGGTTGCCCCGCAGAAGCACCAAGCGGAAGGGTTTGACGGAGATTGGAAAGGGGAGTGGGCCTGCGGCGAACAGAAATTCGAAGGGGTTTCCGGTGCAAATAAAGGTCCGCAACGGTCCACGCTAGTCCTTTCTGTCAAAGACGGCCAAGCCTCCTCGCATTGGGAAGACGCTCCGAATGCGAACGAGTTTGCTGGCAGCGTTTCCGGTAGCAATCTGACTTTGAAAGGCAGAGGTCACAGGATGGATAACCCAATGAGTCGCTGGCAACTCGAAGCTAGCGGCACCTTTTCGGCAAATTCTTTTACCGGAAAAGGAATCGTAAAGGCCAGCGATCTTGTAATGCGTGACTGCACTCTCAGTCTGACTCGGAACTAACCTTAATCTTCGTGAAGCCACTCAAATGAAAATCTTACTTACACTGATCGCTTCTCTCGTCGCTTCCGCTGCGTTTGCGCAAGTGCAAGAACCGGCGAAAACTCTAGACGGCTACTGGACGGGTCGTGTGGCTTGCGGCGAAATGAAAATGATGGGGGCCACTGGGTCCAGTGGCGCGGCCACGAGCAGACCTATAAGTTTTTCAATAAAAGGCGACGCTCTGCTTTTCACCTACGAGAGCAAGAACATGCACGAGAAGTGGGAGGGAAAAATTTCCGGAAACGTCGTGGAGATTACAGGGATCGGTTCCAGGCTCGATGTGCAAGGATACTGGACGATCAAAGGCACCGGTAACTTCACCGGAACTACATTGGAAGGAAAATCCACAGTTTATGGCACTCGTGGTGTTCTGAGAGACTGCACCTTCAAGGTGGAGAAAGAATAGTGGCGATCATGGCCCGGTTGGCATCTCCAACCTGACGAAGAACTGACAGCCTCTTCCTCGCACTTAGCGTCTCGGCGCACTTTCTATCATAGAGATTGGCGGTCAGTTTTGTGAATACTTGAATGTCTGTCGGCACCGAGGATAGTTACTGCAGCCCCAGAACGCGGTGTTGTCTTTCTTGTTCTCTCTCCGGATCATTTTTATTGCGCAGGATGGGCAAGTCGGTGTAGTGAAATCGCCCTTCGTCGCCACGCTTAGCAGGGCAGCTTGTCGATCTTCAGGAAGAGACTGAATCTTCTTGAGCAGATCCTCTCCATCCACCAAATGCAGTTCATTTTCCTTCGGAAAGCTGCGAGCTTCGGCGGTGAACGTGCCCGTGGTTATGAAAATGCCCTCGGCGACTTGCTCTCTTGCCATGACGCCGAAGAGTTCACGGATGGGTTTTATACCGACCTTGTAGGTATTCCAAGCCTTGCATTGAACAATTATTTCAGGCTTCTGAGCCCCTTTTGCGAACAGATGAATGTCTACGCCACCGTCCGCTCCGGCGCGAGCAGTTCGGGCAGTGAATCCAAGTGACTCAAAATAGGCAGCACACACCAGTTCGAAACGCTTCCATTCGAGAGCACGTAAAAGCTTTAGGCTCCAGCGAGAGGTATCGAGGCTTGGTGTTGCGGCTGCCCTCTCTAGTAGGCGATTCCGTTCGGGGTAACGATCATCATCTTCACTGCCGCCCCAGGGGTTCGCATTGGTCCGGAACACGCCAGGTTCATTTGCGCGCTTGAAATGCGGGCGATGTTTGCGCCGCAACAAGAATCCCAAAAATCCGACCGCAATACCGAGTGCTATCGGTAGGAGAAAATAGGGAAGAAATTTGAGTACAGTGGCAAAGAGCATGAGATATGGATTCCGGTTTAGCTCTGGATCGATACGAATGACTACGCCATCTCGTCGCCAAACCCTGATGAGGGGTGTTATTAGGCACCATTCGTGTCACTCAAGCGATCTGAGTCCCAAGAGCTTCTCGATTCGCTCTATGCGCTTGCGAATTGTGTCGAGCGACGAATTGGCCTTCTCGCCGGTTTCGTGAACATAGGTAGATAGTCCTCGTAACTGTACAGCGGCGTCCTCGATTGCTTTCCTGGACGGAAGAACTCCAAGCGCCAACAGTCTCGTTATTCCATAAGCCGGAATCCCATGGAGGTCAGCGATCAAATCGCACGAACTCTTCATGAGAGCTTCTCGCGCCTTATCTGAGTCCTCCTGCGAGCGCCCAATCGGAGTGAGAATCGCTGGTGCGTGGAATGCCAAATTGAAACGCACCCCGCCAACTGCTTTACGCAGTTCATAAAGGGGCTCAATGAAGAACTTGGCAAGAAGCTGCCCCATGACAACGACTGTGAGCCCGCCAAACGCTCCCCACACGATTTTCTCAACGTCAGTCATTTAAAGCGTCCGCCCATGGTCAGGTTGGTAGCCGAGAAGGAGGATACGCGCATGGAAACCTCCTGGCGTCTCGTCGTAGGACTAGCCGTTCTCTGCGGCCCATACGTCCTAATGCGGATCATCGAGAAGTGGCGAGAGCGAAAGAAGAAGGAGAAGGGGCAGTCTTAGGTTCCGCGACGGCGCCGTCGCGGGTGAAAGCGAAGCAATAGGTTACGCTTCAGCAACAGGTCCGGGAGTCTCCGTCCTTCCTCTGGATTTGGCGAGTAACTCCAAAAGTGTGAACACTCCTGATCTGTCTCCAGAAACACTACTCAAATAAACTTTCACGCCAAAATCGCTGCTGGTGCTTTTCACCATGTCATCCGCACCGAAAACGGCACCCATCCCTAGCATTGAACACGCAGCGCCAGATGGCATTGCCACGGCAACATGATAGGTATGCGGGTTGCTATTGGTCAGGCGCTTAACAAAATCGGAAGGGTCAGGCAGTGCACTAACATTCAGGCGTTTAGCTGTTTCCTCTAAATCCCACTCCGCTGGCTCCTCTGTGCAAATGGAAAGTAGAAACTTTCTAAGCCGTTCCGCCGAAGGGACACCGATGAAGTTCGGCCCGAATTCAATACAGCAGACTTCGTAGAGGACTTTTACATACTCAACAAATAGCGCCGTTTTGTCTATCGTCCAGTTGGCGCCTAGGGAGGACTGTATCTGCTGCAGTTTAGGCTCAATTTTATTGGCTTCCTCAATCGCCTTTTGAATTGAACTTTCCTGCTTTTCCTCGGACCACTTCAAATTTTTCCCGTCATCCGACTTGAAGAATCGAGAAAGCACAGTTCGGATAATTTTAGGAATATCTTTTCTATCTCTCACATCTCTAAATAGACGGAAACCAATGTCCCCAGTTTTCGTGACCCAGACTTCCGGCGCTTCAGGGACGACTCTAGGCGCAAAGTTTTCATCGAGCTTGATGCGCGTCTGTGATTCACCACCGTCCACTGAATATGTGTCTGAAAATGGCTGCGGTATCTTTCCCGTCTTGCCTTGAATTTTGTAGACGACCCTTGCCAGTTGAATGTGTTTCTGTTCCAAATAGTGTGCGTCAACAAAGCGCCCCAATTTATCGTTGCAGGGTTTGCAAAGTAGATATCTTGAGATAGTTCCACCAGCAGCCTCAGGGAAGATGTGCTCTGCTGTTAAGGGCTGGGTCGTATCAAGGCAGAGAATGCAAGGGCTACCCGTACTCGCCGTCGCTGAAAGCTGGTCAGTCATTTTCTTCCCTTCCTGCCGGTCAATTGCTCGACCTACACGATCACCAACTCCGCAATGTCCTTGAGCGAACCTAGCTCAAGGTCAACATGAGATAGCTGGCCTGCGCGTGTT
>Ga0070731_10001471_pt1 | contig 24316 bp, 20 predicted proteins | sample Coa_R1_2_FD_66448 | JGI IMG/M metagenome (GOLD analysis project Ga0070731, IMG submission 66448) | Surface soil microbial communities from Centralia Pennsylvania, which are recovering from an underground coalmine fire - Coalmine... | ecosystem: Environmental > Terrestrial > Soil > Unclassified ... | reverse complement strand
GTTCAAACGCCGGACCTCTCGGGTCCGCGCTCCAGTCCGCGCCCAGGGTCGCCGACAGGCGGCGCCGGCTCGCCAGGAGATCGAGTCCCACGGGCCGCGCGCCCCGGGCCCGGAGCAGCTGCGTGAAGAGCAGACCGATCGGCCCCTGCCCGAAGACGAGCACCCGGTCGCCCCGGCGCAGATTCAGGCGGTCGACGCCCTTCAGGCAGGTATTGACCGGTTCGAGGAAGCTCGCGTGTTCGAGGGGCACCCCCCGCGGGACCCGGACCATTCCGGACCGGACAATCCACGGAAGCACGCGGATGTACTCGGCGAAGCCCCCTCCCGCCGGCTCAAAGCCCGCGGTGGAACCGGTCTTCTTGTACACCGGGCACTGGGCATAGTCCTCCCGGTCGCAGTAGAAGCAGTCGCCGCAGGGGATGTGGTGGAACACCGCCACCCGGTCTCCGACCCTCCAGCCCCGGACCCCCCGGCCGGTCGCGACGATCGTCCCCGCCATTTCGTGCCCGTAGATGCGGGGCGGCGCCTGGAGTCCGTACTCGACTTTTTTCAGATCGGTGTGGCAGACCCCGCAAGCCGCGATCCGGACCAGCGCCTCTCCGGGTCCGATCGGGGGAACGGGGACGGTTTCGACGGCGACCTTGCCCCGGCCCCGATAGACGGCGGCCTTCATTTCCGGAGGGATCATGAAGGCCCCAGGATAGTGGGTTCGGGGCTATCCGTACAGTTTCGTGCACTCTTCGTGATCGAGGATCTTCCCGCGGATCTTCCCGCCCTCGATCTTCTCGCCGCCCGGGTCGACATAGACGCGCCCCGGGCTCTTGGGATTCGTCTTCAGCCCCATGACGTGGATGTTGAAGACGAAGGCGGAATCGGTCAGCGCCTCGAACCAGTGGACGTTGTCCTTCACGTCCGACACCGACGACGCCCCGCCGGGGCCGAACTCCTTGTCGATCGTCGGCTGGAGGATCATGTACTCCTTCTCGTCGGCCACCCGGTCGTAGTGGCGGCCGCGGCACTGGCCCTTGAGGACCAGGAACGCCGTCGCCATGCTGTCGTGGCCGTGCGGGACGATCGAGCGGCCCTTCTTCATCGCGAAGACCTGGCGGCCGAAGACGGTCTTCGTCGGAATGCCGTCGATCTTCGGGAACGTCACCCCCAGGCTGAGCGCGCCCTTCCCGTTGAAGGAATCGAGCTTCTTGACCATCGTCTCGAAGTCGATCATCTTCAGGAGGTCGGGAAGCTCGACATGCGAGTAGAGCTCCTCCACCTTCTTCTGCCATTCGACCTGCTTGAGCGTGTCGCTTTTCACGTCGCGCCCCAGCTGGTCGAGCTCGGCCAGCCAGTGCTCCGCAAAGGGCCGGATCGGCGAGGCGAAGAGGTCCGTCCCCCTCAGCCGGTCGACCAGGGAGAAGAGGAGGATCGAGCCGAGCGCGGTCCCGGTGAATTCGCGACGGCTGATTTCTCTGTCCATTTCGCCTCCGTTTCAGCTATCTCCCTATGGAACCCCGGGGGGAACGGCATCGTTTTGGGGATCGGAAGCTTGCTGAGGAACCATCCATGAGCCGAATCGTCGCGCTTGCCGTCGCCCTCCTGTCCGTCGCCGCCGGACGGCCCGACGACCATCCCTGGCTCGTGTTCGAGGGCGGCGACGGTCCGGGCAAGGGGAAGCAGGTCGTGCTCCTCAGCGGGGACGAGGAGTACCGGTCGGAGGAGACGATGCCCCAGCTGGGCAAGATCCTGTCGAAGCATCACGGCTTTCGGTGCACCGTGCTGTTCGCGATCAACAAGCAGACGGGCGAGATCGACCCCAACACGACCGACAACATCCCCGGCCTGGAGGCCCTCGACAGCGCCGACCTCGTCATCATGGCGCTCCGCTTCCGGAACCTCCCGGACGACCAGATGAAGCACTTCGTCGACTACATCGAAGCCGGGAAACCGGTGGTCGGGATGCGGACCTCGACGCACGCGTTCAACATCGACAAGAAAAGCACGAGCGTCTACAAGAAGTACACCTGGACCAACGGGGACAAGGACTACGAGAAAGGCTTCGGCCGGCAGGTGCTGGGCGAGACCTGGGTCAACCATCACGGATCCCACGGCAAGCAGGCCACGCGCGGGATCCCCGCGGAGGGCATGAAGGACCATCCGATCCTGAAGGGGTGCGAGGACATCTTCGGACCGACCGACGTCTATTCCGTGACCACGCTGTCGGGGGATTCGAAGCCGCTCGTCATGGGCGAGGTGCTCGAAGGCATGAATCCCGCGGACAAGCCGATCGACGGGCCGAAGAACAGCCCGATGATGCCGGTCGCCTGGACGAAGTCCTATACCGGCGCCTCGGGGAAGACGGCCCGGATCTTCACGACGACGATGGGCGCGAGCCAGGACCTGCTCACCGAGGGCACGCGCCGGATGATCGTCAACGCCGCCTACTGGTGTCTCGGCCTCGAAGACAAGATCCCCGCGAAGAACCCCGTGGAGATCGTCGGCGAGTGGGCTCCGACGAAGTTCGGATTCGGCGGCTTCAAGAAGGGCGTGAAGCCCGCCGACCTGAAGTAGCCGCCTTAGGCCAGGATCCCCTTCACCACCTCCCCGTGCACGTCGGTCAGGCGGTAGTCGCGGCCCTGGAACCGGTAGGTCAGCCGCTTGTGATCCATCCCCAAGAGGTGCAGGATCGTGGCCTGCAGGTCGTGCACGTGGACCTTGTCCTTGGCGACCGAGAATCCGAGCTCGTCGCTTTCGCCGTACGAGATCCCGTGCCGGACCCCCGCGCCCGCCATGAAGATCGTGAAGCAATCGGGATAGTGGTCCCGGCCGAGCAGGGTCCCTTTCGACGTGCGCCCTTCGCGAAACGGGGTGCGGCCGAATTCTCCGCCCCAGACCACCAGCGTCTCCTCCAGGAGGCCGCGTTCGCGCAGGTCGCGGATCAGCGCCGCGACGGGCACATCCATCGTCAGGCACTTCTTCGTCAGCCCGTCCTTGATCTCCTCGCCGGGGTTGGTGCCGTGGAAGTCCCAGCCCCAGTCGAACAGGTGGACGAAGCGGACGCCCTTTTCCACCAGGCGCCGCGCGAGCAGGCAATTGTTGGCGAGACTCGCGCTCCCCGGCCGCGCCCCGTACGCCTTCAGGACGGCCTCGGGCTCCTTGGAGATGTCCATCACGTCCGGCACGGCGACCTGCATGCGGTACGCGAGCTCATACTGCGCGATGCGGGTCAGCGTCTCGGGATTGCCGAGATCCTTGGCTTGGATCTCGTTCAGGTCGCGCAGTGTGTCGAGGCTGAGGCGCCGCATCTCGCGGTCCATCCCGTTCGGGTCGGAGACATACAGAACGGGATCGCCCTGCGAGCGGCACTGGACGCCCTGGAAGACGGAGGGGAGGAAGCCGCTGCCCCAGTCGCTCTTGCCCGCGCTGGGCTGGGTGCCGCTGGAGATGAGCACGACGAAGCCGGGCAGGTTCTGGTTTTCGGTCCCCAGCCCGTAGGTCACCCACGAGCCCATGGACGGACGCCCCTGGTTGGCGGATCCCGTGTAGAGAAGGAGTTCCGCGGGGGCGTGGTTGAACTGGTCCGTGTTCATCGACTTGATCACGCAGAGTTCGTCGGCGACCTTCTGTAGGTTCGGGATCGCGTCGGACATCCACAGGCCGTTCTGTCCGCACTGGACGAACTGGTGCGGCGTCCCCAGCAGCTTGGGCACCCCGGTGGTAAAGGCGAAGCGCTTCCCCTTGAGAAACTCGTCGGGAGCCTCCTTGCCGTCGTTCTTGACCAGCTCCGGCTTGTAGTCGAAGAGGTCGAGGTGCGGGGGCGAGCCCGCCATGTGCAGATAGATGACGTTCTTCGCGCGGGCCTGGAAGTGCGGCCGGCGCGACGCCAGGGGATTGTCGGAGTCCTGGCCCTGTGCCGGGCTCCCCAGCACCGAGCTGAGCGCCATCCCGCCCAGTCCCACCGAACAGTTCTGCAGGAAATGGCGCCGCGTGAGCTCCCGCAGAGGGTCGTCTCGTCGATTCATGATCCTCACCGCTTCAAGAACATTTCGTCCAGGTTGATGAGCACGTTCCCCACCACCGTCCAGGCCGCCAGATCCGCGACGTCCGCCCCCTGCGCCGCCGGGCCCAAGGGGTCGGTCGCCATCGACATCGCCTTCTTCCCATCGGCGGCGAAGCGGGAGCGCGCCTTCTCGAACAGGGACACGAGGCTCGCGAGCTCGGCCTCCCCGGGCGGACGCGCGAGGCAGCGTCGGAAAGCGTATCTCGCGCGCTCCTTCGCAGAGGCGCCGCCCTCCGCCACGACCCTTCGGGCCAGCGCCTGGCAGCACTCCACGTACACCGGGTCATTCATCGTCACCAGGGCCTGAAGCGGGGTGTTCGTGGGGATCCGCTTCACCGTGCAGACCAGACTGTCGGGAGCGTCGAAGGTCGCCATGGACGGATACGGGACCGAGCGGCGCCAGAAGGTGTAGAGTCCGCGGCGCCAGCGGTCATCCCCTTTGCTCGGCTCCCAGTCGGTCGAATTGGAGAACGCGGCGCTGAGGCCGGATCGGGGCTGGGGAGGATAGACCGAGGGGCCGAACATCTTCCGGCTGAGGAGGCCGCTCACCGCCAGCGCCTGGTCGCGAACGGCTTCGGCGCTGAGGCGGATCCGCGGCCCGCGGGCGAGGAGGCGGTTTCCCGGGTCGCGCGCCAGGAGGTCGGGCCGGAGCTGCGACGACTGCCGGTAGACCGCCGACGTCACGATCAGACGGATGAAGCTCTTCAGCTCCCACTTGCCTCGCATGAGTTCGGTCGCCAGCCAGTCCAGGAGTTCGGGGTGGGAGGGCATCTCTCCCCGGACCCCCCAGTCCTCGCTCGTGCTGACCAGGCCGACCCCGAAGAGCTGCTCCCAGGTCCGGTTCGCGACGATGCGCGCCGTGAGCGGATTGTCCGGATGCATGATCCAGCGCGCGAGCCCCAGCCGGTTCTTCGGCTCTCCCGTCGGGAACGGATGGAGCGCCGCCGGGACGCCTTCAACGACCTCCTTGCCCTTGACGAGGAAATTCCCGCGGATCTGGATGGCCGTCTTCCGGCGCTGCTTTTCCGCCAGCTCCCGCATGACGGGAACGGTGATCGCGGCCTTCTGTCCCTCGAGAAGCTTTTTGACCGCCGCCTGCCGCTCCCGGGCTTTGGCGAGCTCCGGCGCGACCGAGCGGTGATAGGCCGCGAGCTTCTCCGCCTCGTCCTTCGTCCGCTGCGCTTCCGGCTTCCGGACGAGCGCCAGGATCTCCGCCGGAACCTCCGCGGCGCCTCGGGCGCGGACGTCGTCCGTCGCCGCCAGGCGGAACTTGCCGGGGCCCGGATGCTCGAGGCGGAAGCGAAGCAGCGAGCCCGGGGCGACCGGGACGGACTGCTCCGGGACGAAGACCCCGGGCGCCGCCTTGAGCGGGATCTCCCGGACGCCGTCGAACAGGTGCTCGGCCTTCGGGTTCGGATAGCCGTCGGACTTGCGCTCCTCGATCGGCTTGTGCGCCTCGTCGAGCAGCAGGATCTTGTAGTTCTTCGTTCGGGACGAAATCGCCTCGCCCCCGTCCGTGCGGTTCCAGACCACCACCCGGTCGACCGTCAAGGGCCGCCCCAGATCGACCTCCCACCACGGATTGTCCTCGGAGGCGGTGTGGCAGACCGAGTTCGCCCCGTAGTCCCCGTTCGTATTGCCGTCGATGGCGCGCGACGCGTCTCCGCCGAAATCCGTGCTGCTCTGTTTCGCCTTCCCCTTCAGGGCGACATTGTCGCCGCCGCTATACACCTGGACCTCCGCAAGGTGGAGGAAGCGCTGCTTGCCGGGAAGCTCGACGCGGACGATCCTCGCCGTGGGCGCCTTGGCGCCGACCGGCGCGATCGACAGCGACAGGTGCGACACGGAAAACGCCGGTTCGGCGGAACTCTCGATGCGGAGGGCGGCGATCGACGGAAGCCCGCTTTGGGCCTGGACCTCGGTCGATTTCCCGGTCGCCTGGGTCTCGGACTCGGTGAGCGGATGCCACGCCACCGGCTGGAGGAGGGCCGCTTCCCATTTCTTCCGCGCCTCCTCGAGCGCCGGCGTCGGGGTCCCGAGCGTCGCCTGAAGCCCGGCCAGTTCGGCTTCCCAATCCTGCTTCTGCTTCTTCTGCTCGTCGGTGAAGATCGAGAGGAAAGGGCGGTCGTCCCCCTGGTCGTTATCCTCGCTCTGGTTGAAGAACGCGAAGAGGCGGAAAAACTCCTCCTGGGTGAACGGATCGTACTTGTGGTCGTGGCACTGAGCGCAATTGAAGGTCAGGCCCTGCCACACGGCCATGGTCGTATTCACCCGATCGATGATCGCGAAGTTCCGAAATTCCTCGCGGTCGGTCCCGCCCTCGGTATTGGTCAGCGTGTTCCGGTGGAAGGCGGTGGCTTCGAGCTGGGAGCGAGTCGGATTCGGGAGCAGGTCGCCCGCGAGCTGCTCGATGGTGAACTGGTCGAAGGGCATGTTGTCGTTGAGGGCCTGGATGACCCAATCGCGGAACTTCCAAATGACCCGGGGCCGGTCCTCGGCGTAGCCCTGCGAGTCGGCGTAGCGGGCCAGGTCGAGCCACACCCGGCCCCAGCGCTCCCCGTAGGCGGGCGAGGCCAGCAGGCGGTCGACCAGCTTGCCGGTGGCGTCCGGATCCCGGTCGTTCGCGAAGGCGTCGGTCTCCTCGAGCGTCGGAGGGAGGCCGGTCAGATCGAGCGAAAGGCGCCGGACGAGCGCATAGCGATCCGCCTCCGGCGCGAAGGCCAGACCTTCCTGGTCGAGGCGCGCCAGGATGAAGCGGTCGACGTCGGTCCTCGCCGCCGCGGGGTTTTTCACGACGGGGACGGCGGGCCGCTCGGGCTTCAGGAAGGACCAGTGCTTGGCATAGGGCGCGCCCTGCTCGATCCAGCGCCGGAGGAGGCCGATCTGCTCCTTGGTCAGCTTCTTCCCCGACTTGGCCGGGGGCATCAGGTCGTCGGAGTCCGACGTCGTGATGCGACGAAGGAGTTCGCTCTGGTCGGGCTTGCCGGGGACGATCGCGGCCTTGCCGTCGTGGAGCGCGGTCGCCCCTTCCGGCGTGTCGAGCCGGAGATCGCCCTTGCGGGCCTTCGCGTCGGGTCCGTGGCAGAGGAGGCAGGTGTTCGCCAGGAGGGGACGGATGTCGCGGGTGAAATCGACCTTGTCCTTGGTCTGCTCTTCCGCACCGCTCCGCGAGCCGAGCGAGAGGAGAAGGAGCAGCGCCGCCCGTCGAGTGATGCCCTTCACGAAAAGTCCCTCGGTCCGGAGCCTCCGATGCCGCCCCGATGGTATTGCCCTTTCTATAATATTACGGTAACCGCTTCGTTCGTGACGGTAGAATGGCCCCCGCCATGAGCCTCCCCAGCCTGAACCTGGACGGGAACGTCGGCTTCGTCACCGGAACGGGTTCCGGTCTGGGCCGCGCCATCTCGATCGGCATGGCCCAGGCGGGCGCCGACGTGGCTCTGACCGAACTCCCCGACCGGCTGGACTCTGCCCGGGAGACGGCGAAGGAGATCGAGAAGCTCGGCCGCCGGGCCTTCGTCGTCCCCCTCGACGTCACGAAGCTGCCGCTCATCCAGGAGTCCGTCGACGCCGCCCTGGCCCAGTTCGGCCGCATCGACATCCTCGTCAATAATGCGGGCGTCAACATCCCGCGCCTGGCGGTCGACGTCACCGAAGCCGAGTGGGACAAGGTCATGGCCATCGACCTGAAAGGCGTCTTCTTCACGACGCAGGCGGTGGCGAAGAAGGCGCTCATCCCCCAGGGGCGCGGGAAGGTCGTCAACATCGCCTCCCAGATGGGCGTCGTGGGCTACCGGTACCGCTCGGCCTACTGCTCCGCGAAGGCGGGGGTGGTCAACCTGACCCGCGTCCTCGCCTTCGAATGGGCGAAATACCACATCACCGTCAACTCGGTCGCCCCGACCTTCATCGACACGCCGCTGACGCGGCCCATGTTCGAGGACAAGGCCTTTTACGACGACGTCATCAGCCGGATTCCGATGGGCCGCCTGGGGACGCCGGAGGACGTGGTGGGCGGGGTCGTCTTTCTCGCCAGCCCCGCCGCGGACATGGTCACGGGACACACCCTGCTCGTCGACGGCGGCTGGACCGCCGTCTAAGCGTCAGCGGACGACGTAGTCGTAGGGCGGCGGCAGCTTGATCGCGTCGCGCTTGCCCAGCGCCGAGGCCGCGTGGAGCGGCCAATAGGGATCGCGGAGCATCTCACGGGCGAGGAACACCAGATCCGCCTTGCCGCTCCGGAGGATCTCGTCGGCCTGCTTCGCCTCGGTGATCACTCCGACGGCGGCCGTCAGGATGCCGGTCTTCGAGCGGATCGCCTCCGAGAACGGCACCTGCCAGCCGGGCGCCGCGGGATACTTCACCTGGGGAACGGTCGCGCCCGAGCTGCAGTCGATCAGGTCGATCCCCTCTTCCTTCAGGCGGCCGGCGAGCACGACCGATTCGCTGAGGGTCCAGCCGCCCTCCACCCAGTCCGAGCACGACAGCCGCACGCTCATCGGCAGCTGCCGCGGCCATTCCTGCCGCATCACCCGAGCGGTCTCGATCGTGAACCGCATCCGGTTTTCCAGGCTCCCGCCGTAGTCGTCGGTCCGATGGTTCGCCAGCGGCGAATGAAAGCTGTGGAGGAGATATCCATGAGCCGCGTGAAGCTCCAGCCACTGGTATCCGGCGGCCTTCGCCCGGAGCGTGGCCGCGCGGAAGGCTTCGCGAATGGCTCCCATCTGATCTCGCGTCAATTCCTTGGGCGCCGGGTCGCCGGCGTTGAACGGCACGGCGCTCGGCCCGACGATGTCCCAACCGCCGTCCTCCTGGGACAGGAATCCTCGTTTCGACGCGTAGGGTTCGGCCGTGCTCGCCTTGCGGCCGGCATGGGCCAGCTGGATGCCGGGAACCGCTCCATAGTCCCGGAGGAATCGGGCGATCCGGAAGAGCGGCTCGATCTGGTCGTCGGTCCACAGCCCCGCGTCCCGGGGCGTGATGCGCCCCTGCGCCGTCACCGCCGTCGCCTCCGCCATCACGAGCGCGGCCCCGCCGATGGCTCGCGAGCCCAGATGGACCAGATGCCAGTCGGAGGCCTTCCCTTCGTTCGAGAAGTACTGGCACATCGGCGAGACCCCGATCCGGTTGCGGAGCCGGAGACTGCGGATCTCGAGCGGATCGAAGAGGGAAGCCATTAAAGATAGAATGCTCGGGGCGCGAAATCTAATCCCGGAAGTGCCGGGCTTAGAGGAGTTCCCGGATCACCTCGCCGCCGTCGATCGCCGGCACCGGACGCCCGGACGGGGTCATGAACTGCACGGTCGGATCGACGCCGAGCACGTGGTACAGGGTCGCGTGGAAATCCGCCGGCGTCAACGGCCGCTCGACCGGCGCTTCGCCCTTGGAATCCGTCGCGCCGACCACGACGCCGCCCTTCAGGCCGCCGCCGCCCATGATCACGGACATCGAGTTGCCCCAGTGGTCGCGGCCCGGAGTGCCCTGACCGCTGCCGTCGTTCATGCGCGGCGTCCGGCTGAATTCCCCGCAGATGACGACGGACACCTTCTGCTGGAGTCCGCGCGAGGAGAGGTCCTCGAACAGCGTCCCCACCGCCGAGTCCAGGCGGGGCAGGTGCGATTCCATCCCCTCCTTCAGGTTCCAGTGGTGATCCCAGCCGCCCATGAGAACCGTGGTGAACGTCACGCCCGATTCCGCCAGGCGCCGCGCGAGCAAGGTGCTCTGACCCCAGCTGTTCCGGCCGTAGCGGTCGCGCAGCTTGTCGTCCTCGGAACCCAGGTCGAAGGCGCGCCGCACGTCGGCGCTGGTGACGAGTTCATACGCCTGCTGCTCGAACTTGTCCATCGCGTCGAACTGGCCGTTGGCGTCGACGTCGCGCCGCAGCGTGTCGAAACTGCGCAGCAGGCTGCGACGGTCGCCGATGCGGTCGACCGTGAGACCCTGCGTCATCTGCAGGTTGCGGACCTTGAATTCCTTCTGGTTCGGATCGCCGTCCGTCTCGAAGGGGTCATTGGGCTGGCCCAGGTAATTGGCGCCGAAATAGCCGGGCCGCAGCCCGACGGTGCTCGCGTACGGAACCGCGACGTAGGACGGCATGCCGGGACGGCGCGCGCCGGTCATCCGGGTGGCGATGGATCCGACCGACGGATACTTCCCCGTCGTGTCGGCGCCTGTCGCGCCGGGACGGCTGGTGAGCATCCGGTGGGCGCCGCCGAAATGGTCGCCGTCATTGTGCCAGATCGACCGGACGATCGAGAACTTGTCCGCGACTTTTGCCTGCTTCGGAAACAGCTCGCTGATCCGCATCCCGTCGACGTTGGTGCGCATCGGCCGCCAGAGGCCGCGGTACTCGGCCGGGGCATCGGGTTTCAGGTCGTAGAGATCCATGTGGCTGGGACCGCCGTCCAGCCAGATCAGGATGACCCGCGTATCCTTCGATGGATTGCCGACCTTGGCGGACGCTTCCTTCAGGCGCATCAGTCCGGGAAGGCCGAGCGAAGCGAGTCCCGCGACGCCGAGCTGGACGAAGCTGCGGCGGGAAAGTCCGGAGTGCTCGAAGGGGCAGGCGCCCCCATCCACACGGAGCATCGCGACACTCCTTCTGGGCCCGGCCACTCCGGCCCCCTGATTCGCCTTCCCCGCTCCGTCGTCGGCCTCGCGGCCATCTATACTATGCAACCCATGGACCCTGGGTGTCGGGAAATGCCGAAAATACATCGCTTTCCTTCCCTTTCCGGCCCGGCGGTGGTGGAATACGCGGCGTGACCCGTCGCCTCTTCGTCCTCCGGCTGGGCGGTCAGTCGCTGCGTCTCCGCGTGGACGGAGACGACCTGCTCCTGGGATCGCTCGACGTGCTCCCGCTTCGCGCCCGGAGCTTCCCCGGGAGGCCCGACCTGACGCTCGCCTGGACGTCCGGTCGTGGCACCCTCCGGCGGAACGGGAGGACCGTCCACGTCAGCCGGACCCGCGAGGACCTCGTGCTCTGGACCGAGTGGCTGTCGACGATGGAAGCGCTGCGCCGGCTTCGCTCGACCACGACGCTGATCCACGCGGGGTGGATGGCCAAAGGCCGACGGGGCGTCCTGGTCGCCGGTCCCCACGGCGCCGGCAAGACTTCGCTCGGCGCCGCCCTCGCGCTGCGCCGGGGCTGGACCCTCTATGGCGACGACGTGACGATCGTCTCCCGGACTGGAACGCTGCGCGCGCTGGAGCGGCCGCTCCGGATCAAGCCGGGGTCGAGCCCGGGGCTGCCGGAACTTCCCTCGGGCCGCGTGACGACCCTGATCTCCCCACGGCGGTTCTCCCGTCCGGCGGCAGCCCGGCTCTCGGCCATCCTCCTGCTGGGATCCAAGCCCGGGGCCTTACGCCTCGAGCGCGTGGACCCGGGAATCGCGGTGGCGACGCTGGCGCGCTTCACCCTCAATTTCCGCGAAGCGCCGGGATCGGCGCTGAAAACGCTCGCGACGCTGACCGCCAAGACTCCGACGTGGACGATGTCGGGAGGATCGATCGGGGAACGCTGCGCGGCGCTGGACCGGCTGTCCTTCTAGGTTTCGCGGCGTTCCAGGGCCGCGAGGCGCGCTTCGAGCGCGGCAACCCGCTCCTTCTCCTCGCGGACGATCTGATAGAGGCCCTGTATCGCGGCCAGCGCGACGCCGCTGGCATCGACCAGGTGGATCAGGCGCTCGTCCGACCCCACTTCGAAGGCGTTCCGAAAATCCTGGGCCATCGGTCCGATATGCCGGGTCCCCCGCTCGTCGGCGGTGTAGCTCCAGCGGGCGACCGGAATCTCGGCCAGGCGCTCGAGGATGGCCCGGCCGTCGACGGCGGCCACCGCGGTCTTGGAGTCGCGATCGCTCATCATCATCATCATGCCCGCCGCGGGGGGTGTCGCCTGCGCCGCCGCGAGGTTACCCATGCCCATCGCGACGATGGCGGGAGGAACGTAGCCCGCGGTGCGCAGCGCGCGCTTCAGGAACTCGCGGCGGGAGTCGGGGCCGGGGGCCGGGGTCTTCACGTCGCTCATGATGGTGCGATACCTCTCAAGCGGTTCAGCAAATCCAGCACGAAGGCCGTCGCGGCCCGCTCGTCTGGGAATTCACCTTTGTATAAAGAATACACGATCCGGCCGATTTCGGCGGAAGAATTGGTGCCATCGATCCGGCGGCAGGCCTCCAGGGCGGCCGCCAGGCCGGGATGGGGGCGGGGGATTTCCTGGGGGGATCCCCGCCGGAGCAACTCGAGGTCCCCCGGCATCCCGTTGGCCGAATTGCCGCCGCGGCGGCCCCGGGTTCCCGTCGCGCCCCATTGCCACAGCAAGGTCTGAGGTCCCGGACCGTAGATCGCCTCGAGGGTCAGCTCCAGCCGTTCCCCTTCGGCTACCTCGAGCGGGTCCTCGAAGGGGAAGGCCAGCGGGGGATACGTGGGCGCCACCGCCGCCGGGGGCTGCTCGATCCGCCCTCCCTGCCCGAAGTCCAGCCGGATCCAGCCCAGAAGGCCGTGGAGTCGGCCCGGCCGGGCCATCCGGACCTCCCCCTTCATCGACACCCGCGGGGAAAGGTCCTGGCCCGGCACCAAGCGGCCGACGAGCTGTCCGGGTGCCGACAGGGCGTCCATCCCCAGATCGGGACAAAACGGATCATTCAACGACCGTTTCCGCAGGAGGGCAAGCGCTTCGGCATCGAACGGGAGCCCCCCGGCGTCCCCCGGCCCGATCGGCCGGAGTTCGCGATCGACGGGCGCGAGCAGCAGATCCACCCCCCGGGGAATATATCGGGCGTTCGGAGCGGCCAGATGAAGGCGGACATGCTCCAGGAGGGAGCGGAGTCCCGGCGAGTGGCCGCTCCCCCCATAGTCCTCGAAGATCACCACGTCCGCGCGCGGGTCCAGGCGGACCGATTGGGCCGGCCCTTCGATCAGCGTCAAGCGCGATCCCCCGGTGCGGACGACTCCCAGTTCGCGCGCCAGCGCCAGAGCCGTGGGATTGCTGTCGATCGCCGTGACATGAGCCGCGCCCGCCTTCAACGCCGCCAGGGTATAGGTGCCGATGCCGCAGCCGATCTCCACGACCCGGTCGCCCGGCCGGACGTCGGCGGCGATCGCCGAGAGCGCGGCGGAGATGCGGGGACGATCCTCCAGCAGGGACACGTAGTACTCGACGGAACGCATCAGGGTTCGATCAGCCCTTGCCTGGAGAAGTCGCTCAAGGAGCGGTCGACATCCCGGCGAAGGGTTTCGAGGTCGGGCGTCGCCGAACCCAGCGCGTCCCGCAACTCCTCGACGATCGCGTCGGGGGAGCGGCTGCCGTCCAAGCTGTTCCAAATGAAGGCCGCGCTGGGGTTGAGCACGTAGACCTTGTCGGCCGCAGGATCGAAGAGCACGCCGCCGTCGCTGACGTCCTGGTAGAGAAACCCTTCCCGCCGGCGCGGAAAGCGGTCGGCGGCGTCGTCGGTCATTACCTCAGTCTATCCCGGGCGCTCGAAGAGGCAAGCCCGCGGTACGCGGCCGTCGGAATCGTCGTCGTCGGCCTGGAGGTGGATGAGCCGGTTAAAGGCCCAGAAGGCGGCGCCCATGAAGATCACCAGCAGGATGAACAGGAACCAGAACGAGGACCGCTTCCACCATCTCCGCTGGCGGACGCGCAGGACCCAGGGTCTGGGGCGGTCGCTCGGGGCGGGCTCCATGGGCAGCGCCCTTCTCTCAAATCGGGACGACCGTGTCAATGTCACCGCGGCGCCGGAAATCCCAGTTTCGTCAGCACCCGGCGGCGGCCGGCCCCGAGCGCCAGGGCGATGTCGCCGATGGAATCCGCGCAGAGCAGGGGAAGGCCATAGGCGACAATCCGGTGCCGCACTTTCCGGCGGGCCCAGAGCGAGGAGCCCGAGAGCAAGTCCGTGATCCAGCGTCGGCGCCATCCCGCCGGCGCGAGGGCCGACTGGACGCGAGCCGGAACGGCCGTCCCGAAGAGCCTTTCCGCCAGGCTGAGGCCCAGCCACAACGCGGTGCTCAGTCTCCACGATGCGGCACGGGACAGTGCGGCGTCCCAGTCCGGCCGCGCCGCCAGCATCCTCACGAAATCCAGGATCAGGATCATGCGGTCCACCCGGCTACGCACCAGATTGGCGGACGCGAGGAGCAGGCTGTCTTCCAGGCTGGGAATGGGGATGCCGCCGATCGTCCGCCGACGCGACAGGATGTCGAGGACGGGAACACGAACCGCGGCCTGGAGCCGGTCCTGCTCGGTGAAATCCCAGTGCAGATCGATCGCGACCGGCAGCGTACCGGGAGTCTGCCGCACCAGGGCCGTCTCCATCGGGCTGAGGACCTGGTCCGGGTCGGGAAGGAACCCGAGGGATCCCAGGACCGCGCAGGCGGCCAGGAGGCGGTCGCGGTGGACCAAGAGATCCAGATCGCCGAAGGGCCGCTGGCCGGGGCGGGGATAGATGCTCGAGGCCAGGGCCGCACCCTTGACGAAGACGGCGGGGATCTCGTGGCGCAGGAGGGCCCCCGCCACGTCGCGGGCGGCAGCCAAGTTGCTGTCGACGGAGGCCTCTTGCGCGCTGGCGACCGCCTTCACGCGATCGGCGAATTCGGGAAGAGGCGGGGTGGGGGCGGCGCCGCGCTGGACGTCGGCGAGCAGTCCGGCCAGTCCGTGCTCGCAGATCTTCCAGAAGAGGAGGTCGGCATGAAGGCGGTCCGGCACACGGACGGGCTCGCCGCGCAGGGCGGCGAGGATGATCTGGCCGTAGTGGTCTTCCACAGTCCTAATTCTAGTGCGACGGGAGCCGGGGTGTCGGGTGGAAAGATTTCGGGCGGGTGAAAATTTTCGTCCCGGTCGGGAGCGTATAATTGATGCCCCGCGAGAGGGAGCGGGGCGCCCGGGGCGGGATCGCCGGATCCCTGAAGGAGTTCTTCGGAATCAGCCGAAGAAGGATTCAGGAGAGGCGACGCATGATCACCGCAACCTTCCTGGCCGCCCTGTGGCTTCCCCTGGGCGGCTCCCTCGCCGGCCTGGAGGCCAACACGTCCGGGGCCGGCGAAAAGCGCCGCCTCGCGAGCGTTCCCCAGGACGCCAAGCTCAAGAAAATCTACCTGAGCCCCGACGCCACCCGCCTCGGCTTCATCGCCCGCCGCGGCAACAAGGAGTTCGCGGTCGTCGACGGCATCCCTTCCGAGGAATTCGACGCCATCTCCTCGGCGCTGACTTTCAGCCCCGACGCCCATAGCGTCGCGTTCATCGCCCGGAACGGCATCGATCAGTATGCGATCGTCGACGGCCGCCGAGGCGAGTCCTTCGACCGCGTCGACGCGCCGACCTTCAGCCCCAACAGCGCCCGCTTCGTCTACGCCGCCGCCCGGGGCTCCCGCCGTTTCCTCATGCTCGACGGGGCGCGCGGCGGCGAATACGATTCGCTCACCCCGCCGTTCATCTTCAGCCCCGACAGCCGGCGTCTGGCGTTCATTGCCGGTCGGGGCGGCCACGAGTTCGTCGTCGACGAAGGCTCCGCCGAGCAGAATTTCGACCTCGTCCTCTCCCCCCTCAGTTTCAGCCCCGACAGCAAACGCCTGGGGTATGTCGGGGTGGACGGCCGGAAGGAGTATGCGGTCGTCGACGGCATCAAGGGCGCAGACTTCGACCGCATGGTCCAGCCGGTCACGTTCAGCCCCGACAGCAAGCGGTTCGGCTACGTCGTCCGCAACGGCGACCGGGAGTATCCGGTCCTCGACTGGATGAAGCAGAGCGACTTCGAGCGCATTCTCGCCCCGCTCGCGTTCAGCCCCGACAGCCGCCATGCCGGAGTGGTCGGCCGGGACAAGGGCACCCAGCGGGTCGTCCTCGACGGCTTCCGGAGCGAGGTCTACGATCAGGTTGCGTCGGGGCTCTATTTCAGCGCCGACGGCCGGCACGTCGCCTACGCCGGCCGCACCCAGGACCGGGAATTCGTCGTCGTCGACGGCGCCCGCGGTCCGGAGCACGACGCCGTCGGCCAGCTGACCTTCAGCGCCAAGTTCGAACGCCGCGCCTACGTCGCGCGCCGGAACACGCGCGTCTTCGCGGTCGTGGACGGCGCGGCGGGCGAGGAGGCCGACCGGGTGGAGCAGATCGTCTTCAGTCCCGATCTGCGGCGGACGGCGTACGTTGGCATCGACGACAAGCGATCCTTCGTCGCGGTGGACGGCATCAAGGAATCGGTGGAAGGCAGCGCGGAGAGCCTTTCCTTCACGCCGGACAGCCGCCGGGCCTGGTTCATCGACCGCGTCGGCCGACAGAAGCGGGTGGTCCTGGGCGGTGCGGCCGGGGACCTCTACGACGACGTCTCGCTCTTCACCTTCAGCCCGAAGGGCGACCATCTGGCCTACCTCGGACGAAGGGGCCAGGCGTTCTCGGTCGTCGCGGACGGCCGGCGCAGCCAGGATTATGACGAGGTGTGGGCCCTCGCCTGGAGCGACGACGGCGCGTCGGTGTCGTTCGACGCGCGCGAAGGCGCCGACTTCTGGCGCGTGGTCCTTCCCCTTCGCTAGGCCCCCAGATAGCTCTGGCGCCGCCGGGGCCCATCGGATATAGTTCCCCCGTTCGGGAAGTCTACTTCGGCTGCCGCTGACCGTCCACGTCCGCGAACTCTGAACGAAACCCGCCCGAGGGAGTCTTTTTTTTCTGTTAAGTGACCATCCATGAGCCGTTTTGAAGACTTGGGCCTCATCGAACCCCTCCTCCGCGCCGTCAAGGAGGAAGGCTACGAAACTCCGACCCCGATCCAGCAGCGGACGATCAAGCCCGTCGCCGAGGGCAAGGATCTCCTCGGCGTGGCGCAGACCGGCACCGGCAAGACCGCGGCCTTCGCGCTCCCGATCCTCCAGCGTCTGCAGGCCGTCCCGATCCCCAGTCCTCGGCACGTCCGCGTCCTGGTCCTGTCCCCGACGCGGGAACTGGCGTCGCAGATCGGCGACAGCTTCGCCCGCTACGGCCGCTTTCTCCACTTCCGCCATACGGTGATCTTCGGCGGCGTCGGGCAGAATCCCCAGACCACGGCGCTCCGCCATGGGGTGGACATCGTGGTCGCGACGCCGGGACGCCTCCTCGATCTCATCGAACAGGGCATCGCCAAGCTCGAGAAGGTCGGCATCTTCGTCCTGGACGAGGCCGACCGGATGCTCGACATGGGCTTCATCCACGACGTGCGCCGCGTGATCGGGATCCTGCCGAAGCACCGCCAGACCCTGTTCTTCTCGGCGACGATGCCTCAGGAAATCCAGGCGCTCTCCCGGGACATCCTCTCGAACCCGGTCCGCATCGAGGTCACGCCGCCGGCGACGACCGTGGAAAAGATCACCCAGTCGCTTTTCCACGTGGACCGCCACGGAAAATTCGGGCTGCTGCGCAAGCTGCTGCAGGATCCTGCGCTCAAGCGAACCCTGGTGTTCACGCGCACGAAGCGCGGCGCCAACAAACTGGCCGAGCAGCTCAATGCGGCCTTCGTCAAGTCCGACGCGATCCACGGCAACAAGGCCCAGAGCGCCCGGGAGCGCGCGCTGGAGAACTTCAAGCGCGGCCTCTCGCGGGTGCTGGTGGCCACCGACATCGCCGCGCGGGGGATCGACGTCGACGGCGTCACGCACGTCGTCAACTACGACATGCCCGACGTGCCCGAAAACTACGTCCACCGCATCGGCCGCACGGCGCGGGCCGGGGCCGAAGGCATCGCGATCGCCTTCTGCGCCCCCGAGGAACGCGACGAACTGAAGGCGGTCGAGCGGCTGATCCGGTTCCGGATCCCCGTCAAGCCCGTGCCCGCCGGGATCCCGCAGCCGGCGCCTCCGCAGGCCGGGCATCAGGGTCCCCGTCCGGGTCCGGCGCCCCACGCCCACGCCGGCCATCGTCCGGCGCAGCCGCCGCGGACGCACCCGGGCCCGCGTCCGGGCCCGGCGGCCCAGGGCCACGCCGATCACCGGGCGCCCGAGCACGCGCCGCACCCGTCCGGACCGCGACCCCATTCCCCGGCGACCCAAGGTCCGGGTCCGGCCCCGCAGGCCCACGGGCCCCATCCCACGGCCCCGGCCCGGCCGCCGGTGCCGCGCCGGATTGCTTGGAGAAAACATCGGCGCTAGCTAAGCTGAGGGGGATGAAAACCCTCCTTTCGGCGCTGCTGCCCTTCCTCGTGCAGAACGAGCCCTACAAACATCCGCCGGAGGCGGAGCGGCAGGAAGGCATTCCTCAGGGAAAGGTCACGCATTTCGTCTGGAAGAGCCAGATCTTTCCTGGCACGATCCGCGAGTACTGGACCTACGTTCCCGCTCAATACGACGACAAAACGCCCGCGGCGGTGATGGTCTTCCAGGACGGCCACGCCTACGTCAACGAAAAGGGGAATTTCCGCGTGCCGATCGTCTTCGACGCCCTGATCGCGAAGAAGGACATGCCGGTGACGGTCGGCATCTTCGTCAATCCCGGGCACCACTCCGACGAATTGCCCAAGCCCGGCTGGGCCGACAAGAACAATCGCAGCTTCGAGTACGACACCCTGTCGGACCAATACGCCAGATTCCTCGTCGAGGAGCTCCTGCCCGAAGTGGGCAAGACCCTGAAGCTGACGGAAGACCCCGAAGGCCGGGCGATCTGCGGGATCAGTTCGGGCGGGATCTGCGCCTTCACCGCCGCGTGGAACCGGCCCGACGCCTTCCGAAAAGTGCTCAGCCACGTCGGCAGTTTCACCAACATCCGCGGCGGGCACGCCTATCCGTCCCTGATTCGGAAGACGACGCCCAAGCCTCTGCGGGTGTTTCTGCAGGACGGGTCGCACGATCTCGACAACGAGCACGGCAACTGGCCGCTGGCCAACCAGCAGATGGCGGCGGCGCTGGCGTTCAAGAAGTACGACTACACGTTCGTCTTCGGAGAAGGCGGTCACAACGACATCCACGGCGGCTCGATCCTTCCCGAATCCCTGCGCTGGCTCTGGCGGGACTATTCGCTGCCGGGAAAATAGTGAACCCGGCACCTTTTTCCCGGCGAAGCGGGCCCTCGGATGTGCTATGAAGAACCAGATGGCCGGCTCCGATCCCACCCCCTCCCGAGGCACCGTACTCCTGGTCGAGGAGGAGCAGAACGTCCGCACCCTGCTGGGGAAATACCTCGTCGAACAGGGCTATGCCACGCTCGAAGCCCGGAACGCCGAGGAAGCGCAGCAGCGCTGCAAGGAGTTCACGGCCTCCCCCATCAACCTCATGATCTGCGATCTGGTGATGGACGAGATGAACGGGGTCGAGCTGGCCCGGCGCCTCCGAACCTACCATCCCCGTCTGAAGACCCTCTACCTCTCCTCCCACTCCGAAAGCAGCGTCCTCTATCGGGGCATTCCGCTGACGGACATCCGCTTCCTTCCCAAACCCTTCAAGCTGAAGGAGCTGATTTCCACGGTCAACGACCTCCTCGGCCGCCCGAAGTAAGAGGAGCGGCTTCCCGGGTCCCCGGCGCCGGACCGGTCCGTGTCACTTCTCGGCCAGGTCGACCCGCACGATCTCCTGGTCGTTCCTGGCGAAGACGCTCTTCATCGCGAACGCCGGGTGCGACCAGATCGTCATGCGGTTGTTCACCTTGCGCGTGGGCTCGACCAGCCTCGACCGGCTCAACTCGGTGTAACCTTCCGGCGACATCGTCGCGATGATCAGGTCTCCCTGCTCGTTGTGCAGGAAGTAGCGGTCCTCGTGAGGCACGATGAAGGCGTTCCACCACCGGCCGTCGCCCGTCGGCTTCCGCGTCTCCCAGATCCGCTCGCCCGTCTTCGCATCCAGGCACCGCAATTGGCCGTAACTGCAGACGCCATAAATGTGCGATTCCGTCATCCAGGGCGTCGACATGATCGAGTGCAGGCCGTCGGTCTTCAGTTCGCTGTCGCTCTTTCCCCGCCAGACCACCGACGCGCTCCGTCCATCGGCCGACACCTCCAGCATCATCGGGCCGTTGTAGAAGGCGGTGACAAAGAGCCGGGAGCCGACCTGCCGGGGCGTCGAGATCACCAGACCGACCTTCGCCTTGAACGGGACCTCCCAGAGCGGCTGACCCGTGGAAGGATCCAGCGACGTGACCGCCCGCGGGTGCCACTGGATCAGCTGGCGGACCCCGCCGAACGTGAAGATCACGGGCGGAACGTACCCCACCTCCGGATCGTCGATGGCTTTCCAGAGCTCCTTGCCGGTCGTCTTCTCGAAGCTCACCACGAGCGCGCCGTGCAGGCCCCCGACCAGGACGATCAGCTGGTTCCCGTCGACCAGGGGCGACGCCGAGAGCCCCCACGTCGGAAGGTTGGCTCCATACTCCGAGGTCAGGCTCTTCTTCCAGACGACCTTGCCGCTGGCGACCTCGAGACAAAGCAGGTCCCCCACCGCGCCGGCGGAATACACGCGGTCGCCGTCCACCACCGGCGTGGCGCGCGGGCCCGCCGGGTACGAGATGCCGTACTCGACGGGGTAGGACACCGTCCACAGCACCTTTCCCGTCGATGCCTCCAGAGCCAGGACCCGCTCGGTCGCGCTCTTGTTCTTGCGGTCGACGAGATCCGTGATGAAGACCCGACCCTCCGCGACGGCCGGCCCCGAGTAGCCTTCGCCGACCGGAGTGGACCACATCCGGGGGAGCAGGTCGCCGGGCGGCAGGGTCTTGACGATGCCCTTTTCCCGCCAAACCAGGTCTCGCTGGGGTCCGCCCCACTGGGGCCAGTCGTCCGCCCGCAGGACCGACGAGCACCACAGGAGTCCGACCAGCCCGAAAGTGATCCGTTTCATCATGGACGATTCCTCGCTCCCCATTTGTTACAGTGCAGCAGGGTTCGTCCGCCAGAAATTCCCTGATTCCCGGCCGGAGGTCGGAGATGGCCCAGTTCCGATTCTGCTACTTCACCCCGAAGTATGAGGAGACGGTCGCCTTCTTTGGCGACGGACTGGAGCTGCCGCTGGTCGAGTCGTGGGACCGCGACCCGGACGATCGGGGCAGCCTGTTCCAGGCGGCGAGCGGCATCATCGAGGTGGTCGTCCGGCCCAGCGGCCCCTCGTCTCACCGTTGGGATGACCGCCCGCCCCAAGGCGCCTGCATGGTGATCGAAGTGGCCGACGTCGACGAGGTCCATCGCCGGTCGGTGTCGAAGAACCTTCCCATCACCCAGCCGCTCACGAACCAGTCCTGGGGCCATCGAAGCTTCTGCCTGCGGGAGCCCAATGGCCTCTCGATCTACCTATTCAGTGAACTTTCGCAGCGGATTGCCTGACCTAAGCCCATGAAGACCCGACTCCTCCTTCTCCCGCTGCTCCTGGCGGTCGGCGCGGCGCCCGGCGTCCCGCTGGAGATCCAGGAGCGCCACGGCAAGAGCTTCCGGGGCACGATCGACGGCTTCCCGGTCCTGATGCTGCGGGGGACCCACCGGGAGCGCGGCGAGGCTCACGGCCGCCTGGAAGCGGCGGCCATTCTCTCGATCCTGGACGAGGTGCTGATCCCCTACATGCACAAGCTCACCCCCGGATCGTGGGAACGGAAATTCCTCCGGGAGACCGCGGCCTTCTCGTTTCCCGCGCGCTACGAAGAGGAGCTGGCCGGAATGCTGGACGGCCTGCGCGCAGCCCTGCCCCGCGCCGAGGACCGGACCCTGAAATCCCTCCAACGGGAGATCCGGGGAGACGATCTGAAGGCCTTGAATTGCCTGAGCGACATCCTGGGCGCGGGCTGCAGTTCCTTCTCCGCCTGGGGCGGCCACACCGCCGACGGGACGCCCATCGTCGGCCGAAACCTGGACTACTATGCGTTTCCCCTGTCGTCGAAAGCCGTTCTCCTCGCGTGCGAACCGGCGGAAGCGGGATTGAAGGCCACCGTCGACGTGCTGATGCCCGGCTTCATCGGCGTCGGCACCGCGCTCAATTCCGACGGGGCGTTCCTGGCGCTGCACGATGAAAAGGGGCTTCCCGGGGCCGCGACGACAGGATGGGTGCCCCGCTCGCTCGCCCTGAGGTCGGCGATCGAGTCGGCGTCCGGCGCCGCCGCCGTGGCGGACGTCGCGGCTGCGCTCCAGGGCGTCCCGGTCCGCGTGGGCAATAATGTCCACGTCTGCGGCACGGCGGGTCCGTCCTCGGTTCTCGAATGGGACGGCAATGCCAAGGACGGCGGCGTCACGTCGCGGGGCCCCGAGGGGCACGAGATGCTCGTCTGCACGAATCACTACTGCCTGAGGGAGAAAGCCGAGCCCCGCCCGGACAGCGGCGGCCGCTTCGAGAAGGTGTCCCGCGGGCTGGAGTCCCTGGCGGCGGCGGATCGGAAGATCGACTTGGCCGCCGCCCGGAAGCTGCTGGAAGGCGTCGGCCGGAGCGGCCCGATCGTCACCCATCTTTCCTATGTCGCCTGGCCGGCCGCACGGCGCTGGACCTTCGCCGTCTCGCCCCAGACCGGTGTGTCCGCGACGAAGGGCCCCTGGATCGCCCTTGAGTGGAAGGACGTTTTCATTCCGTAGTCCGGGATTCCCCCTCCCGCACTGAACCTTCCTCCCTCCCGGCCGTTCGTCAGCTCATGATCTTCCATTCGGAGAGCCTTCATGAGCCACGATGAGCATTCCTGGTGCGCGGATCGGATGCCGGCGTACCGGGCGGAGGACCTGTCTGACGAGGACCGGACGCGAGTCGAAGCCCATGTGCCGGGGTGCGTCGCCTGCGCGTCGCAACTTCAGGAGGTCCAGCCCGTCGAGCTCGATCCGGAACCGGACCTCCGATGGAGAGACCGCTGGGTCCGCTCGGTTGCCCGCTTCCGGCCGGGCTCCCTCGTTCTCCGGGGCGTCCTCGCGGCGGCCGCGACGGTTCTCCTGGGGATCGTGGGCTATGTCCTGGCGGAATTCGACCCAGCCGCATCATCGTCCTTGGCGGCCGAGGCCCTGGACGAGATGCTCGCCGCGGCCTCTGCCTCCGAGACGGGCCTGTCGGTCGGGCACCGCCGGGGATTCTCTCCGGAACGGGGTGACGCCGCTTCCAGCGCGGCGGACGTCCTGTCCTTCATCCAGGGCCAGTCGATCGGAGTGGGCGCCGGCGGGGCGGGCGCGGCCGTCTTGGCGACGGAGAGTGCGCAAGTCGTCGGCCGTTATGGGGGACGGTTCGAGCGATCGGAGGGGTACTCCGCCCGCGGGGGAGGATCCTTCGCGGGGGCGTTCCGACCGACCGAGGCCGCCCACGCCTTCCGCGAGGAGGAGCCCGTTCCGAAGAGACAATCCGGCGCCACGATCGCGGTGACGACGGCAGCCGCCGCTCCGGCGCAGGACGAGGCTCCGCGGAGGTCGCAAAAGATCATTCGTTCCGGGGAGATGGACTTCGAAATCGACTCCTTCGACAGCACGGTCGCGACGCTGACCAAGATCGTGGCCGAAGAGGAGGGATTCTTGGCCACGTTCAACAGCGAGAAGCTTCAGAACGGGAAAGTCCGCGGGGTGGTCGTCGTCCGCGTCCCTCCGGAGCACCTCGACACGCTCCTCCTCAAGTTGCGGGCGTTGGGCGACCTCAAGAGCCAGCGGATCGGCAGCGACGACGTGACGAAGACCTACCTCGACCTGGAAAGCCGGCTGCGCGCGGCCCGGACGATGGAGGAGCGGCTCATCGCCATCATCCGGGACGGCAAAGGGGAGATCAAGGACCTCCTCCAGGCCGAGAAGGAGCTGGGCGAGTGGCGCACGAAGATCGAAACGATGGTGGGGGAGATCAACTACTACAACACCCAGATCGCCCACAGCACCGTGACGATCACGCTCTTTGAAAAGGAATTCCGAGCGCCCTTCGGCCTTCTGGAAACGGAACACGTGGAGCTGGGACTCGAAGTCGAGGACGTCGAGAAGGCGTACGGCGAGGCGCTGTCCGCGATTGCCGAGGCCCAGGGCCGCGTCAGCCGATCCGAGCTCAAGCAGCTCGGCCAGGGTCAATTCAACGCCGTCCTCCAGTTCGAGGCGGCGCCCTCCGCGGCGGGACCGCTGCGCGACCGCTTGAAGCAGGTGGGCGTGATGGCCCGGCTGGACATCAACCGCTCCCAGGAGTTGCAGGGCGGCTCGGGACCGGCGAAGGACGCGAAGGTCCACCAGAACGACACGCAGTTCCTCGTCTCCCTCTACAACCTGGTCAATGTCGCGCCGCGCGAGACGGTCCAGGTGACCCTCGCCTGCAAGGACACCGAGAAGTCCTACCAAGCGATCCTGGAGCGGGTCGAGAAGGTTCAAGGACGGATCCTGTCGTCGACCCTGACCCGGCAGAAGG
>Ga0070731_10001470_pt1 | contig 24320 bp, 18 predicted proteins | sample Coa_R1_2_FD_66448 | JGI IMG/M metagenome (GOLD analysis project Ga0070731, IMG submission 66448) | Surface soil microbial communities from Centralia Pennsylvania, which are recovering from an underground coalmine fire - Coalmine... | ecosystem: Environmental > Terrestrial > Soil > Unclassified ... | reverse complement strand
GCTTGCGATTCCGCAATTACAGGAGTCCGTGCAGAAAGATCCTGGGAACGCCGGCTATCACTACCACCTCGGCATGGCGCTCACCAAGACCAAGAATCTCGAGGGAGCTCGACGGCAGTTGGAGCAGGCGCTCAAACTCAAGCCGGATTTCGACGGCGCAGATGAGGCGCGCAAGACACTGAAATGGCTGCCGGCCGCATCCCACTGAGCGGACGCCTCCGGTTCCTGTTCGTCTGCCTGACGCTCTCCGGAACGAGTGGGCTCATCTATGAAGTCGTCTGGATGCGCAAGCTCGCTCTCTTGTTCGGGTCGACGACCCTCGCGACGAGTCTGTCGCTGTCGATATTCCTGGGCGGAATGGCCGTGGGCGCGTGGTTCTTCGGAAGCCGGGCCACGCGCTGGCGCAGCCCGGCCCGCGCCTATGCCCTGATGGAGGTCGTCGTCGGCGTCTTCGGCGCGGCGAGCAGCTGGATGCTTTCGGGCGCGGCGGTGATCTATCCGGTTCTGGTTCAGCGCTTCGTGCCAGGTGTCTTCGGCGCCTATCTCCTGCAGTTGGCATTGACCGCAGTCGTGCTGATCGTTCCCACCGCACTCATGGGAGGCACGATTCCGGTACTGCTGGCCGCCGGCGCAGAACGAGAGAGCCGGCAGCCTGGACAAACGGGGAGCCGATTCAGCGCCCTGTATGCGGCCAACACATTCGGCGCCACCGCCGGTGCCGCGCTCACCGCGTTTTGGCTGCTGCCGGTCGCCGGACTCCAGCGGACGCTCGAGATCGCGGCGGTGCTCAACGTCGCGGCCGGCGCCCTGGCATGGTTCGCGGGCCGCTCGGATCGTTTGCCAGTCTCACTCGACGCACCTTCCGATCTTCGCCCGAGTCGATCCGGCGCCTCGCCGGCCATTCCGCTTCTTCTCGTGCCGGTCGTCGCGTTTGCATCTGGATTTTCGACGCTGTTTCACGAGGTCGTCTGGACCCGGGCGCTCGACCTCGTACTTGGCAACTCGACCCGGGCGTTCGCGACGATGCTGACGGTGTTTCTGATTGGACTGGCCGGCGGAGGACTCACCGCCGGTGCGGCGATCCGGACCCTGGCGCGCGCGAGTCGCAAGCCTCGGCGATGGGATCTCGGCCAGCTGCTGGCGCTGTCGCTGGCCGGAGTCGCCGCGGCCGTTCTGGGATCCTCGTGGGCGATCGGCCAGTCGCCGGAGTGGTTTCTTCGCCTCTGGCAGCATCAGCATGGAAGCACGTTCGATGTGTTTCTCGCATCGCTCGCCATCGGTGGAGCGGTGCTGCTGGCGCCGGCGTTTCTCATGGGTCTCGTGCTGCCGGTGGCGATTGAGCTCGGTCGAGACGGCCGGGATGCCGCCGATCGTGTCGGCCGCTACTATGCGGTGAACACGGTGGGCTGCATCGCCGGCGCGGCTCTGGCCGGACTCGCGTTCGTGCCGCGGATTGGCATGGAGTCTTCGCTGATCACAGGCGCCTGGATCAATGTCGCCATTGCAGCGCTGGTGCTCGCGACCCGGCCGGCCGAGCTGTGGAGGCGCGCCGCCGGCATCGCCGGTCTCGCCGCGGTCGCCGTTGCGCTGACGTGGCTGACGCCCGCGTGGGATCGAAAGTGGATGACGATCGGTCCGTACTTCAACGCCAGTCAAATCCTGCGCGGAGGTCTCGACAATTACCGCGAAGAGCTGGCGAGCCGCGAGCTTCTCTTCTATCGCGAGGGCCGGACGGGCACTGTCACCGTCACCGAGCGTCGAGGCGAGCGCAACCTGGCGATCGACGGACGCGGCGAGGCGAGCACCCGCGCGCTCGCCCAGGTGCTGCTCGGCCACGCGCCGTTTGTCACGGGTCGCGAGATCAAAGACGCCTTTGTGATCGGATTTGGCACGGGGACGACGACCGGCACCCTGGCCAGTTACCCGATCCGCCATATCGACGTCGTCGACCTCGAAGGCGCGGTCATCGAGGCCTCGCGGCTCTTCGATTCGATCAATCAGCATCCGCTGGCCGATCCGCGGGTCTCGGTACATGTGGAAGATGCGCGGAGTCTGCTGGCGCTCGAGGCGCCGGCGTCCTACGACGCGATCATCTCGCAGCCGTCCTATCCCTGGGTCTCCGGCGCGTCGAAGCTGTTCACCGAAGAGTTCTACATGCTGGCGCGATCGCGGCTGCGCGCGGGCGGCGTCTTCGCGCAGTGGGTGCAGCTCTATGACATCGACGAAGCCGACGTGCGATCTTTCTTGCGCACGTTCAGCGTCGCCTTTCCGAACACGATGGTCTTCGACGTCGGCGGCGCTGCGCGTGAGCTGCTGCTTCTCGGATCCGTCGACAAGGTATCCATCTCGTGGCCGGCCTTGCGTGCGGCTTACGCGGATCCTCGTCGACGCACGAATCTGGGAAAAGTGGAACTGCCAGACGAGGGAAGCCTGCTCGCGCTGGTGCTGCTCGGATCGGGCGATCTCGCCGACATCCTCGGCAACGGGCCGGTCAATACCGACGACAACAGCTTGCTCGAGTTCGGCTCGGCGACGACGTTGTATGACGACACAGCGCGGGCGAACCAGCAAGTGCTGCGACAGGCTGCGGGAGATCCGTGGTCGTTCGTCACCGACGCTCCGGTGGGACGGGAGCGCGAGTTGGCCACGGCAGAAATGGCTCGCGGCGCCGCGCGGATGCATGACTTGGCGCGCGCGCTGCGCTTCGCTCAATCGGGCGTCGATCTCGACGGTCGAGAAGAAGCGTACTGTGCGCTCGGAGACGTGCTCTTCGCCGACCACGAGGTCCCAGGCGCTGTCCGGGCATGGACACGAGGATTGTCGTTTGCGCCGGACGACACGGAGCTGATGATCCGGCTCGTTCGGTACTATCGCGGCGTCGAGAAGCAGAAACGGCCTGCGCAATACGCGGCATGGGCGGCGCGCGTGCCGTTTGCGCTGACGGACACCATTCGATAAGCCCGGCCCAACGTTCTGTTTGACGACCGTCGCTGGCCAAGGCACGATCGGTCCATGATTCAGCGTCCCCGCTCCATCTTTGTCGTCGCCGTGCTGGCCGCCGCATGCGCGATGACTGCTTTGGCCCAGGATCGCGATCGTGCGAGCGTGCCCGTCCAGTACACGTGGAATCTTGCGGAGCTGTATCCGTCGGATGCGGCGTGGCGCGCCGCGAAGGATGCGTTCTCGGTGGACATTCCTCAGATTCGCGCGTTCAAGGGCAAGCTGTCGTCGTCTCCGTCCGTGCTCGCCGACGCGCTCGAGAAAGCCAGCGCGCTCGACAAGACGCTGAACCGTCTGGCGGCCTATGCCGGCCTGCTCGCCGATCAGGACACGCGCGACGCCGCGCACCAGGGCATGAAACAGGAAATCGTCCAGCTCAACGCGCGGCTGAATGCGGAAGAGGCGTACATTCAACCGGAAATTCTCGCGCTGCCGCCCGCGACCGTGACGAGATTTCTGACGGAGCCGCGATTGAACGTGTACCGGCTTCTGCTCGAAGACACCGAGCGGCGCCGCGCGCACACGCTCAGCGAAAGCGAAGAAAGGCTGCTTGCCGCCGTCGGGCCCCTGGCCGACAGCCCGTCCAACACCTACGACATTTTCTCGAACGCGGAGTTGCCGTATCCGACGACGACCCTGTCAGACGGCCGATCGGTGAAGCTCACGCAAGCGGCATTTGCCGCGCTGCGCGCGCTGCCGAATCGCGCGGATCGCGAGAAGGTGATGTCGACCTTCTTCACCGCGCTCGGCGGATTCAGCAACACGTTCGGCACGACGATGAGCGGCGAAGTCGAAAAGGTGCGATTGAACGCCGTGGCCCGGCACTACTCGTCGGATCTGGAATCGCAGCTCGACGGTCCCAACATCCCGGTCGCGGTATACACGCGTCTCGTGGACGGCGTCGACAGGCAGCTCGACACGTTTCAGCGGTACCTGTCGCTGCGAAAACGCATGCTCGGTCTCCAGGATCTGCACTACTACGATCTCTATGCGCCGCTCGTGAAGTCGGTCGATCTGAAATTCACGCCCGAGCAGGCCGAGAAGCTGGTGCTCGAAGCCGTCGCGCCGCTCGGGCAGGACTACGTCTCGACGGTGCAGAAGGCCTTCAACGGCCGCTGGATCGATCTCCTGCCGACGACGGGCAAGGCGTCGGGCGCGTATTCGAACGGCGGCGCGTACGACGTGCATCCGTACATGCTGATCAATTTCAACGGACAGTACGTCGACGTCAGCACCGTGGCGCACGAGATGGGCCACACGATGCAGAGTTATTACTCGAACAAGGCGCAGCCGTATCCGCTCGCGAACTATCCGATCTTCGTCGCCGAAGTCGCGTCGACGTTCAACGAGGCGCTGCTGATTCATCACATGCTCGACACGGTGAAGGATCCGGACACGCGCCTGGCGCTGCTCGGCAACTATCTCGAGAACATCAAAGGCACGGTGTTTCGACAGACGCAGTTCGCCGAGTTCGAGCTCCAGATGCACAAGATGGCCGAGGCGGGGCAGCCGATCACCGGCGAGGCGCTGTCGAAGCTCTATCTCGACATCACGCGCCGCTACTACGGCCACGACAAGGGCGTCTGCATCGTCGACGACTACATCGCGAACGAGTGGAGCTACATCCCGCACTTCTACCGCGATTTCTACGTGTTCCAATATGCGACGTCGTTCACCGCGTCGGCGGCGCTGGCCGAGAAAGTGATGACGGGCGATCCCGAAGCGAAGCGGCGCTATCTCGCGTTTCTGTCAGCGGGCGGATCGAAATATCCGATCGATCTCCTCAAGGACGCCGGCGTCGACATGACGACCGACGAACCGCTGACGCTGACGATGAAGGCGATGAATCGGGTGATGGATGAGATGGAGGGGCTGCTGAAAAGATAGACGGGTTCAAGGTTCAAGGTTCAGAGTTCAGAGTTCACGGTTCAGAGTTCGGTGGGAACCCGGACGCCGAGTTTCTGCCTGACGATTCGTCTCGTATACGCCGACGGCGGATTGTGTGCGGTCGCCAGGCCGTAGGCCTTCGTGTACATCTCGCGCGCCTTGTCTCTGTCGCCGAGCTTTTCGTCCGTCATGGCAAGCAGGCACAGCATGAACGGATCCGTCGCATTCCCGCTGGTCGTCGTCGCCTTCGTGAGCTCGGTCTCGGCTGTTTTCAAGTCATTCGTGTACAGCGCGACGTAGCCGACGAGATACGGGAAAAATCGTTCTTGCTGCGCCGCCATCGTTGGATCGCCATCGAGTGCCTGTCGAGCCGCCGCAATTTGGCGTGTGGCTTCGGCCGCATCGCCGCGACGGGCGGCCAGGCGCCCGAGCGCGTGCGCCAAACGAAAATCCCAGAGGCTTTTCGGATGCGTGGTGTGGCCGGGCTCTTTCAGTCCAAGCTCGGTGCCTTTTCGGTACCACTTCTCCGCAGCGTTCAAATCGCCGGCATCGATGCACACGCGCGCGGCTTCGTTCGCGATTTCGCCTTCCTGATAGAAGGCGTTCTGCGGCTCAGCCTGCTCGCGCGTGACCCAGTAGTCGATCACCAGCTGCTCGTATTTCGCCGCGTTCGCGCAGTCGCCGTCGAAGGCGTACGACATCGCGATGGCGCGCTGCACCTGCGACTTCGCCGCAGGATCGGCCGCGGTCACGAGCGCCTTGGCAAAAACCGCGCGCGCGTCTTTCGTCTGGCCGAGTGAGTCGAGCAGATTCGCCGCGCCAGTTGAGGAGGGATTCGTCTGCAGTTCGCGTCGCACGACCGCGAGCGCGTCGGCGTCGCGGCCGTCGCGCAGGGCCTGAGTAGCATCTTGAAGCGCCTGCGACGCCCCGCCACGGCCTGCTTGAGCAAAGACCGACGCCGAGCAGATCGCCACGAGCGCCAGGACGAAGATCAGTGATCTGATTGGCCTCATGACAACCGTCCCAATCCTAATGCCGTTTCGGGCAGTGGTGCCTCGGTCCAGTGCGACGTTGAGGCAAGTCAGAGACGAAAGTCTCCTCGGAAGGTGTCTATTGACCAGGTTTGGAAAGGACCCATCCGCCATAACTCACCGTGCGAATCCAGTCAAGCCTCCCAGTCTCTTGCGCTTAGGAGCGCCTTGAACTCCTAAATCAGTAATTAGCGTCGTAGCGGAACGTCAATTGCACGTCACTTACATTCTTGGGCTCGTGCCCTGCTAGCCGAGTAGACAGTCCCGGTGGTTTCCAGGCTCAACTCGGATTTAAGGATCCAGATATGATTCCCCAGCGCCGATTCGGCTTCAGTTTAGGGCTCGTGATGGCTCTTGCCATCGTTTGCATCTCCGTGTTCCCATCGTCGGCGAAGGCGACCAACGTCGTCCTGAACCCTTCCTTTGAGATAGGCGCTGCCAGCCTCGTGGGCTGCCCGGCTGGCTTGATTGGCACCTGCAGTGCCGAAGGCAATGTTTTTGGCAACTGCTGCAACCCCGATTCGACGACGATTCCAGACTGGACGATTTCGGCTTTTACCCAGGCTGCTGGGGTGTTCGTGCCGGCTGCCGGGAACGCGCTGCTACCCCTGCCAGACGGGTCGACGGCCGTGGCGTATACGAGCGGCGGAAGTCTCTCTCAAACGTTAGGTGCAACAGTGGTGGATGGGGATACATACACGTTAACGGCTTGGATCGCCCCTTCCTACAACCAATTCGTCCAGAGCGCGTCTGAGTTTATTGGCCTCGGCGGCTTCGGATCCGGCTCTGAGGTGGCGTCCGCCACGGGATCGACTTCAGGGGCTTGGACGCAGGTTTCAGTGACGTGGGTCGCTGGAGCAGATGCGAGCGTGAGCGGGCAGGACCCTGCCGGGAAGCCGCTCACCATAATCCTGTTCAATCAAGGCGGAGCAGGGGTCGCATACTTCGACGACATTTGCTTGACGGTAAACGGCGGAACATGTGGTGCCACTAATACCGACGCGGCGACGGTTCCTGAACCGGGTTCGTTGTTCTTGCTCGGCGGTGGAATTCTTGGCCTCGCAAAGATGGCGCGCCGCCGCCGCTCGTAACTAGATTTCGAAGACGAAAGACCTGCAGCGGTGGAATCCAACGGGTTCCACCGCTCTTTTTTTTGATACCGTCCGGCGCTCGGTTCAATCCGCTACCCGGCGAACGCGGACTCTGTCGCGAAACCCGTCGACTCTAAGCCGAGCCCACGCGTCCCATCGGCATCGGCTCAGGCAGCCTCGCCGGCGCCGTCCTGAATCGCTGGAACGGCAGATGGCAATCGTGTTTGCGCAAGAAGCTCAAGAACTTCTTGTAGTCCTCAGCCGGCATGTTGAAAAGCTGCACGAGCAACCGGTAATTGCCGTTCGTCTTCTCGAGTCCGATCTGAATCACTTTCCGCAATTCGCCGCGCGTCATGTCGCGCGACATGAACTGCGGATACACCGCTGACCAGAACGACTCGCCGTGCGTCAACATCACCGACGCCAGTTCCTGCGCGTGCGATTCTGCGTGCGCGGCCTTTTGCTGCGCCATGTCCGCGGCCGGAATGACGAGTGCCGGCGCGGCGTTTCGCTTCACGAGTTCGCCGGGCAAATCCGCCAGCGTCACGACCGGTCCGCGCGTCTTGAGGACGACGCGCTCGACGACGTTCTTGAGCTCGCGCACGTTGCCGGGCCAGCGATACGCGACAAACGCGTCCATCGCTTCGCGCGACACGTCGAGCTTCGTCACCTTGTGCACTTGACCGTACGAATGCAGGAAGTACTCGACGAGCAGCGGGATGTCTTCTTGCCGCTCGCGCAGCGCCGGGATCGCCAGGCGGATGACGTTCAGGCGGAAGTACAGATCCTCGCGGAAATCGCCTTTGACGATCTGCGCCTGCAGATCGCGATTGGTCGCCGTCACGAGCCGCACGTTCACGCGCATGTGCGATCGATCGGCGCCGACGCGCTGAATTTCGCCCGACTCGAGGAAGCGCAGCAGCACGACCTGCATACGCGTGCTCATCTCGCCGACTTCGTCGAGAAACACGGTGCCGTTGGGCGCCATCTCGAGCAGCCCGGGCTTGTCGCGGTACGCGCCGGTGAAACTGCCGCGCACGTGTCCGAAGAGTTCCGATTCGAGCAGCGAGTCGGGAAGTCCCGCGCAGTTGAGCGTCACGAGCGAAGCGGACGCACGTGAACTCCGGTGGTGTATCAGCCTGGCCGCGACTTCTTTGCCGACGCCCGTCTCTCCGGTGATCAAAACTTTTGCATCGGATCGAGCGGCGCGATCGATTTCATCTTCAAGCGCACGGATCGCTGCGCTACGGCCGATAAGCCGTACTTCCTGCGGTTTCGCGAGAGCGGACACTATAGACATTCCTCTTCCGAGCTGGGGACCCCAGACGAGCGCGACTTTCTTCCGGGGAAACGCATACTACCGAGAACTCCCGATTCGCGTCAACGACGAGTACTGTAACGTCGCACAAGTCCTTGACAAATGAGTAACTTATCGAAATCCCGTACGTAAACTCTCGCCGTCAAATCTGTAATCAGAGGCAGCCTTTCGACTTCCCCACAGAGTTCAAAAGTCGCGCCGTTCACGGACTTCTCGCACGAATAGTTCCTCTTCACAGAAACTTTTGACTCACTCCAATGGCGGCTCTCGAATCGAACGATAGAGCCAAGTCATTGGCAGGGAAGCAAATAGCCCGACAGCCGGGCCCCTTGAGTCTGCCGGACGCTTTCTTGCAGTAACAGGCGCCGCGAGCCATCGCGTTACCCACTCAAGGTCTACGAGCCTTGATAGTGGTAACGGGATGACTCTCCAAAGTTGCACGGCGGCAGACAAGAACGTCGTCCGAAAGTATTAGACCGGGGTCACGCGCATGACGATGAGACAGAGTGCAAACGTCCAGATCATTGGCACCAGCCCTGCCATCATGGAGCTGAGGGCGGAGGTCGAGCGCGTCGCGCGCTCCGACGCCAAGGTCCTGATCACGGGCGAAAGTGGGTCGGGCAAGGAAGTCATCGCGCGTGCCATCAACGATCAAAGCTCGCGCGCGCAGTCGTTCGTGCCCGTCAATTGCGCCGGCATTCCGGAGACGCTGCTCGAGTCCGAGCTGTTCGGCCATGTGAAGGGCAGTTTCACCGGCGCCTACCGCGACAAGCCGGGCAAGCTCGAGATGGCCGACAACGGCACGATCCTGCTCGACGAAATCGGCGAGATGACGCTGCGCATGCAGGGTCTGCTGCTGCGGTTTCTCGAGACCGGCGAAATTCAGAAAGTCGGCGCCGAGCGCGTGGCGAAAGCGACGAACGTCCGCGTGATGGCGGCGACCAACCGCAACCTGCGCGATCTGATCACGCAAGGGCAATTCCGGGAAGATTTGTTCTACCGCATCAACGTCATTCATCTCATCGTCCCGCCGCTGCGCGAGCGGCGCGAAGACATTCCGCTGCTGGTGGATTACTTCCTGCGCCGTTTCATGAGCCGTCAGGGCGGCAGCGGCCATGCGAATGGTCAGGCGAATGGACATGCCGCGGGCAACGGCCACGCGAGCAGCAACGGCGCGGCCGGCGGCAACGGACACGCGCACGGCGCGTTTCAGTACAGCCCGGTCACGAGCATCAGTCCCGAGGCGATGGACGCGCTGTGCGCCTACGCCTGGCCCGGCAACGTCCGCCAGGTCGAAAACGTCGTCGAGCGTCTGGTGGTCACGGGCCGCCGCGAGATCATCGAGGTCGACGATTTATCGCCGGAATTGCGCGCCCCTGGCCAGAATGGCAGACCCGGGCGCGAGCGCCGCCGCACCGTTGCCGATGATCTCTTCCAGAAGTTGACGACGCAGCGCGAGTCGTTCTGGAACCTGGTGTATCCGCTCTACATGAATCGCGAGATCACGCGCGGCAACGTGCGCGATCTCGTGCACAAAGGGCTGGAAGAGGCGCGCGGCAACTACAAGATCGTGCTGCGGCTCTTCAACATGGAGTCGACGGATTACAAGCGGTTTCTGAATTTCCTTCGGAAGCACGATTGCCAGTTGCCGTTCAAGAACTACCGGTAGAGATCTGATTCACGGGTGATGAGGCTGACTATGCGGAACCAGAAAACACACGCGACTCTTCTGATGGCGGTCACGATCGCGACGCTCAGCGCGGCGAGTCCGGCGCTTTACGCTCAGTCGACGCAGAACAAGCCGCCGGCGACGCAGCCCAAGCCGGGCACGTCGAGCAGCTCGAACAACAAGACGCCGGCGAACTCGTCGACGGCGCCGATTGCCGTGCCGGCGGATTACGTGATCGGGGCGAGCGACATCCTGACCATCAAGGTCTGGCGCGACGACACGCTCTCGACCGATGCCGTGGTCCGGCCCGACGGCAAGATTACGATGCTGTTGCTCAACGACGTGCAGGCCACCGGACTGAAGCCGGAAGCGCTGGGCGCGAACATCAGCAAGGCGCTGGCGTCCGGTGGCTTCAAGGAAGACCCGAGCGTCACGGTGATCGTGAAGCAGATCAACAGCCGCATGGTCTACATCACCGGGCAGGTTTCGCATTCAGGACCATTTCCGCTGTCCGATCACATGACCGTTGCGCAATTGATTGCCATTGCCGGCGGCGTCGCCGACTTCGCCCACAAGGACGACATGACGCTGCTTCATCTCGATGGAACGAGCCAGCGGATCAACTACAAGGACATCGAGCAGCGGAAGAACCTGAAACAGAACAACGTCGAGCTGAGGATCGGCGATCAGCTGATCGTGCGCTAGTCGTGATTCATGAGATTCACTGAGACAGTCATGACAGGCGCGCGGATTTTCGCGATGGCGGCGGCTGCTGTGTTGATCAGCACGCCGGCGCTCGCCCAGATGACGCGTCCCGAGCGTCCGTATCGCGGGTTGTTCGGTGGCGGCTATGGCGACTCCGAGCAGATGCTGTCGCTGAATACGTCATTTGGCGGCGGGTACGACGGGAACATCCTGCTCGGCAATCAAGGGGCGACCGTCAACCCCGTCGATCCGCGCCAGGCGACGGCGAGCACGATCGTGAACGGCAGCGCCGGCCTGACGTACTCGTTTTCCAAGCAGCACGTGTCCTTCAATGCGTCGGGCGGCTGGAGCGGCGTGGACTATCCGTCTCTTCAGCAGTCGTTCTATCCGGGTTACGGCGGGTCGGCCGGCGGCGCCGTGGGCCTGTCCACGCGCACCAGTCTGTCGTTCAACGAGTCTGTCTACTATCAGCCGTTTTACGTCTTGCCGTCGGGCGAGCCGATTGACAACACGTCGATCGGCGAAAACAAGGCGGTCATGTCGAAGCTCAGTCAGTCGTTGAGCGAGCAATTCGGCGAACCGGTCGATCTGGGACTGGTGCCCACGACCGCGCCGTCCGACATCGCCAGCAATCAGTACGAAGGCCACACCAATTGGACGACGAGCGCCGCCCTCGGCCATCGGTTGACCAAACGGGTCTCGGCCTCGCTGAGCTACACCCGCTTTCAGAGCAGCTCCTCACAGGACAACCTCGACCTGCTGGTGCAGTCGCCCAGCGTCGGCGTGAGCGTCGCGATCGCCAAAGGCCTCGCGTTTCGACTCGCCTACGGATACACGGAAGCGCTGTACGGAACGGATCGAGTGCGCGGCCAGAACATCGACGCCGGCCTCGATTTCAGCCGCGCGCTTTCGATGTCGCTGTCTCGGCGGACGACGCTGACCTTCGGAACCGGCACGTCGATCGTCTCCGACACGCAGGAGCAGACCCGGCTGGTGATTACGGGCAACGCCAATCTCACGCAGGAAATCGGCCGCAGCTGGCAGGCGTCGCTCGTCGCGAGCCGCGGCGTCGGCTACATCGAAGGCTTTCTGAGACCCGTCATCTCGGACGTCGTCAGCGCCAGCTTCGGCGGTTTGATCAGCCGCCGGGTGCAGTTTCATTCGGTCTCCGGCGTCACGTGGGGAGCGGTGGGCCTGGTGGCCGCCAGCAATAACTTCACGACCTACAACTCAGGTGCGGGAATCACGGTGGGCCTGTCGCGATCGCTGGGCCTCAGTCTCGACTACGCGTACTACCGCTACTCGTTCGACAGCGGCATCGTGTTGCCGGCCGGCCTGTCCAACCATGTGAACCGGCAAAGTATTCGCGCGTCAATCAGTTTCTGGCAGCCGCTCTTTCATCGTGCAAGGAGATCCAATGCTACCCGGTAAGAAGTACAAGCCAGAGGACATCATCGAGATTCTTCGCCGCAGAATCTGGGTGCTCCTCGTCCCGTTCGCGGTCGTGTCGGCGGGCACGGCGATCGTCACGCGGAAACTGCCCGACATCTATCGCTCGCAGGCCACGATTCTTGTCGTGCCGCAGCAGGTGCCCGAGTCGTACGTCCACTCGACGGTGACCACGCGCATCGACGATCGGGTCAACGCGATCGAGCAGACCATTCTGAGCCGGACCCAACTCGAGCACATCATCGAGGAACAGAATCTGTACCCCGACGAGCGCCGCACCGGCATCATGGAAGACGTCGTCGACAAGATGCGCACCAACGACTTGAAGGTGGACATCGGAAAAGGCGGCGACTCCTTCGCGGTCAGCTACATGGCGCCTGATCCGCGAACGGCGATGAAAGTCGCGGACGAACTGTCGAGCTTGTTCATCTCCGAGAGCTTGAAGGATCGAGCACTCCTGACGGACGGCACGAGTCAGTTTCTCGAAAGCCAGCTCGAAGACGCCCATCGGCGGCTGCTCGAGAAGGAGAAGCAGCTGCAGGACTACCAGATGAAGTACTCGGGCCAGCTGCCGACGCAGGTGGATTCCAATCTGCACGCGCTGAACAACGTCCAGATGCAAATCCAGGCGACGCTCGATTCGATCAATCGCGCCGCGAGCTCCCGCTTGGTGGTCGAACGACAGCTCGCGGACCTCGACACGCCCACTCCCGCCGACGCTGCACCGGTCACGCCGGCGCCGGCGCTCGATCCGGCAGCCGCCGCGGCGGCCGGCACGACCGCGCAGAAGCTCGCCTACTACAAATCCGTGCTGGCGAATCAGCAGGCGCTGGGCGAGGGTCCGAGCCATCCCGACGTCAAGGCGACGCAGAGTTCGATCAAGGAGCTCACCGATCAGTTGAACCGCGAGATGCTCACGCGCCCGGTCGGCACCGAGGACGCCGCGTCGACCGTGTCGCCGGCCGAGAAGCAGCGCTTGACGAAAATCGAGCAACTGAAGAGCGAACGCGACCAGTTCGACAAGCAGATCGCCGCCGCCCAGGCGGACGAAAAGAAGCTGCGCGATCTCGCTGCCGGCTACCAGGCGCGGATCGACGCGGTGCCGGCGCGCGAGTCGGAAATGGTCGATCTCTCGCGCGACTACAGCACCTTGCAGAGTTTGTATTCCAATCTTCTGGGGAAGAAGGAAGACTCCAATCTCGCCGCCAACCTCGAGCGTCGCCAGATCGGTGAACAGTTCAAGCTGCTCGATCCGGCGCGGCTGCCCGAGAAGCCGCTGAGCCCCAACCGCCCGATGCTCAATTTCGTTGGAATGATGGTGGGCCTGGGCATTGGGCTTGGGATCATCGTGTTCCTCGAATACCGCGACGGCAGTTTCAAGACGGACGACGAGGTGCTCCGGCTGCTGGCGTTGCCCGTGCTCGCCGTGGTGCCGCTGATGCAGTCCGATCAGGAGCGGGGCCGTTCGTTCCGCCGCCGGCTTGCGGTGAGCCTGGTGTTGGGCACCGCCGTCGTGGGCTGTATGGCGATCGTGGCCTACACCTTCGTGACCGCCCGCTGAGGATCAGATGTACGAGCAGTTCTACGGCTTTCGTGAACGCCCATTCGACCTCACGCCGAATCCGCGGTACCTCGTACTGACGGAGTCGCACCGCGAGGCGCTGAGCAATCTCGAATACGGGATCGCGAGCCGCAAAGGCATCACGCTGCTCGTCGGCGAGGCCGGCTCGGGCAAGACCACCGTGATTCGCACGGCGATCGATCGGCAGCCGGGCCGCGTGCACTGTGTGTATCTGCACAACCCGACGCTCTCACGCCCTGAGTTCATCGAGATGCTCGCGTCGCGATTTCATCTTTCCGAGCGAGCGGCTCAATCCAAGGCGGCCCTGCTCATCGAATTCGAGGCGCTGCTGAAGGAGCGGCGGGCACACGACGAAACGACCGTCCTCGTCGTGGACGAAGCTCAGAGTCTGCCGCTCGAGCTGCTCGAGGAAATTCGACTGCTCGCCAACATCGAGACCGACGACGAGAAGCTGCTGTCGGTGATCATCGCCGGCCAGCCCGAGATCGTCGATCGGTTGAACGATCAGTCGCTGCGCCAGTTCAAGCAGCGGATCGCGCTCCGATGCCACCTGCGGACGCTGACGCTGCAAGAGACGATGTCGTATATCGCCGGCCGGATTCGTGCCGCCGGCGGCGCCGACGCGCATGTCTTCACGCGCGAGGCCGTGGAGTTGATTCACGAACGCGCCCGCGGCATCCCGCGCATGATCAGCGTCATCGCCGACAACGCGCTGCTCGGTGGATTTGCCGCCGGCGAGCGTCCCGTGAGCAGCCAGGTGATACGCGAAGTCTGTCGCGACTTCGACTATGCCCCGACACGGACCACGGCGTCGGGATTTCCGGATCGGCGTGAACCCACGCCCCCGAACGGATGGCAGGACGAGGAGCGGCGGCCGAGGCTGCTGGCGGTTGACGAAGCCAAGAGCCGGCCCGAGCAAGCGAAGCGAGCGTCCGAGCCAAACGGGTACTTCGGCAAGGTGAAGGGCAAGAAATCCGAGCCGGCGAGGGCGGTCGCCACCAACGGCTCCGGCGCCCATCCCGTGACGCCGCCGTCGGATCACACGGGCGCCGAAACGCCGCCAGACGGCGGCCGCGTCGGACTGTTCGGCGGGTTTTCGCCGAAGCGCAAGCGATTTTCATTTTTTGGAGGCTAGATCACCATGGGCCGCGTAGATGAAGCAATGCGCCGGGCAGCAGGCGCGCCGATTAACGGCACAGCGCCAGCCGCGCTGGTCGACGTCGCGCCTCCGCTCGAGTTGCCGCAGGAGGCTCCCTTCGAGGACGTCGTCGAGCCCGCGGCGGCGTCTGCGCCCGTGGTGGTGCAGGCTCCGCCCGAGAAGCCGACGTCGGTGTTCGAGCACTTCGGCGCGTCATTGGCACAGAAGATCGTCGTCGATGAGAACATGCTGCCGGCGTCGCGCGAGCAGTATCGCCGTCTGGCCGCCACGCTCCATCACGCGCATGCGTCGAGCGGCCTGCGTGTCGTCATGATTGCCAGCGCCGCGCCAGGCGAAGGCAAGACGCTCACGGCGGCGAACCTGGCACTGACGTTGAGCGAGTCGTATCAGCGCAGCGTGCTGCTGATCGACGCCGACCTCAGGCGGCCGTCGCTCCATTCGATTTTCAAGATCCCGGGTGTCCCCGGCTTGTGCGAGGGATTGATGTCGGCCGAAGAGCGCAAGCTGCCGCTCCATCAGGTGTCGCCGCGGCTCACGCTGTTGCCGGCGGGCCGGCCGAGCTCGGATCCCATGGCCGCGCTGACATCGCCGCGCATGCGGCGTCTGGTCGACGAGGCGCGCGAGACGTTCTCGTGGGTCATCATCGACACGCCGCCGATCGGCATGCTGCCCGATGCGAATTTGCTCGCCACGATGGTGGACGGGACGATTCTTGTCGTGAAGGCCGGGTTCACGCCGTTTGAGCTCGTGAAAAAAGCCGCCGATGCGATCGGCCCCGAGGGCATGCTCGGCGTCGTGCTCAATCGCGCGGATCTGAAGGCGCGCAAATACGGCTACGGTTACTACGATTACTCAACGAAGACGCCTGCGAAATCATGATCAAACGCGTCAGCGCGCGACTGGCTCTGCTCGTCGCGTTCGAGACAATTCTGATCGTGCTGGCGGTGGCGGCCGCGACGTGGCTGCGCCTCGGTTCGGTTGATGCCTGGAATGTCCTCGCGTCAGAGGAGGGCATGGCCAAGGCCCTCCTGCTCGCCGGAGTCACCCAGGCGTGTCTGTACTATGCCGATCTGTACGACCTGAAGAAGGTTTCCGATCGACGGGAATTGATCGTCCGGATCCTTCAAGCCCTCGGATGGGCATCTTTCATTCTGGCCGGCATCTACTTCTGGCTCGGTGACTCGGCGATGGTGGGCCGCGGCGTGTTCACACGCGCCGCCATCATCATCATTGCGGTCGTCATCGGCTGGCGCCTGGCGTTTGGCTGGATGGGACGCCAGATGGCGCCGCGTCAGCGACTGCTGCTCGTCGGCACGAATACGGCCGCCGTCTCGCTCGCACGCGAGCTGCACGAGCGTCGCCACGAGCTCGGCCTCAGCATCGTCGGCTTCGTCGACCCCGATCCGACGATGGTCGGTCAGCCGATGATCAACCCTGGCGTCATCGGAACGCTCGACGACATCCCGGCGATCGTCAAGAGCCATAACGTCGATCGAGTCGTCGTCAGCCTGGCTGACGCGCGCGGCAAGCTGCCGATGAACCGGCTTCTCGAGATGCGGTTCGCGGGCGGCGTGACGTTCGACCATCTGGCGACGGTTTATGAGGAGTGCACCGGCAAGATCGCCATCGAGAATCTTCGGCCGAGCTGGCTGATCTTCTCTGAAGGCTTCAGAAAGACCTGGTCGCTGCTGGCGGCCAAGCGCGTGCTCGACGCCGTTTGCGCCGCGGTCGGCCTCGTGCTGTTGTCGCCGCTCATGCTGTTGACGGTGCTCGCGATCAAACTTACTTCGCGGGGACCCGCGCTCTATCACCAGCAGCGAGTCGGGCAGGGCGGCAAGGTGTTTACGGTTCACAAGTTTCGATCGATGCGGGTCGACGCCGAGGCGGCCACGGGCGCCGTGTGGGCCAAGGCGAACGATTCCCGCGTGACGCCGGTGGGCCGCTTCATTCGCCGGACCAGACTCGATGAAGTGCCGCAATTGTGGAACGTGCTCGTCGGCGAGATGAGCATGGTGGGCCCGCGGCCGGAGCGCCCGGAGTTCGTCGCGCAGCTGACCGAAAATATTCCGTTCTACGGCCTGCGCCACAGCGTTCGTCCGGGCGTCACCGGATGGGCGCAGGTGCGTTACACCTATGGCGCGAGCGTCGAAGACGCGCTCGAGAAGCTGCAGTACGACTTGTTCTACATCAAGCACATCACGATTGCCTTCGATGTGTTCGTGTTGTTCTCGACGGTGAAGACCGTCATCCTTCGGCGAGGTGCGCAATGAAGCCGGACACGCGCGACGGCGTCGTCAACGCGATGACCATCGACGTCGAGGACTATTTTCAGGTGAGCGCGTTCGACCGTGTCGTCAAACGCGGCGACTGGGAGACGCTGCCCGGCCGCGTGGTCTCGAACACCGAGCGCCTGTTGCAGATCTTCGACGAAGAAAACGTCGTCGCCACGTTTTTCGTTCTTGGCTGGGTGGCCGAGCGGTACCCACAGCTCGTGAGGCGCATCAGTGCCGCGGGGCACGAAGTCGCCTCGCACGGCTACGCGCATCGCCTCATCTACCATCAGACCCGCGAAGGATTCAGAGACGACATCCGGAAGGCGAAGTCGATTCTGGAAGGGATCACCGGCGAGCCGGTCGCCGGCTATCGCGCGCCCAGTTTCTCGATCACCCGCAAGTCACTCTGGGCCATGGACGTCCTGATCGAGCAGGGCTACACCTACGACGCCAGCGTGTACCCGATTCGCCACGACCGGTACGGCATCGCCAATTTCCCTCGGCACTCGCACGTGTTCAAGGCGCGGAAGGGATCGCTGCTGGAAGTGCCGGGTTCGACCGTGCGGTTTTGCGGAATGAATTGGCCCATCGCCGGCGGAGGCTATTTCCGGATTCTGCCGTACGAATGGACCCAGGCGGGCATCGCGCATCTCAACAAGAGCGAGCGGCGCCCCGCGGTGTTCTATCTGCATCCGTGGGAAATCGACCCCGATCAACCGCGGCTTCAAGTCGGCCGCGTCACCGCGTTCCGGCACTACCGCAATCTGGGCAAGACCGAACAGCGCCTGAGACGCCTGCTCAAAGATTTTCGTTTCGGCCCGCTGCGTGACCTGGTGGCCGGCTTGAATCTCTCCGTGGCGCCGATCGAGATCCTTTCGGGCGCGGCTCCTGAGTTGGCGCCGTCGTCTCAGCCCAACGCTCGTTGACACTGCGCGATGGTCGAGACTCACGCGCCGTTCGCGGCGGCATCCCTGCGGCCCATCTCCGTCAGCCAAGCGCATCGTCCCGTGCTGTTCGTGGTCGTCGACACCGAGGAGCAGTTCGACTGGTCGGCGCCGTTTTCGCGCGATCAGGTCGATGTCTCGGCGATCGAGGATGTCGGCCGGCTGCAGGACGTGCTCGAGCCGTATCAATTGCGGCCGGCCTACGTGATCGACTATCCCGTGGCATCGACGCCGGCGTCCGCGGCGCGGCTGGCGGCCTTGGCCGCGGACGGCCGCTGCGAGATCGGCGCGCATCTGCATCCGTGGGTCAGCCCGCCGTATTCGGAGGCCGTGGGTCCACGCAACAGCTACGCGTGCAATCTCGGCGCGGAGCTCGAGGGCGAGAAGATTTCCCGTCTGAAGACCGCCATTCGCGAGCACGTGGGCCTCGACGTCCGGTCGTATAAGGCCGGGCGGTATGGATTTGGCTCGACGACGGCGGCGCTGCTCGAATCGCTCGGCTTCGACATCGATCTCAGCGTGAATCCGCATATGGATTTCACCGCCGATGACGGTCCGTCGTTCATCGGATTCGATCCCGTTCCGGGATTTTTCGGCGAGCGGCGGCGCCTGCTCGAGCTGCCGTGCACCACCGGTTTCATCGGCGCGGCGCGACGGTTCGGATCCCCGCTTCACCAGGCGGCGTCTGCCTCGTGGCTCAAACCGATGCGAGCCGTTGGCGTGCTGTCGCGTGCGGGCCTCTTGAACAAAGTCATGCTGTCTCCCGAGGGCAACAGCCTCCACGAGATGCGGGCGCTCACCGATTGTCTGCACCGTGACGGAGTGCGCACTTTTGCCATGACGCTCCACAGTCCAAGTTTGAAGCCCGGCTGCACGCCCTACGTTCGCACCGCCTCGGACCGGGACGAATTCCTCAAGACGATCGACGGCTACTGCCGATACTTCATGAGCGAGCTGGGCGGCGCGCCGACGACGCCGACCGAGCTCTTTAGGAACCTCACTGCCGCAGGCGACAGGCCGGCGCAGACAACCCACTAATCAACTTTATGAAAGTGCTTGGTATTTCACCGCTCGACAAAGACTCGACCGTGACGTTGGTCGAGGACGGCGTTATCACGTACGCGGCCGCGGAAGAGCGGTTTACACGCGTCAAACTGCAGGACGGCTTTCCGTGGCGTTCGCTCGAGGACGCGATGCAGCGCACCGGCGTGGCCGCCGGCCAGATCGACAAAGTCGTGTATCCGTTCCTCACGTACGACGAGGAGACGCGTCTGTTCGAGAAGAACCTGGCCAAGGAACGCGCCTTCCTCGACGAGAACGCCGTCAATGCGACGAGCGAGGAGCTGCAGGAAGCCCGGTCGAGAGTTCCCTCGCGCCGCGATCCGGTGCCGGGCCTCGCCGATCCGAACGAGCGGTTCGACAAAGGCCTGTTGAAGACGATGGCCTATCGTCTGCTGGGCAGCGAGGGCGTCGTTTCGCGCAACATCGCGAAGCGGGGATCTGAAAAATGGGGACGTGAAGCGACCCAGTTTCACCATCACTGGCAGCAGGAGCTCGATCGCGGATTGAGCGAGCTCGGACTGGCCGGCAAGCTCCAGCGCGTCGAGCATCACGTCAGTCACGCCGCCAACGCGTACTACACCAGCGGATATGACGACGCGTTGATCGTCACGCTGGATGGATATGGATCGGGTTTGTCGGGCAGCGTCAGCGTCGGCCGCAACGGCAAGATCGAGCGCATTCACGATCAGGAATATCCGCATTCGCTCGGCACGTTCTACGAGTCGGTGACGTCGGCGCTCGGATTCACGCCGAGCCGTCATGAAGGCAAGATCGTGGGCCTGGCGGCGTATGGCGATCCGCGCGTGCTCGGACCAATGCTGCGAAGCCGTTTTGTTCAAAGCAACGGCGGCTTCCGCATCGTCGAGACCAACAACGTCTTTTTCGCCCGGCTGCTCGCGAGTGAGTTTCCGAAAATCGACGTCGCGGCCGCGTATCAGCGCGTGCTCGAGGAAGTCGCCGTTGCGTATGTCAGTCAGTACGTGAAGAAGACCGGCATCCGAAACCTGGCGCTGTCGGGCGGGGTCGTCGCGAACGTCAAACTCAATCAGCGGCTGCAGGCGATCGACGGCATCGACTCGGTGTTCGTCCATCCGGACATGGGCGACGGCGGATGCGGAACCGGCGCGGCGCTGCTGCAGTTCGAAGGCAACGGCGTGCTGCGGAAGCGTCTGAACGACGTGTACTTTGGACCGGACTACACCGGCGATCAGATCACCGACGCGCTGAAACGCGCGCAGTTGCCGTTCACGCCGTACAGTCCGATTGAACCGAAGATCGCGATGCTGATCGCGTCGGGCAAAGTCGTGGCGCGGTTCAACGGCCGCATGGAGTACGGACCGCGGGCGCTCGGCAACCGGTCGATTCTGTACCACGCGAAAGAGCCGGCGGTGAATCAGTGGCTCAATCAGCGGCTTGGACGGACGGAGTTCATGCCCTTTGCGCCGTCGACGCTCTTCGAGCATCGCGAGGCGTGCTATCAGCACATCAAGGGCTCGGAGTATGCGGCGTTGTTCATGACGCTGACGTTCGATTGCACCGACGCGATGAAACGCGATTGTCCGGCGGCCGTGCACGTCGACGGCACCGCGCGTCCGCAGCTTGTCTCGGCGGAATCGAATCCGAGTTTTCACAGGATTCTGACCGAGTACTACAAAATCTCCGGCGTGCCGTCGGTGATCAACACGAGCTTCAACATGCACGAGGAGCCGATTGTCTGCAGCCCGGATGACGCGATTCGGGCGTTTCTGCAGGGGAACCTCGATTATCTGGCGATTGGCGATTTTCTCGTCGAGCATCCGTCCGCGAGGCGATGAGGACTCTCGGCGTCACAGGCCGCGGCCGCGACGCCGCGGCGGCCCTGGCGATTGACGGTCAGCTCGTGGCTGCGTCGATGGGCGATTCGCCGGAAGTCATCGAGGATCCGGGCGCCGGCGCGGCCGGGCTGCTGACGTCGCCCGCGGCGATGGCGTGTCTGGCGTCGGCCGAGATCGGGCCCGATGCGATCGACCACGTGAATGTCGTCGGCGACTTCGCCGGCCTCGGCGCACTTGGCGCTCACAAGGCGTCAGCCTTCGATCCATTACTGGCCGATGCGGCTCACGCGTGTGCGGCCGACACGTGCGCGGTCCTGGTGGCGAGCGAGCGGCCCGCGTCGCTCGTGATGTTTCGCGTGGCCGACAACACGCTGACCGACCCGCGTCCATTTTCCGGCGGCGCGGAGCTCATCGGCGCGGCTCGTTCGATGGCGGGCAGCTTGGGTGCGAATTCTGATTCTGCGTTTGCCGCGCTCGACCGGCTTGCCGCCAACGGCCAGCCGGTCTTCGATCGTCTCGGCGCCGCAATCGCGCGGTGGGAGCCTGAGACTGGATCGATCCGCGTCGATTCGAGTCGTGTTGCAGAGATGTTGGCGGAGGCCTCTGACGGCCGTCCCGAGCGTCTTGCGGGCGGCGACGCGCTCAATGTGAAGGTGCAGACCGCCCGTCGCGCGGTCGCTGCCAGTTTTCTGCATCAGGTCGCCACCGTGGTGTCTGAGATCATCGATGACGAAAGCCGTCGCGCCGGCAGCGGGGTCGTGTCGCTCGGGGGATCTGTGTTCTCGACGATTCAGATCAACAATGCCCTCCGCGGTCTTGGACCGCGCCGGTCGTCGGTCGCCAGGATTCCGGAATTTCACGGGCGCGCGCTCGGTGCGGCGGTGGCCGCGATCGAGAGCGGCGCGACGCGCGTGTCTCTCGACCGGCCGTCGAGCCTGGCGCTCGGGCCGTCATTCGGCGACGTCGAGATCAAGCGCACGCTCGACAATTGCCGCCTGGATTACGTCTACGAGCCCGACTGGCAGCGTCTGTACGCCCGGGTCTCGTCCATGCTCGGTCAGGGGAAGATCGTCGCGTGGTTTCAAGGCGCGGCCGCCTTTGGACCGCGTTCGCTCGGCACCCGCAGCATCCTGGCGGATCCGTCGAGTCCGTACGCGCGCCACAACATGAATGAATATCTGCGGCAACTGCCGCTCGACGAGCCGCTGCCGATCGTCTTCGCGCCGTCGATGGCCGCGCACTTTGGCGCGGATCCCTCGTCGCAAACCGTCGTCGACGTGCCGGTCGTCGCGGAAAGGCGCGACAAGATTCCGGCGGCTCTCGATTCCAGGCATCGCGCGCGGATTCAGCCGCTGATCGCCGGCGAATCGCCGCGACTCGCAGAGCTACTGGAATTCCACGCCCGGCGGACGGGTGTGCCGGGACTGCTCGAGACCAATCTGGCCGACCGCGGGTCGCACCTCGTCTCCAGTCCGCGTGACGCCGTCAGAGTGGTCTACTCCTCGGCGATCGATGCGTTGATTATCGGGCGGTTCATCCTGATGAAGGATCACTGGCTCTTGAGATCCCGTGTCGATTGATGTGCCGGTCGACACACGGGCCGAGTCGCCGGCGACGATCACGACGGCGACCGAATCCGATCGTGTCCAGTGGGACGCGTTCGCCGGATCGCATCCGTCGGCCACGGGCTATCACGCGTGGGCGTGGCGCGACGTCTTCACGCAGACGTTCGGACACGAGTGCGTGTATCTCATGGCGCGCGCGGGTTCGGCCGGCCGCGTGACGGGAATCCTGCCGCTCGTGTTCATCAAGAGCCGGATCTTCGGCCGCTCGCTGACCTCGCTCCCCTTCGTGAACTATGGCGGGGTCGTCTCCGATTCTGACGTGACGGCCAGAGCGTTGCTCGATGCGGCGCGCGAGGCGGCCGCGGCGCGCAAGGTCGGCCACATCGAGCTTCGGCACACGGACAGGCAGTTCGCCGACTTGCCGGTGAAACAGCACAAGGTCTCGATGCGGTTGCCGCTCCAGCCCGGCATGTGGGACGTGATCGACCGCAAAGTGCGCAACCAGATTCGCAAGGCGGAGAAATCGGAGCTGACCGTCGAGCGCGGCGGCGCCGAGCTGGTCGCCGAGTTCTACACCGTCTTCGCCCGCAACATGCGCGACCTGGGGACGCCGGTCTATTCGCGCACGCTCTTCGAAAACGTGCTGCGGACGTTTCCGGACCTTGCGAAGATTCTGGTGGTCAGGCTGAAGGGACAGCCGGTGGCGGCCGGTCTGACGTTTCGCAGCGGCGCGATGATCGAGGTGCCGTGGGCGTCATCGATCCGCGACTACAACAATCTGTGTCCGAACCATCTGCTGTACTGGCACGTGATTGAGTCCGCGGTGGCCGACGGCTGCGCGGTTCTCGACTTCGGCCGCTCGACGCCGAATGAAGGCACCTACAAGTTCAAGGAGCAGTGGGGCGCGATGCCGATCCCGATGCACTGGGAATACGTGCTGCTCGCCGGCGCCCGGCTGCCGGATCAAAGTCCGAAGAATCCAAAGTTCCGTTTGATGATCGATACCTGGAAGCGCAGCCCGTTGTGGCTCGCCAACCTTCTCGGACCCCGCATCGTCGGATCGATTCCATGACCGAAAATCGCCTCTCGCCGGTCGCCTACAGCGCGCCGATGGTCACATTCGGCGCCTTCACGGCCCTCGAGACCTGGGTGCCGGTCGCGTACTACCCGCTGGTGTACATTCTCAAGGTTCTGGCTGTCACGGCCAGTTTGATGGTCTGGAGCGGCCCGCTCCGCGACATCCGGCCGCGCTGGTCGCTCGTCATTCCATCGGCGCTGACGGGACTGGTCGTCATCGCCGCCTGGCTCGTCCTCGACAAGGCGGTGGCCTATCCGCACCTGGGCAATCGTGTCGGGTTCGATCCGACGTCGATGCAGACGACGGGCGGACGGCTGGCCTTTCTCGCGGTGCGGCTGTACGGGCTTGTCCTGCTCGTGCCGGTGATGGAAGAGCTGTTCTGGCGTTCGTTCCTGCTGCGGTATTTGAGCAGTGGCAACTTCCTCGCGGTGCCGATCGGCCGGTTCTCGGTGCAGGCGCTGATGGTGATGGTGGCCCTGTCGGCCCTGTCGCATACCGAGTGGCTCGTCGCGGCGCTCGCCAGCATCATCTTCGCCGCATGGCTGTATCGGAGCCGGAGCCTGTTCGCGGCCGTCGTCGCCCACGCGACCGCGAATGCCGCGCTCGGCGCCTATATTCTCCAAGCGCACGACTGGAAATACTGGTGAACGCGACGTCGCGCAAGATCGACCCCGGAGGTCGACCCCGGAGGTC
>Ga0070731_10001469_pt1 | contig 24322 bp, 22 predicted proteins | sample Coa_R1_2_FD_66448 | JGI IMG/M metagenome (GOLD analysis project Ga0070731, IMG submission 66448) | Surface soil microbial communities from Centralia Pennsylvania, which are recovering from an underground coalmine fire - Coalmine... | ecosystem: Environmental > Terrestrial > Soil > Unclassified ... | reverse complement strand
GCCGATCGCGTGCGCGAGGTTCTCTCCGGCAATCTCTGCCGCTGCACCGGCTATATTTCCATCGTCGAAGCCGTGCTTGACGCCCGCTCGGCGTACAAGAAGGCCGGGTCATGACAGGCGCGACGCGAGCCGCGCCGTGACGCAGCCGATGAAAAATACCTTCATCGGCGCGTCGATCGAACGCCGCGAGGATCTTCGCTTTCTGCGTGGTCGTGGCACCTATGTGGACGATCTCCAGGTGCCGGGGCTGCTCTATGCGGTGATCCTGCGCAGTTCCGTGGCGCACGGCCGGTTGCGCTCCGTCGATGCCTCCGCCGTGCTGAAAATCGAGGGCGTCCATGCCGTCATCACCGCCAAGGACATGACGTCGAAGGATTATCCCTCCGGCGTGCCGATCGTGCCGATGCGATTGCAGCCGTTGCCTGAGTTTCAACCCTACGAACAGCCGGTCATTGCTTATCAGAAGGTACGCTATGTCGGCGAGCCGCTTGCCGTAGTGCTCGCGTCGAGCGTCGCCCTCGGAGAGGACGCGCTCGAGCACATCGCAGTCGAGATCGAGGAGCTGCCTGCGGTCTCAACTTGGCAGGCGGCATCGGACAATAAAGGCGTGCTGTTCGACACGACCGGCACCAACCGGTCGCTCACGTTCGAAGCGCGCAAGGGCGATGCCGACACGGCGTTCAAAGATGCGCCCTACACACGCCGCGAACAGATGCGCACCGGCCGCCACTACGGCCTCACCATGGAGCCGCGCGGCGTGATGGCCGAATGGGACGCGGCCAACAATAAGCTCACTGTGTCGGGCGCCGCGAAGGTGCCGTTCTTCAACCGCCGTATCCTGGCCAAGCAGATCGGGCTGCCGGAGTCCGACATCGAGATGATCGAGAATGACGTCGGCGGTGGCTATGGCGCCCGGGGCGAGTTTTATCCGGAAGATTTTCTGATCCCGTTTGCCGCGAAGCACGTCAACCGCCCGGTAAAGTGGATCGAGGATCGCCGCGAGAATCTAATGGCGATGAACCACGCCCGCGAGACCGAGGCCGATCTTGAGATCGCTTGCCATCGCGACGGTACGATCATTGCACTACGCGGTGAGATTCACACCGACATGGGCGCGTACATGCGCACCAATGGCGCGGTCGGCGCGCGCAACGCGCCGCAGTTCCTCACGGGGCCTTATCGTGTCCCGCATCATAAGGTCGACTCGCACCTTTGGATGACCAATAAGACGCCGGTTGGCACTTATCGCGGGCCGGGCCGCTTCGAGGGCAGCTTCTACATGGAGCGGCTGCTCGACATGGTGGCCGCCGATCTGGGTATCGACCGCATCGAGTTGCGCCGCCGCAACCTGATCGGCAAAGCCGAACATCCCTATAAGCTCGCCACCGCGCAACCCACCAACGCCCATGATCAAACCGACTCGGGCGACTACGAAGCAACGCTCGACCGCTGCCTGAAAGAGTTCAACTACACCGATGTCTCGAAGCTCGGCGGCAAGCTGATCGAAGGCAAGTATCACGGGATCGGCGTGGCGTGCTTTATCGAGGGGGGCGCCGCCGGTCCGAAGGAAAGCGCGCGCCTCGAGATCAACGACGACGGCACCATAACGGTCTTCATGGGGACGGCGTCGGTCGGGCAGGGCGTGGAAACGATTTATGCGCAGATCGCAGCCGACGCACTCGAAGTGCCGATTGAGCGCATTCGACACGTCTATCACGGTTCGACGGGAATCGTAAGCGACGGCTACGGCGCCTATCACTCGCGCTCGGTGGTGATGGGTGGCTCAGCGGTCCTCGACGCAACGCAAAAATTCATGGGCCTGCTACGCGAAGCCGCCGCTAAGCGACTCGACTGCGCTGCGTCCAGCGTCACGCTCGACGTCGACAAGGTCATCGGCGGCAGCGCTTCGCTGCCGCTCAAGGAGTTTGCCGGTCTGACCGCCGAAGGTGCGTTCCTCAATCACAAGCACACCTACAGCTACGGAACGCACGCTGCGCACATCACAGTCGATGCACGGCTCGGCCACATCGAGATTCTCGATTACGTCGTAGTGCAGGATGTCGGGCGTGCAATCAACCCGCTCACGGTCCGCGGACAGGTGATCGGCTCGCTGGTGCAGGGACTTGGCGGTGCGGTGCTGGAAGATCTGAAGTATGACGGACAGGGCCAGTTCCTCACCGGCTCGCTCGCCGATTACCTGCTGCCCACGGCTTCGGATTTCCCGAATCTGCGTTGCTTTGTTACCGACGACCATCCGTCGCCGATCAATCCGCTTGGTGCCAAAGGCGCGGGCGAAGGCGGTATCGTCGCCGCCGGCGGCTGCCTGGCGAATGCGGTGGCGAATGCGTTGCAAACGTTCCGCGTGGAGCCGCGTGCGCTGCCGCTTTCCCCGACCTACATCTGGCAGCTGGTGCAGGACGCGCGAAACCCTGATCCGTCATCCTGAGGTGCCCGCGCGAAGCGTAGCCTCGAAGGGCGACGGCCCCAGCGGCCGAGCAGCATCCTTCGAGGGCCGCTTCGCGGCCACCCCAGGATGAGGACGCATGGACGAGCGGCCGCCTCAAGAATAGATTTGCACCGACCGATAACTCAGGAGCAAGCCATGTCCGCCGCACGTCATCCGCGCCCCAAGGAGCTAGAGGGCGTTCCGATCGAAGAGATCATGAAAAAATACGTCGGCCGCTTCAAAGAGAAGAAACCGGATTGGGCGGCGTTCGAGGACGCCAAGATCGAAGGCTATAAGCGCGCCCAGCACCGCTTCATCGGCGCCGGCGGCTCCGGCAAGCACGGCGATTCGTCGGTGATCCCCGCAGGCAATTTCACCCTTTCAATCATGTATGTCGAACCGGGCCAGGGTAACGCCGCGCACACCCACGAAGTCGAAGAGTGTTTCTTCGTGCTGCAGGGTTATCTCGACGTGTTCGTCGAAGACGAGAGCGGCAAGCGGCTGACCACGCGCCTCGGTCCTTGGGAAACCATTTGCTGCCCGGCCGGCGTCATTCACGGTTACCAGAATGACTCCCTCGAACCGGTCTATTTCCAGGTCATGATTGGCCGCGGCAAGCCGGAGACCATGGGCTATGCCGACGACGATCTGTTCAAACGCAAGGACGCGCACCTGAAAGCGGTCTAGTGGCCGCCCGCGCGCCATTGGTCGCGGCTGCGTTTGCGGCCTCGCTGCTGTGCCCGCCGGTTTCCTTCGCATCTGCGGCGCATCCTAGTTTTGCTTGCGGCGGCGTACTCAATGCGACGCAGGCGGCGATCTGCGCCGACGAGACCTTGGCGGCGCTCGACCGCGCTGTCGCGACCGCATACAGGAACAAATTTGACGGCCTGCCTGTCGAATCCGCGGATGCGCTCGATCAGGTGGTCAAATCCCTCGTCATCACGCAAAAGGCTTGGCTGGCATATCGCGATAGCTGCGGCGCCGACCGCGGCTGCATCTACAGGGCCTATAGAACGCGCAAAACTGCGCTTACCCGTGACGACGACGCCAAGGAAGTACCGTGTCGCGACACGGTGGGTGCCGAACAGGCTGCAGTCTTTGTCAAGGATTGCATCGCGGTCGGCTCGGAGACGCATCCGCCGTGCAATGCCGACAACTCCTGCGAACTGATCGTTTCGCACAATATTTTCAGATGCGCCGGCCTGGGTGACGGCGCGCCGAAATTCTGTGCCGCCTATACGAAACCCTAGCCGTAAGTCGGCACAAACAGCTTCTCGATCGGAATAGGCTCGGCGATGAGCCCTTGCTCGACCATGTAGGTCACCAGCGCTTCGAGCGTTGGGCGGTTAGGCTCGACCCCATAGGGCCAGCAATCGCCGCCGAACAGCTCATCGATCTCGCGCACGTCATCGGGCAGCCACGGCAGCATGTAGCGCAGCGTGCCCGAGTAGCGCATTTTCTCACGCGCCCAATCTTTCGCGGCGGTGAACGCGTTGTAGAGGCTCGTCGCCACGAAGGGATTCTTGTCGTAGATGTCGTTGCGGATGACGACGAGATGCATGATGGGAAAAATCTTGGTGCGGCGGAAATAGTCCTGTTCCTTTGCCCGGTAGTCGGGAATTAATCGCACCACGTCGGGATGCCGTCCGAAGGCGCGCGGCATGTTCGAGCCGATGATGGCGTGGATTTCGCCGGCTGCGAGAAGGTCGCTCAGTGATTTGCCGCTTGTGTTCGGCTTCTTGTTCACCGGCTTGAGCATGGGCATGACCGATGGGTTGCCGTAGCCGCCCGGTTCGTTGACCGCTCCCTCCACCCATTCGATCTTGCTGAGATCGATGCCGAGATCGTGCTGCATCAGGCCACGGATGAAGATCGCCGCGGTTTGCGTGTAGAGCGGCACGCCCACGCGCTTACCGGCAAAGTCCGCCGGAGACTTGATGTGGTTGCGGTTGACGATGATGAAGCCGTGGCGAAAGACCCGCGAAGCGAACACCGGCAATGCGACGAACGGAAGTTTTTTCGCCGCAAAGCGGGTGACGAACTCGGAGCTCGACATCTCGCAGGCGTCGAATTCCAGCCGGTTGGACATGCGGTCGAATATCTCGCGCGGATTGTCCATGACGAGAAAGTTCAGATCGATGCCGTCGGGTTTGATATCGCCCGTTTGCAGCGCGAGCATGCGATCGTAGAGGCCGCAGGCGAAAGTGATCGGCAGGGCCGGCATTGGCTACACCTTGAGAATTCGAGACGCAGGAGCGCACGTACCATACCGCTTGCTTACCGGGAAGGAGCCAAGCGCGAGCGATGGCCTCGGCAGCTTCGCTCCCCCACTGATGACGGGATACTGCGTCACTGCAGCCGTTTCGCCGCTTCCTCGATTAGGCTGAGGTCAGAGTGCGCTTTCACGTCGAAGCTCGCTTTGACAAATCCGAGGTCCTTGGTCATGTCGACGTTCTTCTGCAGCGCGTCGAGGTTCGGCATCATGTTGGGATTTCGATAGTAATCCTGCTTGGTGAACAGCCAGCTGAAGCGTTCGGGCGGTTGTTTGGTGATCTGCGAGGCGATCGCGGCAGCGGCGTCATGATTGTTTGGATCAAGATACCAGCGCTCGATACGCATGGAATCTTCGATGAAATCAACCATGGCGGCGCGATGTGCATCGATGAACTGTTTGCGCGTCGTCCAAATGATGAATTGTGACACACCCATCGCGTCAGAAACGGTGAACAGCGGATGCGCGATGGCGCGCAGCTGTGGATCAAGTGCAAATGGCAGCACCGCAGGAATGAGATCGACCTTCTTCTCGGCAAGCATGGCGCGCATGGCCGGAAACGGCGCCTCTATGATGGTGTAGTCGCGGTTCGCCTCGAGGCCATGCTTCCGCAGCATCGCCCGCATGGCGACGTCAACTCCGCTGCCTGCGGCGTTGGTCGCGACGACCTTGCCTTTAAGATCCTCGACTTTCTTGATCGGGCCATCGTTGAGGACTTCGTATCCGTCGTCGCGGTAGCCTGGTGCACCATCTTGAAATTCGTCGGCGATGACCCGGATATCGTCCATGCCGGCATTTTCGATCGCTATCGGCAGGGTGGAAAAGGCGAGGTCGCCGACCTCTACTTCGTTATTGGCGATTGCTGTCACCATCGGCGGCGTGCCGGCAAAGTGGATCGGCTCAAAAACATAAGATTGGCCGAAATGCTTAGCGAGGTCCTTCTTCTGCAGCCAGATGGAGGCCCAGTTAGCGACCGGCGCCACCCATGCTCCACGGATTTTCAGCGGGTCGGCATGCGCAGCGCCGGCAAGTCCCAAAGCCAGCAGTCCCGTCCACGCAAATCGGATGGCGCGCATCGCTTTCTCCCTCTGGTGTCGTCGTGTCATTTGTGAATCAGTTAAAATCGCTTTGATGGTACGTCGCCCGGAGCGAAATTTGCAATTGTCCTGTTTGCCACAGCCGATGCAGGCAAGGACCCGCACCATCGATGGCGCGGTCGCTGATGGACGAAGATACAAAACGACAATAGGTTCGCCGTGAGAAATATCCAAGAACTGAAGTGGAGTGGAGCTTCATGAATACCGGGAAGGAGGCGATGAACGTTCATCTCGTCGGCAGCATCGGCCTCGATAACGTCGAAGAAGTCTTTCGTTCCGTCGGAAAGCTGCTGGGGCCATATCTGCGCCGCGTGCCAGACGGCGAAGTCGGCGGCCGGCGGCTGTGGATCAGTTGGCAATATCCGTTGCTGCGCGCGAGCGCATATTTGCGGCCGGATCCGTCCGGCGCGGTGCGCCCAACCAATCGATTTCCGTTGCTCACCTTGGCCGAGGGCGTCAAGCCTGCGGACGTGCGCTTCGGCGAACTCGGTTACGCGCGCGAAGCGCGAGCCTCCTACCTGGACTTTGTGGCAGCGCGCGAGCGCGGCGAATTGCCGAAGGGCATTGGCTTCCAGGTTTGCCTGCCGACGCCGTTCGCGGTGGTGAGTTCGGTCGTGGTGCCTGCCGTGCTGCCGGCGGTGGAAGCGGCTTACGAGCGAGCGATGATCGGCGAGGTCGCGGCGCTCTGGCGCCATATCCCGCACCGCGATCTCTGCATCCAGTGGGACGTGTGCAACGAGATGGTCATGTGGGATGGTCAGCCCACCGATGCGGTACCCGGCGGCGAGCCGCACGAGAACATCATCGCCCGCATGCAGCGCCTCTGTGCGGCGGTCCCCGACGATGTCGAGCTTGGCTTGCATCTTTGCTACGGCGATTTCGGCGCGAAACATTTCGTCGAGCCCAAGGATGCGGCGAAGATGGTCGAGTTTGCCAATGCGCTGTCGCGATCTATCAAGCACCCAATCGCTTACATCCACATGCCGGTGCCCATCGAGCGCAGCGACGATGCGTTTCACCGGCCGCTTGGCGACCTGAAACTCAACGACGGCACGCAGCTTTTCCTCGGCGTGGTGCACGCCAAGGACGGCGTTGAGGGCGCCAAGGCGCGCATGGCCGCGGCGCGGCGCTATGCGCCGGAATTCGGCATCGCCACCGAGTGCGGCATGGCGCGCGCCCGCTCGGAAGAAACCGTGCGCACACTCCTGAAAATCCACGCCGACGTTTGCGCGGACTCGTAGCCGACATGGTCGCAATGTTTACCTCGTCGGCAGCGTGCCGATAGCCGACGCCACAGAAGTGTTTGAAAAAGTCGGCGGCCGATTTCTATTTCAGCCGCTTCGCTGCCTCCTCGACCATGCTGAGGTCGGAGTATTTTTTGACGTCGAAGCTCGCCTGCGCGTAGCCCAGGTCCTTGGTCATATCGACGTTCCTCTGCAGCGCGGCAAGATCCGGCAACATGTTCGGGTCGCGATAGGTATCGACCTTGGTGAAGACCCAACCCATCCGTTCGGGCGGCGCCTTGACGAAGCGCGCGGCGATCTGCGCGGCCTCGTCGTGATTCTTCGGGTCCGTGTACCAATGCAGGATGCGCAGCGAGTCTTCGAGCCAGTCGACCAGAGCAGCGCGATGAGCGTCGATGAAGGGCTTGCGCGCCTGAAAGCTGATGAACTCGGATTTGCCGATAGCATCTTTGGCGGTGAACAATGTGTTTGATAGATTCTGTAATTCTGGATCGAGCGCAAACGGCAGAACTGCCGGGATCAAATCTACTTTGTGCTCCGCTAGCATCGCCTTCATGGCCGGAAAGGGCGCTTCGATTACGGTGTAGTCGCGCTTGTTCTCAAGGCCATGTTTGTGCAGCATCGCCTTCATGGCGACGTCGACGGCACTGCCCTCGGCGTTGGTGGCGAGCACCTTACCCTTGAGATCCTCGACTTTCTTGATCGGGCCGTCTTTCAGCACTGCGTATCGGATCGTCCAATAGCCGTCGACGCCATCCTGGAAGTCGTCGGCGATTATGCGGACGTCGTCCATGCCGGCATTTTTGATGGCGATAGGGAGCGTCGAATAGGCGAGGTCGCCGATTTCCACCTCGTTGTTGGCAATTGCGGTCACCATCGGCGGCGTGCCGGCAAAATGCACGGGCGCGAACACGTAGGACTGGCCGAAATGTTTGGCGAGATCCTTCTTGTCGAGCCAGATCGATATCCAATTTGCTATAGGCGCCACCCAGGCGACGCGGATCTGCACGGGGTCCGCCCGGGCAACGCTGGCGCCGAGCAACAGCAAGGCCAAACCGGTAAGTCCGATTCTTAGGCGCATTGATTCCTCCCAGAAGCTTCGCAGTCTTCTTCAGGAAATATGAGACTTGGCGGAGCAGGGGGATTGTGGCCGCAAACGGCAGCGCGGCGCAAGCGGATCGCTTGCCGCACCTGTGCGCGGGCGCGGCGGCTAGGCCGTCGTCGGCTCGGCCGCTTCCTGATGCCAGATCAACAGCCGGCGGCGGATCATCGCCATCGCCTTAATGAGGATAAAGCCGATGACCGCGATCTCGACAATACCGGCGAAGACGCCGGGCGAATTGGCGAAGCGCGACGCGCCCATCATGGCGCCGCCGAGCCCGTAGCCGCCCATCACCATCTCGGCGATGATTTCGACAATGAGGGCGATCGGCAGCGCCACTTGCAGGCCGGTCAGGATTTGCGGCGATGCGGCTGGCAGCACGATCTGCCACATCATCGCGCGTTCGCTTGCTCCCATGTTGCGCGCCGACCAGAGCAGCTCTTTCTCCACTGCGGCGATGCCGGCGAGCGTCGCGGTCACCACGGGAAAGGTGGCGTCAAAGACCACGATCGAGATCTTGGCGACATCGTAGACGCCGAGCCAGAGGATAATGACCGGCAGAAACGCGATCTTCGGCATCGGAAATCCGACCGAGATGATCGGGTCGAAGAACCAGTGAATGTATTTGTTGCGCGACATAAGCGCCCCCAGCGTGATGCCGCCCACAGCCGCAATTAAGAATCCGACCGTTGCTCGATAGAGCGTAAGGCCGAGATTGATCCAAAGATCGCCGCCGATCGCGTCGTTCTTGATGTACGTGAGGACGACGGTGAATGACGGCAGCATGAACGGCGTCACCCTGCCGCTATGGGCGAAACCCTGCCAGAAGAGCAGGAGCAGCAGGACTGAAAAAACGCCGGCGCCGCTGCGGAACGCTAGGTCAAGCCGCCGCGCTCCGGCCTGTGAAATGTCGGCTTCGGCCGCCGCGAGCCCCGCTTGGTCTTCTACTCGCGCCATCGCAGCAACCATTGCATGAGCACTTGATATAGCCGGTCGGCGGCGAAGCCGAGGAACGCAACCGTGAGCACAACGGCGTACATGCCTTCATAGGCGCCGGTGGAGCCCAGATAGCCGATCAGATAGCCAAAGCCCTGCTGCGAGACGATCAGTTCGGAGCTTACGAGCAGAATGAACGCCAACGCCAGCCCGGTGCGGATGCCATTGAGCAATTCCGGCAGCGCGCTCGGCATCACCACGTCCCACATCATGCGCATCCGGCTCGCCCCCATGCTGCGCGCTGACCAGACCAGAACTTGCTCGCTGCCGCGCGCGCCATTGTAGGCGCCGATGGTCACCGGGATCATGCAGGCGAGGAAAATCAGAAGAATCTTCGAGCCGTCGCCGAACCCGAGCCACAACACCGTTATGGGAATGAGTGCGGATTTCGGCAGCGGATAGAACAGCTCGACCAAAGGATTCACGAAGATGTCGAGTGTGCGCCAGCGCGCCATCGCCATGCCTAAGACACCCCCAAACAGCACGGCCAGGAGCAGGCCCATGAAGGCGCGATAAAGCGAAGCTTCGCCGTTGGTGATCAGTTCTCCGTCGCGGATAAGATCGATCCATGCGACCGCCACTTTGCTGAGCGGTGGCAAGGCAAGCGAGTCGACGATATTGAGTCGCGCGAGTGCTTCCCAAAGGAGCGCCAGCAAAACCAGCGGTGAATAACGAATGAGGGTTTTTATCGCGGTCACGACGCTTTCGCTTCTTGGGCCTTCAGTGCCTCGTCGCGCACCAGGTTCCAGAGCTCGTCGACTTTTTCCACGAACTCCTTGCTGCGAAAGATGCCCGGATCGCGCCGGCCGAATTTGATGTCGACGATGGCCTTGATCCGGCCCGGCCGCGCCGACATCACCGCCACACGTTCGGCCAGATAGACCGCCTCCTGGACGTCGTGGGTGACGAAGATCACGGTCTTGGGCGTGCGCTGCCAGATGCTGAGCAGCTCGGTCTGCATTAGCGAGCGGGTCTGCGCGTCGAGCGCGCCGAACGGTTCGTCCATCAGCAGAATATTGGGATCAATGGCGAGCGTGCGGGCGATGGCGGTGCGCTGCTTCATGCCGCCGGAGAGTTGCGACGGATAGCTGTCCTCGAAGCCGTTGAGGTTGACGAGATCGATGAACGATTGGGCGCGGGCTTCACGCTCGGCGCGCGGCAGTCCCTGCCGTTCGAGACCGTACAAAATATTGCCGCGCACCGTCTTCCAGGGAAACAGCGCGAAGTGCTGAAAAACGATGCCGCGATCGGGGCCGGGTTTGATGACCGGCTTTCCCTCCACCTCGATGCGGCCTCTTTCGGTCGGTAAAAACCCGCCTACCAGATAAAGCAGCGTCGATTTTCCGCAGCCAGAAGGGCCGAGCAGCGCCAGGAATTCGCGCGGGCGAACTTCCAGCGAAACGTTGGCCAGGGCCGGCACCGGCCGGCCACGCGGCGGCCGGTAGGTGTGGTTCACCTTGTCGATGACGATCTGGGCCTGCCCGTCCATAGGTTTCCGCACTGGTTTCCGTGCCGCACCGGCATGGTCACTGGTGCCGGCGGGCCGCAGCCTACCCGCAGTGGTGCCGTACACCAAGCAGAGACGATGCCGCGCCATGTCCTGGAATGACGTCCTTAAGAAAAGCAGTTATATGGACCTGCAGGATAGTGGAAAGCGCGATGGAACGGTCGTTCAAGAAAGAAGTGGATGCGTTACGCCTGGGCGACGGCGAGGTGTTTCGCGGCGAGGGCATTCTCGCGGTTACCAAGGCGCTGCTGCAATCGGGCGTGAGCTATGTGGGCGGCTACCAGGGCGCGCCGGTCTCGCACCTGCTCGATGTCATGGTGGATGCCGAGGACCTGCTGGCCGACCTCGGCGTGCACGTCGAAACCTGTACCAACGAAGCCTCGGCTGCGGCGATGCTGGGCGCCTCAATCAACTATCCGTTGCGCGGCGCGGTCACCTGGAAATCGATCGTCGGCACCAACGTGGCTGCCGATGCCTTGTCGAATCTCGCTTCGCCTGGCGTTATCGGCGGCGCGCTCATTGTGCTTGGCGAAGATTACGGTGAGGGTGCAAGCGTCATTCAGGAGCGCTCCTACGCTTACGCGCTGAAATCGTCCATGTGGCTGCTCGACCCGCGGCCTGATTTGCCGACTATCGTGCGTATGGTCGAGCAGGGCTTCGAGCTTTCTGAGGCAAGCCACGCACCGGTCATGCTTGATCTGCGCGTGCGCGCCTGTCACTTGACCGGCGAGTTCGTCGCCAAGGACAACAAGAGCGGGGCCTATAGCGGCCGCCGCCGGCTCGCCGGACCGCCGCGTTTCGAATACGGCAAGCTTGCGCATCCACCGGTGATCTTCACCCAGGAGCGGCTCAAGATCGAGCAGCGGCTGCCGGCGGCGCAAAAGTTCATCCGCGAGCAAAAGCTCAACGAGTTCATTCCGGGCGACGTCAAAGATATCGGCTTCATCGTTCTCGGCGGCCTCACCAATGGACTCCTGCGCGCTTTGGGGCGGCTCGATCTCGCCGATCTCTATGGCGCCTCGCGTATTCCAATCTATGTGCTCAACGTCGCCTACCCGCTGGTGCCGGAGGAAGTGAAGGAGTTCTGTATCGGCAAACGCGCCGTGCTGGTGGTGGAGGAGGGCTCGCCCGATTACGTCGAGCAGCAAATCAACGTCATTTTGCGCAGCGCTGACATTTCGACGCGCGTGTTTGGGAAAGGCTGCCTGCCGCGCAGCGGCGATTACACGTCGGAAGTATTTTTGCGCGGTATTGCGGCGTTTCTGAAGGAGACGCGTCCTAGCGGCGTGGACGCCGACGCTGTTGCGGCGAGCACAGAACAAATGCTCGCACATAAGCCGACTGTGACGGCCGAGGTCGGCGACATTCCGCCGCGCCCACCGAATTTCTGCACTGGCTGCCCGGAACGCCCCGTGTTCGCCGCCATCAAGCTTGCGCAGCGCGAGATCGGGCCGACCCACATCAGCGCCGATATCGGCTGCCATTCGTTCGCGACGTTCGCGCCGTTCTCGCTGGGCAATTCGATTCTCGGCTACGGCATGTCGCTCGCCAGCGCGGCCGCCGTTGGCCCGAACATGGAAAAGCGCCCGATCTCCGTGATGGGCGACGGCGGGTTCTGGCACAACGGCGTCATCACCGGCGTCGCCTCCAACGTGTTCAACAAGGGCGACGGCGTGCTCATCGTGATGCAAAACGGCTACGCGTCAGCGACCGGCCAGCAATATCTGCCGTCGAGCAAAGCCAACCGCAGCGGCACTCCGACCGGTATCAGCATCGAAAAGACGCTGCGCTCGCTGGGCGTGAAGTGGCTGCGTACCGTGCGCACCTACAGCGTAGCCAAGATGGTGGCGACGCTGAAGGAAGCGATGCGCACCGCCGAGCATGGTCTCAAGGTCATCATCGCTGACGGTGAATGCATGCTGGCACGCCAGCGCCGGCTGCGCACGGAGAATTCCGAGAAGCTCAAACGCGGCGAGCGCGTGGTAACGACGCGGTTCGGCGTGGACGATGAAATCTGTACTGGCGATCATTCGTGCATCCGGCTGTCCGGATGTCCGTCACTCACAGTCAAGCCAAACCCGGATCCGCTGCGCAGCGATCCGGTGGCGGCCGTCGTCGAAAGCTGCGTTGGCTGTGGGCTGTGCGGCGAGGTCGCGCACGCCGCGGTGCTTTGCCCGTCGTTTTATCGCGTCGATGTCATCAGCAATCCAACGTGGTGGGATCGCAAGCTTTTCGATTTGCGCACTCGCGCCATTGCGTGGCTGCGCGGCACCTCTTCTGCCTCTCCCCAGGGGGGAGAGGGCGGGGTGAGGGGGCTCGGGCCTGTCGGCAAATCTCAAAGCGGCGATTCTCGAACCCCCTCACCCCAACCCTCTCCCCTGCGCGGAGAGGGAGTTCGCAGCAGCGGATCGCAAGGGACTGTACGTCCCCTTACCATCCTGATTGCCGCACTCGGCGGTGAGGGCGGTGGCGTGCTCACCGACTGGATCGTCGCGGCTGCCGCCGGCCGGAATTTTCCGGTGCAATCCACGTCAATTCCGGGTGTGGCCCAGCGCACCGGCGCGACCACGTATCACATCGAGTTTGTCCCGAAAGCTTTGGCCGCGGCAGATGCCCGGCCGATCCTGGCGCTGGCACCCGGAGTCGGTGACGTCGATCTCGTCGTCGCCAGCGAACTGATGGAGGCTGGCCGCGCCATCGCGGGCGGCTTCGTCACGCCGGACCGCACGACGACGGTCGCATCGACCAGTCGCTCTTACCTGGTGGTTGAGAAGATAGCGATGGGCGACGGCCGCTACGATCAGCAGCGGCTCATTCAGGCGGTGCAAAAAAATTCGAAGGGCGCGCTGCTGCTCGATCTGGAAGCAATCGCGCGCCAGTCCGGCGCGATGATCAACGCCGTGATGCTCGGCGCCATCGCGGGCGCCGGCGCGCTGCCGATCCCGGCTGAAGCGTTCGAGGCAGCGATCCGCCACGATGGCAAGGCGGTCGATGCCAACTTGCGCGGCTTCCGTGCCGGGTTCGCGGCCGCGCAAGGCGGGGCGCACACGCAATCCGCCCCCGGTAAGCGCTCTGGCGCGGCCGCTTCTTTGCTTGCCAATCTCGAGAACGAGATTGCCCGCATGCCGGAAGCGGCACGCGCCTTCATGACCGAAGGCGTGCGCCGTCTCGCCGCCTATCAGGATCTGGCCTATGCGCGGCTCTATCTCGATCGCCTCGCGCCGATCCGCGACGCCGATGCCAAGGCCGGCGCTGATGGACAACTGCTTGCGGAGACGGCGCGCCACCTCGCGGTGCGCATGTCCTACGAGGACGTGATCCGCGTTGCGCAAGCCAAGATTGATCCGGCGCGCATGCAGCGCGTCACCGCGCAAATGGGCGTCAAGCCGGATCAGCCTTTTGGTGTTGCGGAATTTCTCAAACCGGGGGTCGACGAGTTCTGTTCGATCCTGCCGCCGTGGCTGGCACGGCCCATTCTGGCGTTTGCCGAAAGGCACCCTGGATTCGCCCGCGCCCATTGGGGCATGGAGATCAACACCGCTTCGGCCCTGGGCTATCTGCGCTTCGCTACGCTCGCGAAGCTGCGCCCATGGCGGCCCAAGACCTATCGTTTCCAGGAAGAGCAGAAGGCAATCACCGCGTGGCTTCGGCACATCGCCGACGCCGCGCCGCTGTCGGCCGAGCTTGCGATCGAAATTGCGGAATGTGCCCGTCTCGTCAAAGGGTATGGCGACACCCACAAACGCGGCACCGGCAATTACCGGGTGATCGAGACCGAGCTGATACTGCCGGCGCTCGCCGGCAACATGCTGCCGCGCCAGGCCGCCGAAGCGATCGCCAACGCGCGCACAGCCGCGCTGCTCGATCCCGAAGGCGAAGCTCTATCGAAGTGCATCGTCGCAATTCATTCTCAATCGAGCCATAGGATCGCGGCGGAATAGCGGGCCGCGCTCATTGGCCCGAGCGGAGCCATCGCCAATGGGCCAAATCACGGACGCAACGCGTGGTCTTTATTTGCTCCGTGTGCTGGTGGCCCTTTGCGTCATCGGGATTTGGTTCGACAGCACCGCCGCGCTGGCGCAGTCGCCGTTCTATCGCGCGCCTCAGCCGGAAATCGCAGGCCGGCCCGGTACACTGATCCGGCAAGAGACACTTGGTTTGCAGGCGCCGTTCGGTGCGTCGGTGGTGCGCGTGCTGTATCGCTCGACGGGCCTGCACGGTGAGCCGATCCCGGTCTCCGGCGCCGTCATTATCCCGCCCGGTCCGATGCCGCCCGAGGGCCGGCCAATCATCGCCTGGGCGCATCCAACCACGGGCGTGGTGCCGCGCTGCGCTCCATCCTTGGCGATGTTCCTCATCCAGCAAATTCAGGGCGTGCGCGAAATGGTGGGGCGCGGCTACATCGTGGCCGCGACGGATTATCCCGGCCTCGGTACACCGGAGACGCATCCGTATCTGGTGGGCGAGAGCGAAGCGCGCGCCGTGCTCGACTCCGTGCGCGCAGCGCGTGAGCTGACGGGAGCGCCGGCGCGCTTTGCCGTGTGGGGGCATTCGCAAGGCGGGCAGGCGGCATTGTTCACCGGCATGCTGGCGAAGAGCTACGCGCCGGAGCTTGAGCTCATAGGTGTCGCCGCCGCCGCCCCCGCGACTGAACTCGGAACACTCCTCGCCGACGACATCGATACCAACGGCGGCCGCAATCTCACCGCCATGACGCTGTGGTCGTGGTCGCGCGTTTTCAACGCCCCGATTGATCGCGTAGTCGTTCCCGATGCCATGCCGGTCGTCGATCGCCTCGCCGGCGAGTGTATCGAGTCGATCTACGACATACTGCGGCGGCGCGGTCCAACGCGTTTGTTGGAGCAATCTTTTCTAGCCGAGAAAGATTTCTATCGGATCGAGCCGTGGCGGGAGCTGATGGCCAAGAATACGCCCGGCACCTTGCCGCCGCATATTCCGGTGTTCCTGGCGCAAGGCGGCGCTGACGGGCTCGTCCGGCCGCAGGTCACGAGGGATTATATGAAGCGGCTGTGCGCTGCCGGAAGCAAGGTGCAGTGGGTCTTCATGCCAAGCGTGAACCACGGATTCGCGGCGCGTAACAGCGCTCAGGCCGCCGTTGCGTGGATGGCCGATCGATTTGCGGGAACCGTTCCGCCGAGCGATTGCGGCTCCGGGTGAGGAACAAAGTCATCCGCTCGGTCATTTCTCTTTTGCATCGATGTGGAGCTGCAGATGGCCCGCACAGCGGCTCGGCGGAAAACTACACGCCGAAAGTCCACTCGCCCGAAGACCAAGCGTTATTGGTCGGCGCGCGTCACCAAAGAGAGCGACGCGCTTGATCTCGACCGCGGCGTCTTTTCGTTAAGCGACCCGAAGCGCATAGCGGCTTCGCTGAAGCGCTCCGCCGAGCGGAGTCGAAGGCGAAAGTCCGCTCCTTATCGGTCGGCGCTCTCGATGCTGACCTTCTACATCAATCGCGCCGGCAAGAATTTGCCCGCCAGCCGGCGGCAGACGCTGCAGCGTGCGAAAATCGAGCTGCGCCGGCAGTTCGGGCGCGAATAGATTTTCGCCGATTATTCGCAAGTATGTCTGGCGTGCCGGCGCTAAACAGCTCGGCTTTCGCCGATCTCGAGTTCGTGGTGCTCGCCGCAGTGCGGACAGCGAACGTTGAGCGCGACGAAGCGCAGTCCGTCATCACCTGGTTGGTCGGTTTCGGCGCCTTCGATTCCGGGATCGATCTCTTGCCCAGTGGTTGGACAAGAGAAGGTAAGCGTGCTCATGACTAAACCTCCCGGAACAGCCCCGCCACGGACCGGCCTCACACGTGATTGCGATTAATATTTGTCAGCGAGCGTTGTGTCCCCGCTTTCCACAACACGGTGGACGTTGGAACTGGGGAACCGGCGCCTTTTTAGATCGCGAGGCAAGCGCGGAAAGCCTCATCTCGTTCGCCGCTAAGTTTTTCTCTCCGGGCAGAAGAAAGTTCCCTCGACCTCCACGATGTCGTCTTGATTAAGCCGGCTCACCTCGACGATGGTGCGCGGCGGATAGGGGCCGCCCGCCCAAAGTTCCTCCTGAATTTTGTTCACGAGCGGCCGGTAGCGATTCATGTCAGTGACGTAGACGACAAGACGGACGGCGTTGCGCAATCCGCCGCCCGCGGCTGCCACGATCATCTGCATATTCAGAAAAGCTCGGCGCACGCGCGCCTCATCGCCGTCCACGAGCGCGTTGGTCGCCGGATCGATTCCGCGCATGCCCGCGACGAAAACAAAATCGCCGGCGCGCACGCCGAGACTCCAGGTCCCCGTCGATTTGATTGCGTTGGACGGCGAAAGAAACTCGATGTCATCCGGCATCTGATGGACCCTACGAGTCTGATCGATGCTCAACATAATGGGCGCGGGATGAGCGGCCAATGGCGAGCTGTTTGCGCGCAACACGCTGTTTGGCCGGGCGGCCTGAAAGCGGTCCGGTCTTGCTGCCAGCCACTGCGGTTCGCTATGGTGTTGCGGAGCGCGGGCGTAGTTCAGTGGTAGAACATCAGCTTCCCAAGCTGAGTGTCGTGGGTTCGATTCCCATCGCCCGCTCCAACGTCTGCACTCGCGCCTCATGCCCGTAGGGGTGAAACAAAGCAACTTCGAGGAAACATCCATGCCCATCAGCAATATCCGCGGCGTCAACATCAATTGGCAGGTCATTGGCGATCGCGGCCCGTGGGTGATGGCGACCACGGGCGGCCGGCGTGGCTATTACGAATTCGTGCCGCTGGCGGAAAAGATGGCGCGCAACGGCTTCCGCGTGATGCTGCACGATCGCCGCAACACCGGCGCGTCTGATTTGTGGATCGAGGGCGATGAGGGTGAGGAAGCGCCCTGGCTCGGCGACATGTACGAACTGATGCGCAGCCAGGACGCGCTGCCGGCGTTCTTTTGCGGCTCGTCGGCGGGCGCGCGGACGTCGATCCGGTTCTATCTGAAATTTCCGCAAGCCGTACGCGGCCTATTGCTGCTGCGCGTCACCGGCGGCGCCTTCGCGGCGAACCGGCTCCCGGAGAACTATTACGGACAGTTCATCGCCGCGGCCAAGCAGGGCGGCATGGAAGCTGTCTGCGCCATGGATGCGTGGAAAGAGCGGTTCAAGGAGAACCCGCGTGGCCGCGACTATCTTGGCAAGCTGCCGGCGGAAAAATTCATCCAGGTGTTCACGCGCTGGAAAGAGATATTCGCGGCCGGCGGCAAGTATCCGGTCATGGGCGTCAGCGAAGAGGAATTGCGCTCCATCAAGGTGCCAGCCATCATCATTCCGGGCAATGACCAGACCCATTCCAGCGCCAGCGCCGCAGTCGCGCACAAATTGATTCCTGGCAGCGAGGTTCATCAGTTGCCGATTGTCGACCAGGAGGTGCCGCTCATTCCCTTTCCGGAATGGGGGCCTTATGAGGATGAGATCGCGCGCGTCTTCGTCAATTTCATGCAGCGCGCCATGGCCACGGAGAAGACCGCGGCCTGAGGCTTCGGGCCGCGCCTGCCCTGACCTCCGAATGGTCTGCGACAGTACCGAACTGGACATCGCTGGACTTTTCAGGTTCCGTCGGAATAATTGAATCAGCAACCCTGCTTTGAACCGCAGGACAGCCCGAACTGGGAGGAGAAACAATGAAGCGCGCCGTTCTTTTCGCTTTGGCCGCAGCGTTTGGTTTCGCGCAGCCAGCGCTCGCGCAAGACGCAATCAAGGTGGGAGCAGTCGAGGGACTAAGCGGCCCGATCGCCAAATATGGCGTGCCCATTCGCCACGGCATCGAACTCGCGCTCGATCAGGTCAACGCCAAGGGCGTCATCGGCGGGCGCAAGATCCAGATGATCTTCGAAGATTCCGCAGGCCAGAAGGAACAGGCGCTCACCGCCATGAAGAAGCTGTTGGCGGTCGACCACGTCGTCGCGGTGTTTGGACCGACGCTGTCCAACGAAATGTTTGCAGCGGGTCCGGCGGCCGTCGAGCGCCAGATTCCCGACATCGGCACCTCAACCACGGCGAATGGCATCACCGATATCGGCGACTGGATTTTCCGGACGTCCCTGCCCGAGGCTGACGTGGTTCCGGTCACCGTCGCGACGGTGAAGAAGAAATACGGGGTCAAGAAGGTCGCGCTCATGTACGCGAACGACGACGCCTTCAGCAAATCTGGCTTCGACGTCATGAAGGCGGCGGTGGAGAAGCAGGGCATAGAGATCGCCACGATCGAGACCTTCAGCACCAAAGACACGGACTTTGCCGCCCAGCTCACCAAGATCAAGGGCCTGAACGTCGATGCGATCGGCATCTCGGCACTCGCAGAGGCCGGCGCCGGCGTCGTTCTACAGGCGCGGCAACTCGGCATCCCGCCAAGCGTCGTCATGTTTGGCGGCAACGGATTCAATTCGCCGAAAGTCGCCGAGATCGCCGGCAAGGCAGCCGAGGGCTTCATGGTCGGCACGCCATGGTTCATCGGCAAGAAGGATCCGCTCAATCAGCAGTTCGTCGCCGCCTACAAGCAGAAGTACAACGAGGACCCGGACCAGTTTGCGGCGCAGGCCTACGATAGTCTTTTCATCCTCGCCGAGGCGCTTGATCGCGCCGGCAGCACAGACAACACCAAGCTGCACGACGCGCTGCTCAAGACCGACCACAAGGGTGTCCTCGGACCGTTCCGCTTCACACCGCATCGCGATCCGGCCTTGGTCGAAGGCGTCGTTGTGCTGGCGGTGAAGAACGGCAAGTTTGACACGCTCGAATAGCCGGGCCTCGGCGGCTCGCCTGGGGGCGTGCCGCCGGCTGTGCGATGCTTGCTCAACAGCTCCTCAACGCTCTCGTCCTCGGATCGGTCTACGCGCTTTTTTCCATGGGCTTCACGCTGACCTTTGGCGTGTTGCGCGTCATCAACCTGCTGTACGGCTTTTATGTCGCGGCGGGCGCATTTCTGGCGCTCGTCCTGGTGCGCGACGTGGGGCTGCCGCTGTGGGCTGCAGGCCTGTCGGCCGCGCTCGCGACCGGCGTCATCGGCATGGTTTGCGATACCGCTGTGCTGACGCCGTTGCGCCGCGCCAAAGCCCCTGAACTTGCGAGCCTGATCGTGACGCTCGGCGGCGTGCTGCTGCTCAACAGCGTGATGTTTCTCGTCTTCGGCGCTGAAGTGCGGCGCTTTCCCGTCGACGTGCTAAGCCAGGCGCCTATCAGCTTGGGGACGCTGCAGATCGGCGAGGTTCAACTCACCATCATCATCGTGGTCGCGATCGTGGTCACGGCGTTGTTTTTGTTTATAGAGCGTACGCGGCTCGGCATCGCGGTCCGCGCACTGGCGGAGAATCCGGATGCCGCTTCGCTGATGGGCGTCAACGTCGAGGCGATGTTCATTGGCATCTCCTTCATTGCCGCCACGCTGACCGCCATCGCCGGCATTCTCATCGGCCTCAATTTCAATGCCGTCGATCCTTACATGGGCGAACCGCTAATGCTGCGAGCGTTTGCGGTGATCATCATCGGCGGCTTGGGCGATATTCGCAACGCCCTGGTGGCAGGGCTTGCGCTTGGCTTCGTCGAAGTCATGACCGCGGGATATCTGTCGTCCAATTTTAAGGACGCGGCAGGCTTTGCCGTCATGGTGGTGACGCTCTGGCTGCGGCCATCGGGTTTGTTCGGTCATTCGGTAGTAAGACGAGCCTGACCATGCCGCCTTGGCTTGACGACTTTCTTTATGCCTATGGCAGTTTCATCTACGGGCTCGGCGTCAATGCCATTCTGGGCCTGTCGATGTACGCGGTGTTGGCACTCGGCCAGCTCTCGCTCGGGCAGGCCGCGTTCATGGGCATCGGCGCGTACACGAGCGCGGTGCTGACGGTCAGGTTCGGGGTGCCGTTTCCGCTCGTGCTATGTGCCGCCATGACCACGCCCATGGTCGCCGCTGCGCTGATCGGCGTGCCGACGCTGAGGCTTACAGGTGTCTATCTGGCCATGGCCACGATCGGCTTCGGCGAGGTGATGCGCATTCTCTACATCAATACCGATTATATAGGTGGCGCGCTCGGCTTCAGCGGCATTCCTCAGAAAGCACAGGGCTGGATCATCTACGGCCTGCTGGCCGTCATTCTGTTGGGTTTTATTTCCGCCACGCGCTCCAAGCTCGGCCGCGCCTTTGAGGCGATCCGGGAAGATGAGGATGCCGCGCGCGCCATCGGCATTCACGTCGCCGCCTACAAATTCACGACCCTTCTGATATCGGCAGCTTTGGCCGGGCTCGCCGGCGCCCTGAATGCGCATTTTTCTTCGTTCATCGGCCCCAATGAATACGGTTTCGACACGGCAGTGACTATTCTCAGCTTTGCCATTCTGGGCGGCGTGACCACGCCGCTTGGACCCGTCCTCGGCGCCTTCGTGCTGAGTGCGTTGCCTGAACTGCTGCGGCCGCTGCACGATTTCCGGCTGGTCTTCAACGGCCTCATCATCGTGCTGGTGGTCATCTTTCTTCCCAGAGGCATCCTCGGCTTTCGCGTGCGCAGGGTCGGATGAGCGAACCGCTGCTAGAGGTCGCCCGCATCACCTGCAGGTTCGCTGGCCTGGTAGCCGTTGACGATCTATCCTTCGTCGTCGCACCCGGCAGTGTGCACGCGCTGATCGGACCGAACGGCGCCGGCAAGACAACGCTTTTTAATCTCATCTCGGGATTGCAGAGACCCAATCAAGGTTCAATCCGCTTTCGCGATCGCGACATCACGGCGCTGCGGCCCTACGCGCGCGTGGCGTTGGGTCTTGGCCGGACATTTCAGAACTTGCGTTTGTTCGGCGAGATGACCGTCCTGGAGAACGTCCTGGCCGGCCGGCATGTGCGGCTTGGGGTTTCCTGGCCTGCGACGGTGCTGCGGCTGGGCGCTGCACGCTCCGAAGAGTGGGCGGCAATCGAGCGGGCGCGCGAACTTCTGCGTTTCGTCAAGCTTGAGGATCAACAGGAGCAGCTCGCATCGTCGCTTGCCTACGGCGACCAGCGGCGGTTGGAGATCGCCCGCGCGCTGGCGACCGACCCAAAGCTGCTGCTGCTCGACGAGCCTGCGGCCGGAATGAATCCGACCGAGACCGCCGCGCTCGCCGCATTGCTGCAATCGCTGCGCGGCGGCGGCCTGACGATTTTGTTGATCGAGCACGACATGAACTTCGTCATGGGGCTGTGCGATCGCCTCACCGTGCTCAATTTCGGCCGCAAGATTGCCGAGGGTACGCCGAGCGAAATTCGTGTTCATCCGGCCGTGATCGAAGCCTATCTGGGCGGATCGTACCGTGCGCAGGCGCAAGCTGAGGGCGCCGCATGAGCGCGCTCCTGGCGGTGAACGAGCTTGTGCTGGCGTACGGCAAGATCGTCGCCGTCAAAGGCGTCGACCTGACGATCGAGGCTGGCCGGGTCGTTTGTCTGATCGGCGCCAACGGTGCCGGCAAGACCACCATCCTGCGCGGCATTTCGGGACTGCTCCGGCCCAAATCCGGAAAGGTCGAATTCCAGGGCGAGGTGATCAGCCGCTTGCCTTCGTACCGCATCGCGCGCATGGGCGTCGTTCTCGTGCCCGAGGGCCGGCAGATCTTCACCCAGATGAGCGTGGGCGAAAATCTGCGCATGGGCGGTTATTTGGTCGCCGATCAGCACGAGTTGCAGCGCCGGCTCGACGAAGTCCTGGCGCTGTTCCCCCGGCTCAAGGAACGCCTGAGCCAATCGGCCGGTTCGCTCTCCGGTGGCGAGCAGCAGATGCTGGCCATGGGCCGCGCGCTCATGGCGCAGCCGAATGTTTTGTTGCTCGATGAGCCGAGCATGGGGCTTGCTCCTAAGCTCGTTGAGGAAATTTTCGAACTCATCGCCAAGCTCAAGGCGGCGCAGCGGACTATCCTGCTGGTCGAGCAGAATGCGCGCCTGGCGCTCGAAGTGTCCGACGATGCCTATGTCCTGGAGACCGGCCGCATCCGTCTTTCCGGGAAGGCCCATGAAATCGCGACAGACGAGCGGGTGTTGGCCGCTTATCTGGGCGGTTAGGTTTGCGCGCCGTACCGCGAAAGCTTACTGCCCCTTCCCCTGAACGTCCTTGATGGCGATCGCATCCTTCACCATCGCCAGGATCCGCGGCGGGGAGGAGATGATCTTCTCGACAACCTGCTGCAGCTCGTCGCCCTGCATGGGGGTCATCTCCATGTTGGCTTGCTTCGCTGCCGCGATGAATTGCGGGTCGCGCATCGTCTCGGCAAAGGCTTGACGCAATGCCTTGACGCGGTCGGCGGGAACATTGGGCGCCGTCAAAATGGGTCTTCCCACCGACACGTCACTCGACAGCAACGCCAGCACCTGGCGTTGATCGTCATTCTCAGCCAGTTCGGACCAAAGCGGGACGTCGGGCAGATCGGGTTCGCGCCGGGGACCGACCTGGAACAGAATATTGATCGTGTGGTCGTGCAGCCAATCGGGGTGGGTGGTCTTCATCGATGCCCACGAGTCGCTGCCGCGGCCGTCGAGTTCATGACGCTCGACCGCGATATTGATGTCGCCGCCGCCGGGATAACCGGCAATGATTTTGAATTTGCTGCCCAGCAGGTTGTTGGAGACCTGCGGATAGAGCACCGACGGCGAACTTGCCCCCGACGCGCCGATCGCAAGCTGTTTGGTCTTAGCCTGTGCGAAGGTCGACACGCCGCTCGCCGCCGACACGAACAGAATGTTGTTGACCAGACTCAGATTGCCGATCCAGTTGAACTTGCCGGCGTCGAACTGAACACCCGGTTGGCCGAGCGCCTGATCGGTCGGCGTCGCCTGGCCCAGGCACGCAATGACGGTGCCGTCCTGCGGCGCCACCTTGTAGAGCCAGTTCGCCGCGCTGCGGCTGCCTGCTCCAGGCATGTTCTGCGGCACAATCGTCGGGTTGCCGGGAATGTGGGCGCCGAGGAAACGGCCGAGCATCCGGGCATAAAGGTCGTATCCGCCGCCGGGACCGTAGCCGATTACGAGCGTAATCTGCTTGCCGTGGTAGAACCCCGCCACATCTTGCGCGCGCACAGGGGTCGCCAACGCCGCCAGCATGGCCACGGCGCACACGGCGCTGCGAATCGGGCCTTTGTTCATTGGACAATTTCCTTGTGCGGCGGATGAAAGCCAGCATTGACGACTTCAAGCTAGCTCCGCCGCACAGTTCGTGGCAAATTGGCACCAGACGCCGAAAGATATTCGGGAGGAATACATGGCCTGGGTCAAAGTCACCGATATTGCCTACGGACGCCTGCGCGCGCCCGACCTCGACGTGATGGAAGAGTTTCTGACGCGGTTCGGCATGCACCGAAGCGAGCGCACCGCGAACGCGCTCTACATGCGCGGCACCGATCCGGCCCATCACATCCACATCACCGAGAAGGGCGACCCGAAGTTCGTCGGCATCGCCTATTACGCAGAAAGCGAAGACGACCTGAAGCGGCTTAGCAAGGCGCCTGGCGCCTCGGGTGTCGAGAATATCGACGAGCCCGGCGGTGGCAAGCGCGTGCGGCTCACCGAGCCGAACGGCTATCAGATCGAGGTCGTGTGCGGCATGCAGCAGGTCGCGCCAATTCCGGTCAAGCGGCAAAGGCTCAATTCGGGTGAAGCGCCCACCGCGCGCGCCGGT
>Ga0070731_10001468_pt1 | contig 24328 bp, 23 predicted proteins | sample Coa_R1_2_FD_66448 | JGI IMG/M metagenome (GOLD analysis project Ga0070731, IMG submission 66448) | Surface soil microbial communities from Centralia Pennsylvania, which are recovering from an underground coalmine fire - Coalmine... | ecosystem: Environmental > Terrestrial > Soil > Unclassified ... | reverse complement strand
TTTCTAGCGCTTCCGTTAGCCCTTCCGCCTTCCTCGCGCGCGCAAGCTTGGCTGTCTCCACAAGGCGAGGGAACTGTCTCGCTACTCTATCAGTACAATATCGACCGCCTTCATTCCTTCAGTGATGGCCGGACCAAAGATCGCGGGCATACCTACTTCGATGCCGCCATCGTCAACGCCGATTTCTCGCTCACCGACAGACTCGCTGTTACCGTCAATCTTCCCTACATCGCCGGCAAGTATGTCGGGCCGTTTCCGCACCTGCTTGTAAGAGGCGATCCGAGCACGGCAGTCGCAGTGGACAATGGAGACTTTCACGGCGGATTCCAGGACTTCCGTATCAATGTGCGCTATGCTTTGACGCGTCACGCGCTGAAAATTACGCCGTTATTTCAGGCGACTCTACCGAGTCACGACTATCCGAGCTTCGGCCACGCCGCCATCGGATTCAACGAGCAAGAGTATCGCGTGGGCGTGAACGTGGGACGGCGTCTGAATCCGATCATACCGAAGGCTTTCATTCAGGGCCAATACGCCTACGGCATGTCCCCGTTGGTGGCGGCGAACATCGCGCCTAAACGAAGCTACGGCGAACTCCAGCTCGGTTATCTTCTTAATCGCCATATCTCAATTCAAGGCTCGTCCGCACTCACGTGGTCGCATAACGGTGTCGACTCCGACTACAATCTGTTTCCCAATAATCTGACCCAGGAGCAATACCTGAACCACGACCGCGTCGCCCACAGCAGGTTGCTGGACGCCGGCGGATCGGTCGCCTATCAGGTGAACAGGTCCACGAACTTTTTCGTCTCCGTCGGACATTCGTTCTATGGGACGAACAGTCATCTGCGCTACTTGGTCACGACAATAGGATTTACCAAAGCATTCACCACCGGGTTATCGCGCGAATCGGTTTCCGAGCTTGCGGTTCTTCCCGAAGCCAACAAGGCGACGGTTTGCACTTGCGCCCAGTCGAAGTAAGGCGCTAAATCAAGCCCACCCGCCGCATCAAATCCTGAAATCCAGGCTCGGGTCGTATTCTGTCAAAACGCGGATCGGTCTTAAGCCACGTCATCATCGATGAGTGACGCTGGTAAGCTTTCTCCAGCCACTCTAGCCCGGTCGTCCGCTCATCCAGTCCGACATACACGAGCGCGATCATGCCCGGCGATACTGGGTATTTCGTGGCAAGCGTCAGCAGGCGGTTCAGAGTCCGGCGGGTCCGGTCGCGCTTTCCAGTCACGGCGTCGATATAAGCCAAGTCAGGCGACACGTTCGGATCGACGCCGTCCAAGGCCAGGCTCCTTCGGATGGCCTCGATACCTTTCTCAAGCTCTCCGCTGTACACATACATCCAGCCCAATTGAAACTGCATAGACGAATCGTTTGGATGAAGCTCCAGGCCCTTTTGGTACTGTGCGATTGCCAGGTCATACCGGCGAGCGCTCGCGTAGGCGTTTCCCATCATCTGATTCGCCAGCGTCGACAACGGGTCCACTTCCAGCGCGAACTTTCCTTCCGCGATGCTTTCTTCCGCGCGCCCGAGGTGACGCAGCATGTTGCAATACTGCACGTGCGAGATTGAGAAGCCGGTGTTGAGCGCGATCGCCTTCTTAACCTCATCCTCCGCTCGTTTCCAATCCCATTCCTGGTAACGAACCAAACCCATCGCCTGATGAGCTTCCGCCAGGGTGTCGTCGAGTGACAGAGCCTTGGTTGCCGCCTCTCGAGCCTTGGAAATAGCTTCATCCCACGGTCTTGCGTCGGCGAAGATGAGACCTCCCCAGCACTCGGATATTCCAGCATAGGCAGCCGCGTACGCTGGATCCGCCTGAATGGCTTGCTCGTAATAGTCGATGGCTTTAAAAATCGACTCTTCGGTAAATTGATCCCAATAATACCTGCCGAAGAGGTATGCGTCCAACGCTGCCGGGACGACTTTACGCTTGCGCGACAGCCGCCCCGCTTCCTCAGGCGTCACCCGGGCCTGAATCTCGCCGGCAACGGCGCGCGCCACTTCGCCTTGCAACGCCAGCACATCGGTCAGCTCGCGCTCGTATGCCCTGGCCCATATCTGTTGACCGGTGGCCGGCTCGACCATCTGCGCCGTGATACGTATTCGATTGTTGGATGACTGCACACTACCGACGACCAGAGCTTCGACTCCTAATTGCTTCGCAATTTCGGCCGCCGGCTTTTTCGTTCCTTTGAACTGCATCACGGATGGACGGGAAATCACACGGAGCGAACCGATTTGCCCAAGATCCGTGATCAGCAAGTCCGTCATGCCATCGGCAAAAGCCTCCTGCTCGACACTGCCCGACAGGTTCGCCAGCGGCAGCACCGCCAACCTAGTGATGCGTGGCGCGCTCGAACGCGACATCGCATTCCGCCATCGCGCGGGCGGGAACGCCCAAACCGCCCCCAGCGCCGCGATGGAGACAGCGCCAGCACCCGCTTGCAGCAAGTGCCGGCGCGATAGAACGCGCGCTTTGCCGGCGTCAGGCTGTGAATCAAGAACTGCCTCGAGATCGGCGAGGAGATCGTTCGTCGATTGAAAGCGCCGCTCGGGATTTTTTTCCAGACAACGGCGAACCAGCCGGTTGGCAGCCGCACCGGCCAGTTCCGGAGACTGTTTATTTAGAATCGCGATCAGAGTATCGAGTGCTGAAGATTCATGGAACGCCCGGTTGCCGGCCAGCATTTCGTAGAGCACCGCGCCGAACGAAAAAATATCCGTGCGATGATCCAGCGGCTGCCCGCGAATCTGTTCCGGCGACATATACCCGACGGTCCCTCGGACGCCGCTTTGCTCCGTCGCCACCGACGCAACAGAGGGTTCGGGATACGTTGCGGGTTCGGAAACCTTGGCAAGGCCGAAATCCAGAATCTTGATCCGGCCTTCGGTCGTCACCCACAGATTCTCTGGCTTCAAATCGCGATGAACGATTCCCTTTTGATGCGCCGCACAGAGCCCCTGGGCGATCTGTATCGCGTATTCGAACGCTCCTCGCCGCGGCAGCGCCGGTCCACTTAAGCGGGCCCGGAGTGTCTGGCCCTCCAGGCACTCCATCGCTATGTAGGGGCGCCCGTCTGTTTCGCCAACGTCATAGACCGTGCAGATATTAGGATGGCTCAGAGCCGAGGCAGCGCGCGCCTCGCGCTCGAACCGTTCCACCGCGCCGGCGTCGCTCAAAAATTCTCTGGCAAGAAATTTGAGCGCCACGGCGCGTCTCAATCGGATATCCCACCCGCGATAGACCTCACCCATACCGCCGGCGCCGAGGAGGGCCTCGATGCGATACGGGCCCACGGTACCCGAAAGCGTGGCCGAATGACCGGCGGCCAGGGCCCGTGCCGCCACTTCCAGGGCAGGAGTTTCGAGAAATGTCTCCGCCCGGCTCTCCTGCGCCAGCAGCGACTCGACTTCACGTCGAAGCTCCCGATCGTCGCTGCAGGCAGAATCGAGATGAGCGCTGCGTTGCGTCTTGTCGAGTGCCAGCGCGGCCACAACGATCTCTTCGATCTGTCTCCGGCGCTCCGCCGTGTGCTCCTCGCGTCCCAACGAGTTGGAACCTCCTTCAGGATTACCGCGGAATCTCCCACTCCGTTCGCGGCTCGGCAACTAGCTTTTATAATTCCTTCGCCCCCATCTCCCGCAGCAGCCAAAGTTTCGCCAGCTTCCAATCGCGCAGAACCGTCTCAGGCGAAACGCCTAGGGACTCGGCGATCTCTTCCGTTGAAAGCCCGCCAAAAAATTTCATCTCGACCACCTGGCATTGGCGCGGATCATCCAAGGCCAGCGCGTTAAGCGCGTCGTCCAAGGCCAACAGCGCAGAGTCATCGTCAGCGCTTAAATCCGCACATTCGTCCAGCGACAGGCGCCGGGACGCCCCTCCACGCTTGCGACGATCCCGCGAGCGAGCGAAATCGACCAATACGCGCCGCATCACCTGCGCCGAAATCGCGAAGAAATGGACGCGGTTCTTCCAGTGCAGATCGCGGAAATTGGCGAGCCGCATATATGCCTCATGCACCAGCGCGGTCGGCTGCAGCGTGTGATCCGGACGTTCGCGAGCCATATGAAACCGCGCGAGACGGCGTAACTCGGCGTAAACGATCGGCGCGAGTTGGTCGAAAGCCGCCTGATCCCCATTGCTCCACGCCTGCAGTAGCTCTGTTATCTGTTCCGGAGATTTCGAATCCAAATCTCGACCCATCGCAGTTTGACGATCAGTATACAACGGGTGAAAAAATCTTCTGGCACGTTACGGTTTTTGCGACCGGTTGACGCTATTCCCAATGAAGCAAGAAATGAAGCAAGAAATGACGAGAGAAAGGACCAGGCCAATCATGACGCAGAAACGAAATGTCCACCCTGCCACACAGACTCCCGCCGGCCCCAGCCGGCGAGGATTCCTAAGCTGTCTTGGGATTTCTCCCGGCCTCGCGGGACTTGCGGGTGCAGGTCTGCTCGGAATGTTGGAGGCTCCAAGTGCCTTCGCGAACCTAACCCCCATCAACTCCGCGGATCGCCGTCGCCGCGCCTATGCGCTCCGGCACGATGCTGCCATCATCGAGCGTGACTTCCCCGAGGGCCCCTCCACATCGAACGGCGACGAGGAGTTGTATTCCAACCGCATCGCCAGCTACAGCAAATGCCTGCCGCACAACGATCTTGGCGAGGTGGACCTGAATGCGTACAACGCCTTCCTGCAAGCCCTGAACAGCGGATTGATGAGTGATTTCGAGGCCATTCCGCTGGGCGGCACGTCAAAATTGGCCAATCCGCAATCGGCGTATTGCTTCAGCCTGGAAGGAGCCGACGCTGCGGCGATCGGAATCCCAATACCTCCGGCCTTCAGCAGCGCACAAATGGCTGCGGAAATGGTGGAAGACTACTGGGCCGCTCTTACTCGGGACGTTCCGTTCAGCCAATACGCGACAGATCCGCTGATCAATCAGGCAGCGGCGGATTTGAGCAAGCTTTCCGACTATCGCGGCCCCAAGGTGAATGGCAAGGTAACGCCGGACGTCATTTTTCGTGGCAGCACGCCAGGCGACTTGAGCGGTCCCTACATTTCGCAGTTTCTGCTCAAGACGATCCCGGTGGGCGCCGCGTCCTTACCTCAGCTCTACCGGACTTCCGTTTCCGCCGACGATTATCTGACGGCATATGTCGACTGGCTCAAAGCGCAGCGAGGCGGAGCCAGCGGATCGAACATTTTCGACTCAACTCCGCGTTACATGCGTAATAACCGCGATCTCTCGCTCTATCTCTTGGTGGATTTCATGGGGGAAGCAAACATTTTCGCCGGTCTCCTGCTCGCGAGTTACGGTAATCCGGCCCTCGCGGCCAGTAACCCATACCTTCATTCATCGACACAGGCAGGCGGGATCACCTTCGGCAGCCAGCAGCAGTTGGATCTGGTGGCCCGTGGTCCGAATGAGGCCCTGCGCGCGACTTACTTCCAAAAGTGGCTGGTGCATCGCAGGCTTCGGCCGGAGGCGTTCGGCGGCAGGGTTCACAATCATGTCACCGGCGCCGCCAAGTACCCGATTCACTCGGACCTTTTGAATTCCGGAGCCCTCCAGGCGGTCAATAGCGCCCGCGGCAGCTATCTCCTCCCGATGGCGTATCCCGTGGGCTCCCCCACCCATCCGTCCTACCCGGCAGCGCATGCCGCGATCGTGGGCGCGGGCATCACCATGCTAAAGGCCCTGTTTAACGAGTCGTTCGTCATTCCCAATCCGGTCACTGCTTCCGATGACGGTCTGTCGTTGGTGCCCTATAATGGGCCGGCGTTGACCGTAGGCGGCGAATTGAACAAACTTGCTTCGAACATTTCTCTCGGCCGCGACGCTGCTGGAGTGCATTATCGCTCCGACGGAGTCGAAGGGATCAAATTGGGAGAAGCAGTCGCGTTATCCATATTGCGCGACACCGCTACGCTCTACCATGAGCAGTTCCCGGGTTTCAGCCTGACGCGCTATGACGGTACCTCGGTAACGATCTGCCCCTATTGTTGAATTACCCGCGCGGACTTCGGAGGAGAAACGGCCGGCTGCATCAGTCCTCATTGAACGCCGGCCGTTCCGTCCCAAGGCTGCCTTACCTCGTCGCCGCTACACTCCCAACGCGACGGCGACGTCACTAAAGCCTCTAAGCCCCATGTGGCCTCTGGCCGCCGGGGCCTATCCTTCCCGCTTGCTCATTTCCTTTCACGCCTGGACAAGTTCCCTTGTCAGACTCCGCGACGGCAAGCTGAGATCCGATTTCACTGGCGTGATCATGCTCCGGTCGCTTCGCTCAGAGAGACTCTGCGCTAGTAACTAACGAGTCCTTTCCTCTGAGCGGATGCGCAGACCGTCGAGATTCGAAACATCCGTGATTGCAGGCAGACCGATCGATAATCCGATAAACCTCCGTCTGTCCCGGTTTTTCCGCCCGAGTGGTCTGAATTCGAAATCCGCAAGAAATCGATATTATTGCAACCATGAAGCGATCGGTGGTTTATCCTCTTCTTCTCTCGGCCATGAGCCTGCTCACGCACTTCTTGTTTTTTGGCTATCCGGCGCAAGTCGTGTTCGACGAGGTTCGCTTCGGGCAGTACGTCGCAGCTTATCTGACGCATTCGTATGTTTTCGACATCCACCCTCCGTTCGCGAAACTTGTGATCGCTGCGATGGGTCATCTGGGCGGCTTCGTTCCAAGCACTTCCTTCGCGAAGATCGGTCTTCCGTACCAGGATGGCGGATACTTGTTCCTCCGCTTGCTTCCGACCTTGGCGGGAGCGCTTCTGCCGCTCGTCTTGTATTTCACTGTCCGCGAGCTCGGATGCGATTACGAGATCGCGCTCCTCATGGGCTTCATGTTGGCGATGGAGAGCTCTCTTGTAGTGGAGTCGCGTTTCATCCTCACGGATTCGATCCTGCTGCTGACTGGCTTTCTGTCCCTTCTATTTTTTCTGCGTTATTCAAACCGCAATAAACGGAGGGATCTTTTCGCGGCGGGAACGTTCGGCGCATTCGCGCTTGCCACCAAGTGGGTCGGGTTATCGTATCTGGGGATTGTGATTCTTTTCTTTTTCGCAAAGTGGGTCTTTGCCAAGCCACGCACCGGGAAAACGCTTTGTGTTGGCGCTCTTGCGCTGTTCGTCGTACCGGCAGTTATCTACGTCTCGCTTTTTGCTGTCCATTTCTCGGTTTTGAACCAAGCCGGCGCGGGTGACGATTTCCAAACGCCGGCGTTCCAGAAGACTCTCGCGGGAAGCCCGTACGCGAACAATCCGAACGTCCCAGCGCTCGACTTTTGGCAGAAATTCATTGAGCTGAACCGGACCATGTACACTGCGAATCAACAAGTTCTGGTCGATAGCTATGCGAGCAAATGGTACCACTGGCCGTTCATGAGCAAACCGGTATTCTACTGGGTGGAAGCCACCTCCGCGAGCCTGGCAGCCGTTCTTTATTTCGTGGGAAACCCGGTGGTGTGGCTCCTTGGCCTCATTGCGGTTCCGTTTGGTGTGATCGCGGCAACGGGGTTGTGGTTAAAGATCGGGTTCTCACAGTTCGTCCAGTCAAGACTGGCTATCGTTGTTGTCGGCTATCTGGCGAGCCTCGCGCCGCTCACGCTGATTTCACGGATTCTTTTCCTGTATCATTACTCGCCCGCGCTCATCTTTTCCCTCCTTATGTTCGCGCTCGTTCTTCAAGAAGTCGAGCCGAAGAGAAAAGAGCGCCTATCGGTCGCGCTTGCAGCAGCGACGGTTGTGGCATTCCTGATCATCGCGCCTTTCACGTATGGCAATCCCGTCCCCCGCGGCTACCTGCATTTCTTTGCGCCGCTACTCCACGACAATTGGTAAAGCCGCTCTAGAAACGTTGCCGCCCGCCAGAATCGGCGACGCCGCCGACAATGCGCGACATCATGCGAACTGCGATCATGGATTGCCGCACTGAGCGGTTTTAGGTGGGTGTCGGATAGAAGGAGAATCGCCATGATGAACGACTTGATCAACACGGTATCGGAGAAGACCGGCCTTGCCCCGGAACAGGCCCAAGCCGCAGTGGAGGCCGTGCTCGGCCTATTGAAGCAACGGCTGCCCTCGCCGGTGGCCGATATTCTGACAAGCCTCGTCCACGGAGGCGAGAGCCGTGCGGCTGCAGTGGGCGCAGAAGATAGTGGGCAAAGTGGCGGAACGGCCTTGGCGGGTGAGGCAGAGGCGCTGCTCGGGAACTTGTTCGGTTCGAAGAAAGAATAAAGTTAAACCAACCAACGGAGATTCAATTCAATGAAAACAACACTGAAGACGCTGATGCTCGGATTCGCTTTGGCGGGCCTGATGTTTACCGGAAGCGTGGCGGCTTTTCAAGCGCCGGCGAAAGACGCGAAAACCACGAAGTCCGCAAGCTCCACGACCACGGCGCCTTCCGATAAGGACATTGCGGACGCGAAGGCTAAAGGGCTTGTGTGGGTTAACACGAGCACCAAGGTGTATCACAAGGACGGCGAGTTCTATGGGAAGACCAAACGGGGCCAGTTTATGAGCGAGACGGATGCTCAAAAGGCGGGTAACCGCGAGGCGAAGCCGTCAGGCGTTTCGAAGAAGAAGTCCACAGATAGCAAGAAATAGATTTTCACCCGCCAAGGCATAGAGATCACGCGTGCTGCTTGGGTCAGCGTTGTCGGCGTGGCGGGTGGTTGTGAGAATCTGTGCGCTATTGTTTGGGCCTTTGCTAAGATCTTCGGCGTCCTGAGACAACGGGCAGCCCAGACGCAATTCTCCGCCATGGGCCAGCGAGCGTTCAATTCGCATACCGAAAATCTAGGTTTCGTTGACCGAGACGAGGTTCGAGGAAATAAGCCCTGCTGCTTCCCGGCATTGCGAACGTAATATCGCTATCGACTGGTCTCGCATCGCCGCGCCTGATTCAGATACCTTTTGCTGCCGGCATACGATACTTCGATTTCCGCGCAGAAATCGCCAGCCGACGCCTGGAGGCGCCGCGAGGAGGTCTTCACGGGCGACTTCGAAGTCTTCCGGAACGCCTCTGAAAGCACCCGGCCATCCAAGGTTTGGGGCAGCGCCAATCGCTCCAGCGTGAGCACGGTAGGGGCGATATCCTGATTGCCCGCAGGCACGTCCACTACTTTGCCTTGCGCGAAATCTGGACCGACCGCCAGCAGGGTGGAGTGCGTCACAAATGGATTCAACCCGCCATGGCCGTTGTGCGCGGGTTGCCCCGCCGTCCCGGCAACCCACTGCGTTCCAGCGACGCCGAAGGGGTTCGGCTCCACATCCCAGCGATGCGTGATAATGACGTCCGGACCGCGCGCAGGAATGCATTGGTAGGCAAGGTCCAGCGCGAAAGTGCCGGCTACGAAGCCCTTAACAGCACCGGGAGAGCATTCGAAAGCCGCCCCGACCGGGCGCTTGGCCGGAACGAAAATCGCGTTCGTCGTGGCGCTGGCCTGGAACTTCGAGACCAGCTTGGAGATCTTTTCCGCATCGTGGTTCTTTACATATAACAGCGTGGAGCCACCCTCATTGTCCACCGCGACGTCATCCGCGAAGCCTGACTCGCGCAAGGGAGCAAGGAGGTCCGCCTGCGGCTCATAGTCGAATCCGTGATCGCAGGTGACGATGATGTCTGTCTTGTCTTCCAAATTGATTTGGCGCAACCGCTGCAGCAGTAATCCAATTTGCCCGTCGATCAGGCGCAAGGCAGCCAAAGCCTCCGGCGATCCCACTCCGTAACCGTGCTGCGCGCTATCGGACCGCCCCATCCAATTTACGATCACCTTCGGATTTATCGTCTCCAGTACATATTCCCGGAGCACTCGTTCGATCCACAGCAGCGCAAGGTCGCCGTCCTCGCCACCCTTCACCGCGCCAAACCTGCCTAACAGGGCGGCGTTGAGTGAATCCGGAAACGCCACGCGCGAGCCGTTCTCAAAGCCGCCGTTGATGAGCCGGCCGTTCCCGTAAGGCGCGGTGGGATTGAGGAGCAGAGCGTTCCCTGTGGATCCCGAACTGAGCGCCACATAGTCAATCGAGGCCGCTTGAAGGTATTCGTGCAAGGATTTCGGCCCGACGACGCGGCCTCCGTTCGCCTGGCCTAAACTCAGCAGATTGCGATAATCGCCATTGCTAAGTACGCTCTTGGAGATGAGCGGAAGATAAACAGAATTACTGGCGATTCCATGATGCAACGGAAGTGTGCCGGTGGCGATGCTGGCAGTGTTGACCCGGGTTACCGTTGGGAAGACCGAATGCGAATGCGTGTACCAGACGCCGCTACTCCTCAGACGATCCAGCTGCGGCATCGTTGCCGGAGTGATCGAATCGGGCCGGAGCCCGTCTATGACCAGCACGATGACCAGCGCGGGCCGTTCGCTTACGTCCGCCAGTAGGGAAAGGCACCCCAGGAGAAACAGAATGGTAGTCTTCATGACTGTCACGGCGAGCCATTATTCTCTCACGGCGGCAACCGACGGCGAATGACAGGCGCACGCAAACGATACGCCCATTCGCCGGCAGGTGGCTAGGGTTTGCGGAACGAACGCCGCGAGTCTTTGGGTTAAGGATGAAACGCCGGAGCCCTCACGATCACTATGAAGGCGTTGGAAGCAGGGAAGTGCATTTGAAAAGGAGGATGAACCATGCCTACGCATGAAAGCCTGGCGGTCCCATATCACCAGCAGGACACGGATTACTATTGCGGAGCGGCTTGCGCGCAGATGGTGCTGGATTCACTGGGTGCCGGGCTGTTGGATCAGAATGTGCTCTACAACGACAACCACAGCCATAGCACCACGGAGGCTGGCTGGTACACCGCGCCAGACGGTCTGCAATGGACGATGCACGCCCTGGAGCCTCCCGCGCCGGCGGGGCCGCCGCACTACGGGTCGTACGACTTTGTGTTGTTTGCGCTGGACAGCGAGGACTTGATCTCGCGCAAGATTGTTTGGACAATTCACAACTATAAGGCGGCTCCAATCGCCATGGTCTTTGGCTCGGCACACTGGATTGTCGTGCGGGGTTACACTGCCAGCGCAGCGCCGGCGAACTACAGCGACACAAGCTATACGATCGACTCGTTCGATGTGAATAACCCCGAACCGCCGACGCCGGGCGGGAGTAATCCGTCGCTGGCGCCGCCACCTCCGCACGCGGATGGCACGGACGGATGCGGCACAGGCGGCAGTCGCGGGCTGGCCAACGAGAATATCAGCTACAGCACCTGGCAGAGTACCTATATGACCGGGATTCCCGGTGGGTATTGGGGCGGGAAATTTGTGGCGGTTGCCGATCCGGCGCCGCCGCCGAACGTGCGCGGCGTGCCTTCGCGGCCGCTCATGAAGCCGCTCGCTTACCAGGGCGAGCTGTTGCGCGCCGCCCAGGCTACCGCTCGCGCCGAAGAAAGCCTGAAGGCTTACGGGCTGGCCACCCGCGACCACTACCGTCGTGCGCTAAGCCGCGCCAAATTTGGGGAGCCTGTGCTGGTGCAGCGGCTGGATCTGCCGGATACGTTCTACTGGATTGTTCCGGCGACGGAAGGCTCATTTAACACGCTGGCGGTAGCGGTCGACGCCAAGTCGGGGCTCTACATGCAGTCGGCGGTGCACGCCAATCCGGAGGGTAACCTGCTCCGGTTTGGATCCGCTGAAGAGGTCGCGAAATCGATCATTGGCAAGGTTGTAGAGCTTCCGAATGGTGGCGTGCGCATTCCGGTACGGCGAGAGGCGCTGTGCCAGTACCCGAATCTAGTTTGGAGGCCTTGCCGGGAATCGCTGTCGCCGATGTACCCCTTCCACATGTTCACAATTGGAAGTGAGCACATCTACGTAAGGACAGATGGGGCGATTTTCACATCGCTGCACACGGGAGATCGTGGAATCTAACAATGTAAGCGGCAGGCGCATTTCACAACAGCAAGCCGTTAAAGCAGCGGCGGAGGCAGCCCAGGCATCGGGCCTGCCTGCCGCCGCGCACCTTGTGGAGCGGCTGGATGGGGAACATCCTTACTTCCTGGTGCACTTTGGAGAGCCAGGCGGACGGGGCGCGGCGGTGATGGTAGACGCCGTGGACGGGAGCGTGATGGCTCGTGCGGCGGTGGAATGCATCGAGCAACCCTGGCTGATGAAGGACGACCGCGCGGTCGAGATCGCAAACTGCGCACAACCCGTGGAGAAACGCCTCGTGTGGAAGCCAAGCCGGGCGACGCGGTCTCCGTTCTACCCACTTTGGGAGATTTCGACAGCCTCTGAAAGGGTCTGGGTGGATCAGTCCGGACGGGTGTGGAGGGAACTTGGCCCGCCAGGGCCAGGGTAACGCCTCCATGACGCCTCGCAGGAGCGGAGAATCACTGATGATGACAAATAGGCCATTTTCTTGACCACCCTTTCTGGCGAGGGGCAACTCGCGCGATCGAGGCGCGCACGCCCGTACTTCGGTCTGATTTAATTTAGGAAGATGGAACGGTGCAGGTTGCGAATCCCAGAAGCTGGCTTTCTATTGTCCGGCTTTCTATGTAGTTGAGCCCGAGGTCCGACAGGTGCGAGCATGCCACTGAAAAAGACGAACTCTGAAATGAAAAATCGGATTCTGGGGAGCACTGGCGAGAAAGTCTCCGCTATTGGCCTGGGAGGATGGCATCTTGGGTTGAAACATGTCAGTGAGAAGCTCGCCATACGGATCGTCCGCAGCGCGGTCGATCGTGGCATTACCTTCATGGATAATTCGTGGGACTACAACAATGGCACCAGTGAGAAGCGCATGGGGAAGGCACTGCGCGACGGCTACCGCGACCGTGTCTTTCTGATGACGAAGATCGACGGCCGCTCTCACAACGAAGCCATGCGGCAGCTCGATGAATCATTGAAGCGTCTTCAGACCGACTACGTGGACCTGATCCAACATCACGAAATTATCCGCTTTGAAGATCCCCACCGTATCTTCGATCCTGAGGGGGCGAACGCGGCCATGATTGCGGCGCAGAAAGCAGGCAAGGTGCGCCACATCGGCTTCACAGGACACAAAGATCCGCATATCCATCTCTATATGCTCAGAGTCGCCCGGGAAAACGGCTTCAAATTCGCCAGCGTGCAAATGCCGCTCAACGTGATGGACGCCCACTTCCGCAGCTTCGAGAAGCTGGTTGTTCCTGAGTTGGTGAAACAAAGCATCGGCGTTTTAGGCATGAAGCCTATGGCGAACGGGCTGATCCTGAAATCCGGGACGGTTACTCCCATAGAATGTCTGCACTATGCTCTGAGCCTGCCGACCTCGGTGGTCATTACCGGCATCGACAGCATAGAGATTCTTGACCAGGCGTTCGAGGCAGTACGTACATTCCGTCCGCTTACGCAGGCACAGCGAAGCGCAATGCTTAAGAAGACCGCCAAAGCTGCTTCCAAAGGTGAGTACGAGCTATTCAAAACCACTTCGATATTCGACTCCACTGCCACAAACCCAAGCTGGCTGGGCCAGGAGCCCGAACGTCTGCAGCAGATGGTGCCAACAGATTGAGCCGACTCCGCACCGCGTGACATCGAACTGGGTCGGCCGGGCTCACGAGTCTGTGTGAAAAGGCCGGAACCCGCTTCCTATCGGTCGCGGCTCCGTGTCGAGGCTCCGGCTTAGGAAGCGGCGGATTCCGAGACGCTCACGTGGTTGTGTTCTCGCGCGGCGAGGGCCCAACCAGATGCTGCAATTTGGCCGGATTGCGCACCACGTAAAGCGCCCGGATGACGTCGCCCTCGATCTCGAACGCCGAAGTCTGCACCGGTCCGTCGGGCCCGTCCACGATGAGTCCAGGCAGGCCATTGATAACCGCAAAGCGGAGCGTGAAGCCCGCTCGCCATCCCTTACGCGTGGCGCCAATGAGGAACCGTGCCGCGCGATCGGCGCCGTCCAGCACATTCAACGCCGCGGCCACCTTGCCGCCGCCATCCGTCACGACGCGCACGTCGCCGGCGAGCAGTTGCGTCAGCGAATGGAGATCGCCGGACCGTGTTGCCGCCACGAACGCAGACAAAAGCCGCTCGTGCTTGGCATCGATTCGGCCCGAATGTGCTGGCAGCGTGACGGCGCCGCGCGGTCGGGTGGAGCGTACGCGCTCACGTGCGCGGGCGGCGAGCTGCCGGCAGGCAACCTCGCTCCGCGCCAGTGTCGTGGCCACTTCGCTGAACGAGAAATCGAACACGTCGTGCAGCAGGAACGCGGCCCGCTCCAGCGGCGAGAGCCGGTCAAGCGTCAAGAGTAGTGCGATGGACAAGTCCTCGGCCAGTTCCGTGCGGCTGTCGGGCGCGAGCGCCGCCGTGTCGACAACCGGCTCGGGCAGCCAGGGACCGACGTACTCCTCGCGCCGCGCGCGCGCCGACGTCAACATATCCAGACAAATCCGCGCTGTGATGGTCATAAGGAACGCTCTCGGGTCCGATACTTGGTTGCGATCCGCCGCGTGCCAGCGCAGATACGTCTCCTGCACCGCGTCCTCGGCGTCTGCCATCGAACCAAGCATGCGGTAAGCGAGACCGAGCAGGCGGCGGCGGTACGGCTCGAAGCTTGCGGCCGGATTCGACATCGCTGAGCTCACGGCGTATGCATCGCCGCCGGCGCCGGAACCCGGCCGGGATCCATCAACAGCGGCGCGCCGCCAACGACGATGCGCGTACAGGCCCTGCCGTGGCCCAGGGCGTACTTGACGGTTGGATAGATTCGTCCCGCCGTGATTGTAAAGGCCAAACTGATAAGGGCGAGCCGTCCCCAGCGCTTCACGATCGCCTCGCGATACTCATCGGCAGCCGCATCGTGCGCGAGTGTGGCGCGCGTGAATGTCCATACCAGTGCGACGTCCGGGGGCATGGCGTCAGGATTGCCGGCGAGCACGGCGCGCAGAACCCCGGGGCTGACGCCAGCACGCTCCGCCATGGTAACGCCGAGCTGCGTACATGGGCCGCAGTCCTCATGGCGCACGGCGGTAATGCCGGCTGCGTACCATGGCTCGATCGGGATGTCACGCCGAAAATGTCCCAGTGCGGCAGCGCGGGAGAACAACCACGCGGCGCGCGGGCTTGCGTCGATGATGTCCCGCATATAACTGGCATCGTATTTCCATTCCCGCTCGAACTTGTCAATTGCTCTCCGAAGTATCCATTTGATCATGACGTTTTTCTCCTGTCTCCAACTTTTCTCATGTCTTCAGCAGTAAGACGGGATAGCGCCTCCGAATGTGACATGACACGTCAGCCCGCCACGGCGTCGCACAAAATGAGGTACTTGCAGTGTGGCGCTCGCGTCAGGACACAATGGTCTATCGCGTGAGGCCGGGACCATTGAAGATCGCGACATTTAACATCAACAACATCAACAAGCGCCTGCAGAATCTGACGGCATGGCTGGCAAAGGCGCAGCCCGACGTGGTTTGCCTCCAGGAGATCAAGGCAGAGCAGCACGCATTCCCGGCGAGTGCCCTTCGTGAGCTGGGCTATCGGGGAGTCTGGCTCGGCGAACGCTCCTGGAACGGCGTCGCGATCCTGGCGCGCGAGTGCGATCCGGTGCTGACACGATCCAGCCTGCCTGGGAATCCGGAGGATCGTCAAGCACGCTATATCGAGGCAGCCGTAAATGGCGTGCTGATCACTTCCCTCTACCTGCCGAACGGGAATCCTCAGCCCGGTCCGAAGTTCGATTACAAATTGGCCTGGTTCGAACGCTTGATCGAGCACGGCGCGGAACTGATGAAGGCCGGCGTGCCGGTTGTCTTGGCCGGCGATTACAACGTTGTACCGACTGTCGAAGACATTTATCCGACGCGATCCCTCGATAACAATGCGTTGATTCAACCTCAGAGTCGCCAGGCGTATTCCCGGCTGCTCGGTCAAGGTTGGACGGACGCTTTGCGAAAATTGCAGCCCGAAGGCCCGCTCTGGACGTTCTGGGATTACGAACGTAACCGATGGGCCTTAGACAAGGGGATGCGCCTGGATCATCTCCTCCTCTCGCCTGCCGCTTCCGACCAACTCGTAACCGGCGGTGTAGACCGATGGGTGCGCGGCGAGGAAAACGCAAGCGACCACGCCCCTGCTTGGATCGTGCTCGACTGTTAATTGGAATGCGATGTTGAAACAGGTGGATCTGTTCTGGTTTTCGCGCAACGCGATCTTGCGAATTCGGCGACTCCTTTGGGACAATCGCCACAGGTGCCGATGCGGTTCAATCGGGTTCGCATTGGAATTCCGCAATCGGTTGCAGGGGGAGCGGTGGCCGCGTCGTACTTCGTTGGGGATGGGCCGCGGCAGACGGGAGCAGGGTACGACGTCAGGCACGAATACCGCCTCCCGATACGCGACAGCGTGAAGCTCTTTAGACAGGTTTACGTACAAAACGATGGATCAAAGACTGATCCGTTTCTCTTTCAGTGCACGCCGTGCGGCGTGCAGCCATATGGTGAAGACGGCATCGTCCGCAACTGGGCGCCTCCGAATTCGACCGCGTCGATTACATTTTCGTTCCAGGATGTACGCGGCCGCTTTCAGTCCGAAGGTGAAGAGAACGCTCTTCGCGGCGATCAGAGCGACCGGCTGTTCTGTGTGATGGAAGCGACGCCAGCACCATGATGAAGACCAATCGTAATAAGATTTCACAAACAGCCGAGCTTTTGACCCTGACCTTCGCCTTCCTGATTGTCGTTTTGATTGGGACTCTCGCGTATCGCGCCGGAGGCGCCTTCAAACGTAGCGATGAGCAGGCGGCGGTTACCCGGCAGGTTGGCGATACGACGAATACGCTCCTTGCATCCCTCAGGGACGCCGAGACCGGCCAGCGCGGATTTCTTCTGACAGGGGACGCCCGCTACCTGGAACCGTACCTGCGCGCGGTCAAGGAGATATCCCCGGCGTTGGACACGCTGACGCAAATCGAAGCGGCCCGCAATCGCCCCGACCAAGCCAAGCGTATCGAGAGGCTGAAGCTGCTGGCGAAGGACAAACTGGACGAACTGGAGCAGACCATCGAACTTCGCCGGAACCAAAGCCTGGATGCAGCTCTTACCATTGTTGGCACCGATCGCGGCAAAGTGATCATGGATCAGATTCGAACACTCTGCGGCGAAATCCAAACCGCCAGCTATGATCTCTTGAACCAACAGACCGAGGCGAGACGCACCAGCGCCAATGAAGCGGCCTTGATCGGTGTTTTCGGTAGCGCGACCCTGTTCGCGCTTCTTGCTTTCGCTACGGTCAGCATCCAGAGAGGCACCCGCCGCCGTGAGCAATTGATCGATTCCCTGGACAAAAGCGAGGCGCAAGCCAAAGAATCTCGCGATTGGCTGCAAACGACCCTCACAAGCATCGGCGATGCCGTCATTACAACCGATGGGGAAGGCAAGGTGACCCTGCTGAATCCTGCCGCCCAGGCGATCACCGGATGGAAACAGGAGGAGGCAGCCCAAAAACCGCTGGAGCAGATTTTCGTCATCCGCAACGAAGAGACCGGGGCCGAGGTGGAGAATCCCGTCAGTAAAGTGTTGCGCGAGGGCCGAATCGTGGGCGTTGCCAATCATACCCGGTTGATCGCCAAAGACGGACGACACGTTCCCATTGACGACAGCGCTGCTCCGATTCGTGACGTCGGCGGCAGGATCGCGGGGGTCGTGCTGGTCTTTCGCGATATCTCCATCCGCAGGGAAGCAGAAGAGGCTGTTGAGCGAAGCATGGAGGATCTCCGGGTCTCAAACACGGCGCTGTTTCGCGCCAATGAAGACCTGAATCAATTCGCTTTTGCGGCCAGCCACGATTTGCAGGAGCCGCTGCGGATGATCACCAGCTATTCTCAGCTCCTGGTGAATGGCTATCGCGGCCAGCTCGACGGCGAAGCCGCGACGTGCATCGAATTCATCACCGAAGGCACGAAGCGCATGCGGGAACTGCTCGCCGACCTGTTGACCTACACGCAGTTGACTGGTGACGAGGAAGGAGTTGAGCCGGTCGATCTCCACCGGGTTTTCCAAGAGACCCTCGAAAACTGCAAAGTCGGGATCGAGGAAAACGAGGCGGTCGTCACCAGCGATCGCCTGCCCACGATACCCGGTAATGAGGCCCATTTCGTCCAGCTCTTTCAAAACCTCATCAGCAACGCGCTCAAGTATCGCAGCGGACGCCCGCCGCGGATTCATGTATCGGCGGAAAGGCGAAACAGCTTCTGGCGCTTTGCGGTGGCGGACAACGGCCTCGGTATCGACCCTGAATATCACCAGAAGATTTTCGGCGTCTTCAAGCGGCTGCACGCTAAGAACATTCCCGGAACTGGCATTGGTCTGGCGATCTGCCAGCGCGTTGTCCACCGCTATGGGGGACGCATCTGGGTCAAATCGCAGGTCGATCAGGGAGCCACCTTCTACTTCACGCTTCCGGCTGTCAAAGGAGCAGCGCCGCATGAGGAGTGAGCGGGCGCACATTCTTTTGGTGGAGGACAATGCCGCCGACATCTATCTTTTTCGCAAGGCGCTGGAGCGGGCACAGCTCGATTGTGAATTGACGGTGGTTGAGGATGGAGGCGAAGCGCTGGCCTTTGTCCAGGATGAAGGAAACGCCGCGAGGCTGCCTCCCGATCTGGCCGTGATCGACCTGAATATACCCAGGCACGATGGCATCCAAGTGCTGAGGGCCGTTCGGAAGAACAAGCTTCTGGCCAATATTCCGGTGATCCTCACGAGTTCGTCGCCTTCGTTACCTCTCCCGGCGATCATCGAGCAATTGAACATCACCCGTTACATCCCCAAGCCGCTCGACCTTGAGGCGTATTTGCAGATCGGTACGGTCGTGAAGGAACTCCTATGCGAGAGCCGAGCCCGTCGGTCGGCCGAAACTTGAAATGCACGTAATGGTCGATCCAACGATAACGCCGGGAAGCGCGCCGGAGCCGATTCGCATTCTGATGATCGAGGACAATGCGGGTGACGTTTACCTGGTCGAAAAGGCCCTCCAACAACGTCAGATCCGGTACGAGTTGACCCGTTACGTCGATGGAGAACAAGCGATCCGCGCCTTGGCCACGGACGATGGCATTGTTCCCGACCTCATCCTTCTCGACCTCAATTTGCCACGTCGCGAAGGGTTCGACGTGCTTCGCACCATTCGGGGAAAACCTGCGCTGGTTGGAGTGCCCGTCGGCGTGCTCACTTCATCGGCCGCCGCGAGAGATCGTCACCGCATCGCATTGCTCGGAGTCGAGCGATACATTCATAAACCAGCGACGCTGGAGGAATTTATCGACCAGGTTGGCCACGCCATTGAGGACCTGCTGGCGAACCATCCCTGACGAAACATTTGGTTGATCTGAGCGCGCATGGCATAGCGCACGCCGTCAAAAGGCGGTCCCCGGGCAACTCAGCCTGCGGGGGCGATCACTGGGAAGCAACGTAGACCCGGCGATTTGCGGCTTATGCGCTCGAATGACTATCGGGCCTGGATTCCTTGGCCAGGACGGGCACCGGCTTCAAGCTTCCCGTCGCGCACTACGAACGTTCCGTTGACCAAAACGTACTTGAAGCCTATCGACGGCTGCTTCGGTTTTTCAAATGTCGACGCGTCCAGGACTATGGCGGGGTCGAAGACCGCCAGATCCGCGTCCGCGCCCGGCTTCACGCGCCCCTTCTGGCGCATTTGCGGCGACATCGCCTCCAGACGCTGCGCGGGCATCAGTGACGATTTCCGGATCGCGTCCATTAAGGTGAGCGCTTTTTCCTCGCGTACATATTTCCCCAGGATGCGCGCGTAGGTTCCGGAGCACCGCGGATGCTCCAGAATTCCGTCGCTTGCGATCATCACCATCGGATCGGAGATTGCCCGCCGCACCATCTCCTCGGTGTTATTGAACTGCGCGACGAATCCTCCCTGCCGGTGGTAACGCTCGAAGGATTCGCGGGTCAGCCGCTCACCGGTTGGCGGCCACAGCATCCTTGCGAAAAACTCGGGCGGCCTATTTTCCCAGCCGTTGTAGTTCGCCGAAGCGATTTCCGTCATTCCGGCGATATACGGATACGCTTCCGTCGTCACATCCAATCCGCGCGCCCGCACTCCTTCGATCAGGCGCAGCGTCTCAGGCGTTCTCACGTTGGAGGAGCTGTTGATGTGCACGATGTGCAGCGGCGCGCCTGAAGCGGCTGCGTCCGTAATCACTTCCTGCATCGACGAAATCACGTTCCCGGAGCGCATGTGTACGAACACCGGCCGTTTGAACTTTCCAGCCAGGTAGAACAAATTCAGAATTTCTTCGGGCGAAGCCGTCGGCGTGTAGACGATGCCCATGCCCATTCCCAAGCCGCCTTCATCCAATCCTCTTTCTACCGCCGCCGCAATCTTCTGTTGCTCTTCAGGCGTCGCAGGGCGATTCATCGCGGCATCGCGCGGAAGCAGGCCGCCAGAATCATGCATGATCGCCATGCGTGCGGCGATGTGCCCGGAGCTGGCGCCAAAATTGATGATCGACTTGCCGGCTCGGCTCGCGTACCATTCGCTGATCGGCCATGCGCCCACTTCGAGTTCGAGCGCCGTGGTCACGCCGTCCATCGCCTTCAACGCGTAGGCCTCCGGCGTCTGCGAATGTTGATGCAGATCAATGAATCCCGGCGCGATTACCAGGGCCGACGCGTCGATTTCGACTTTTCCGCGCAACGGCTCGCGAGATACCGCCGCGATCTTCCCTCCGTTAATGGCCACGTTGCGGACGGAGTCTAACCCCGATTCCGGATCCATCACGCGACCGTGCGCGAGCACGATATCGTAAGTTTGCGCCGCAAGCAGCGAGGGCGCGAGCCACATCAGCAATCGCATGAGGTTAGTCTACAACCGCCATCGCATAAGGATTCGGTAGCCCGGATTGTTATCATGGATCGGGTTTGTCAGTGAAAAGCTCCGAATATAGTGCTCCTGATTCCTCACAGGACGTCCTGTCTCGATCATGACCGCGCCGAGCCCCAACGCGCCGCTCATCACAGACCAAGCCTGGGAAGCGATCGCCAACGCTTACGATCTGCAAGTGCATGTCGCGCCGGATGTGATTGCCCGCCGGGTCGACGACATTGATCTCGCGTATCAGTTCCTCGCCCGCGGCCTGCGAGGTTTTGTGCTGAAGTCGCATTACGTTCCGACGGCCGAGCGTGCCAAAGTTGTGACAAAGGCGGTCTCGGGCATTGCTGCATTCGGTGCGATAACGCTGAATCACGCTGTCGGCGGACTTAACCCCGTCGCCGTGGAGATCGCTGGACGTTCCGGATGCAAGATCGTCTGGATGCCGACAGTCGATGCGGAGAACGAAACGGCGGGTGTCCCGACAAGTGGACACAAGAAGCTGCCGTTCTGGGCGGAAATTCAACGAGAACTGGCGGGGATGGGGATCTCGCCGCCACCGATGCGTGTCATCGATGATTCCGGAAGCCTGGTTCCTCAGGCACGATTGTGCCTCGAATTGATCGGCCGCCACGACATGATTCTGGCTACCGGCCACTTAGGACGCGCCGAAATCTACGCACTCGTAAAAGGCGCCAAGGAAATGGGTGTGCGCAAGATCCTGGTGACCCACGCCGAATTCCCATCGCAGAATCTATCCGCCGGGGAGCAGGCTGAACTGGCGGACCTTGGGGCCATCATCGAACACTGTTTCACGACGATGTACACCGGCAAGGCGTCGTGGGAAGGCCTCTACGAGAGTATCCGCCGCACCACGCCGGCCCGCTGCCTTATGTCCACCGATCTCGGCCAGACCATTAATCCGCCGGTCGCCGACGGCTTCGCAATGTTCGCACAGAAACTATTGGACGCCGGATTCACGTCAGCGGACGTCCGCCAGATGGCGGTTACCAATCCGGCGGACTGGGTTGAGTAGAACGTCCACTAGAATTCATGGGAGACACACAAAAAACAGCATTAGTGATCAGCGCCCACGCCGCCGATTTCGTCTGGCGAGCCGGCGGCGCCATCGCGCTGTATAGCGGACGCGGCTACCAGGTGAGGATTGTGTGCCTTTCCTACGGTGAGCGTGGCGAATCCGAGCGGCTTTGGAAGATTCCCGGTATGACGTTAGACCGCGTGAAGCAGGATCGTCTCGCGGAAGCATCGCGCGCGGCCGGCATTCTGGGCGCGGAAATCCGATTCCTCGATATGGGCGACTACCCTATCATCCCGACGGAAGAAAAAATGGTGGAGTTGGTAAACGAATTCCGCGAGCATAAGCCCGAGATCGTTCTCACCCACAGCTTCGAAGATCCCTACAATCCCGATCATCCGATGGCGAACGACCTGACCTTGAAAGCGCGTGTCTACGCGCAGGCAGCGGGCTATCCCGCCAAAGGCCAAGGCAAACAGGACGACGCCCCGCCCGTCTTCATGTTCGAGCCGCATCAACCCGAACAGTGCAATTTCAAACCGGACGTCCTGCTGGATATCACGCCGGTGTGGGAACAGAAGCTCAAAGCGATGGAATCGATGGCGGCCCAGGAGCACCTGGTCCATTACTACGCCGACCTCAGCAAGCGGCGAGGCATCCAGGCCGTGCGCAATTCAGGGCGTCGCGCGATCAAATATGCGGAAGCGTATCAGCGCGTCTTTCCGCAAGTGACGGACACGCTCGCGTGAAATCCCGCGGATTCTAGCGCGTCGTTGCTAGTGCGTCATGGATGGTTCGATTGAGGGTTCCGCGCGAGTGATGGGCGGGCTCTCTTCGGGTTTCAACGCGGGACGCCCGGCTATGAAGGCGGTTTTCAACGAGCGCCGGCAGGGATTGGCGCCTTTCCTTGATCTTCTTCGGGTGTATACTCGCTCCAGGGTTTTTTCGAAGGATGCGAGGTGTCCAATGAAAACGATTCTCGTTTTGATCGGCGTAGGCCTGCTCTCAACTGTTCTGCCGGTGCGGGCGCATCACGCCTTCGCGGCTGAATTCGACTCAACCAAGACAGTCTCCTTGAAGGGCTCTGTTACCAAGCTGGAGTGGACAAATCCGCACATCTGGGTGTACTTGGACGTGAAGGACGATCATGCGAACGTGCAGCACTGGCAATGTGAGGGTGGCGCTCCTAACACCCTGACCCGGAACGGCTGGAGTAAGGATTCCCTGAAGCCAGGAGACCAGATTTCGATCGACGGCTATCTGGCGAAAGATGGCTCGAAGACCTGCAACGCCCGCGCCGTGAAACTCCCGAATGGACGCAGCTTGTTCGCGGGTTCCTCCGCGGCAGATGCTCCCTATAACAAGTAGAGTTTTGGCATGAAACTCTTGTCCCACCTTACACTCGCACTGGCATGTGTCGCGGTCGCCGCGGCTCAGCAACAGGGTTCTCGACCGCTTGTCGGACCAGCGCCGCGCCTGCATTCCGGAAAAGTTGATTTGAGCGGGGTATGGGAGAAGCCCTATGCGCCGGACATGTCCAAAGACGGCAAGAACCAGAAGGGCACGCCGGAGCTTCCCTTCACGGCCTGGGGCGAAACCGAGTGGAAGAATTATGACGCCGCCAACGGCGACTACACGGGCGCTTGCCTGCCGTTCGGTATGACGCGTTCGTTCAACACGCCTGAACCGATGCAAGTAATGCAGAGCGATACATATGTGGCCTTTCTGTTTGAACAGAATTCGTGGTTCGTGGTGGTTCCAATCGATGGACGGCCCCATCGGAAGGGAATCGCGACATGGTTTGGGGACTCTGTTGGCCACTGGGAGGGCGACGACACGCTGGTGGTCGACACGGTGAATTTCAATGGAAAAACGCGGCTGGATACAGTCGGTCACCCGCATAGCGATCAATTGCATCTCATCGAGCGGTTTTCGAGGCCCGATCTCGGTCACATGTCGTATGAGGTGACGGTGGAGGATCCGAAGACCTTCACGAAGCCATGGAAAAATGTCAGGACTTTTACGCTCCGGCCCGATTGGGAGATCATGGAGTATTCCTGCGAAGAGAACAACAAAAGTCTTTGGGAAGGCCGGATCAAGGTGCCGAAGTTCTAAAAGAGGGTGAACTAACCGCGGGCGGTACTTTAAGAAGTGTTCCGTCTTCGGATTCGCTCTTCGTCCGCTCATGTCGTACGGCAGCTATGAACGCTTCGATTGGATCAATACACCCTGTTGCCCGCCCAGCGTGGTCCGTCTGATCGGCGCGAATCGATCTCGGATAATATTAAAGGTCAACGGCCGCGCCTTCAGGCCGGGGGATAGTTCAGGCGGGGTCGAAGTAGTGGATCTCGAGCAACAGACACCCACCGTCGGATTTGAATGGCCCGTGGTAGACACCGGGCGGGCGGCAAGCATAGGTGTTGGGGGAAAAGCTC
>Ga0070731_10001467_pt1 | contig 24329 bp, 21 predicted proteins | sample Coa_R1_2_FD_66448 | JGI IMG/M metagenome (GOLD analysis project Ga0070731, IMG submission 66448) | Surface soil microbial communities from Centralia Pennsylvania, which are recovering from an underground coalmine fire - Coalmine... | ecosystem: Environmental > Terrestrial > Soil > Unclassified ... | reverse complement strand
CACGCTCAAGCCGATGTGCATGCTACCGGCTGCCGCCCGCGACGCCCGCTGGCTTGGCGTGCTTCATCTCCTTGAACACCCCGTCTGCGACGTCCAGGATCTTATCGACGTCCGCCTGCGTGTGGGCTGCGGACATGAACCACGGGCGCGGCACCGCGAAGACGCCGTTTGCGAGCAGCCCGTGCGAGAACTCGGTCGCGCGGGCGAAGTCTTCGCCGGACCGTTCGCGGATGGTCGTCAGGTGGTCCAGACCAAAATGCACCTGGAACATCGACTTCACGCCCGTGATCGCCAGCGTAATCCCGTGATCCGTCGCGAGCCGCTTCAAACCGCCGCACAGCCGCTCGGTCATCACGTCGAGCTGGCGGTACACGTCCCCCTCTTCCAAAACCTTGATCGTGGCGAGGCCGGCGGCCATGGACACGGCGTTTCCGGAGAACGTGCCGGACTGGCTGATCCGCCCCTGGTCCTCGGACGGTCTGCCCGTCGGCGTGACCAGCCGGTCCATCAGGTCGCGCCGGCCGGCGTACCCGCCGATCGGGAAGCCGCCGCCCAGGATCTTGCCGAGCGTCACGAGATCCGGCTTGATGCCGTAATGCTCGCTCGCCCCGCCGAGTCCCAAGCGGAAGTTGGTCACCACCTCGTCCAGGATGAGCGGGATGTCGCGCTTGGCCGTCGCCTCGCGGATCGCGTGGATGAACTCGCGCGTCGCCGGCACGCAGCCCATCCCAAAGCCGGCGACCGGCTCCATGATCACCGCGGCCAGTTCGTCGGCGTGCGCGGCGATGAGCGCGGTGGCCCGCTCGGGATCGTTGTAGGGCAGGATCACCAAATCCCGCAGGGTGCTCTTCGCGACGCCGCTGTGATTGAGGGACGGCTCGGGGGCGTCGACGGGACCGGCGATGGTGCTCGTGCTGACCTGCACGAGATCGTGCTGGCCGTCGTAGTTGCCTTCGAACTTGGCGACCTTGTCGCGCTTCCGGTAGGCCCGGGCGACCCGGATCGCCATCAGCGTGGCCTCGGTGCCGGTGTTGACGAAGCGGACCATCTCGGCGCAGGCCATGTGCCTGCGCACCTTGCGCGCGAGTTCCACCTCGAGCTCCGTCGCCATGCCGGGCAGCGGCCCCGAGGACAGCCGCTCCCGGACCGCCGCCATGACGGGAGCCGGCGCGTGGCCGAGAATGTGGATGCCGAGGCCCATCACGAGGTCGATGTACGTGTTGCCGTCGATGTCGGTCACGTAGGCGCCTCGGGCGTCCCGGAAGTACAGCGGGTACGGCGAAATGGCCTTGGTGTTGGCGGCGACGCCGCCCGGCAGTACGAGCTTGGCCTCCTCGTACACCGCCCGGGACTTCTGGGTGCGGCTCCTCACGCGTTCTTCGAAGATGCTGGCCATGCGCTCCCCCTCACCGCGAAATTTCGACGCCGTATCGCGCCGCGTCGACCCCCACCGCATCCTGCAGCCGCCCGATTCCGTCCCGATCCAGCAGGCGTACCAGGCCCCGCGCCGCCTGCCGCGGCATGCCGGGGCCGCCGTAGACGAAGCCGGTGTACACTTCCACCAAGGTGGCGCCGGCTTTGATCTTTTCGTAGGCATCCTCGGCGGTCATGATCCCTCCGACGCCGATGATCGGCACCCGCCCGCCGGTGGCGCGGTAGAGGACGGCCACGGCGTCCGTGGCGAGCTGCCGGAGCGGCCGCCCGCTGACACCGCCCGGTTCGCGCGCGGCCGGGCTCCCCAGCCCTTCGCGGCGAACGGTGGTGTTGGTGGCGACCAGGCCGTGCGCCCGGCCCTGCACCGCGTCCGCGACCGCCTCCAGCTCGTCCCTCGTCATGTCGGGCGCCACCTTCACGAACACGGGCTTCTCGCCGAGCGCGCGGTTGCGCGCGGCGACCGCGTCGAGCAGCGGCACAACGTTCTCGCGGGTTTGAAGCGACCGCAGCCCGGGCGTGTTGGGCGAGGAGACGTTCACGACGATGAAGTCCGCGTGCGGATGAAGCCGCTCCAACACCCGCACGTAATCCGCCGCGGCGTCCTCGATCGGCGTGTCCTTGTTCTTGCCGACGTTCGCGCCGAGCGGGATCGGATATCGGCCGGTCCGGCGGGCCGCCGCCATGCGGGCGGCGACGACGTCCGCGCCCGGCGAGTTGAACCCGAGGCGGTTGATGAGCGCACCGTCCTCCGGCAGCCGGAACAGCCGCGGTCTCGGGTTGCCCGGCTGAGGCCGCGGCGTGACGGTGCCCACTTCGACGAAGCCGAATCCGAGGCGGGGCCACGCCCACAGCGCGCGCGCGGCCTTGTCGCAGCCGGCGGCGAGGCCGATCGGCGAGGGAAATCGCAGCCCGCAGGCCTCGACGGCGAGCCGGGGATCGGCCGGCGCCGCGGCGACCCCGAGCCGGCTCCACACCGTCCCCGCGGCGCCGAGCGCCGCGAGCGCGAGTTCGTGGCTGCGCTCGGGGTCCAGCCGGAACAGCGCCGGTTTGACCAGCCGGTCGTACATCGCGGGCGTCCGCCGCTACCCCGCCTGCTCCAGTTCGCGGCGGACGGCGTCGGCAAATTGCGTCATGATGCCGTCCGCTTTGTGCTGGATGATGCCGTGTCCGAGCGTGCCTAATTTCCCCAGAATGGTGGTCTCGGACGCGATGCGAAGCGTCGATGCCGCGCCGTCGCCCTCGATCGTGAGGTCCAGCGTGACCTTGAGCGAGCTGCCCATCGCGGAGTCGCGGCCGGTGGCCTGCGCCTTCAGGCGGCGGTGCTCCTCGACCTCGAGGACGCGGATGTCCATCGGAAACCGCACCGTGAACGGCCCCACCCGCTCGCTGACGACGCACTCATAGCGCTCGTGCGGCACCACGGTGCGCGCGTCGCGGCATCCCGGCAGGCACCGGGTGACCCGTTCGACGTCCCAGAGGAAGGCCCACACCCGGTCGCGGGGCGCGCCCACCGCGAGCTCTTTCTCGAATTTCATCTCGCGGCCCCCGGCATCTAGACGGCCGGCGTCTGCAGTTCGCCGCGCGGCTTCCCGACGATCTCGCCGCCCTCCATGACCACCTGGCCGCGGACGATCGTGTAGACGGGCAGGCCCTTGACCTTGAAGCCGTGGAACGGCGTGAGCTTGTTCTTGCTGTGGAGGCGGTCCTGGTCGATTGTGCCGTCCTTGGTCATGTCCACGATCGTGACGTCGCCGTCGGCGCCGCGGCCGAGATGCCCCTTGCGCGGCCAGAGGTTCCACGCCCGCGCCGCGCCCTCCGCCTGCACCTTGACGTAGTGATTGAGCGTCATCCGTCCGGCGTTGACCTGCGTCAGCATGAGCGGCACGTTGGTCTCCACGCCGGGCCACCCCGCGGCCGCCTTCCAGATGTCGCCCATCCGGTCGTCGAACATCTTCTCATCCCGCGTGTGGGGGGAATGGTCGGTCCCGAGGACCTCGATGGTCCCGTCGAGCAGGCCGCGCCACAACGCCTCGGCGTGCTCGCGGGACCGCACCGGCGGATTGATCTTCAGCATGGACCCGAGGTTCATCCGCACCATGTCCTGCCCTTCCATGAGGAGGTAGTGCGGGGTCGTCTCGCCCGTCACGTCGACGCCGCTGTCCTTTCCCCGGCGCACGAGGTCCACGCCCTCCGCGGCGCTCATGTGGTAGATCATCAATTTGCTCTTGGCCTCGCGCGCGAACAGGATCGCCCGGGAGATCGCCTCGGCCTCCGCGACGGACGGCCGCGACTCGAGGTGCGCGAGCGGGTCCGTCCGGCCGGCGTCCTGCAGCTTTTTCCGCAGATAGAGGATGATCCCGTTGTCCTCGGCGTGCACGCCGCACCGCAGGCCCGTCTGCGCGACGATCCGCCACGCGTCGATGATCTCGCCGTCCTGCGGCGCGGGGACGTTGCCCACCGTCTCGCCCATGAAGACCTTGTAGCCGACGACGCCGGCGTCGGCGAGCGGCAGAATCTCCCGGCCGTTGCCTTCGACGATCACCGCGTAGAGGCCGAAATCGACGTACGAGACGCCGCGCGCGCAGGCGACCTTGGCGTGAAAGCCCTCCACGCTCGAGGTCAGCGGGTTCGTGTTCGGCATGTCGATGACGGTGGTAATGCCGCCCGCGGCGGCGGCCTGCGACCCGGTCGAGAAGTCCTCTTTGTAGTCGAGGCCCGGCACGCGGAAGTGGACGTGCGGGTCGATGAGCCCCGGCAGCACGTGCAGTCCGGTCGCGTCGATGGTGCGCGCGGCCGCGGGCAGGTCGTCGCGGACCAGGATCTCGAGGACCCGGCCGCGCTGGATCACCAGATGGCCGCGGCGGCTCGCGGCCGGGCTCACGATCGTGCCGTTCTTGACGATCAGATCGACCGCCATTCGCGCCTCCCTGACGCGGGTCCGCTCACGGACGAAGACGCGGCCGCACGCGTTCGGCGAGGAGCCGCATGGCGCCCGTCACGATCTCGTGCGGCATCCCGGGGAAGTTCACCCGGAAGATCATCGTCGTAGCGCCGGTCAGCGCCGCGCACCGGTTCACCTCGTCAGCGCAGCGCGCTGGATCGCCGAGGATGAAGCGGTCCTGCGCAAGCCCCTCGAAAGCCTGCGTCATGTCGTCGCCCGCCGGCAGCGCGCGGTGCTGCCCCCAGGCCACGTACGCCTCGTACTTCTTCTCCACGTACGGGCGCGCGAGCTCGATCGCGCGGGCGGCGGTGTCCGCGACGAACAACTCGCGGCGCATCGGCAGCTCCGCGGGAAACGGCTTGCCGGCGCGCGTGAGGGCCGCGCGGTAGATGCCGGTCTGCCGGACGATCGTCGCCAGCGTCGCGTGCGGATTGATGACCCACGTGTCGCCGAGCTCCGCCGCGCGCTCCACGGCGCGGTCGTTGTTCGCCGCCATCCACACCGGCGGGCCGGGACGCTGCAGCGGCCGCAGGCCGATGCGGACGCCGTCGAGCCGGCAGTACGGCCGGTCGAGCGTCGCCGGTTCGCCCGCCCACAGCTGCCGGATCACGCGGAGATGCTCCCGCAGGCGCCGGACCCGCTCGCCTTTACCGACGCCGAAGGCCCGATCTTCGACGTCTCGGTAGCCGAGGCCCACGCCGAAGATGAACCGGCCGCCGGTGATCACGTCGAGGGACGCCGCTTCCTCGGCCAGCGCCGCGGGGTTGAGGAGCGGCAGCAGGTAGATGGAGACGCCGATGCGCATCGTGCCGGCCTCGGCCGCCGCCCGGGCCACCGAGACCGCCGGCTGCAGCATCGCGAACTCGCTGATGAGGTAGTGCTGCCCGAGTACGATGAGATCGAAGCCGAGGCTCCTCGCGAGGCGGACCTGTTCGAGGATCTCGTTCCACCGGTCCGCGAGCGAATCACCCGGCGGGTGCTGATTGACCAGCATCAGGCCGACCCGCATGCCTACACCTTCGCGTCGGCGAAGGACCCGGCCTTCGTCAGAAGAACCCGGGGCCCCCAGCGTATTCGCGTCGGTTCAGCGAATTCGTTGGGGCGGGCGTCCGGCCTCCGCGGGGGTCGCGGGGCCCGCGGCCAGATACCGCCCCGGCAGCGTCCGACCGATCACGCCGGCCAGCCAGCGCGACGTGCCGGCGACGGCGTCGATCTCCACGCCGGTCTCCACCCCCACTCCGTGCAACATATAGAGGAGATCTTCCGTCGCGAGGTTCCCGGAGGCGCCGGGTGCGTACGGACAGCCCCCGAGCCCGCCCGCGGCGCCGTCGACGGTGGTGACGCCGGCCTCGAGGGCGGCGAGCACGTTCGCGAGCGCCGTGCCGCGGGTGTCGTGCAGGTGGACCGCGACGCGCGCGACCGAAATGTCTCCCGCTACCCGCTCTACGAGCGCCGCCACCTCGCCCGGCGTCGCGGCGCCGATCGTGTCGCTGAGGGCGATCTCATAGCAGCCCATCTCGGCCAGGGCCGCGGCGACCCGGCGCGCCGCATCGGGCGCGACCCGGCCGGTGTACGGGCACCACCACGCCGTGGAGACGTAGGCGCGCACGCGCCGCCCGTGCTCCGCCGCCATCGCGAGCACGTCGCGAAACCGGACCAGCGACTCCGCGATGGTCATGTTGATGTTGTGGCGGGCGAACGCGTCGGACGCGGCCGTGAACACCGCGACCTCACCGGCGCCGGATGCGAGCGCGCGCTCCATGCCGTGGCGGTTGGGAACCAGGGCCGACAGCACCGGGGCGCCGGCGTGCGCGGTCGGCCCCGGCGTCCCGTCCGCGGCCGCGGTGAGGCGCCGGAACAGCGCGTCCGTTCCGGCCATTTGCGGAACGCGGTCCTCCCGGACGAACGCTCCCGCCTCGATCTGGGGCAGCCCGCACGCGGCGAGCCGCCGTACGAACTCCACCTTCTGGTCCAGCGAGAGCACGGCCGATTCGTTCTGGAGCCCGTCGCGCGGGCCGACCTCGACGACGCGCACATGCCGCGGCACAGGCATCACGGACCGTGCTCCGTCGCGTCCGCCGGGGCCGCGCCGGCGGCGTGCAGTTCGGCCACGACGGCGCCGGCCTCTACCTGCTCGCCCTGCCGGACGCGCAGCGCGACGACCCGGCCGGCGTGCGGCGCGCGAATGACGTGCTCCATCTTCATCGCCTCGACCACGACGATCGGCTGCCCGGCCGTCACGGTCTCACCCTCGCTCACGGCGACGCGCGTCACCGTCCCCGGCATCGGGACCTCCAGGCCTTCCGGCCGGCGCGCCGTCGGACGCCGCGCGACGGCGTCCCCGATCCGGACAGGGAGCGTCTCTCCGCCGACCTGCAGCCAGCGGACGCCGGCGTGCTCCACCGACCGGACGATGTGCGCCGCCCCCTGCTCGTCGACGACACGCCACGTGGTCGGACCGAGCCGCTCGAGGCGGAGCTGGATCTCACGGCCGGCGACGCGCACCGCCACCGCCTGGGCGCCGGCGCCGTCCCGTGGAGACGGGGTGACCTGCGCGCGGACGCGTCGGTCGCCCGCCCGCATCACGATCTCAGTCATGCGGCCCGCCGATCCGCCAGCCGGAGGCGGTCTCCCACGGATCCCACGCGACCGGGTCCACGCGGCCGGCGGCGCCGCCAGCCGGCGGCGCCGGCCGCGGCTGCGTGACGGCGATCGCCGCCGCCACGGCCAGGGCGCGCGGCGACGGGTCCGGCTGCCATCCGGTGAAATGCCGTTCGAGGAAGTCGGTCGTGGTCTCCGCCCGGCGAAACGCCTCGTGCGCGATCACGGCCCGCAGAAACTCGAGGTTCGTGCCGCAGCCGAGGATGACGAAGCGGCCCAGCGCCTGCTGCATCCGCGCCACCGCGCCGGCGCGGGTGCGGTCCCAGACGATGACCTTCGCGAGCAGCGAATCGTACACCGCGGGCACCTGCCAGCCTTCGCGGATCCCGGAATCGACCCGGATCCACGGCCCCGCCGGCTCGTCCAGCACGAGGATGGGCCCCGGCGACGGCCGGAAGCCGTCCGCGGGGTCCTCGGCGCAGACACGGCACTCCAGCGCGTGGCCTCGCGGGGCGGCCGCGTCCGCGGACGGAATCCCGGCGGCATCCAGGGGCTCCCCCGCCGCGATCCGGAGCTGCGATTTCACCAAATCGACGCCGGCGACGAACTCGGTCACCGGATGCTCGACCTGCAGCCGGGTGTTGACCTCGAGAAAATAGAACTGCCCGCCGGGCTCCATGAGGAACTCCACCGTCCCGGCGTTGACGTAGCCGGCGGCATTTGCCACCGCGACGGCCGCGGCCGCCAGGCGGGCGCGCCCGGCGGGGTCGACCCGCGCCGACGGGGCTTCCTCGATCAGCTTCTGGTGGCGCCGCTGCACGCTGCACTCGCGCTCCCCGAGCGCGGCCGTGCGCCCGTCCCCGTCGGCCACGATCTGGACTTCGACGTGCCGGACCTCGGGCAGCTGACGCTCAAGGAACAGCCGGCCGTCGCCGAAGGCCGCGCGCGCCTCGCGCTCGGCGGACGCAAGCGCGCCGCGCAGGTCGTCCGCACGCTCGACGACCCGCATGCCCCGGCCGCCGCCGCCGGCGGCGGCCTTGACGAGCAGCGGATAGCCGAGCTGCTCCGCCGCCGCGGCGAACGCGTCCGGCCCCCCGCCCCCCGCCCGCCCTTCGGGCGTGAACCCGGGGATGACCGGTACGCCGGAGCGCTCCGCGATCGCCCGCGCTGCGGTCTTGTCGCCGAGGCGGGCGATGACCTCGGCCGGCGGGCCGACAAAGCGCAGCCCCGCGGCGGTCACCGCGTCGGCGAACGCCGCGGATTCGGCGAGAAACCCGTACCCCGGATGGACCGCGTCGGCCCCCGACCGGCGCGCCGCGTCGATCAGGCGGTCCTGGCGCAGGTAGCTCTCGCGCGGATCGGACGGACCGAGATGCTCGGTGCGGTCGGCCAGGCGCGCGTGCGGCGCGTCGAGATCGGCGTCGCTCGCGACCGCGACGGTTTCGAGCCCGAGCTCGCGGCACGCGCGGATGACGCGCACGGCGATCTCGCCCCGGTTGGCCACGAGAACGCGGCGCAGGCCTTTCATTTCATTTACATCCGGAAGACGCCGGGGTGCATGCCCTCGATCGGCGCGTTGAGCGTCGCGGACAGCGCCAGCGCGAGCACCGTGCGGGTCTCGGCCGGATCGATGATGCCGTCGTCCCAGAGGCGCGCGGTGCTGAAGTACGGATCCCCTTCCGCCTCGTACTTGGCGAGGATCGGCTCGACCAGGGCCTGCTCCTCCTCCGGCGACAAGGTGCGGCCCTCCCGCCGCAGCTGATCGCGCTTGACCGTAAGCAGGACCGTGGCGGCCTGCTCGCCGCCCATGACTGAGATGCGCGCGTTCGGCCACGTCCACAGAAAGCGCGGATCATACGCCCGTCCGCACATCGCGTAGTTGCCCGCGCCGTAGGAGCCGCCGATAATGACCGTCAGACGCGGCACGCCGGACGTCGCGACCGCGTGCACCATCTTGGCGCCCGCCCGGGCGATGCCGGCGGCTTCGTACTGCCGGCCGACGATGAAGCCCGTGATGTTCTGGAGAAAGACGAGCGGAATCCGCCGCTGCCCGCACAGCTCGATGAAATGCGCGCCCTTCTCCGCGCTCTCGACGAAGAGGACGCCGTTGTTGGCGACGACGCCGACCGGGATCCCGTGAATATGCGCGAAGCCGGTGACGAGGGTCGTCCCGTACAGGGCCTTGAACTCCCGGAAGCGGCTGCCGTCGACGACGCGGGCGATGACCTCGCGGGCATCGAACTGCCGCCGCAGATCGCGCGGCAGCACGCCGTAGATCTCGCGCGGATCGTACCGCGGCTCTTCCGGCGGGACCAGGGCGAGCGCCGGTTGTTTGACGCGATTGAGCGCGCCCACGATCTCGCGCACGATCTCCATCGCGTGCGCGTCGTCGTCGGCCATGTGGTCGGCGACGCCGCTGCGCCGGGTGTGCACGTCGGCCCCGCCGAGCTCTTCGGCGGACACTTCCTCGCCGGTCGCCGCCCGGACGAGCGGCGGCCCGCCGAGGAAGATCGTCCCCGTGCCGCGGACGATCACGGTCTCGTCCGCCATCGCGGGAACGTAGGCGCCGCCGGCCGTACACGAGCCCACGACCGCGGCGATCTGCGGGATGCCTTCGGCCGAGAGCACCGCCTGGTGGTAGAAGATGCGGCCGAAGTGCTCGCGGTCCGGGAAGACGTCGGCCTGCAGCGGCAGGAATGCCCCGCCCGAGTCCACGAGGTAGATGCAGGGCAGGCGGTTGTCGCGCGCGATCCGCTGGGCGCGCAGGTGCTTCTTGACGGTCAGCGGATAGTACGTCCCGCCCTTGACGGTCGGGTCGTTGGCCACGATGACGCACTCGAGTCCCCGCACGCGCCCGATGCCCGTGACGAGGCCCGCCCCCGGCGCCTCGCCGCCGTACATCTCCCAGGCGGCCAGGGGCGACAGCTCGAGCAGCGGCGAGCCCGGATCGAGCAGGAGGTCGATCCGCTCGCGCGCGCTCAACTTGCCCTGGTCGCGCAACCGGCGGTGCGCCCGCTCGCCGCCCCCGGCCCGCACCTGGGCGAGCCGGTCCGCCAGAAGGCGCGCCAGGCCCGCGTGGTGCTCGCGATTGCTCTGGAATTCCGCGGAGTCGGCGTTGGCGTGTGACTCGAGGACGGCCATCGCCGCGACGTATTCCGCCCGGCGGCGGACCGCCCCTTCCGCGAACGCCGTCCCGGACGGCCGGGTGGGCCGGCCGCGCTCAGCGCGTGTGGTCGAGGATCACTTTGACGGAGTCGTCCGCCGCCGCGACGAGCCGGAATCCCGCCGCGGCCTCGGACAGCCCGAGCCGGTGCGTGATCATGTCGTCGACGTGCACGCGCCCGCGCGCGATCAGCTCCAGCGCCTCGGCGTAGTCGGCCGGCGCGGCGCCGTAGGACGTCGTGACGGTGAGGTCCGTCCGGAAGAACGTCTCGTTGAACGGGAGGGCCGGAAACGCAAACTCGGGCCCCGACGGCGCGAAAAGCATCACCGTGCCGCCGGGTTCGGCGCAGCGCAGCGCCTGGGTGATCGCCGGCCCGGCGCCCGTGCAGACAATGACGAGATCCGCGAGGCGGCCCTCGTTGGCCTCGCGCACCTGGGATGCGGGGTCCGCGCCGGGCCGGAACGCGGCGTCGGCGCCGAAGCGCGCGGCGGCGGCCAGCCGGTACTCCGAGATATCGCTCGCCAGGACGCGCCGGGCGCCGGCGGCGCGCGCGAGCTTGATGTGCAGCAGCCCGATGATCCCGCTGCCCGCGACGAACACGGTGTCGTCCTCCCGGACCGGCGCGAGGCGCTGCGCCCGCACCACGCAGGCGAGGGGCTCCACGAAGACGGCCTGGTCGAACGACACGCCGTCCGGCAGCCGAAACACGCCGCGGTCCACGTGGATCGGACTCAGCCGGGTGTACTCGACGAATCCCCCGGGATCGAAGTTCGTGGTGTGGAGCGTGTGGCACATCGTGTGGCGGCCGCGCCGGCAAAACCGGCAGGCGTCGCAGGGGACGTGATGCGCCGCGGTGATGCGATCGCCGGCGCGGTAGGCGTGCACGCCGTCCCCCACCGCCGCGACCGTCCCTCCGACCTCGTGGCCGAGCACCAGCGGCGCCCGATGGCGGCGGTACCACTCCATCACGTCGCTGCCGCAGATCCCGCTGCGCTCCACGCGCATCAGGATCTCGCCGGGGCCGATCGCGGGGACCGGGCGGCGTTCGAGCCGGACGTCGCGGTTCGTATAGTAGACGGCCGCGCGCATCTGCGCGCCCGGGCGGTTAGAGCCCGGCGGCGTCATCGTCTCGCCGCGTGCTGGGCTCCCTCCGCCGCGGCGCGCCGGAACAGCGCGAAGGCGTCTTCCGGCGACGCGTCCTCGTGCACGATCGCGCGGATCGCCTTGATCATGGCGACGGGCGCGGGATGCTGCCAGATGTTGCGGCCCATGTCGACCCCGGCGGCCCCCAGGCTGATCGCGCGCGAAGTCAGCTCGAAGACGTCCATCTCCGTGTCGAGCTTCGGCCCGCCGGCCACGACCAGCGGGACGGGACAGCCCTCCACGACCTTGTCGAACCCGTCGCAGTAGTACGTCTTGACGATCTGCGCGCCCGCTTCCGCCGCGATCCGGCAGCACAGGCCGAGATAGCGGGCGTCGCGCTTCTCGAGCTCCTTGCCGACGGCCGTGACGGCCAGCACCGGCATGCCGTACTCCTGGCCTTCGCTCACGAGCGCGCCGAGGTTGAGCAGCGTCTCCCGTTCGTGCCGCGTGCCGACGAAGATCGAGAGCGCGACGGCGGCCGCGTTCAGCCGCACCGCGTCCTTCATCGTGGTCATGATGCCTTCGCCGGACAGGTCCTCGGTGAGGATGCTCGTGCCGCCGGACACCCGCAGCACGATGGGCACGGCGGCGGCCGGCGCCACGGACGACCGCACGACGCCGCGCGTGACCATGAGCGAATCCGCGAACGGCAGCAGCGGCTCGATCGTCGTGCGGGGGACTTCGAGCTTGGAGGTCGGTCCCATGAAGTAGCCGTGATCCACGGCGAGCATGACGGTCCGGCCGGTGTCCGGCCGGATGATGCGGTTCAGCCGGTTGCGCATGCCCCAGTCCATGGCGCCTGCTTTCGGGCTAGAGGCCGCGCACGCCTGCCCCGACGCCGCGGGCGGCGGCCGCCCGCGGCGTCGGGGTTCGTGCCGCGAGATATCGTGCTCCCGGCGGATCAGAGCGGCAGCTGCACCAGGTTGAGTTGCACGGTCGGACCTTCGGGCGGACAGGCCACACAGCTCGCCTGGGCGTTCGGCGGGCACCCCGTGCAGGCGGACGCTGCCGGCGAGGCGATCGTCGGCGTGGGATTGCGGTTGCTTATCTCAATCGTACTCAGCGGCGGCGCCGGCGAGTGGTTGATCGGGATGTGGCGCACGGCCACACGCAGCCGCGGCGCCGGCGAGGGAGTGACCGCGACATGGTGCACGGCCGTACGCAGCGGCGGCGCCGGCGAGCGGGTGATCGGGATCTGGCGCGCGGCCGCAAAGCCGCCGGCGGGGCCGAGCGCGACTGAGGAGAGCACGGCGCACGCCACGAGGCTCGAAACGAGGAAGTGTTTCATACATCCCCTTTCGATTCGATATCGTCAATCCCGTATATCCCCAACTGCGCGGGAAAAACGCGGCGGGCCGGCGCGTTCCCGCGCCGGCCCGCCGCGGCCGATCTGTCACGGTTGGCTAGACGAGGAGACCTCCAAAGATCGAGAGCACTTTCCACACGTAGGAGCGGGTCTCCGGATACGGCGGAATCCCGCCGTACTGGCGCACCGCGCCGCCGCCGGCGTTGTACGCGGCGAGCGTGAGCGGCAGCGTGTGGAACTCCGCGAGGTCGAGGCGCAGCAGTCTCGCGGCGCCCACGAGGTTCTGCCACGGATCACGCGGATTCACGCCGAGCTCCGCGGCCGTCTGCGGCATCAGCTGACCGAGACCCAGCGCGCCGACCGGCGACACCGCGCCGGGATCGAACGCGCTCTCCACGCAGACCACCGCCGTCATCAGGCGCTGATCGACGCCTTCCTGGGTCGCGGCCTCATGAATAGCCTGGCCCTCCCACTGCGCCTGCTTCGGCATAATGTCCGGGTTCGACGCGCGGATGAACTGAGCGATGCCCCGCGAGCTGCTGGTGTCCCAGCGCCCCAGTACGCTCTTCACCGCGGTCTGCACGGTGGCGGGCTGGCCGAGGCGGCCGAGCCAAGCCAGCGCGTACCGGGCCTGCGCGGTCGAGGGGTGGAGCAAGAGCGCGAGCCGGAACCAATGGCCGGCGTGCACGTTGTCGCCGCGGGCCATCATCACCGCGCCCATCCACACGGCGGGAGTCGCGGACTCGGGCGTGCTCGCCGCAGCCTTGGCGAACGCGGTCTGCGCCTGGGCCATGTGTCCGGCCTGATAGGCCTGCCACCCGGTCTGCAGCCAGCTCTGGGCGTCCACAGGCTGGTGGAATCCGGTAAGGGCGATAAGCAGGGATACTCCGACGAGTGTGAGGCTGATGTACAGGCGGCGCCGATTGGACGGACGACCGCCGCCCACCACGTGAAACATGCCCTTCTCCCCCGTACGAGCGGTTTGTTACTCCCAAGAACCTAGCATGGGCCCGCAGAGTGGCACAATACTGCGAAGACCCGAGTCTTACAGGCAAAATCGGGCTGTGGCGGCTTCTCGCTGCCGGGGACGGTCCTCAAGTCATGAAGAGCACAACAGATGTTCGCCGCCCGGCCCCAGATCGCCGCACGGGTGCACCCCCGCCATCCCGCAGGCGTCCAGGGAGGCGGACGGGTGCCGGACGACCGGCCGGCTGCGTGTCCGCTACTTGAAGACCGAGGTTTCGATCTCCCGCGAGGTAATGAACTCGAGCAGGGCCGGGACGCCGTCATCGGTCTTCCGGACCGCCCGCTTGATCGCCGGTACGATCTCGCCCGGCTCGGTGACGCGCTCCCCGTACCCGCCGAGCGCCTGCGCCAACGCCGCGTAGTTGCCGGAGATGTCGGTGCTCCGGTACTTCTCCGTGGAGACCGGCATCACGGGCAGCTCGATGGCCATGCACGAGTTGTTCAGCAGGACCGAGAGAATCGGGATCCGCTCCCGGACCGCCGTCTCGAAGTCCATGCCGGTGAACCCGATGGCGGCGTCGCCCCAGACGTTGATGCAGAGCTTCTCAGGGGCGAAGAGCTTGGCGCCCATCGCGAGGCCGAGGCCGTAGCCGAGCTGCGTGGTCTTGCCCCAGCCGATGTAGGACAGCGGGGCCTCCACCTGCCAGAACGGCGAGAGCTGATCGCGCGGACTTCCGGCGTCGTGCGTGATGACGGTGTTGGCCACATCGACGGTCCGCAGGAGATCGCGGATCACGCGGTACGGCGACAGCGGCGTTTCGTCGGAGTTGAGTTTCGGGCTCCACTGCGCGAGCCACGCTTCGCGTCCGCTCTGGATCTCGCGGGCGACGGACGCGGCGCGGTCCTGACGGGGCGCGCGCACCCGGTCTTTGACCGCGGCGAGCAGCGCCTCCAGCACCAGCCCGGCGTCGCCGATCACCACGTGGTCGGCCGGGAGGTCTTTGTTGACGTCGGCCGCGTCGAGCGTCGCGTGGATGATTGTCTTCCCCTCCGGCATCGCGACGCCGTAGTTGGTCGTCGCGAAGCTGCAGCCGATGCCGAAGATGACGTCGCTCTTTGCGAGGAAGTCATGCACGGGTTTGGGCATGGATCGCCCGCCGGAACCGAGCGACAGCGGGTGTGTCTCGGGGAACGCGCTCTTGCCCTGAAGGCTCGTGGTGACCGGCGCGCCGAGCCACTCGGCGAGATCCTTGAGTTGGCCCCAGGCGCGCGCGTAGTGCACGCCCTGTCCCGCGTAGATCACCGGCCGGCTCGCTTCGACCAGCAGACCGGCGATCGTCTCGATCGCCTGTGGATCGGGTCCCACCCGCACGGCCGCCGGCGGCCGGTAGTCGGCCGGTTCCGGAATATCCGAGGAGAGGACGTCGGTGGGAAACTCGATCAGCACCGGCCGGGGGCGCCCGTTGCGCACCTGGGTGAAGGCGCGGCGCATCGCCGCCGGCGCTTCCGCGGGCAGGAGCACCTGCTCGGCCCACTTCGTGATGTGCCGGTAGTTGAGGGCGGAATTGAAGTTGGGCGCGACGTTGGTGAGGCGGCGGGGATAGCCAGCCGGCAGCACGACGATCGGCGACGAGTCACCGTACGCCTGCGCGACGCCGCCGAACGAGTTCTCCGCCCCCGGTCCGTGTTGCATCGTGAACACGCCGATCCGCCGCCCGGACGACATCCGGCTCACCGCGTCCGCCATGTGGAGGCCGGTGCGTTCCTGCCGGACGATGATCGTGCGGATGTCGGCCGCCGCGGCCGCCTCGATGATCGGATTGACCGGGTAGCCGATCAGAAACTCCACGCCCTCGCGCTTCAAGATCTGAGCGACCGCCGCCGCGACCTTCATCTTGGGCCTCCAGTCCGCGTGCCGGATGGTTCTCCGCAGGCAGGTTCTGGGGGGCGGCGCGCGGTTCCTCGGCGCGCGCCGCGTTCGTTGAAAGTTACGCAAATCTTCCGTCGCTACATGTACCGGCACCCAGACCGCTTGGGGGGCCTATTCTCTCGCGCGCGATGCCGGCCGCGTATACGATGAGCCTGCTCGCAACCTTGACTAGGTGGGGGGAGGACGGGCTCGTGAAACGACTCTTGGCCACGCCGTCCGAGGGCGACGTCTCGACACTCATCCGACTGGTGCCCGCGGCCAACCCGTCTGCGAACATCGGGGGCAGAGGAGGTCGTCTGAGATGGCGGTGGTATCGGCGGTAGCCAACGAAGTCCAGAGCAGCGCAGACTCCGTGCGGGCCAGCGATACGTGGATCCGCGAGATGCTGGCCGGCGCCTCTTCCCCGGAGGCGGCCGCGGCGGCGATCGGGCGCACGCTCCTGTTGGTGACCGGGGCGCCGCGGGCCGCGGTCTTCTTTCGTTCGCTGAGCGGCGCCGTGACGTGTCCCTGGTCCCACAACCTGTCGGACGCGTACGTTCGAGGGCTCGTCACGCCGGACGGCGTGAATCCGTGGGCGCATCTGCTGCGCTACCCTGAACTCGAGTGCATGGATTTGCCGAAGCGAGGCTGGTCTCAGAGCCCCGAAGCGCGGCACCTCGAGCACGTCGGGGACCTGCCCTACGGCACGGCCGTTCGTGAACGGATCGCGCGGGAGGGTCTGCGTTCGATCAGTACGTGGCCGCTGCTGCACGGCCGCCGGGTGATCGGAGCGATCTCCTGCTACTTCGATGCCCCCCGGGTGTGGTCTACGGAAGACGAGGACACCATGCGCACGTTCGCGCTGCAGGCGGCCGCCACGATCCCTCCCGCCACCGCGCCCCGCGTTCGGGAAACGCCGCGCGACGCGTGTGAACGTCTCGCGGCGCTGGAGCGGGAGCTCGCGGTCAAACAGGCGCGGATCGTCCAGCAGCGCGCGTCACTCGAAGCGGAGTACCAGCGGTTGTCCGCGGAGACCGCCCGGCTCACCGCCGAGCGCCAAGCGCTCGAACTCCAGGAGGCGGGTTGAAGCAGGCGTAGGCGACCACCTACCCGCCCTTATCAGAAGGCGATGTTAAGAAAAGGAAAAGGAGGCCCGAAGGGCCTCCTTTTCCTTTGTTCGGCAGGAGTCACGGTGTGGCAACGGTACTTCAGTGTCCAGGTCGTATCGCGGAGGCTGCGTCCATGGCGCTCTCTCGGCAAAGGAAGACGGAAATCATCATCCGGGTCGCCGGACTGCTCGAACGCATGCCTGCAGACAAAGCGATTCATGCGGCCGGCGGGACAACGCAAGACGACATGTTCCGGGGGTTGAACCACGAGGACGTGTCGTTGGTGGAGAACCTTCTCGAAGGCACGATCGCGGCCACCGCACGAGATCTCCAAGGCAATCTCAGGGTCTGGCCACGGTGAGATTGGTCGGGCCGGCCGGATTTGAACCGGCGACCACCTGAACCCACGGACGGTGAACCGCCAAGAACGCCTGCGTGAGAGCACTGAGAGGTTCAAGCAATTGATTACGGGGACCAGGGGGTCGATCCACCGAAGTGTAGTAGGGTACGGGCTCGTAGGGCGCCCCGGGAACAGGCACCGAAACCAGCTAAACGCCGCGCGGTGCTCCAACAAACCGTGCGTCCAGCCAGCGCCAGACTTCCCACAAGACGTCGGCGCCAGCCCAGCCCAGGCACAGCCCGCCGAGCACCTCGGACGTCCAGTGATCGCCGAGATAGACTAAGGACAACGCCAGGACGGCGACAACGGCTACGCTCAAGGCGGGAACGCGTCGAAGCGCCGTGCCAGCGAACAATACCGTCCGTGTCACATGGCCGGACGGGAACCCGTACGGAGTGTACCCCTGCATCACCGCTGTCAGCGCGAGAATCGTTCTAGTCACGGCGTCCCTGAAGAGCACGACCATCGCACAAGTGGCGAATGCTGCGACCGTCGGCCAGAGCGACAGGGGACGACGATGCCCATCCTGGAGGAGTATGATCGAGAGCCCGGCCGCAGCGATGAGGGCGATCGCGGCAACGGCGTTCGAAACCGACACATCCGAGATGACGGGCGCATCCGCGAACCGCGGCACTTGAATCCTCAGGTCGGGGCCTGGGTGCACGATCACGTGCTCGAAATAGGCGGCAATCGCGCTAATACCAATCGCTCCAGCCGCCAGCAGCAGGAGCCTGCCGGCGTGCCAAACTTCACCGAGAAGTAGAACGAGAAGCCCGCTCGCAACGAGTCCCGGAATCATGATCGCGGCATCTGCGAGAGAAACGAGATCGGCGGCGGCGCGGGCAGCACCCGGGAACGCATTCTGGATCGAGGTGTTCTGCATCGAAATCGTGATCGTGCGATCGATGCGCGCGGCGGCCGGCTGTCCGGATGCAATCCCCAGCACAGCGAACAGAAGGAGCGCAACGAGGAAGCGGATTGCGGCGGGACGGAGATGCCGGATCATCTCTCACCACTATAGCCGAAACGAACGCACCCGTCGGCGGCCTGAAGTCTCGTAAGGATCTGTTCTCAAACTGCGGCTAGTGAACCGGGAACGCTTTGGCGAGGCCGTCGAAGTATTTCTTGGCGAGATCGTCAAGTGGTACCGGTGGTTCCACAGGAACGGTCCAGCATGATCGACGTCGATGTAATTGTATTCCCACAGCGGGCTTGCCGAGCCGTCGTCGTGGAGAGGTACAGGCACAGCGGTGACGCCGATCATACTGGCTTCACGCGTCACCTGAACGGGCACGTACTGAGTGGAGTGCCACGCACTGTTCCAGTTGGCCGTCACCGTGCCAGTCCCGACGCCGTCGGCCTCGGCGCATCTCTACTCCACGAGCGATCGTTGGGGGGCCGTGCAGGGATTACCCCTGCTATTCTGAGGAGCGGAGAACTCCCCCGCGCAGAATATTCTGTGCTCACGGCCCCTGCCCGCAGTGTGGCAGACTGCAAGAATCGGAGGGATCAATCGAGAGGTTATTATGACACCGGTCACTCGGCTTCGAACGTAGGTTTGGTTCCGCGAAGTCGCCCGTGGCGTAGGCCCGCGCGGGAATTGCCCCCTCAACGATCTAGAATCACCATCTGTAAACGGCGCGCTTGCCTGTTCCTCCTCGACGCGCTCAGTTGCGGTCCCCGCCGTGTCGCTGAGGTGGCCGTGGCGGCACACGAGGCCCGAATCGCTCCGAGCCCCTTGCGCCGCGCCAAGGAGAGGCTCGGGGTCCGCTCGGTGAAACTCGGATTGCGCGCTGGATGGGCCTGGACACTTTTCGCGTAAGCGCCTTCGGGCTGGCACAGTGCGCGCCTTCGGCAAAGGGGTGATTCTTGTCAAGGGGTTTGGCCCGCCATCGTTCGAAGGCGCGGCCCAGAAGTGTACAAAAAACAACCTCCCGCACGTCCGCGCGCGCGGATAATTGAGCGTTCGCCGGCACGGTCACTAGCTCCGCGGGGGCGTCTAAGGCACCACCGCCGGCGACCACACTTTGTAGTCGAGCCAGTAGGTCACCTCAAACGAGGAGACACGACCTTCGAACCACAAAGGTTGCCAGTATTGGAGTCTAAACCGGAGGTCGAAAACTCGCTGGAGCCCTTGCCCTGCTTATCTTTGGTCGGGCCGGCCGGATTTGAACCGGCGACCACCTGAACCCCATTCAGGTGCGCTACCAAGCTGCGCTACGGCCCGACGGCTTCCTTATTATAGCACCCGCCTACAGGCCCGCGCCCGCGTTGCGGCACGCGTCGAGCAGCGCCGCGGGCTTGTGGCGGTACGCTTCACGATCCGCCCGGCCCTCGGCGAGCGCGAGGAGCACGTCGGTGATGGTACGGTTGACCGGCACCGGCACGCGGTGACGGTCGCCCTCGAGGGCGACCGCGCCGTTCAGCACCGTGACCTCGTTCTGGCGCCGCCCACGCTCGAGATCGTGCCAGAGCGACGGCATCTTCTCTCCCCTGCCCCGGCCGAGCGCGCGGCGCAGCACCGTCTGCCCGGCCCACGGCGGCGCGGCCATCAGCCGAACGAGCAGCGGGACCGGGTAGCCCGGGAGCGCCACGGGCCGCAGACCGAGCGCCCGCATCACGGCCACCGCCTCGCGGAACGCCGCCCGCTCGAGCGCGAAGAGCCGCGGATCGTGCGCGATGGCCCCGGGCGGCAGGTCAAGAATCGCCGCCGCCGCGTTCGCCAGGATATTGAGCAGTAGTTTGCTCCACTTCATCTGCGCGGCGTCGGGATAGATGCGGATAGGCAGACCCGACGCCCGGAACATCTCGGCAACGCGGCCGGCCGGCGCCGCGGTCCCGACGGGCGCGAGCGCGACACCTCCGCCGCTCGTGTGGCGTCTCACCGTGCCCGGCCGTTCCATCTCCACGGCGATCGTGACGGCGCCGGAGACGGTACGGTCGCCGCCGATCACCCCGGCCACCGTCTCCTCACTGCCGATCCCGTTCTCCAACACCACGACGGCGACATCGGGCCGTGCCAGCACCCCGGACAGCAGCGCGAGCGACTCCGGGACCTGGTACGCTTTGACCGTCAGAATGACGAGATCTGGAGGCGCCGCGAGATCGTCGAGCGAGGTGACCGAGTCCACGGCCTTCGACACGGTCCGTCCGCCGGACGACTCGACGACGAGCCCCCATGTCCGGATCGAGGCGACGTGCGGGCGGCGGCCGAGCACGGTGACGGCGGGGCTCGTCCCATCGGTGGAACGGGATTCCGCGAGGGCGGCGGCCACGAGCGACCCCACGGCCCCGGCGCCGTAGACGAGAACTTGATCGCGGTCAGGCACTACGGTTTCGCGACGCGGTCCGTGACCCGGAGTTCGGTGCCGGCGACGAGCCGCTCGATGTTCGCGCGGTGCCGGTAAATCGCGAGGAGCGCGGCGATGAGGCCGAAGGCCACATATTCGGGCGGCGTGCGAAGGCGCCACAGCGTGATCGGGACGGATACCGCGGCCACGAGCGATCCCAGAGAGGAGAACCGGCTGATCGCGACGACCACGATCCAGACGGCCGCGGCGACGAGGGCGGCTTGGAGCGACAGCCCCGCGAGGACTCCAGCCGACGTCGCGATGCCTTTGCCGCCGCGGAATCCGAGAAAGATCGACCAGTTGTGGCCGGCGATCGCGGCGAGGCCGGTCGCGACGACCGCCCAGGGCGCAAGGCCGGCCCGGAGCGCCACCAACACGGGCACGAGCCCCTTCAGCACGTCGACGAGCAGCACCGCCGCCGCGACGGCCGGCCCCGCGACGCGCAGCACGTTGGCCGCCCCGATGTTGCCGCTGCCGTACTTTCGGATGTCTTCCCCACGAAGCACGCGCACCAGAATCAGGCCGGTGGGCAGCGCGCCGATGAAGTACGCGAGGACGATGACCGCGGGCGCCATCGTTATCCGGACGTTCGCGCGGTCTCCGGAGGTCTCCTCCCCCGCAGCGTCCAGCGGATCGGGGTGCCGGCGAGGTCGAAGGCGTCGCGGATCCGGCGCTCCAGGTAGCGCTGGTAGTCCGCGGTCATGAGGCGCGGATCGTTGACGAAGAGCACGATGGTGGGCGGCTCCGACTCCGGCTGCGTCGCGTAGTAGACGTGCAGCCGGTGCCCGCGGCTGTCGGCGGCCGGGGCGGCGGCGGCGACGGCCTGGGTCAGCGCCCGGTTCAGCGGGCCCGTCGGAATCCGGCTCGCCCGCACCGCCGCCGTGTGAAACACCGCGTCCATCAGCGCGCCGATGCCTTCGCGACGCACGGCCGACGTCGGGCAGACGCGCACCGCGGCGAGAAACCGGAGCTGGCGCTGCGCGACGCGCTGCACCTGCTCCACCGAGTATCCTCGCAGCAGATCCCATTTGTTCACGGCGACCACGATGCCGCGGCCGGCCTCATACGCGGTGCGGGCGATGCGCTGGTCCTGGTCGGTGATGCCCTCCGTCGCGTCGATCACGAGCACCACGACGTCGGCGCGGGTCAGCGCCTGGTGCGTGCGCTGGGTGCTGTAGTACTCTACGGATTCGACCACGCGGGTGCGCCGCCGGAGTCCCGCCGTATCGATCAGCACGACGCCGCGGCCGTCGTACGTGAGGGCGGTGTCGATCGCGTCGCGCGTCGTGCCGGGCTGCTCGTCGACGACCACGCGATCCTGACCGAGCAGCGCGTTGACGAGCGAAGACTTGCCGACGTTGGGGCGTCCCAGAAACGCGATGCGGACGGGAGGGGATTCGGCGGCGTTCGGCTCCCGGCGGCCGGCCGGCGCCCCCCCGAACAGCGCCGCGACGATCGCGTCCAGCAGGTCCCCGGCGCCGCGGCCCGCCGTGGCGGAGACCGGGACGGGATCGCCCACGCCGAGCGCATGGAACTCCGCTGCGTTCAGCTCGGCGGCGGCATCGTCGGCCTTGTTGGCCAGGAGCAGCACCGGCCGTGCCTGGCGGCGCAGGACGTCCGCGATCTCCGCGTCCTGCGGCGTGAGGCCGGTCTTGGCATCGACGACGAACAGGATCAGCGCCGCGTCGGCGATCGCGTGCTCGGCCTGCCGGCGCACGGACGCGGTCAGGCCCTGGGTCTTCCCGAGCACCAGGCCTCCCGTGTCCACGAGCGCGAAGGTATGGCCGCGCCATTCGCACGCGGCTTCCAGCCGGTCGCGGGTCAGTCCGGGCACGGCCTCGACGATCGCCAGCCGGCGGTGCAGCAGACGGTTGAAGAGCGAGGACTTGCCGACGTTCGGACGGCCGACAATGGCCACCACAGGCGGCCCGTCGCGCGTCACGGCCCGGTCACGGCGGTTCTCACCGCCCTCGAGCGGGGTCAGTGCGTCCCGAGGTCTTGCAGGCGCAGCAGCACGTCTTTGATGATCCAATCCGGCGTGCTGGCGCCGGAGACTACGCCGACCGATTCCACGCCGCGAAACCAGTCCGGGACGATTTCGTCCGCCGTCTCGATGTGATGCGTCGGGAGGCTGCGCGCCCGGCCGATCTCCGCGAGCCGGGTGGTGTTGGAGCTGCCGAGGCCGCCCACCACGAGCAGCGCCTGCACGTGCTCGACCATGACGTCGGTCTCTTCCTGGCGCACGGTGATCGCGGGACAAAGCGTGTTGAGCACCTTGAGCTCGCGCACGCGGATGGCCAGGTCGCCGACGATCTGGCGGAAGTTGTCGAGGGACTGCGTGGTCTGTGAGACCACGCCGAGCTTGCCCGTGATCTTGACCGCCGCGGCCTCCTCGCGGGTGTGCACGACGGTGACGCGGTCGCCGAGCATCTCCTTGAGCGTCACCATCTCGGGGTGGCCGTGGTCGCCGACGCAGATGACCTGATACCCCTCGTCCGCGAGCCGCTTCGCCACGGCGTGGGCGCGGATCACGACGGGACAGGTGGCGTCGACGATCCGAAGTCCTCGCCCGCGCGCCGCGTCGAGCACCGCGTGCGCCACCCCGTAGGCGGAGACGACGAACGCCTCGCCCCCGAGCCCCTCGGGCCGGTCGGCGACCTTGACGCCGGCCGCTTCGAGACGCGCCACCACCTGGGGGTTGTGGATCAGCGGGCCCCACGTGGTGACGGGGCCGCCGGCGCCCGCGGCGGTCTTCTGCGCGATGTCCACGGCCCGCCGGACCCCGCCGCAGAAGCCCGTGTGTTTGCCGACGACGATTTTCATGGCGGTTCCATCATAGCAGAACGCGCGGCTATGAAATCCTCGACGCCACGTCGGACCCGGGGACGGGCTGTTCCGCGATCGCGGCGAGCTGCTCACCGTCCTGGATGCGAATCCGCGTCCGCTGTGCGTCGAGGATATCGAGACGCCTCCACTCGGCGAGAATTCGGCTTATCGTGTAGGGGGACGTGATGACCAATTCCGCCAAATCGCGCCGGGAGAGCGGCACGTTGATGACGACGCCGCGGCGCGTCTTGCGGCCTATCGATTGCCCGAGCCGGAGAAAGAGCCGCGCCAGCCGCCGCTTTACGTCCGCGGACAAGAAGTCTTCGAGCCGGGTCCGCTCTTCCTCCATCAGCTCCTGCAGCCAGCGAATGACGTTTACGCCAACGGCCGGGTGCGCCAGGACTACTTCACCAATCGCCGAGCTGTCCCAAACGAGCGCCCGGGAGTCCTCCAGTGCCTCCGCGGCGGCAAATCGCACGGCCTCCCCGAGCCCAATGCGGCCGTCGCCGAAGTGCTGCACCGGCGCGACGACGCGGAGAATCACGCTTTCCCCGCCGGGGGCTGTGCGAACGAGCTTCACCATGCCGCTCGTCAGCATGTAGACGTCCCGGGCCGGAGCTCCCTGGTGAAAGAAGAACTCTCCTTTGCGTATCACGCGCTGGCGCGCAGACTTGGCCAGGCTCTGCAGATCCTTCGGCGGAAGGCTCCGAAACAATGCACTCATGCTCACGAACACATAGTCGCTCGCAATCACCTTGGTGTGGAGGCGGATCAGCCGCTCCAGCGTGCCGGGATCGGTGTGGTCCCGTCGATACATGCAGGCCAACGTGAGGCGGCTGGGCGCGGTCGCCCGTTCCAGCAGCGATTCGAACTCCCCCAGCTCGTTGTCCTGGACGCTTTTCTCCAGACTCCAGGCCCAATCGCCGGCTACTCGCAGGCCCGCAAAGCCGGCGGAGGCGGCTTCCGTCCCGGTCCGGAGCATATGTTCCATGGCCCGCGGGGCATTGAACGGGAACCCGAAGAATTCGCGCGCCGTCGTGACGGCGAGGGCGCCGCGTTTGACCTCCCGGCTCGTCCGCACCCCGTGCGCGGAGAGCGCCTCCAGGATCTCGCCCGGGCTTGAGTCGGCCGCAAGGTACACGCAACGTTCGCCCTTGGCGAGCCCGTCGTTGATGTAGGGG
>Ga0070731_10001466_pt1 | contig 24342 bp, 22 predicted proteins | sample Coa_R1_2_FD_66448 | JGI IMG/M metagenome (GOLD analysis project Ga0070731, IMG submission 66448) | Surface soil microbial communities from Centralia Pennsylvania, which are recovering from an underground coalmine fire - Coalmine... | ecosystem: Environmental > Terrestrial > Soil > Unclassified ... | reverse complement strand
TCATCTCGGTGCCGGCGAAGCGCACGCGCGCGCGCTCGATGTCCGCGCGGCCGGAAAGGAAGCCGACGAGCTCGGTGAGCGGCGTGGTGCGAAAGCGGCACTCGGGCGCCGGATTGCGAAGCTCGGCGATCAGCTTGCGATCGTAGAACGCGGCGAGCAGGATGTCCTCGTCGCGCGCCGCGGCCCCGAGCTCGGCGCGAAGCTTCGGAATCCACGGCTCGAGATGCGCGCCGGGCGCCTCGGTCACATATTCGTCGTCGCGGATCTTCGCGCGTTCGAGGAACTCGTCGCATGGCTTCGCGGCGAGCCGGCCGTAGTAGCCACGCGCGTACTTGCGCACCTCGTCGGGGATTGTCTTGTAGCGCTCGCCCTGCACGACATTGAGCGTCGCCTGCGTGACGATGTACTGTGCGAACGGGCTTACGGCGATCGGGTAGCCCAGGTCCTGCCGAACCCGCGCGGCCTCCTCGAGAATCTCCGGCATGCGATCGCCGATGCCCATTGTCCCGAGCTGATAGTGCAGGTTCGAGATCATGCCGCCGGGAATCTGGTGTTCGTAGAGCGCGGGATCGTAGGGGGCGATCCTGCCGCATGGCTTGTTCTCGCGCTCGCAGACCCAGCGGAAATAGCCGGCGACTTCGCGCAGCGCTTCGTCGTTCATCGATGTCGCGAAGCCCAGCCGTCGCGCACGCGCGAGCACGTCCTCGGTCGCGGGCAGCGACGCGCCGTTGCCGAGCGGCTCGCTCGCCGTGTAGCCGTAGCGGAACCCGGATTCCATCGCGACCTCGTAGACCTGCGGCGCGAGCCCCGACAGGCAATGCGAATGCAATTGCACCGGAATCTTGCCGGCAGCGCCAACGATCGCCGGAAAGAGCGTGCGGGCGCGATCGGGCGTCAGAAGGCCGCTCGGATCCTTGATCGAGATGAAATCGGCATCGAGCGTGACGAGCTCACGGGCACGCTCGACGTAGTACTCGTCCGTGTGCACGGGCGACAGCGTGTAGGTGATCATCGCGTTCACCTTCATGCCGGCCTCGTGGCCCGAGCGTATCGACGAGACGATGTTGCGGTTGTCGTTGAGCGCGTCGTAGACGGTGAGCACCTCGATGCCGCGACGCGCGAGCGCGTACGAATTGAGCTCGACGATGTCGTCGGGGAAGAGCTCGAACGTATAGAGGCTTTGCCCGCGCGTCAGGCCGTCGCAGGGCGTTTGGAAGTGGTCGCAAAGGAGCCCGATCCGCTCCCAGGGATTCTCGTGCAGGTAGCGCACGCAGACGTCGAACACCGCGCCGCCGAGGATGTTGATGCAGGCGTAGCCCGCGCGATCAATGGTGCCAACGATCGGCGCCATCATCGCCGTCGTCATCCGGGTCGACCAGAGGCACTGGTGTGCGTCGCGCAGCGTGACATCGATGAAATCGAATCTGTTCATGTCGTCATCATGATTTCATCCTCGACGAAGCGCGTATGCACGTCGCCCGACGTGAAACGCGCATCGTCGAAGAGCGCACGATGGAACGGTATCGTCGTATGAATGCCTTCGACATGCATCTCGGAGAGCGCGCGGCGCATGCGCGCGAGCGCCTCGTCGCGGTCGTTGCCCCATGCGATCAGCTTCGCGATCAGCGAATCGTAGAATGGCGGGATCGTGTAGCCGTCGAAGAGATGCGTATCGACGCGGATGCCGGGACCGCCGGGGAGGCGCAGCTTCCGCACCTGTCCGGGCGAGGGACGGAAATCGCGCGCCGGATTCTCGGCGTTGATCCGACATTCGATCGCGTGTCCATGGAGACGCACGTCTTCCTGCGAAAGCGACAATTGCTCGCCTTGCGCGATCGCGATCTGGTGTTTCACGATGTCGATGCCGGTCACCATTTCCGTGACCGGATGCTCGACCTGTACGCGTGCATTGACCTCGATGAAGAAGAACCTTTGCGTCGCCGCATCGACGATGAACTCGACGGTGCCGGCGCTCTTGTAGCGTGCCTCGCGACAGAGGCGAACGGCCGCCTCGCCCATCCGCGCGCGCACGTTGTCGTCGAGCGCCGGGGAGGGACTCTCCTCGACGAGCTTCTGATTGCGCCGCTGGATCGAGCAGTCGCGTTCCCCGAGATGCAGCACGCGCTCGCCGTCGGAGAGCACCTGGATTTCGACGTGTCGCACGCGCGGCATGAACTTCTCGACGTAGAGCGTGCCGTCGCCGAACGCCGTGCTTGCTTCGCGCGACGCTTCGGCAAAACGCGACGAGACCTCTTCCGCGTTGCGCACGACGCGCATGCCGCGACCGCCACCGCCCGCCGATGCCTTCAGAAGCACCGGATAGCCGACAACCTCGGCGGCCTCGCGCGCGGCATCGGTGTCTTCGACCGTGCCGCGCGATCCAGGCGTCGTCGGCACGCCCGCGTCGGTCGCCATCCGGCGCGCCACCGCCTTGTCGCCCATCGCTGCAATGACTTGCGACGACGGACCGATGAACACGATGCCCGCTTCCTCGCATGCGCGCGCGAAAGACGCGTTCTCGGACAGGAATCCGTAGCCCGGATGGATCGCCTCCGCGTTCGCCGTGCGCGCGGCGTCGACGAGCAGTTCCGACTTCAGATAGCTCTGCGTCGCGGGCGAGGGTCCGATGCAGATTGCCCCGTCGGCGAGCGCGACGGCAAGCGATTCGCGGTCGGCTTCCGAATACGCCTGGATCGCCTCGAGCCCGCGCTCGTGGCACGCGCGGATGATGCGCACGGCGATCTCGCCGCGGTTCGCGACGAGAACGCGGCGAAAGGCGCGCCTCATGTTTCGGACGGATCGAGCACGATCAGCGGCGCGTGCGCGTCGACCGATTGACCGTCCTCGACGACAATCTGCGTCACGACGCCGTTCGCCCCCGCCGGAATCGAATTCATCAGCTTCATCACTTCGATGATGCACACGATCGTTTCTGCTTCGACCCTTTGCCCAACGCGTACGAACGGCGGCGCGCCGGGCGCCGGCGCACGATAAAACGTTCCGACCATCGGTGCGCGAACGACGACCGCATCGGCAGGCAGCCTTGCCGACGACGTTCTTTCGCTTGTTCTCGACGGCGTCTCTTTCGTCGGTTCGCCCGCCGCAACCGATGGCGAAGGCGCCGGTCGCACTTCCGGCGTCGTCCGCTCGAGTACGCGTCGCTTGAGCTCGACTTCGATATCGCCAACCTTCAGCCGGAATTCCGAGAACTGCTCGGACGACTTGACGAGCTCGACGATGCGAAGCAGATCCTCGTACGTCAGGTTGTCGTGGGCCAAGGTTGGCGTCAGGCTTCCGAATGCGCGGCGGTCGATTCCTCGGCGCGCCTGTCGCCGAATGCCTGTCGCCGAAGCCACAGCTTCACCTCGGCCGCCAGATGCACGACATGCGGGTCCGTCGAATCGCGCGGACGCTCGAAGCCCACGTTTTTGATCTCGACGACACGGCCGGGCCTTGGCGCCATGATCGCGATGCGGTCCGACAGCTTGATGGCCTCGTCGATGCTGTGCGTGACGAAGATCACCGTCTTCGGTTCGCGCTGCCAGATCTTGAGAAGCTCGTCCTGCATGTACTCGCGCGTCTGGATGTCGAGTGCGGCGAACGGCTCGTCCATCAACAGCACCGTCGGATTGACCGCGAGCGCGCGTGCGAGCGAAACGCGCTGGCGCATGCCACCGGAAAGCTCGCGCGGATAGCGCTGCTCGAAGCCGCGCAAGCCGACCAGGCCCACGTAGTGGTCGACGATACGCCGCTGCTCGTTCTCCGGCAGTTGCTTGCGCCGAAGGCCGTAGCGTATGTTCTGCGCGACCGTGTACCACGGGAAAAGCGCGTACTCCTGAAAGACGACGGCGCGCTTCCACCCCGGTTCGGTGATGAGCTCGCCGCCGACGCGAAGCTCGCCGCGCGTCGGTTGCTCGAAGCCCGCGAGCAGGTTGAGGAGCGTCGTCTTGCCGCAGCCGCTTGGTCCGACGATCGAGAAGAACTCGTTGTTGTCGACGCGGAACGTCACGTCGAGCAGCGCGAGCAGCGGCTCGCCCTTCATCGAGACGTGCACCTTGCTCACGTTCTCGACGCTGACCTGGGAGTCGCCCGCGCTCATAGGCCCTCCACGCTCGTGGCTTCGCCACCTCGCTGCCCCCTGAGGGGGAGCAATTCACGCTGGGGGCGGCCCTTCGCGCTCATTTGCCGTGATACCACGGCATCGCGAAACGCGCCGCCTGCCGCATCAGGTAATCGAGCACGAGGCCGAGCGCGCCGATCAGCACCATGCCGAGGAGGATGTAGTCGCTGCGAAAGAGCGTGCGCGCGTTGTTGATCATGTAGCCGAGGCCGCTCGGCGCCGCGACGAGCTCCCCCGCGACGAGCGCCATCCACCCGATGCCGAGGCCGATGCGCATGCCGGTGAAGATCTGCGGGAGTGCGGCGGGAAGCACGACGGTGAGGAAAAGCTCGCGTCGGCTCGCGCCGAGCGAAAGACCCGCGCGTACGAGGTATGTGTCCACGTCGCGGGCGCCGGCGAGTGAATTCAGCACGACGGGAAAGAACGCTGCGAGAAAGATGATGTAGACGATCTGCACGTCGCCGATGCCGAACCAGAGGATGCTGAGCGGTATCCACGCAAGCGGCGGAATCGGCCGGATGAATTCGAGCAGCGGATCGACGACCGCGCGAAAGCGCTTCGACCAACCCATCGCGAGGCCGAGCGGAACGCCGAGCACTGTCGCGGCGCCGACTGCAAGAACCACGCGCTTGAGGCTGTCGAGAATGTGCATCAACAGGACGCCGCGCGCCGCGAGATCGGCAGCCGCCGAGATCACGGCGGTCGGCGGCGGCATCATCACGTCGAGCTGTGGATTGATGCGCTGCCCATACATGCTGATCAACTGCCACGCGACGACGAACACGACGAGCAGCCACAGGCGCGAGATTCGCGACAGCGCGCGTTTCCACGCCGGCGGTGGTGGAGGCACCATCGACGCGGCGAGCCTCATCATCGCCTCGTTGGTCGGCGGCACGCCGCCATCGGGCGTAACGACGCCCGGAGGGCGCACCTCGATGTCGCGCACCTTCGGAGCCGGCGCCTCGACGTGGTCCTCGATCGCCGGCTCGGCGAATGCTCGCGTGCGTGCCTGCGTCATCGAATGCAAACCCATCCGGCGTCGCTGGACGCTGCGATGGCAAGCATTCGCATCGCGGCGATCATGGATGGTACGTTTTGCCCTTGAACGTCCACGGCTTCGTCAGCTCGCCGGGCTCGGGGAACGGCGCGGGGCCGTGCAACAGCGAAGCGCCATAGGGTTTGTACGGCAGGTTGCCAACGCCGCCGAAGTCTTTCGGCAGGAACGGCGGATGCTTCGGCACCGCCCAGCCGAGCTTCTCGTACGTGGCATCCATGTAGTGCGTGTTGCGCACCTTCTGCCATTCGATGTTGGTGACGTCGTTCTTCGACGCGCCGGTCTCGTAGGCCCACTTGCTGATGCGCGATTCCTCCTTCGGCCAGATGCCGTTCGGATCGTCGAACGGGTAATAAACGGTAGGCTTCGGCCAGAACAGATAGTTCTGCGTCATCTTGGTGATCAGCGCCTTTCCGAGCCGTCCGTATTCGGGGCGCTTCATCAGCGAATCGATCGCCTCGTCGGGATTCGCCTGCGACCACAGCACCGACTCCATGAACGCGTCGTTGATGAGTTGCATGACGTCGGGCGCGTTGTCCTCGATCTCCTTCCGCCCGTAGCAGTAGCCGCTGTAGATGTAGTAGGGATCGAGCGGCTCGAGCAGTCGCGATACCTTCAGCACGTCGGTCGAATAGGAGACGTGCGGCTCCCAGATCGTGTAGACGTCGATGCCCTTCGGCGCGGTCGCGAGATCGCCGGGCGGGCTGCTGCGCAGCGTGTAATCCTCGTTCTGCTTGAGGCCGAGATACTGCGCGGCCGCGATGAATCCGAAGTGATTCGTGGAACCGGTCGTGGTGCCGACGACGGCGGGGCGCTTCAGCACGCGCGCGCCCTTGAGATCGGAAAGGCTCTTGAGCGGCGAGTCGAGCGGGACCGTCGCCGCGTGCGTGAGCGCGGGCGAGTGCACGGCCATCGCGCGCATCGGCACCTTGTTGCTGATCAGCGCTAGCACGCCGAGCGCGCCGGTGTTCGCCATCTGGATGCGCCCGGGAATGAACGCCTCGTTCGAGAATCCAGCGGCGACGAACGTCTTCCAGTCGGTGTCGATGCCGCGCTTTTCGAGCAGCTTCTGCGTTTGCATCACATGCCCGACCATCTCCTCGCCTGACCATACGACGATCCACGCGGCGCCAAGCGGCCACCAGCCCTTGCCTTGCAACCATTGCTTGGACTTGGCGGACACCTGCTCGTAGGGAAGCGGCCATCCCCAGTCGGTGAACTTGCGCGTGACGACGGCCGGCGCTTGCGCTGCGGCACCTTGCACGCCGACGATATCGGCGACGAGCAAGCCACCGGCTGCCTTCGCGACGCCACCCAAAAAGCGGCGGCGCCTGGCATCTCCCGGTTCGCGCACATCGCTTTGCGTACCGTCCTTCGTTTTCGCGTCATCCATGAAACGTCCCTCCTCGCGGTTATGTTCGGCGCGTCGCCACGCACCTTGTCGCGCGAGCTAAGCGCGCATTCGTGCCTCGCTCTTTCTCGATGCGTCGATCCGCTTGCGAACCGGACGCGCAACGCGCGCATCGCCCGGTTCGGTGAGGGTGGCGGCGATCTCGGTCGCCGCCTCCTGCATGGCCGGCACGAACCCGTAACCCTTGTGAAGCGTCATGCGCGGCGCGGGACCGTGAACGGCAATCGCGGCGCAAATGCGGCCCCGCGCATCGCGAACGGGGACGGCAAGACAGACCGAGTCGACGAGGTATTCGCCCACGTCCGTGCTGACGCCGCTTGCACGAATGCGCGAAAGCTCCTGTTCGAGCGCGCCGGGATCGACGATCGTGCGCGGCGTATAGCGGCGCAGGGGTCCCGAACCGAGCAGGCGTCGGACCTGCGCAATCGCAAGCGACGAGAGCAGCAGCTTGCCGCTTGCCGTGCAGTGCAACGGCACGCGCGAGCCGGCCTTCATGTGCAGCCGCACGTTGGCCGAGGTTTCGACGCGATCGAGATACACGACCTCGCCGCCGTCGAGCATCGTGAAGTTGCACGTTTCTCCGATCGTCTCGACGAGGCGGGCGAGTATCGCGCGCCGTTCACGCCGCGCCGGCGAATGCATCTGCACTTCGAGCGCCAAAGCTGCGGTGCGCGGCCCGATGACGTAGCGCTTCTCGTGAACCTCGCGTTGCGCGAGCCCGCCGTCGACGAGGAGACGCAGGATGCGAAAGACCGTCGGCTTGGGCAGGCCGATCGCGCGCGTGACTTCCTCGAGCGTCGGCGGGCGTTCGGCCGAGGCGATGTGCTCGAGCACGGAGAACGCGCGAAGCGCCGACGAATCGGCGCGCTCCGCGTTGGCCGCCTCACCGCCGAGTTTCGCTGAGCGAAATCGCATGTTTCATTATTGCAAGATCGGGCGGACCATGCAACGCGCGTTCAATCGACCGTCATGACGACCTTGCCGATCGTGTGGCCCTGCTCGACGATGCGATGCGCATCGGCGGCGCGCTCGAGCGGCAACACGGTCGTCACGAGCGGGCGCAGCGATCCCTCGTCGAACGCGGATGCGCACGTTTCCAGAATGCGCGTTTGCGCAGCACGTGCGTCGGCATCGCCGAGATACGAGGGCGCCGTCATCTGCACGTAACCGAGGCGAAGATTGCGCATGCGCGCTTCGTTCACGTCGGCGAGCTCGCACGGCGTCGACAGCAGCGTCGCGATGCGTCCATAGAGGCGCAGTGCTCTAAACGACGTGCAGAACGTCTTGCCGCCCACCGTATCGAGAACGACGTCGACGCCGCGTCCGCCCGTCCAGCGCAGCGCTTCCGCGACGAAGTCCTGCTCGCGATAAGGAATGGCGAGCTCGGCGCCCAGTTCGCGCACAATGCGCGCCTTTTCCGCATCGCCGACGGTCGCTGCGATGCGCGCGCCTCGGTTTCGCGCGAGTTGAATCGCCAGGTGACCGACGCCGCCGGCACCGCCATGAACGAGCAGGTGCTCATCGCGTTCGAGCGAGATGCGGTCGACCAGCGCCTCCCAGGCAGTGATCAGCGCCAGCGGAACTGCGGCGGCCTCGATCATCGACAGCCGCTTCGGCTTTCGCGCGGCCTCGCGTTCGTCGACGATCGTGTACTGCGCGTAGCTCCCCGGCATGCTGCCAAGGCCGTTGGCGAAGAAATAGACGTCGGCGCCGGGACGAAACCGCGTGACGTCATCGCCGATCGCTTCGACGATTCCGGCGCCGTCGCAGCCGAGAATCGCCGGCAGGTTGTTCGGATAGTAGAAATGCAGCTTACGGATCTTCGTGTCCAGCGGATTGAGGCCGGCGGCGTGAACGCGAACGAGAAGCTGGTGCGCGTCGGTGATCGCCGGCTTTGGAACATCGACGAGCGTGAGCACGCCGGCATCGCCGGGGCGAGGCATCAGAGCGGCTTTCATTGAGGCGCGTGCTCGATGATTTGAAAGCGCTCGGCGAGAATGCGCTCGAACGGACCGTCGAACCAGTCATTGCGAGCCAATCGCTCGAACCAGGGCGTTGCGCGCGAGCGCTTGCGCTCGTCGGAGTCGAGCGCGCTGCGATCCGCAAGGCGGTGCAACACGTGAAGGCGGCATTCGTTGCCGGCGCTCGACTCGCCGAGGATGAATCCGCGCCACCGCGGACATTCGAGCAGAATCGGACCGTGCTCGGTGCGGTACCAGTCGCACAGTTCGTCGCGCCATTCTCGCGGCGCGGTGATGATTACGTAGAACAGCCACCGACCGGCATCGGGCGTTGTCTCGCCGCTCGATAGTACCGGCGTCACGCGCGTTTCGGCGACGCCTTTCGGCGGTTCGCCTTTCTCGCACAGGATGATCGTGCCACGGCCATCGACGCGGCGCAGGCATTCGACGTGGCCGAGCGCGTCACGTGCAATTGCGCCGACGCGAGCGTCGGCGATCAATGGGGTTTGCCAGATGAGCACCCATGCCATTTTGAGTCGCACGCCCAAGGAGGGATTTGCATTTCGGGACAACCCGATGCTTTTTCGGGACATGGCGAGCCTCTGGCGGGAACGACACCGCGTCCCTTGCTGCGCGGCTACAAGCGCTGCGGCGCCGGTCGTGCATTCACGGCTCGCCAGCTCGACGGACTGCATCCGAACGATTGCCTGAACCAGCGCGAGAATGCCGGCGTCCCGGAAAAACCGACGCGCTCCGCGACCTCGGCGAGCGGCCGATGGCTCGCGAGAAGCTGCGCTGTGACTTCGATGCGTGCCTCGTTCAGAACGGACGAGAACGTTGCACCGACTGCTGCCAGATGGCGATGCACCGTTCGCCGGTCGACGCCGAGTCCGCGCGCCACCGTGTCGGCGCTGCAATTGCCGCTCGACAGCAGAAGCCGCACGAGCTCGCGCACCTTTTGACTCACGGGCGCGGTTCCGTCGACCATGATCGAATCGAGATAGCGGTGCGCGTACTTGGCGAGCATCGCATCGGACATCGCGAGCGGCGTATCGAGGTCGGCCGCGCGAAAGACGATCGCGTTGAACTCGTTCTCGAAATCCACTCGGCAACCAAAGAATCGGCGATACGTCGCGATGCTTCGCGGCGCCGAATGCTCGAAGCAGACGCGAAGCGACTTCCAGTCGGGTCCCGCAAGGCGGCTCAGAATGCGGAAGAACGCGCCGAGCGAAAGCTCGGTCACCTGTCGCCCGGCGCCCGGGCCACTGCTCGTAAGGACATCCATGCGCAGGATCGCAAGGTTCCCCGACTCGTCGAGGCGCAGCACGAGCGACTCGTTGTGGAACGGAAGGTAGCGCGCGAGCGAAGAGAGCGCCGAGCGCAAATCCGGCTCCTGATGCACGACGATGCCGATCGGCCCCAGAATCCCGACGGCGCGCGATTCGGCGAGACGGAGACCAAAGTCATCGATGCGCGCCGCTTCATTCGATCGCTCGAGCAGATCCGCGAACGCCTGCGCCGAGATGCGCGCGTCGAGATCGTCGAGCGCCGCGAGATCGAGGCCGACTGAGCGCACGAGACGCTCCGGCGCGAGCCCGAGCGAGCGCGCGAGTGCTGCGTACCCGGTCAGGATCTGGCTTCGGGCGCGGTAAGACATTTCTCAAAATGATAAGGCCGAGTCCCAATCGGCAAAAGCCGGCGCCGCACGCGGGATGAGAATCGCAGCGTCAGCATTCGCCTCGATCAAGGAGAACCTCATGCATTTCTTCGACGATACGTTGTTGCCGGAAAACCAGGAGAAGCTCGTCATCCAGGCAGCGCCCTACGGTCCGGAATGGCTGCCTTCCGATTCCGACGACATTCCGGTCAGCATGGAAGAGCAGGTGCAGAAGGCGGTCGACTGCTACAACGCGGGCGCCACGGTGCTGCACGTCCACGTCCGCGAGACCGACGGCAAGGGCTCGCGCAGGATGTCGACGTTCAACGAGTTGCTGTCGCGTTTGCGCGTCGCCGTGCCCGACATGGTGCTGCAGGTGGGCGGCTCGATCTCGTTTGCCCCCGAAGCCGAAGGACGCGAGGCGCGCTGGCCAGGCATCGACACGCGGCACATGCTGGCCGAGCTCACGCCCAAGCCCGATCAGGTGACGATCGTCATCAACACGAACCAGATGAGCATGGTCGAGTTGATGTCGAACGACGACATCGCGGGCACCAGCATGGCGAGGCCGGAGTATTACAGCGCCTATCGCGAGATGGTCACCGAGGCGCCGCCGTCGTTCTTCGTCGAGCATCTGAAGCGTCTCGTCGCGAAAGGCATCCAGCCGCACTTCATGCTCGGCAGCATTCACCAGCTCGAAACGGTCGAGCGCCTGATTCGAAGCGGCGTCTACACCGGCCCGCTCGTGTTGAATCACATGGCGCTCGGCGGCGGTTACGCGGGACGCAATCCCGCCGACATGCTGGAATTCGTGCGCCGCTGTCCCGACGGCGCGGTGCTTACGATCGAATCGATCATGCGCACGGTGATTCCGGTCTGCACGATCGCGGTGGCGCTGGGACTGCACGTTCGCGTCGGCGTCGAGGATAATCTATGGCGGCGCAAGGGCGAGCGCATCACGACGGTCGAGCAGGTCGAGCAGATGGTGCGCATCGCGCGCGAGATCGGCCGGGACGTCGCGACAGGTGAAGAAGCGAAGCGCATCTACAAGATCGGCACCTACTATCGCGATGCGGACGAAGCGCTCGTACAGCTCGGCTGGCCGCCGAACCGTGTGCCGGGGCAGCGCGGATTCCCTGTGCGCGCGCCCGAGATCGTCTCGAGTACGGATAAGCCGGCGCGCGTGGCGAAATCGGCTGGAATGCAAGCGCGGGAAACGATGCCCGGCTGAGCGGCATCTGGCGTCGAGGCGAGACGCGATCGGGCGGCAATGGATCTGAAACTGCACAACAAGATCGCGCTTGTCACCGGCGCCGGAGGTGCCATCGGCACGGCAATCGCAGGCAAGCTCGTCGAGGAGGGCTGCACAGTCTACGTCGCCGACGTCGACGAACAGGCAGCTCGCCGAACTGCTTCGCGTCTGGGCGACGCTGCGCACGCAGTTCGAATCGACGTCGCCCGCTACGATGACGTTCAGCGCGCCGTCAACGGCATCGTGGATCGCCACGATGCACTCGACATCCTCGTCAACAACGCCGGCATCCTGAAGACCGCCTCCGTCATCGATTCGACGATCGAGGACTGGGACGAAGTGTGCCGAATCAATTTGTCGAGCGTCTACTACTGCATCAAGGCGGTGCTGCCCGTCATGCTGTGCAGGCGCTACGGCAAGGTAGTCAATATCTCGTCGATGGCCGCGGCGAAGGCAGGCGGCGTTTTCGGCAACGTGCTGTACGGCACGACGAAAGCCGGCGTGGTCGCGTTCACGAAGGGCTTTGCGCGCGAGCTCGCGCCGCATGGCATCAATGTCAACGCGATCGCGCCGGGCCTGCTCGAAACGCCGATGACGCGCGAAAAGCTGGCCGGCATCTCGCACGAAGCACTGCTGTCGCAATTGCCGATGGGCCGGCTCGCATGCGTCGACGATATCGCGAATGCGGTCGCATTTCTCGCGTCGGATGTCGCGAGCTACATTACCGGCGACACGCTGCTCGTCGACGGCGGGTGCCTGACGCGATGAGCACTGCCGGGCCGTCCCAAAATGCGAATTTCGCCCGCTCGGGGGCAGCGAAGCGCGAGGCGCGTTCGATCGCGCGCGAGCGTGTGGGGATCACACGCCCCATCAACTCCCCGCCAGTCCCTGCGCCGCCGGCCAGAAGTAATCCTTCCAGCTCGACGGCAGGTGCTTGATGCTGCCGACGTCGTGCATGTATTTCGCGAAGATCATCGTGTTGTAGGGCGTCACGCCGATTCGCACCTGCGGATCGGACAGGATCTTGACGAGATCGTCCGCGGTGAGCTTCTTCTCGTTCGTCATCGCGATGTACATCTGCGCCGCCTCGCGGTGATGCTGGTTGATGAAATCGCTCGCCTCGCGCTGCGCAGCCAGCCACGCGTCGACCCATTTCGGATGGTCCTTGACGACATGCGCGGGAGTGACGACCTCGATCGTCGTTGCCGGTCCGTTCGTCACGTCGTTCGCCCAGAGCACGACGTGCACGCCCGGCGTGCGCAGCTCCTCCTCGCTGTACGGGGGATAGCTGAAATGCGCGTTGACCTCGCTCTTGCCGGACATCACCGCGACGGCGGCTGTCGGATGGCCCATCGATACGGTCAGCGCATCGAGCGCAGTGCGCTTGTCGGGGCCGAACGCTTTCGCGGCCGCCATCTGCAACACGATCGCCTGCACCGAAATCTTCACCGCGGGCACCGCGATGCGATCCTTGTCGGTGAAATCCTTGATCGTCTTGACCGCCGGATCGCGCGAGACGAGTGGATACGGGAACGAGGAGATGCCCGAGATCGCCTTGATCTCGTTCGCGCTTCCCTGCGTCTTGTCCCACATCGCGAGAAGGCCGGTGATGCCCGACGACGCGAAATCGACGCTACGCGAGAGAAGTCCGTCCACCGTCGCGGTCGTCGTGCTCATCGTCGCCCACGTAACGCTGGCGTCGCGTTCGCCGAACGCCGCCAGTTGTTTCTCGAACAGCTTGTCGTGCTCCATCACCATAAGCGGCAGATACGGCAGCCCGTACTGTCTCGTCACCTTGATCGTTTGATCGGCAGCGTGCGAAGGGATGACAAGAGCGAGCGCGACAAGACCGAAGAGAACGGCCGCACCGTGGGCGAACCGATGAAACGACATGGCAGCGCGCTCCTTGTTATCGCGTCGCGTGGCGCGAGTTCGCGCCTTCGCGCGCTTCGTCGATGACGCGGGCGATGAACGCCTCGCCCATTTCGATCTGCTCGAAGGTGATGAATTCGTCGGGCTTGTGCGCATCGCCGATGGAACCGGGACCGCAGATCACCGCCTCGAAGCCGGCACGCTGGAACTGACCGGCCTCCGATGCGAAAGCGACCTTGCCGCCGCGGCCGTTTCGCGCGAGCCGCTCGATGCGCTCGACCACCGACGCGCTCTCTTCGGTGTGAAGCCCCGGATTGTCGGACTTCGTCTCGAACTCGATCGCGCTTTCCGGCGCGATCGCCGTCATCGTCGGAACGAGCTCGGTTTCGCAGTACGTCTTCAATCGCGCAAGCAGGCGATGCGGATCGTCCTGCGGCACCGTGCGAAACTCGAAGTCGAGCGTCGCGTCGCGCGGCACGATGTTGAGCGCGGTGCCGGCGCGAAGCACGCCGGCATGAAGCGTCGAGTACGGCGGATCGTATTCGCGATTGAACGGCCCCTCGCTCGCGAGCTCGCGCTGCATGCGGCGAAGCTCGACGACGATTTCCGCGGCGTAGTCGAGCGCATTGACCGCGTACGGCGCGAGCGCCGAATGTGCTTCACGGCCGTGCACGTGCGCGCGCATCGCGAGCTTGCCCTTGTGGCCGGTCACCACCTTCATGCCGGTCGGTTCGCCGACGATGCAGATGCCGGGCGCGACGCCCATTGCCTGCATGTCGCGGATCATCCGGCCGACGCCGATGCACCCGACCTCTTCGTCGTACGAGAACGCGAGATGGATTGGCATCGCGAGCGGAAGGGCGAGCATGTCGGGCAGTGCGGCGAGGACGATCCCGAGAAACGATTTCATGTCGGCCGCGCCGCGACCCACGAGTCGATCTTCCTGCACGGTGGCAGCCCACGGATCGACCGACCATGCCTGACCATCGACGGGCACGACATCGGTGTGGCCGGAAAGCACGATGCCGGGTCGTTTCGCGTCGCCGATCGTCGCGAAAAGGTTGGCTTTAGCGCCCTCGTCATCGTGCGATAGACGCCACGCGACGCCATGCGACGCAAGGTACCGGGAAACGCAATCGATCAGCGCGAGGTTCGAGCGGCGGCTGGTCGTGTCGATTTTGACCAGCTCGCGAATGATGTCCAGGCTGCGCGGCGCACCGCGAGTCGAGTGGGCATACCGATCCTGGTCGGGTTGCGCCATTGCTGTCGTGGAGTAATTCGACGGAGCTTCGGTCGTCGAGCAACCGAGTGCGCGTCAACGATAGCACGCCGCGGACGTATCTCCGCGCGATGCGAAATCGTTCATGTTATCGCGATGGCAAGTCGGCCGCCGGCAGGCGCATGCGCGCGATCGTTCCGCCGCCCTCGCGCGGCAGCAGATCGAAGCTTCCGCCATGCAGGCGCGCGATCCGATCGACGATCGCAAGGCCGAGTCCCGCGCCGGCGGCGCCGTCGGCGCGTGCACGCGCCGCGTTCGCGCGCGTGAACGGTTTCTTCAGTCGCTCGACGTCCGCCGGCAGAATGCCGGGTCCGCGGTCGGCCACCTCGACGAACACGTCGTTGCCGACGCGCATCGCTTTAGCTTCGAGCGGCGGCTTGCCGTACGCGAGCGCGTTGTCGATGAGATTGTTCGCCACCCTCGATAGCGCGGTCGGCTTGATGCGCGCGTACGCTGGGGACGCGCTCGCAAGGCGCACATCGCGTCCGGCCTTCGCGTAGCGCGCGACGCTCGCGGCGAGCTCGTCATTGACGTCGATCGGCTCGCTCGCGGCGGCGACGTCGCTCCGCGCGAAATCGAGAAACTGGTCGATGATGCGATCCATGTCCTCGATGTCGGCGACCATGCCGGCGCGCGTTGCTTCATCGTCGCTCGACAGCTCGATGCCTAGGCGAAGGCGCGCGAGCGGCGTGCGAAGATCGTGCGAGACGCCGGCGAGCAGGATCGCGCGGTCGCGCTCGATCTCGCGCAGGTTCGCGAGCATCGCGTTGAATCCGCGGTTCACCGCAGCGATCTCCGACGTTCCCGATTCGGGAAGGGCAGGCGGCGTCTCGCCGCGGCCGACGCGCTCGACCGCATCCTTCAGTCGCCCGAGCGGCCGTGCGAGATAGCGCGCGAATGCGAACGCTGCGAGCAGCAGAAGCACGATGATCGCAATGGTCCATGCGAGCAGGCGCGTCGGGATGTCCTCGCGCGAGCGAGGAGGGAGCGGAAAGCCGACCCAGTAACCTTCGTCGCCCGCTTGCAACCGGACGAAGAGTTGTCGCGCGCGCGGCGAAATACGCACTTCGGTGCCCGTGCCGAGGTCTTCGCGCAGCCGATCCTCCAGCTCCTTCATCGTGGTGCCGATCGGCGCGATGCCGATCGAGGGTCGCTGGCGCTCGGACACGATGTGCACGCCATATTCTCGGCTGAGACGGGCGAGCGCTTCCCTTCGCTGCGGCCCGTCGACGCTTTCGAGCGACGCGCGAAGCGCTTTCATCTGCACGACCTTCGTGTCGTTGAACTGCTTCGCGAGCAGCGCCGCGCGATCCTGGTTGAAGACCAGCATGGTCGTGACGGCTGCGAGCGCGACGACGGTCACGAGCAGCAGAACAAGCCGTCCAAAAAGCGAGCGCGGCCAGAACGTCCAATGCTCGAAGCGCGAACGCGGCTTTCGCTGCGTCTCCGGCGCGTCGCGCGCGTCCGGTATCCGGCCCGACGCCATGGGAAGCACGGTGGGAGGAGACTCGCTGGCCGGGCTCATGTGCTGCCGTCGGCTTCGGCAGCCGGCGACGCATCGGCGGCTTCCTGCGTCCCCTCGGGCACGTACACATAGCCGAATCCCCAGACCGTCTGGATATAGCGAGGATTGGCCGGGTCGGGCTCGACCAGCTTGCGCAATCGCGACACCTGCACGTCGATCGCGCGATCGAACACCTCGTGGTCGCGACCGCGCGCGAGCAGCATCAGCTTTTCGCGCGCGAGCGGCTGCCGCGGATGCTGCGCGAAGACATTGATCAGCGAGAACTCACCGGTCGTGAGCGACTTCACTTCGCCGTCGCGCTCGAGCGTGCGTGCTGCGAGATCGAGCGTATGGCCGCCGAACGGAATCCGTCCTTCGCGCGTCGGTGCGCCAGGCGTGGGCCGTTCGCCGTGCCGCCGCAACACCGCATGAATGCGCGCGACGAGCTCGCGCGGATTGAACGGCTTTGGCAAATAATCGTCGGCGCCCATCTCGAGGCCGACGATGCGATCGACGTCCTCGCCCTTCGCGGTCAGCATGATGACGGGAACCGTTTCGCCCGCACCGCGCAATCGGCGGCAAGCGGCGAGCCCGTCCTCGCCAGGCAGCATCAGGTCGAGCACGAGCAGGTGCGGCGGATCGCGCTGCAGCTTGCGATCGAGCTGCGACGTATCGGGCAGCGATTGCACCTGGAAGCCCTGCTCGGACAGGTAGCGCGACAGCAGGTCGCGCAAGCGCACATCGTCGTCGACGACGAGGATCCGGGGCGATGACGTTTTCGGCATGGCGGAAGATTAGAACGTTCGCGTGCGACGTCGGCAGCGCTCGTGGTGTAACGAATTGTATCGTCCGGCGATAGACGCAATCTCCCGTTGCAATCGCGAAGGCAGCGTGTGGAACGGGCGATCGACAATGCGGACGAAGCAATCGTGTTCGATGCGCCGGAACGGCCGGTTGCACGAAGGACTCGATTCTTACGGAGAAAGAACATCATGACCATGCGATTCGCGTCACGCATCGCGGCAATGGCCGCGGCCGCGCTCATCGGTTTCGCCGGGGCCGCTTCGGCGCAAGCCATGCACCACGGGCACGGCGGCGACTTCATCATGAGCATCGTCAAGCTCAAGAGCCAGCTCAACCTCAACACGTCGCAGCAAACCATGTGGGACAACGCGGTCGCGGCCGGCAAGGCCGCGCGAACGACGGCACGCACGAACATGCAGAACGTGCACGATGCACTGACGGCCGAGCTCGCGAAGTCCGAGCCGGACCTCGCGTCGGTTGCCGCGGCTTCCGATAAGGCGCAGCAGGCGAATGCAGCGTTGCATACGCAGGTGCGCGATGCGTGGCTTGCGCTATACGCCACGTTCACGCCCGATCAAAAGGCCGTCGTTAAGAATGCGATCTCGCAGCGCCTCGCGAAGATGGAGCAATTGAAGCAGAAGATGCAGGCGCGCCACTCGCAAACGACGAACTGAACGAGGCTCCTCCCCTGCCGGCTTCTGCCGGCGCCTCGAAATGGGCGCGAGCGATCGCGCCCTCTTTTTGTCGGCAGCAGGCCTCACCCGGCGGCCAGCGCCACCGGACTCTGCTGCATCAGGCGAATCGCGGTCGCATGGAGGGTGGCTGCGACGACGGGTTTCGGCAAAAGCATCAGTCCGGCGGTGCGCGCTTCGCGCTCGGCGTTCGTGCCGGTGTCGCCTGAGACGATGATCGCGGGAACCGGCACCCCGAGCTCGTGCCGCAGTTGCCGCACGGCCTCGATGCCCGAACGGCCCGAAGCGAGCCGCAGGTCGGCGACGATCAGGTCGGGATAGCGCTCGAGCCCGCCGATCGCCTCGATCAGCGTATCGATCGTATCGCCGCAGACGACGTTTGCACCCCACGTCGCAAACAGCGTCTGCATCGCGTCGAGCGTCGCCGCATCGTCGTCGACGACCGCAACGACGCGACCGATGCATGACGGTGTCGTGCATACATCGCTCCCTCGTGAAGAAGAGACGCGGTATCGAATGCGGGAACGGCCGCGTGCGGCACGCGGGACGAGCACCCGAAAGCGCGATCCGATGCCCTCCCGCGAGTCGAGCTCGATGCCGTGGCCGAGCAGGTCGGCGAAGCGACGCACGATCGCGAGGCCGAGGCCCATGCCGCGACGCGCCTGCGAAGGCATGTTGTCGTCGCGCACACGATAGAACTCCTCGAAGATGCGCTGCCGATCCGGCGTGGCGATGCCGACGCCGGTATCGACGACGTCGATCGCCACGTGCTCGCCGCGTGGCCTGGCCCCGATCAGCACGCCACCGTAGTTCGTGTAGCGTATGCCGTTGGCGACGAGATTGCCGACGATCCGCTCGAGGAGCGCCGGATCGCTGTCGACGACGAGCTTGGTTTGCACAATGCGAAGCGACAATCCGCGCGCGGCCGCCTGTGGCGCGAACTCGGTACGGATGCGCGCGAAAAGCGGTCCCAGCGCGACATCGGATCGTTCGGGCGCGAGCGCGCCCGCGTCGAGCCGCGACAGGTCGATCAATTGCGCGAATTGAATTTCGAGCGCGTTGGCCGCGGATTCCACGTTCATGACGAGCGGCCGCCATTCGGCATCCTGAGCGCGTGCCGCCAGCGCAGCCACGTAAAGGCCGAGCGCATGCAGCGGCTGGCGCAAGTCGTGGCTCGCCGCAGCGAGAAGCTGGCTCTTCGCGAGATTCGCGGCTTCGGCGGCCGCGCGCGCATCGACCGCGCTTCGCGTGCGGTCCTTGAGCTCGGCGATCAGGTCGACGTTCTCGTAGCGGATGACGAGCGAGCGCGTCAGCACGTCGTTCAGCCGATGACCGAAGCCGACGACGAATGCGAGCACGACGCTCATCACCCCGGCGATGAACCAGTGCACCTGGTCGCCGACCGATGCGACGCGCACGATCAGCGGCACGAGCGCGGGCAGCACGAAGCCGTAGAACGAGGGCTTGTAGACGGCGGTCAGATTGAGCCCCCCGAGCGCCGCGCCGAAAATGCAGACGATCAGCAGCGACTGGTAGGCAGGTGACTCCGGAAAGATCGCGACCGCGGCAGCGCCCCACAGCGAGCCTGCGAGGGCCGAGCCAATCGCCCAGTAATGTCCCCAGCGCGCCGCGTCGCTCAACGTGGGTTGTGCACGCTCGAACGCGCGCACGAGCACCGCCCGCCACAACTGATTGACGCTGATCAGCGCGGCCCAGGCAAGCATCGACGCTGCCGCGATCTCGGTCCACATCACCGCGCAAAGGATCAATGCGCCGAGTCCCATAGACACGGTGGTCCGGTGACCGTGCGCGTAGAGCGTCGCGACCTGGTCCGCGCGCGCTCGCGCGATCAGCGCGGGCGGGATGGTCGCGAGCGGCGACATCGTGTCGTTCGAGCGGGTGACGACGCCTGTGACTTTCACCGACGCTCGGATTCGAGCCCTTCGTCGAGGACGACGCCGCGGCGCGTCAACTCGGCGATCGCCTGCGCGCGCGATCGGACATTCAGCGCACGAAGGATGGCGCTGACATGCACCTTGACCGTTCCTTCGGAAAGCCGCAGATCGCGACAAATCGTTTTGTTGGGCTTGCCCTGAACGAGCAGGCGCAGCACGTCGGCTTGTCGATGCGTGAGGCCAAGTGCGTGGCCCGGGATGCCGCCGATCATCGGACCCGCTGCGGCGAAATCGGTAGTGATGCTCGTCTCGCCGGCGAGCACCGTACGCACGGCGTCGAGCAATTCCTCGGGCGTCGACGTCTTCGCGATGTAGCCCTGCGCCCCCGCGGCGAGCGCCGTGCCGACGGTCCCGCGATCGTGCGTCGCCGACAGCACGACGATAGGCAGGTGCGGATATGCGCGGCGCATCTGTACTAGCAGATCCATGCCGTGCGCGCCGGGGAGCGTCAGATCGAGGAGCACCAGCGCGCAATCGGGATGGCGCGCGAGCGCGGTTATCGCTTCGTCGCGATCGATCGCGGAAAGCACTTCGACCGGACCGTGCAGGTGCGGCAGCGAATGCGCAAGCGCCTGCTGGATCAGCGGATGATCGTCGACGACAAGTATCTTCACGCGGCCTCCCCTTGGCCTTCGCGCGATTCGCGCCTGCGGCCCAATCTACCGGGACAAGGGGACCGGGGAACCTGTCAATGTTGGCAGGGGAGGCGCGACGCACTGACCGCGCGAGGCGCTCAACGAAGCTGCGCGGGTACGCGCTCGACCGTCATGCTGAACCCCTGTCGGCCGAACGCCGATTTCTTCTGATCGGCCACTTCGCGTTGCAGCGCGCGAAGTCGCGTATCGATTTCCGACGCATCGTAAAAGTCCCCGTCCTTCGCCTTGGCTGCGATCTCGAACTGGTCGATCGCGCCTTTGAGATTGCCCTGCCACGCGTAGTACTCGCCCTGATGGCGATGCGAGAGCATCTGCTTGTTCTCAGCGGCATACGCGCGCGCGGCGAGGAGCTGCAGCGGACCATCGCTCGGAAAGCGCGATAACTGCTCCTCGACGAACTTCGCCGCGTCGGCATTGCGCCCGGCCTTGAGCAGCGCCTCCGGATAGTCGTAAACGAGCTGCATCTTGTTCGGATACTTCGCGACGGCCGCGCCAAACCGCTTGATTGCGCCATCGACGTCTCCCGATTCGAGCATCACGTGTCCCGCGATCGCGTCGATCATCGGATGCTCGGGTGCCGTTTTCTCGAGCGTCGCCAGTTCCTTCTTCGCGCGATCGAAGTCCCTGGCACGAAGAAGCGATGCGACTAGACCGTATTGCGCCGCGGTCGCGTTGTTGTACTTGTGCTCCGCGATCGCATCGTCGAACCATTTGACCGCCTGCCGCGGCTCGCCCTCGTAGCTTCGCAGCAGCGCACGAACGAGATGGAAATCGAGCGAGTCGACGACCTGTCGATACGGGTGATCCGCCGCGCGCGCCTGCGCCTCCGCAATGCGCTCGTACGTAACGGGGTGATCGCGCAGGTACGTCGGCACGCTGCCTTCGACGAAGCGCATCGCGGATTGCAGCCGCTGCATGAACGTCGCCATCGCCGTCACGTCGAAGCCGGCGGCGTCGAGGCGCTGGAAGCCCAATCTATCGGCCTCGTACTCGTTCTCGCGCGTGAAGTTGATCTGGTGCTGGATCGTCATCGCCTGTGTCGCCGCGATGGCGCCGGCGGCGGCGTCACCGTTCGAGTTGCCACCGGCGCGTGCGGCGAGAATCGCCACCGCGAGCCCTGCGAGCGACATCAATATCGAGTCCTTCTGCGCGACGAGCGCGCGCGCCATGTGATGCTGCGTCACGTGCGAGATCTCGTGCGCGAGCACGCTCGCGAGCTCCGACTCGGTTTGCGCGAGCTGGATCAGGCCGGTGTTGACGCCGATGAATCCGCCGGGAAGCGCGAATGCGTTGATCTGCGGATCGTAGACCGCGAAAAACTGGAAATCCTGCTTGACGTCGGGCGACACCGCCGTCAAGCGATGTCCCAGCTCGTTCAGGTAATCGTTGACCTCGGGGTCGTTCATGTATTCGCCGCTCGCATGCAGCTTCTGCATGATCGTCTCGCCGAGCTTTCGCTCCTGCGCGGGCGAGAAGTCGGTCTGCGACACGTCGCCGAGATCCGGCAGGCGTTGCGGATACACCTGCGGCAATAGCACTTGCGGCGGCGGAGGGGCGCGCGAAGGCTCGGTAGCGCCATAAACCGGCAACGATGGCGACGGAGAAGGCGACGCTGAAGGCGCGGGCGCGGGGGGCGTCGCGTCGCCTGCCGCGTAAAGCGGCGCGCATGCAAGCGCCACCGCGGTGACGGTAGCGACGAAGGTGCGGTATCTATGCACGAATGGGCCGGCGCGCGCGCGAGGAGCGAATCGACGTGATGCTAAGATGCCGCGTTCGCAATCGAGTTTCAGGATTCGCGTCTCTTCCGATGCCACGCGCGCACGTCAAGGCGATCCGCGATCCGCACGAGCACCCCACCACGCGCGTCGCGGCTACACGACGCGGCAAGGCGGGCGACGCCCGAAGCGCCGATCATCGAGTCGGGGGCGACGCATCGACATCCGGCGGCAATTTTACTCACTTCGACGCCTTGGGCCAGGCCCACATGGTGGACGTGGGCGGCAAGGATGTTACGAAGCGTATCGCGCGCGCGGGCGGCCACATCGCGATGACCGCGGTGACGCTCGCGATGGTCCGCGAAGGGACGGCAAAGAAGGGCGACGTACTCGGCATCGCGCGAATCGCCGCGATCCAGGCGGCGAAGCGTACGCCCGACCTGATCCCGCTCGCGCATCCGTTGATGCTGACGCGGGTCGGCGTCGAATTCGACTATCGCGACAAAGGCGTCGCCATCGAGGTAACCGTCGAGACGCATGGGCGCACCGGTGTGGAGATGGAAGCGCTTTGTGGCGTCGCGGTCGGGCTTCTGACAATCTACGACATGTGCAAGGCAACCGATCGCGCGATGCGCATCGGTGAGATTCGGCTGCTCGAAAAATCGGGCGGACGTTCCGGGCATTACCGGGCGGAGTAGTCGCCGATCCCCGCAGACCGTCAGGCCCGGCGCCGCCTTCCACTACGCCACGCTTGATAGGAGACCACGATGAACCAGGGTGCGTTGGCCGGCAAGGTTCTCGGCATCATCGGCATCGTCATGTGCATCATCGCGGGCATCGCGCGATTGACCGGCCACTACACGATCGGCAGCTTCCCGGCGATCACGTTGTTCGAAGGCGGCACTGCCGTGATGGTCGCGGGCTGCTTCTCCCTGCTCTGGGACCTCGTCGCGCGGCGCTGATCGATCGAGACGCTACGCCAGGCGAACGTAGCGCCATCACCAGTTCCACATTGTTCCGTCCTCGAGCCGGTTGACGGGCAGTGCGCTCGGACTATAGGGATAGCGCGCCGCGAGCGCTTCGTCGATGTCGACGCCATGACCCGGCGCATCGCCTGGATGCAGGTAGCCGCTGTCGAATCGATACGCATGCGGAAAGACGGCATCGGTCCCGGGTGTGTGCCGCATGTATTCCTGGATGCCGAAGTTGGGCACCCAGGTATCGAAGTGAAGCGCCGCACCCATGCAGATTGGCGAGAGATCGGTCGCGCCGTGCGAGCCGGTGCGCACCTGGTAGAGCTCGGCGAGATGCGCGATGCGGCGAAGGTGCGAGATGCCGCCGGTGTGCACGACCGTCGTGCGGATGTAGTCGATCAGTTGCTCGCTGATCAGCCGCTGACAATCATGGATCGTGTTGAAGACTTCGCCGACGGCGATCGGCGTCACCGTGTGCTCGCGAATCAGACGAAACGCTTCCTGATTCTCGGCCGGCGTCGGATCCTCCATCCAGAACAGCCGGTACGGTTCGAGCGCCTTGCCAAGACGCGCGGCCTCGATCGGCGTCAGGCGGTGATGCACGTCGTGCAGAAGATGCGGCTCGAAGCCGAAGCGCGCGCGTAGCGTCTCGAAGAGCTTCGGCACGTGATCGAGGTACTTCGTCGTCGACCACACGTTCTCGGTCGCGATCGCGGCGTCGGCAGGTTCGTAGTAGAGCTTGTCCTTCGCGACACCGTACGTCGACGGCAAGCCCGGAATGCCGCACTGCGCGCGAATCGCCTTGTAGCCCATCTCGATGTAGCGGCCGACCTCGTCCGCTGTTTCCTCGATGTCGTTGCCGTTCGCGTGGCCATAGACCATCACCCCTTCGCGACTCGCGCCACCGAGGAGCTGATAGATGGGAAGTCCCGCGACCTTGCCCTTGATGTCCCACAGCGCGGTGTCGACCGCGGCGATCGCCGACATCGTGACCGGACCTCGCCGCCAGTACGCGCCGCGGTAGTAGTACTGCCATGTGTCCTCGATGCGCGCGGGATCGCGGCCGATCAACGCCGGGATCACGTGATCGGCGAGATAGGAGACGACGGCGAGCTCGCGACCGTTGAGCGTCGCATCGCCAACGCCGTGGATGCCATCGTCGGTCTCGATCTTCAGCGTGACGAAATTGCGGCCGGGACAGGTGACGATGACGCGCGCGGCGGTGATCTTCATTCGTTCGTTCGGGCGGCGGCGAAAGTCGCTCGCGCCCTGATAGGGATGGTCGGGTGGCTAGGCCACTTGACCACAGTATAAAGGCGAGGCTACCATCGGTCGAGATGGCGGTCGAAAAACCAGTCCGGGGTCAGAGACGAAACTCCCGGAAGCAATCGGATGAACCGAGGCTGCTTCGCGGAATTTCGTCTCTGACCCCAGAC
>Ga0070731_10001464_pt1 | contig 24365 bp, 26 predicted proteins | sample Coa_R1_2_FD_66448 | JGI IMG/M metagenome (GOLD analysis project Ga0070731, IMG submission 66448) | Surface soil microbial communities from Centralia Pennsylvania, which are recovering from an underground coalmine fire - Coalmine... | ecosystem: Environmental > Terrestrial > Soil > Unclassified ... | reverse complement strand
CTGGCGCGTTTCGACCGCTACCGCCACGCCGATGGAAGTTCTGCCACCGCCGAAATCCGCCTCGCGATGCAGATGGCCATGCAGGAGGACGCGGCGGTGTTCCGCACCGGCGAAACGCTGAAAAAGGGCCGGGCCCGCATCGATGCGATCTACAGGCAGCTGGGGGACCTTCGCGTGTCCGACCGCTCCCTCGTCTGGAACAGCGATCTCGTCGAGACGCTGGAGCTCGAGAACCTTCTCCAGCAGTCCGTCGTGACCATCGAGAGCGCCGTCACGCGCACCGAAAGCCGCGGTGCGCACGCACGCGAGGACTATCCCGATCGTGACGACGCGAACTGGATGAAGCACACGCTTTCCTGGCTCGATCCGAAAACCGGCTGGGCGCGCATCGACTTCCGTCCGGTCCACAACTACACGCTCACCAACGACGTCGAGTACATTCCGCCGAAAGCGCGGACGTATTGAGTGCCATTGGGACAGGAAGTCGTGTCCCGTAGACGGCCGGAGGGTCCATTGAACCGCGAGTTTGGGGCACGATTTCCTTCCCTGCCGTAAATCATGACGCTTGAGCCGCTCATTCACGCACCGCTCGCGGTACGGATTCACGCCGCAACGGTCATCCCCGCCTTCTGTATCGGAACCTGGCAGATCTTTCTGAGCCGGAAAGGCGCGCCCGCCCATCGCGCGATCGGTTATCTGTACCTTGGGCTGATGACGATCACGGCCATCGCGGCGCTGTTCATCCACCAGATCATGCCGAAGAGTCCGTTCTTCGGCCTAAGTCCGATTCACATCTTCGTTCCGATAACCCTGTTCGGCGTGGCGAGCGCGCTCTACGGCGCCTGGACACACAATATTCGCGCCCACCGAGGCGCAATGCTCGGCGTCTACATAGGCGGAATCCTGATTGCCGGGTCGCTCGCGTTCATGCCGGGACGAATCATGCACAGCGCTGTCTTTGGAACCCCCGCTTCCGCCGTTACACCGGTACAGGCAAGCTTTAGGTAACCATTTAATCCTAACTTCACCCTTTGGTGCAGGATTGGGTGCAGGCCGCCATGACGGGTTCATGGACCATCAGTGTTGCCGGACAGATTTACGGTCCCTACAGCACGGAACAGATGCGCGCGTTCGCGGCCGAAGGGCGGCTTGCGCGGCAATCGCTGGTCGCGCCGGCCGGCAAAACAGAGTACGGCCACGCCGTCGACCAGCCGGAACTTGCTCCCATCTTTCAACCGTCGATGGCCCGGAACGAGGGCGCGGTTGCACAGCCGCTCCAGCGGGAGACCAGAGAATTCGGCCGCGCCGATCCGGGAAATGGCGAAATTTCGCACATGCTGATCGTGGCCGATCTGAAATCGGGTTCGATTGCGAAGCTAGAAGAAGAAATCGCGGCCTTTGGACAGAGCATCGCGATCCTGCCGCAGGCGTGGCTGCTCACCTCCACGGCTTCCGCGAACGCCGTCCGCAACCGGCTCGTGCAGCGGCTCGGCAAACTCGATGTACTGTTCGTGGCCGACGCGAGCAACGACAAGGCGGCGTGGTTCAATTTCGGACCGGAGGTCGACGCGCGCATCCGCAAGATCTGGCGATCCGAACCCAAGCTTCGCGCCGCCAGCTGAAACCTTCATCGCGACACCGAGAAGGATGTCTCACGGCGCGAAGCTGCGGAGATTCCTTCTGGAACCGCGTCCGTTTCGACAGCCGCTAACAATGAGACATGGGTAGTGCATCATGCTTGCGCGAGCTGTGCCCGGAAGCGGCGGTGGTTCTGGACATAGACTTCCGCCGACATGCGAATGAGGGCCCGTTGCGCCTCGCTGACCTCGCGCACTATCCGGGCCGGCTGCCCGAGCACGAGAGAGTTCGGCGGAATCTCCTTTCCTTCCGGAACAAGCGTGTTGGCGCCGATCAGGCTCCAGGAGCCGATCTTCGCGCCGCTCAGAATCGTCGATCCCATACCAACGAGCACGAAATCCGCGACCGTCGCGGAGTGCAGAATGACGCTGTGACCGATGGTGACATTCGCGCCAACAGTCGTCGGCTGGCCGATATCGGTGTGAACGACCGTATGGTCCTGTACGTTCGCGTTCTCGCCGATCTCGATCCACTCGTTGTCGCCGCGGAGCACCGCGCCGAACCAGATGCTCGCATTGCGCCTGAGTCGCACGCGGCCGATCACGCTGGCATCGGGCGCGATCCAGAAATCGCCCGCTTCCGGAAACTCCGGACGGGCTTCGCCCAGCGCGTAGATCGTCATCCGACCTCTCCTTGCGAATCATCGGCAGGCAGCATTCCGCGCATTTTGCAAGATCGGTGCAAGCACGAATTTTCGTGAGACGGATTTCCTCTTCGGCCGCCCCCCTCGCACACACGCGAAAACGCGGTACGCTGGCATCCATCGACTGAGTCGCGATCCACGGGGACCATGTTCATTCGGAACCGTTCGCCGTCGCCTCCCAAACGGTTTGTTCCCCGCCGTCATACGCCTGTGACGTTTCCGTGTTTCCCTCACACCAACAATCAAAGCGGGAGCCTTCATGGCCAAGCGTTCGGCGCGCCGCAGAGAGCGCGATCTTCAGCTTCCCGAATCCGCCACCATCATCCATCCTCTCTTTTCAAACAGGTCCGGTTACGATCCGCGCAGTGACGAACCCCGCGATCGCCGCTACGTCAAAAACGTACGGGCGATGGGCCCGACGCAGCAGCGGCTCATGGATGCGATCGACGCCCACAGCGTCGTCGCGGCGCTCGGACCGGCGGGCACCGGCAAAACCTATCTCGCCATTGCCAAGGCCGTCGAAGCGCTGGACGAAAATCGCGTCTCGCGCATCGTTTTGACCCGCCCGGCGGTGGAGGCCGGGGAAAGCCTCGGCTTCCTGCCCGGCGACCTGCAGGACAAGCTCGCGCCCTACCTTCGCCCTTTGTACGACGCGCTGACCGAGCGGCTCGGCACGAAACGGCTTAAGGCGCTGCTCGCCGAAGGGGCGATCGAAGTCGCGCCAGTCGCATACATGCGCGGCCGTACATTGAACGACAGTTTCGTCGTGATCGACGAGGCGCAGAACTGTACGTATGGCCAGCTCAAGATGCTGCTGACGCGTCTTGGGTGGCGCTCCACGATGGTCCTGACCGGCGATCCCGATCAGACGGACCTGTTGAGCGGCCTGTCTGGCCTCGCCGATATCGCAAACCGGCTCGACCACGTGCCCGAGGTGGTCGTCGTGCGCATGGGCGAAAGCGATATCGTGCGCCACCCGCTGGTGGCGAGCATGCTCACGGTCCTTTGAGCGCCACGCCGAGCTGGATCACGAGAAGACCGATCGCAAGGCTCCAGTAGCCGGAGACGGCGGCCGCCACCCAGAACGCGCCCGTCGAGCAGGATTTTTCGCGCCAGGCCTTTGCCGCGTTTTCGAACAACACGTTCGGACCGGCGAAGATCATGACCGCAACGTAGGTGGCCCGGCCGAGCGAGGACGCCGTGTCGGTGGCCACCAGGCGATAGAAATTCGCGATAATGCCCGAGGCAGTGAAACCGGCCGCGAGCGCAAACAGCGCCACCACGATGTCCTGCACGGCCTCGCCTCCCCGAATCGCTTCGAGGCAAGCGATGCAGCAGGCGTGCCCGGGCGCGGCAAGGCGTTAAGCATTTGAGCGTTTCATTCTGGGCCATTGACGGAAAACGCCCCGGCCGTAAAACCGCGGGCATGCCGCCGCCACGCCGCGACACGAGCTTTGGGACCAACATCAAGGAGCACTCCGGCTGGTGGGCGCCGCTGGGCATCCTTGCGGCTGTGGTTCTCCTGTCGCTGTTCGTCCTGGTCTATTATTTTCTGCCAAATCCGGTTGCGCTCATCGAGGAGCGCCCATCGCCTTCAACGCAGATCAATCGCGTTACGGTACGGGTCGGCGATATGACGTTCGCCATCCCTGCCAACTACCTCGTATTCGCCAGCGCGCGGAAAGGTGGTACCCGTCGGGAGGTCGACATTGCGGCAAGCCTTCCCGATTTTCGTGGATACAGCGAGGCCGAACGTGGGCTGTTCAGTGCGAGCGGCCCTGCTTCACCCATCGTGCACATCAAAATCCGCGAGGACCCCTACAACGTCGCGGAAGCTGCGCGATTCTCCCGCGTGTATCGCGGACAGGTCGTGGACCCGCGCGGGTCGGCAGGGTCGTACTCACTCACGCAATATCAGTTCCGTGACGACTCCGGTTACCGCGGCGAAGATCTTCTAGTGGGCCGTGACGGCACCGCGCTTGTCGTGCTCCTCTGCGAGCGGCCGGGACCGTACGTACCGAGCCCGAACTGTCTGCGCGATTATCCGCTGGGATCGGGTGCGGCGCTCAGCTACCGCTTCAAGCGCGCCCATCTCGGCCAATGGCGCGACATCGCCCGCGGGGTGGCGCGGCTCGTTGCGTCATTCGAAGTAAGGTATAGACCATAACGCAGGCACAACTGGACATGTGGCCATCAATCGCGAGGCGCGCGACACCGGTGCCGCCATGGGCAGAAGATCGAAGCAAAAGGCTTCTCGCGCCAGGGGAATCCTCGAGAAGCACTTTCGCGACTGATTTCCCGTTTTTATTGAAGCGCCTTGCCGATCGCTTTGGCGCCCAGCAACGCGCCTGCGTTGATGCCCGTGATGGAACGATCGATATCGGCCATGATGTGCTTGTAGCCGGAAAAATCGTACGCGGCATCGGGCTCTACGTCATTTCCGAAATTGGAATAGCCGAAGTTACCTGCATCAAGGTGACCCCGTCACTTGCGCGCACGAGCCGATACTGCAGTCCCAGGAGCGGGTGATAGGGAGCAGTGATAGCCCCGGCCATATAGCCGTAATTGATGACGACGACGTCGAGATAAGCGTCGGCGTGCGCCCCGGATGCCACTGGATAGGTGGCGAGAAACGCCGAACCGGGATGGGCTACGCTGACACTGCTGACTGTAAAGCCATCCTTTTGCAGCTCGGCCGTGATGTCTTGTGTCAGTACGGTCTGCAGGGAATAACCATGACCCGCCAAGGCCCCTGCATAATCGGCTGCGCGGCCCTCCTGAATTTTGTTGTCGGCGAGCGCGCCGAGCGGACCGAACAGCGCTCCTAAAGGCGTGGCACCGCTGAGCGCGAAAATTGTGGGCTGTTCGGGCATCGCCGGCGAGAGAACGGCGATGGTCTGAACGCCGCTCGTGGCCCGATGAAACTCGACATCCGGCGGCTTGGACGCACAAGCGCTTATGGCGACAGCCGAGACCAGTGCAATGAAGCGAAAGATGTTCGACATGTTTCCCCCTGTGGTATGCGATACGAACGGCCGCGCGCCGCGACGGCGCTATAGCCCAAGCCGATTAACGTCGCGATTTCGGTAACGCCTCCCGTTGCCCCTGCAAGCAGCCTGTACCCTACATCAATGCCGAGATCAACCTGCTCTTGCGTGCTATAGCATTATTTGTACAACACTCGCGTAAAAACCTGGTTCAAGCGGAGCGGGAATTTTGCCGCCGGGTGGAAGAATACATGGGCCGTTCGCTTATGACGGCGGCGGGGAGCGCCGAACGCCCGCTTCCGACGGTCAGCTTTGGCTTTTGAACCCGACGCGGCGCAGGCCCCATTCGGCCGCACCCACGAGCGTTACCGACACCGCGACGACAGCCGTATCCATGCCGATATTGGCCATCAGGCCAAAGCGCCGCGGATCCGGTCCGACTTCGATGTCATAGACGGCGTGTATGGCAAGCGCGGCCAGAATCCCGCCACCGACGATGGCGAGAGCAACGGCGCAGATTTTCGTGATAGCCGATGTACTTCTGGACGCCTGTACGATGATGGCGAAAGCGGCGGCCGAAGCCATCACCATCAGGGTGGTCGCCACTGCATCGAGCATGACGGTCGGGTGATTGGCGCGAGAAACCCAGAAAAGAAGAACCCAGAGCACGGCCCAACACGTTGTCGCGAGAGCCGTTTTGGAAAGCATCATGCGCGCGACGGCGGCGGCTCGGGGAGATCCATTTCGAGAATCGCCATCTGGAAGGCGTACGACACTTCGCCTTCTTCGTCGTCGCGGAAGATGACGCCGATGAATTCGCCGGCGACGTGCACCTCGACGGAATCCTGCTGTTTGGGACGCTCGAGAAGCGTGATCGTGTCCAGCCGGAACAGGTTGCGCAGGTATTTTTCGAGACGCCAGATTTCCGTGCGGGTCAAAGGAGCGGCTCCGGTTGCGACGCGGGTGCTTGCCATCCCACGGCGGAGCGGGCGCGGTCAAGGCGGCGCATGGTCCAACTTGCCGCTTGACCAAACGCCCACGCTCCTGCCGCAATCCGCCCATGAGCGAAGAACCACAGGGTTGGTATGCGGAAAGCGCAAGGCCGGCGCCGGAACGCCCTTCGCTCGCCGGCCGCTGCACGGCCGATATCTGCGCAATCGGTGCAGGTTACACCGGTCTTTCGGCTGCGCTTCACGCCGCCGAAACGGGCGCGCGTGTCATCGTGCTCGAAGCGGAGCGCGTCGGCTTCGGCGCCTCGGGGCGCAACGGCGGACAGATTCACACGGGCCTCAGGAAGGAGCAACACGAACTCGAGCGCTGGCTCGGAGAGGCGCACGCGCGCGAACTCTGGAGCCTGAGCGAAGAGGCGAAGGCACTCGTACGTTCGCTGATCGCGCAGCACGCGATCGCCTGCGATCTGAAGCCGGGCCTTATCATCGCGGCGCACGACAGACGCGCCGCCGGCGAGCTGGCGCGCGATACTCAACACCTCGCAGACAGCTACGGCTACCGTGACGCGCGAATGCTGAGCGCCGACGAGACTGCAGATGCGATCGGCTCGCGCATCTACTGCTCAGGAAAACTGGACATGGGCGGCGGTCACCTTCATCCGCTCGCTTATGCGCGCGGGATGGCGGCTGCGGCTGAACGGGCAGGCGCGGAGATTTTCGAGCAATCGCGCGTCGTTGCGATCGAGCAGACGGGAAGCGGCGTCGACGTCCGATGCGCAAACGGGAGCGTTTTCGCCGGCAAGGCGATTCTCGCGACCGATGCGTACAGCGGTGCCCTGGTGCCGGGACTCGCGCGCTACATCGGCCACATCGAAAGTTTCGTAACCGCGACCGCGCCGCTGCCCGAGCCTCTGCGCGCGCAGATTCTTCCCGGCGACGAAGCGGTGGCCGACACGCGCCACGTGCTGGACTATTACAGAAAGAGTACCGACGGGCGCATGCTGTTCGCGGGGCGCGAAGCGTATCTGGGCATGCCGAAGGACGTGGCGCGCCTCGTGCGCCCGCGCATGCTCCGGGTATTTCCGCAATTGGAGAGTGTACCGACGGAATATGCGTGGAGCGGCTCGGTGGGCATCACCGTCACGCGCATGCCGCATTTCGGGAAGGTCGGCGAGCGTCTGTTGTTCGCACACGGCTATTCCGGACAGGGCGTGGCCCTCGCAACGCTCGGCGGGCGCCTGCTCGCGGAAGCGGCGCAGGGACGCAACGAGCGCTTCGACGTGTTCGCGCGCGTTCCGGCGCACGCCTTCCCGGGCGGACAGATGCTCCGGAAGCCGCTCCTCGCCGCCGGCCTCCTCGCCTTCAAACTCGCCGACGCAATGTGATTGACTTCGTACGCCGGGCTCTCCGGGAAGCGCCGTGGCAATTAACAATGAGCCAGTGAGTCAGTGAGATGGTGTCATCTGGAAACCATGGTGCGAGAATGCGCAGGCTTCGATCCGAGGGAATCGCGCGCTTCGCGCGCAATAACGGTTGATGCACGGTCTCGCCACACGACCACTATTTCACCGTCTCACTGGCTCATTGTTAACGAGCGATAGAGACAACCGTGGTCCGAGCAAGAAAACCCGCGGCTCCCTGTGCCGATCAAATATGCAAAGCGCGGTTGTCGGCGGCGAGGACGGCTTCGTGCATCGTCTCCGAAAGTGTGGGATGCGGGAAGATGGTCGCCGCGAGTTCGGCGTCGGTGGCTTCGAGCGTGCGCGCGATCGTGTAGCCCTGGATCAGTTCCGTCACTTCGGCGCCGATCATGTGCGCTCCAAGAAGTTCGCCGGTATCGGAATCGAAAACCGTCTTGACGAGGCCTTCCGGTTCGCCGAGCGCAATCGCCTTGCCGTTGCCGATGAACGGAAAGCGCCCGACTTTGATGTTCCGGCCCGATGCTTTCGCCGCCGCTTCCGTCATGCCGACGCTCGCCACCTGCGGGGCAGAGTACGTACAGGCCGGGACCTTCGACACGTCGAGCGGATGCACGCCTTTGACGCCCGCAATGCGCTCCGCGACGATCACGCCCTCATGCATGCCCTTGTGCGCGAGCCACGGCGGACCAACGAGGTCGCCAATGGCCCAGACGCCGCTCACGCCCGTTTCACCCCATTCGTTGACCACCACATGGGTCTTCTCGACCTTGATGCCCAATTGCTCGAGGCCGATATTCTCGACATTGCCGACGATGCCGACGGCAAGGATGGCGCGCTCGGCGGTCAGCGTTTCCGTCTTTCCGTCGCGCCCTTTCAGGGTCGCCGCGATTTCATTGCCGCGCTTCTCGAGCTTTTCCACGACGGTCGACGGGCGGATCTTCATCCCCTGCTTTGCGAAGGCCTTCCCCGCGAACTGCGAGATCTCCTCGTCTTCGACCGGAAGGATGCGGTCGAGCACTTCCACCACGGTCACCTCGCTTCCAAGGGTGCGGAAGAAGCTCGCGAACTCGATTCCGATGGCGCCCGAACCAACGACAAGCAGTGTTTTGGGAAGAAAATCGGGGACCATCGCCTCGCGATAGGTCCAGACCAGTTTGCCGTCGGGTTCGAGGCCGGGCAGCGAACGTGCCCGCGCGCCGGTGGCGAGCACGATGTTTTTCCCGCTGAGCTCCCGGTTTCCGTCCTTTGTTGCGACCGCGACTTTTCCTCCGCCGGAGAGCTTCGCTTCGCCGTAGACCACGTCGATCTTGTTCTTCTTCATCAGGAAAGCGACGCCGTTCGAGAGTTGCGCCGCCACCTTGCGCGAGCGCTCGACAATTTTCGGAATGTCGAGGCGGATATTGTCGGCTGCGAAGCCGAACTCCGGAAGTCGGTGCATCAGGTGCCAGATTTCCGAGGCGCGCAGCAGCGCCTTCGTGGGGATGCAGCCCCAGTTGAGGCAGATACCGCCCAGCCGATCGCGCTCGACAATCGCGGTTTTCAATCCGAGCTGGGCCGCGCGGATCGCGCAGACATACCCTGCCGGGCCGCTTCCGATTACGAGCACGTCGTACGATTCCGCCATTCCATCAACCCTCGATGATGCCGGTGACAAACACGAATATAAGTGCCGGCGCGAGAATAAAAAACGTGTAGATGAACGAAACGACGGCGAACTTGATCACGCTGATCACCCATCCCTGGCGGTAGAAATTCCTGACCGCCAGAAGCAGGTAAAGCCCCATCGCGGCAAAGACGAGTTGCGCCACGCGTCCGCCCGGCAGTATCTGCGCGGCTCCGATCGCGACAATCAGGACGGCGAACACAAAACTGTGGAACACCAGCGAAAAAACCAGGTGATCGACAAAGTAAAACTCCCGGCGCTGCCGTACATAGAACAGGGCGAGCAGAAGAGCGAAGAGCGGCAGCAGGAGGAAGAACACGCGCGGAATCCAGACCGTCAGCGGGCCGTTCAGCGCCGCGGGGTCGCGCGCCAGTTTTTCGATCGTCGCAATCGCGTTGCGCGCGATCCACGCATGTTTGTCGTTGCCCACGCCTTTGAGAATGTCGGCCTTCAACTCGGCAATGTGCGCCCAGCCCTGGGGCGTAATGCGCTGGTGAAACTTCCCGATGGGTTGGAAGAAGTGCAGGCGGGTGGTGAGCCCGGAATGCGAGCCCGGAGCGAGATTCCTGTCGTTCTGTGCAACGACGGCGGGCATTGAGGTCAGCTTGCCGTTCGACAGGATCGCCACCCTGCCATTGGGCAACGCTTTCACCGTATACGCATTGGATACTTCCTGGAGTTCGATCTGGAACAGAGCGATGTGGGTGGTGGACAGCACGAGAAAGAACACCAGCGAGCTGAACAGATAGAGACGTACGGCAGGCATGTAGCGACGCGTCCGCCCCTGGTGAAAAGCAAGGGCAAGCTCCCCGGGCCTGAACAGCAGCGCAACAATGGTCTGCACGAGGCGGCCATCGAAGCTGCCCATTTCCTTGAACAGATCGTGCAGAAGATGGCGAAGGGTGTGGTGGTGCGTCTCGCGTTCCTGTCCGCACACGCCGCAATACGACCCGATGACGGGCGCACTGCAGTTCTTGCACGGAACCGGATTGGCGCCGCGTTCAATGAGCGCCGACGCCGCCAGTTCGATCGCCGCCGCGCCGCCGAGTTCCGTTATCGCGCCGAGGTCATCGGACATGGTGGGACGTCACCCTCTCCTTGAGGGGGGGTGAGGCGACAGAACGTACGTCATCACAGCAGCATGGCGGCGGGGTCTTCGACGAAGCGCCGGAACTGTTCGAGGAAGCGCGCGCCGGTCGCGCCGTCGATGACGCGGTGATCGCAGGACATGGTGACCGTCATCATCGTTGCCGCCTCGATCTTTCCGTCGTTCACCACCGCGCGCGATTCACCGGCCCCCACCGCCAGGATCGCCGCATGCGGCGGGTTCATGATGGCGGTGAACGCGCGGATGCCGAACATGCCGAGATTGGAGATCGCAAAGGTGCCGCCCTCGTATTCCTGCGGCTTGAGCTTTTTCGCGCGCGCGCGTTCGGCAAGCGACTTCACTTCGCCCGAGATCGCGGCGAGACCTTTTTCTTCGGCGCGGAAAACGATCGGAGTGATCAGGCCGAAATCGAGCGCGACGGCGACGCCGATATCGGCATGGCGGTGACGCAGCATCGCCGTGTCGGTCCAGCTCGCGTTTACTTCGGGGACGCGGATCAGCGCGAGCCCTGCCGCCTTCACGACGAAATCGTTGACGGAAAGCCTGTACGCACCCTCGCCCTTGGGCGACGCCGCATTCAGCCGCGCCCGCGCCGCGAGCAGGTTATCGATGCGGCAATCGACGGTGAGATAGTAATGCGGAATGATGGTCTTCGCCGATTGCAGCCGGCGCGCGATCGATTTGCGCATGGAATCGTGCGGCAGCTCTTCGTAGTCGCCTGCCTTGAAAAACAGTCTCGCATCGGGGATGGGCGCCGATGCCTGCGGTACGGGAGAAGGTGCGGCCGCCCCGGGACCGCGCCCCGGATTTAATCCGGGGTCGCCCGCCTTGCCCGCGGCGAGGCCCGGCGGTCGAGATCCCGGAGATTGCCGAGCCGTTTCGATATCGGCTTTCACGATGCGTCCGCGCGGTCCCGAGCCTCGGATCGCGCCAATGTCGATTCCCGCCGTGGCTGCCAGCCGCCGGGCAAGCGGCGTCGCAAAGATGCGGCGCTGACCCTCCGGCGCCCGTGCGGGTGGCGGCGGGGGTGCGTGCTGTACGACCGCCTCGCGGATGGATTGCATGGCCGAAGCGATATCGCCGTTTCCGGCCACGGGAGGTTTCTGCGGCGGCGCTGGTTGCTTGCCGGGCGCCTGTTTCTTTGCCGGCGCCGCCGCGACCGCCTTCGCGTCCTCGCCCTCGCCGAGGAGCACGGCAATGGGCTGATTCACCTTCACCCCTTCGCTCCCCTCGGGCACGAGGATCTTTCCGATGCGGCCTTCGTCGACCGCTTCGAATTCCATCGTCGCCTTGTCGGTCTCGATCTCGGCCAGCACATCGCCCGAATGGACGTCGTCGCCCTCCTTGACGAGCCACTTCGCGAGCTTGCCCTCCTCCATCGTCGGCGACAGCGCAGGCATCAGAATCTGTATCGGCATTCAGCCCTCGCTCTGCAGCGGCGCAAGTTCGCCGATGTGCTGTTCCCAGTTGCGGCCGTCGAAATCCGTCGTCAGCACCGAGCGGAAATCCTCGGCGTCGAGGCACCGGAAATTCACGCTGTACCCATCCGGATGCGAGCGCGGCACGTAAAAGGATTTGATGCCGCAGACCTTGCAGAACAGGTGCCTGGCCGTGCCGGTGTTGAACGTATAGGTCGCCAGCTTCTCTTTTCCCGCGAGCAGGCGAAAGCGCGATTTCGGCACGATAAGGTGCAGATAGCCCGTCATGCGGCAGATTGTACAGTTGCAGGCCTGCACTTCCACTTCGTCGGGCGCCTGCACCTCGAAGCGCACGGCGCCGCAATGACAGCCGCCCTTTTTCCAGCTTGCGCCGTCGCCGCGTGGCTTCACCGGACTCACTCGCGATAGAGTACGGATTTGGCCGCCGCGATCACGTCGTCCACGGTCGGCAGGGCGAGCTTCTCGAGATTGGCGGCATAGGGCATCGGCACATCCTTGCCGGTGATCTTCAACGGCGGTGCATCGAGGTAATCGAAGGCGTGCTCGACGACCTGCGAAGCGATTTCCGAACCGATCGAACAGATCGGCCAGCCCTGCTCCACGCTCACGATGCGGTTCGTCTTTTTCACCGATTGAATCACGGTCGCAATATCCAGCGGCCGGAGCGAGCGAAGGTCGATGAGTTCCGCCTCGATGCCTTCGGCGGCAAGCTTTTCGGCTGCTTCCATGATCAGGCCGACGCCGATCGAATGCGCTACGAGCGTCACATGCGCGCCCTCGCGGATCACGCGCGCGCTCCCGATGGGCACGAGATAATCGTCCAGCTTCGGCACGGGAAAGGAACGGCCGTACACGATCTCGTTTTCGAGAAAAACGACCGGATTGGGATCGCGGATCGCCGATTTCAGGAGGCCCTTGGCATCGGCGGAAAAATAGGGAGCAACCACCTTCAGTCCCGGGACCTGTGCATACCAGGCGCCGTAATCCTGGCTGTGCTGCGCGGCGACGCGCGCCGCGGCGCCGTTCGGCCCGCGGAACACGATGGGACAATGCATCTGCCCGCCGGACATGTAGCGCGTCTTGGCGGCGGAGTTGATGATCTGGTCGATCGCCTGCATGGCGAAGTTCATCGTCATGAACTCGACGATCGGCTTCAGCCCGGCAAACGCCGCGCCGACGCCGAGGCCCGCAAATCCTTGTTCCGTGATCGGCGTGTCGACGACCCGCTTCGGGCCGAACTCATCGAGCAGCCCCTGGCTCACCTTGTACGCGCCCTGGTACTGCGCGACTTCCTCGCCCATCAGAAACACGTCGGGATCGCGGCGCATCTCTTCGGCCATCGCATCCCGCAGGGCTTCACGAACCGTAATGGTGACGAATTCCGTCCCCGCCGGTAGCGTTGTTTCCGCAACTTGTACGGTTTTCCCGGGACCGCGGGCTTCCCCGCCCGCTCTTGTGTTCCGGGATTCATCCTCGGGAGCGGGACCTCCACCCTGATCGGGCGCTGCGGCGTCCTTTTTCGCCTGCGGCGATGCGGGCGACCGCGGATTTAATCCGGGGCGCGGTCCCGGAGAAGCCTTTGCCGGCGCCTCGCCGTCCTGCAGCAACTCCGCGATCGGCTGATTGACCTTCACCCCTTCCGTGCCTTCGGGCACGAGCAGCTTTCCGATACGGCCTTCGTCGACCGCTTCGAATTCCATTGTCGCCTTGTCGGTTTCGATCTCGGCCAGCACGTCGCCCGAGCGGACGTCGTCGCCCTCCTTGACGAGCCACTTCGCGAGCTTGCCCTCCTCCATGGTGGGCGACAGCGCAGGCATCAGAATCTGTATCGACATGGCAGCGCTAACCCGAGACGTCGCTGTACAGTTCCGCCGGCGCCGGCTCGGGGCTTTCGGTTGCGAATTCCGCCGCCATGTTCACGATCGCGCGCACGTTCTTGTCGATCGCCTTGAGCTCCTCATCCCTGGCCTGGCCGCGCGCCACAATCCGCTGTCCGTAATGATCGATGGGATCGCGCTTCTCGCGCACGCCCTGCACCTCCTCGCGCGTGCGGTACTTGGCCGGATCGGACATGGAATGGCCGCGGTAGCGGTAGGTCTTCATTTCGAGAATGATCGGCCCCTTGCCGCCGCGCGCCCATTGCGCAGCCTTCTTGCCGGCGGCGAACACGGCCTCGACGTCCATCCCGTCCACTTCCTCGCCCGGAATGTTGAAAGAGGCGCCGCGCCTGTACAGCTCGGCCTGCGCGCTCGAGCGCTCCACGCTCGTGCCCATGGCGTAGCGGTTGTTCTCGATGATGTAGACCACCGGGAGCTTCCACAGCTCCGCCATGTTGAAGGATTCGTACACCTGCCCCTGGTTGGCGGCGCCGTCGCCGAGATAGGTGAGCGAGACCGCGCCGTTCCCGCGGTATTTGTCGGCAAAGGCGAGCCCGGTTCCGATCGGGACCTGTGCGCCGACGATGCCGTGGCCGCCGAAGAAATTCCTGTCGCGGCTGAACATGTGCATCGAGCCGCCCTTGCCCTTCGAGTAGCCGGCGGCGCGGCCCGTCAGCTCCGCCATCACGCCTTTCGGGTCCATGCCGGTGGCGAGCATATGGCCGTGATCGCGATAGGCGGTGATGACCTGGTCGCCGGGCTCGAGCGCGGCCTGCATGCCCACCACCACCGCCTCCTGCCCGATATAGAGGTGACAGAAGCCGCCGATGAGCCCCATGCCGTAAAGCTGTCCCGCCTTCTCCTCGAAGCGGCGGATGAGAAGCATGTCCTCGTAAAGTTTTCTGGCAAACGCCGCATCGACCGCGGCCGCGCCGGCAAGGTTCGCCTCGGTTTTGCTGACTGCGGCCATCTCGTGAACAACGCCTGTGGATTGCCCGCGTTGTCGCAAGCGTTCCCCTGTTTGGCAAGCTTCGGCGCCGATGGTTTCGGGCATTGGAGCATGACCCCTGCGCCTAGGACTGGCCTCGCTGCCCGAAAGCTCAGCGCAGCGGACGCAAGCGGCCTGCTGCACAAGAAATCGAATTGTCATCTCCGCGAAAGCGGACCCGTTTCAACCACAAAAGAACACTGTCCTTCCCGCGAAAGCGGGAATCCAGCTGCCGCACCTGCTGACGAAAATGCTCCGCCGCCGGCGCCTGGTGTCGAAGACCGGCAGGCGCTGGATTCCCGCTTTCGCGCGAAGGACAAGCTTTTTTGCGGGGCAGCTCTGTTCTAATGGCGTTCGCGCGGGACGGCGATCTGGCCGGGCGTGCTGCCGACCATCTGCTCGCGCGCTAGTTCTTCCACAAGGTCAGGATCTTCGGCTCCGTCCTGCAGAAGTTTGATGCGATGCTCGAGCCGGCTGCGCTGATCGGCGAGCGAAGCAAGCTGCTGCTCCTGCGCGGTGAGCTTGTGGCTGACATCGTCAAGCGCAATCAACCCGCGCGTGCCCCAGATGAGATAGTAGCCGAAATAGAGCACCGCGGCCGCAGACACGGCGGGTATCACGAGAATGCCGAAGAACCGTGTCACGCTGTGTCTGATTCGCATGTGGCGAACGAATCATAGTGTGATTCGCGCCGTCAAGCGAAATGTCGTTAACCGCGTACGTTCCTGTGTTGCGCACCGGGATGTGTGGGCTTTCCCGCCCGTGCGCGTCGCGCCCGGGGCAGGAAATCGCCCTAAGCACCCCGCAAAATGGATTTGCCGGCGTACTGCGCCTGGTCGTCGAGCTGTTCCTCGATGCGCAGCAGCTGGTTGTATTTCGCGAGCCGTTCGGAGCGCGCGAGCGAACCGGTCTTGATCAGTCCGCAATTCGTTGCCACCGCAAGGTCGGCGATCGTGGTGTCTTCGGTTTCGCCCGAACGGTGCGAGATCACCGCGCGATACCCGGCGTGCTGCGCGGTCGCGATGGTGTCCATCGTCTCGCTGAGGCTGCCGATCTGGTTCGGCTTGACGAGAATGGCATTGGCAATGCCGTCGTCGATCCCGCGCTTCAGCCGTCGCACGTTGGTGACGAAGACGTCGTCGCCGACGAGCAATACCTTCTCGCCGAGCAGCTTCGTGAGCCGAGCCCAGCCGTCCCAATCGTCTTCCGCCATTCCGTCTTCGATCGAGACGATGGGATAGCGGCGGCATAGATCGGCGTAGAATTCGGCGAGGCCGTCGCCACGCAAGGTTCGCCCTTCGCCTTCAAGCACATAGCTTCCGCTCTTGAAGAATTCGGTCGAAGCCGGATCGAGCGCAAGCGCGACATCGTCGCCCAGCCGATACCCGGCCTTCTCGATGGCTTTCGCAACAAACCCAAGGGCTTCGTCGGCGCTCTTCAGGTTCGGGGCGAAGCCACCCTCGTCACCGACGTTGGTATTGAGTCCGGCTTCGGCCAGCGCGCGCTTCAGCGTATGGAATACTTCGGCGCCCATGCGCAGCGCTTCACGGAAGCTGGGCGCTCCCACCGGCATGATCATGAACTCCTGAAAATCGATGGGATTGTCGGCATGCACGCCGCCGTTGACGATATTCATCATCGGTACGGGCAGAAGCCGCCCATTCGGTCCGCCCAGATAACGATAGAGCGGGAGGTCGTGGGCGCTAGCGGCGGCCTTGGCCGTGGCGAGCGACACGCCCAGGATCGCGTTGGCGCCAAGCCGGCTCTTGTTCTCCGTGCCGTCGAGCGTCCGCATCACGCGGTCGATCCGCGTCTGGTCCTCCGCGTCCATCCCGCCGATGGCATCGAAAATGTCGCGATTGACGGCCTCGACAGCTTTTTCGACGCCCTTTCCACCGTAGCGCGTGCCCCCATCCCGCAACTCGACCGCTTCATGCGCACCGGTCGAGGCGCCCGAAGGAACGGCGGCGCGGCCGAGCGAGCCGTCTTCCAGGCGCACATCGACTTCGACCGTCGGGTTGCCGCGGCTGTCCAGGATCTCGCGGGCGATGATATCGACGATGGCGGTCATTCTGGGGGCTCCGGGCCGGCAACCCCGGGTTTCTAGGAGATGGTCCATCGTTCAGCAATGCGAAGGAAGCAGCGAGCAGCGCCGGCAAGGTTCTTCGCGGGGAAAAGTGCACCATCAGTGTTGTCATACCGATGGCGGATGGCGTAGGTGTCTGGCCGTTTGGCGTACCGGAATGTCCGACGCACAATCAGGAAGAGGTGAGGTGGGTAATGTCTCAAGTTGGTCAAAAGCGGGAAAAAAAGGGCGACCGCATTCTTTCGCGTGAGCAGCAGGCGATATGGCGGAAGGAAAACCGGACGTCCATGAAAGGCAAGTCGAAGGACGAGAAGAAGGCCGCCCGGGAAAAGATGATGTCGCAGCTCAAGGCGATGAGCGAAGGCGACCGCGCCAAGCTCGTCTCGGATCTGCAGTCGAAATGGGACGCGCTTACGCCGGCCGAGAAGGAGGCGATGAAAAGGAAGAAGGAAGGGGGTCGCAAAGCTGGCGGCAAACGAAAAGGCAAGAAGAACGCCGCCGCGCGCGATGAGGACGACGACTAGGTTCGTTCCCCCAAACTCTTTGTGCGCGTTGCTGTAGAATAACCCCGCGAGTCGCGGGCCTTTCGCCCGCGAGCGAGGGGATCATGCGATGTTCGCAACACCGTCGATGCTGCTCACGGCCGGGGTCACCATCCTGGCCGTGATTTTTTACATGGTTACCGCGTGGCGCACGGGCAGCATGCGCGAAAAGCACGATATCGCCGCGCCGGCCGTCACGGGCCATCCCGCGTTCGAGCGGGCGTTTCGGGTGCAGATGAACACGCTCGAAGCCATGCCGGTTTTCCTGCCGCTGCTCTGGCTCGCGGCCCTCACCTTCTCGCGCATGCCGCTGCTGGCGCCCGCCTTCGGTCTGGTATGGATCGTCGGCCGGATTGTGTACATGCAGGCCTACATGGACGATCCGTCGAAACGGAGCCTTGGCTTCACGATCGCCGCGCTTGCGACGGTCGCGCTTCTTCTTCTCGCCATCGCCGGCGTCGTGATGACCTGGACCGGCTTGTCGTCCGCCTAGCGCGTGATCTTGTGGGACTGAGTCGGCCTCACCACCCGAAAGGCTTAGCGCGGAGGGCGCAGAGGGCGCCGGGGGACGCGGAGGGAAAAAGACTCACAATGAGCCGGTGAGACAGTGAGGAAGAGCGAGGAAGGGATCGCGCACGCATTTGCGCGCGCAATCTTTCCCGGGACCGCGGGCGTCCCACCCGCCCTTTGTCGCCTTCGGCGATGTGCGCGAGGACGCGCGCGATCCCCGGGCTCTCACTGGTTCACCGTCTCCTTGTTCCCTTTCTTCCGCGTCCTCCGCGCAACCACTGCGGCCTCCGCGCCAGGCCTTTTGGGCGCGGCGATTGCGTTGTGCGTGTCGCTGGGAGTGTCTTCGGCGCAAGCGGGCGATCAAACGAGCGAAGTGATCGCCGCTATTGCCCGCCAGTTCGACGACCATTCCGTCATTCAGCTCGGTGAGCTGCATCGCAGCCTGCAGATCCACAGCTTCATCCAGCGGATGCTGCGCGACCCGCAGTTCATCTGCCGCGCCGACGACGTCATCGTCGAGTTCGGAAATTCGCGCCTGCAAAAGCTCGCCGACATTTACGGCGCCGGTGGCGCGCTCCGTGAAACGCAGATCGAAAGCATGTGGCGCGAAACCTCCGTGCCGCTCACCTGGAACACGCCGGTGTACCGCGCCGTCTTCGACACCATCCGCGATGTCAACCGGGCGCATCTCTGCACGCATCGCGTGCGAATCGTGCTGGCCGATGCGCCGCTCGACTGGACGAAGATCAAAACGGTGAAAGACCTCCTCCCCTTCGCGGACCGGGACGCCGCGATGGCCGGTACGGTGGAACGCGAGGTGATCGCCACGCATCAACACGCATTCCTGATCACCGGCGAATTCCACGCGCAGAAACGCACCCGCGATGAGGCGGAGGGACTGACGCTCGCGGAGATCGTGGAGCGCCGATATCCCCATGCGCTGTTCGCGATCGTGACCGTGCCCTCACAGTCGGCAGCGGCGGCGCTGCACATGGGTTCCGTACCGAGCTTCCGGCCTGTTCACGGAAGCGATCTCGAACGCGCGCCGTACACGATGACGATGCCCGACTGGTCGCCGGGACAAGCGGCGCGAAAGGGACTACCGATCGGCGACGTTGTCGACGGGCTCCTCAATGTCGGCGGCGATTCGAGCCTGTTTCCGTCGCCGACGATCTATCTCGACGCAGCCTATGCGAGGGAATTGCGCCGCCGGGCCACGATCATCAGGGCGATGACCGGACAGGATTTCGTCGCCGTCGTGGACGATCTCGTGAAGGAAGGCCGCGACCAGGACGCGCTCGCGCACCCCGCCCCGCCGCCGCCAAACCCCGGCAAGCATTAGCGGCGCCAAGCTTTCCTTGTGTGCGATTTGGTGATGCGGTCGATGGCGACGAGCTCGGCGAGCAGCGCCGGTACATCGCGAAGACGGAGCATGTTGGGACCATCCGACGGCGCGTGGTCTGGGTCCTGGTGGGTTTCCATGAACACCGCGGCGCAGCCCACCGCGACGGCGGCGCGAGCGAGATACGGCACCATCTCCCGGTCGCCGCCGCTCGATTCGCCGCGCCCGCCCGGCTGCTGTACCGAATGCGTCGCGTCGAACACCACCGGCGCGCCGATTTTCGCCATGATCGGCAGCGCGCGGAAATCCGAAACGAGCGTGTTGTAGCCGAAGCTTGCACCGCGCTCGGTGACGAGAACATTGGCGTTGCCGGCGCCGGTGATCTTCGCCACGACATTTGTCATGTCCCACGGCGCCAGAAACTGTCCCTTTTTTACGTTCACCGCCCTGCCCGTCTGCGCGGCGGCGACGAGCAGATCCGTCTGGCGGCACAGGAAGGCGGGAATCTGCAGCACATCGACCGCTTCGGCGACGGCCGCGCACTGCTCCCGCTCGTGCACGTCGGTCAGCACCGGTATGCCCAGGCTCTCGCGAATCTCGGCAAAGATCGGCAGCGAACGCTCGAAGCCGAGGCCGCGTTTGCCGCCGGCGCTCGTGCGGTTCGCCTTGTCGAAACTCGTCTTGTAGACGAGCCCCACGCCTGCATTCCCTGCGATCTCCTTGAGCGCCGACGCCATTTCGAGCGCGTGGTCGCGGCTCTCGAGCTGGCAGGGACCCGCAATCACCGCGAGCGGCAGCGCGTTGCCGATCTCGACGGATGCAAGGCGAACGACGGAATTGGGTTGCGCTGTCATGCGGTCCTTCAAATGGGCGGCCTGGGGTGGCGAATGTTCTACAGAGAACATCCCGATTTTTCAAAACCGCATGTCGGCGCAGCAAGTGGCCGATGCACCGGAGAGCGTTAAAGAAGAACCGGGAGCTGGAGAGATGCAGCTGCCGAGGTCGCGTGCCGGCTTCTGTTGTCCAAGGCCGCGCGCGGCAGTCACCTGCGAGGAATTCTGACAAAACCCTGCTGCTCGGGGTTGCCGACGGCCGCAACGTAGTATCCGGCTATCCGACCTTTTGCACTGATGCTCATCGGATACGTAAACTCCGACTCCGAGGGACCGAACGACGTAATTTTGCCGCCCGCTGAGCGTACAAACCCGCTGATGTTCTTGAACTGGTTTGCGTAGAATCCCGTGATCACGCCTTTGCTGTCGATATTCTCTGCAATCGTTGCATAGGATCCTTTTGGATCAAACGCCGTGATCGTTCCATCCGGCTTTCGCACATATCCGTGGGGTACGTTGCTGGCGTCGTAGTAAAATCCCGCGATTGACCCGGTCGCATTGATGCTCCGCGCGTAGGTGGCAACCGAGCCGGGCGCAGCGGAGCGGATGAAGCCCGGCCCGTCGCGACGGGCTTGCGGGCTTCGCACGAAAGTGTTCGCAACTTCCACCCTACCGCTGTCATGCTGCGCGAATGCGCAGCATCCAGAATAAGGCGACGGCTGGACGAAATCCGGGAGCGTCAGAAGCGACTGGCAAAGTTAGCAATAAAAACGTGCCGTCCTACGCTCACCTCGCACGCTTGAACATGCAAGCTACTTCAAATCAGGGCACTGCCCACATCCCGCGCCGAATTGACATACAAAAGACATACAATTATGGTGGACGGCATGGGTATTCTGACGGTGCGCCTGAGCGATGACGAAGAGCGCGTGCTCGCCCGGCGCGCGCGAGCCGCGCGCCTGAAGCGCGCCACTTACGTGCGCATGCTTATTCGCGAGGAACCGTTTGCCTCTGCCGCCGAAGTGCTTGGCGATGCGGCAAAGCGCATGGGCGATCCGCGCCTTCGCGTGCGCAAGCCGCCGCGCAAGCGATGAAGGCCTGCCTGCTCGATTCGTCGTTTGTGATCGATCTGCTGAACGAAATCGCGGATGCCCGCGAAGGCCCGGCGTTGGTGTGGCTGAAGCGCAACCCGAAGGCACGACTCTGGATCAGTCCCGTGACCCTGGCGGAAGTTCTCGAAGGCGCCGGGGATCTTGAGACGGTGAAAGGGTGGCTCGCACGCTTCGCGTGGCAGGGTATCCATCGCATGCATGCCGAAGCGGTCGCCACACGTCAGAGGCGAAGCTCGCGGCGAATGGGCGAGAACGACGTGTGGCAATGCGCGATTGCCGGGCGCATGAATGCCACGCTCGTCGCACACGATGCCGCATTCCGGATGCTCGGCGCTCGCTATGAAGACTATCGCCGGCCGCGCGGCTGAACGCCAGCTTGCCAGAACGGGTTGCGAACGGCAATGTACCCGTATTTCGGCGGATTGGACAACGCGGCGCCAGTGGCGACCACGCTCCGAATTCTGCCAGAAAGCGCGTCTGACGTTCGAAATGGGAGAAGCCCAGGATGAGAAGCCCTTGCAACGCATTGCTCTGGATCGCCGTACTTGGCGCTTTCGTCCTGCAGTTTCCGGTTGTTGAAAATGCCAACGCCCGGAGAAGACTGTCTATGCCTTCTGCAGCCAGACGAACTGCTCCGACGGTGAGATCCCCGATGCCACTCTGATCGCCGTCAACGGTCTTCTCTATGGGACGACGCAGGCAGGCGGCGCCAACGGCGGCGGTACAGTGTTTTCGCTTGATCCGGGCACCGACACCGAGACGGTGCTTCACTCCTTTTGCGGCCCGAAGAATTGCACCGACGGTCGGTACCCGTACGCCGGCCTCGTCGATGTAAACGGCACGCTTTACGGCACAACGTCGGCGGGTGGCGTGAACGGGAGCGGCACGGTGTTCTCGGTCGATCCGGGAACGGGGGCCGAAACCGTGCTTTATTCGTTTTGCAGCGAGACCAATTGTGCGGATGGCGCGAGCCCCTGGACCAGCCTGCTCGAAGCAAACGGCACGCTGTACGGCACAACGTCTGCGGGCGGCGCCAACAGCGGCGGTACGGTGTTTTCGCTCGATCCGGGCACCGGCACCGAAACCGTGCTTTATTCGTTTTGCAGCCAGACCAACTGCGCCGACGGCGCGAGCCCGTACGCCAGCCTGATCGACGTGAATGGCACACTGTACGGCACCACCTATTTTGGAGGTATCACGGGCTGTTATCTCGGCGGTTGCGGAACGGTATTTTCATTCGACCCGGGCACCGGCACCGAAACCGTGCTTTATTCCTTCTGCAGCCAGACCGATTGCACCGACGGTGACCAGCCCAACGGTGGTCTGGTGGACGTCAACGGCATTCTGTACGGAACAACGAGCCGGGGGGGCGCCGCATGCAACTCAGGCTACAACTGCGGCACCGTGTTTTCCGTCGACCCCCAGGCGGGCACTGAGACGGTTCTGCACACCTTCTGCCCCAACTGTGGCGATGGCTCAACGCCCATGGCCAGCCTGATCGCGGTGCAGGGGATTCTATACGGCACTACGGAATTTGGCGGCGCCGTATCCATCGAGGGCGGCACGGTGTTTTCGCTCGATCCCGGTACCGGAACGGAGACGGTCCTCTACTCCCTTCCATGTCCGGGGAGGAGCTGCAAACATGGGGACTCACCCGTGGCCGGCCTGCTCGACCTGAACGGTACCTTGTACGGCACGGCAAAGTTCAGCGGGGTGTATCGCCGCCTGTCAGGCGGCGTGGTTTTTTCGCTCAAGGCTCGCTAAGCGGGGCAATTCGTGCGGTCACTTTGCGCCGGCCCTCGGGGCACAAAGGAACGGTCCGCCGGGAGCGCCCGAACTTGATTTGTCCGGAGATATCGGCGCGAGCCGCTTCGTTCCCGATGATGTCCAGAATTGTCCAAGCGTAAAGCGAAGTGGTTCATAACCGGGTAACCGGTGCCACAACGGCAATCGTGGCATCGGGGAAAACGGCCTCAAATCCAAGCGGAAGTCAGGCCACATGCGTTCCGGCCGGCAGTTTGAAATTTTCGTTTTTTCCGTTTGCGCCGTAACGGTTCTTTCCGGGATGGTCCCCGCCCCCGCGCCATTGTGGTCGCCCCCGCGACCGGTGCACCGGACAGGAAAGAGATGGGAACTGGGTTTTAATAGCTATCAGAATGCGACAAGAGTTTTGACACGCGCTCATTTCGACGGCGGATTGGTCAGCAAGTAAGGAAAGCCATCATTGACCTTGGATTGTTCGTTCCAGATCGCCCGATCAAAGCCCGCGGGCAGTTCCGACTGGAATTGCGTCGTCGTCAGCCCCGTGATGCCCGAAGCATTGCCTTGACCGATGCCTTGATCCGTGCCGCTGGAGGTGATGTCCCAATAGCAGTCGTTGAAGTTGGAATCGAAGACTTGCCCCACGAACCCGCCGATATAACTGCCGGAACCTGCCTGAACAGCGCCGGTCGAGTACGACGTACCGACGATAGTCCTGTCGTCGGTCTCTCCGACGAAACCACCAACCAACGCGCTTGCACCGGCGGATACCGCACCAGTCGCGTAAGAGTTCGTGATAGTCCCAGCAGCGAAGGCGCCCACGAGACCGCCGACGATTGCATGATCGCCGCCCGTGACGGATCCTGTGGCGAAAGAGGAATCAATGGTGTAATTGCTTTGACTGAACCCGACGAGCCCACCGACGATTCCGGTTTTGCGGCTACTGGAAACTGATGCCGACGACGACGAACGGCTGATCAACTCGCCATTCGCGCCCACGAGTCCACCGACATTGCTCGATTCCGCGCTGACGGACCCTGAGACGGCGTCATGGACAAGATTGCCGATATTCACACCAGCCAAACCGCCAGCCGTCATATGGCGTCGTGCCCGGATGCGCACGTTGGCTAATATGAGGTCGCTCACAGTTCCCTGAATTTTCGCGAACAAACCGACGTTGGTACCAGACGTCGGATCGTTTATCCGGAGGTTCGAGATGGTGTTTCCCAATCCTTGCACCGTTCCCGTCAAATAGGTGGAGATCGGGGCCGCGGAATAGGTCCCGTCGACTTTCGCGTCGTAGTCCGAGGCGAGTGCATAATTTCCGCCCGGGTTCGCAGCAATCGCGCTGGCGAGCGATTGCACACTGCCAAGGAGCGTGTACGCCGCGCCGTTGATCGAAAGGCTGCTGGACAGATTGGCGAAAGACACACGTCCCTTCGACTCAAGAATCAGCGCTCCCTCC
>Ga0070731_10001462_pt1 | contig 24399 bp, 21 predicted proteins | sample Coa_R1_2_FD_66448 | JGI IMG/M metagenome (GOLD analysis project Ga0070731, IMG submission 66448) | Surface soil microbial communities from Centralia Pennsylvania, which are recovering from an underground coalmine fire - Coalmine... | ecosystem: Environmental > Terrestrial > Soil > Unclassified ... | reverse complement strand
AAGACCGAAACCGGGAGCACTGAGAAATCCCAAAAGCGACAACCTTTGTTATTTGTCGGTCTCGCGTTTGCGAACAAATTCGCACTCACTCAGCTAAAAAATCTCCTACAGTTGTTGGCGTGGCCTCTTTGTAGACTGCCACAGAATTCAAGCTGCAGATTTTTTCATTCGGCGGATGATTGATTCGGCCTCCAACCAGTGCTCCACATCATGTCCATCAATCCGACCACCCTCCTCGTAGAGCTTATAGGCCAACTCTCGAATTTGTTGCTCTTGATGATCATCGTTGCTTTTCCTCTCACCAGTGAAGAAAAGAGCCGCACTCCGCTCCTCGGATGGGAAACTTGGCTCTCTCGATTGTTCTTCGCGGTGTTCTTGAACCTGCGGTTTGTTACTTCCTTCGGTTTTCATCGAATTGGGACTCCTCATTACAGCTTTAAAATCAGAAAAACTGGGATGCGTTATGGAGCGCTGCGTTGTGAGTGCCACGCGTTGATCTTTCCAATCTGCATCACTGTGAGCAGCACAGTGCGCTAAATCAAACTCATTCGACTTTTCATTTAGCGCTGTTATTTGCTGAGACTGTGGTGCAGGCGGTTACGCCTTCCAGACGTAGAAGTTCACATCGTCAGAAGAAGTAGCCACACTAATCTTTTCCTTTGAGGCGGCACGACCAATAGCAGAACGAAGGTTCAAAACCGAGACGTCGATATTTGCCAAGGGAATCCTTACGGCGAATCCTGATTGAGATTTCCGCAAATCCTCCATGATTTTGAGGAGCAGTTCGTGATGTTTGCCCTTTCGGGACTTTTTTAGCCCGGCGATGGGCGTCCTGCCATAGTTCGGAAATCCTTCGTTTTTCGACATATCCGTGTTCAACTCGATTCACAGATTATGTATACCATAAGTGCGGCATTATCACCAGCAGTCAACAGCTATGTTATACATTCTCTTGCTATACTATACAGACACCCTATTGACACGTTATAGACATTTTTAATATACTTTACGGCGATCTGGGGGAGAGCACCCATGATTCACTACCATATTCGCTGGGCCAACTCGAAACTCGATTGGGATGTTTTCCAGACCGCAGAAGAAGCGAAGACAACGGCCGAACGGCTGCGGCTTCCGGGCGAGAACTACGTTATCGAGGAGCGTGACGGTGATTGCCAAAACTGCAAAACTCTGACACGAACGCTTGAAAACGGCCAGCTGCGAATTCCCAACCAGCTCTTCACGTTGACTTAAGAAGCATCCATATTAGGGTAGCGGCTGAGGAGATGAAAGAGAAGCGTTTCCCTGCCGCCAATCTTTTCTGACCAAGGGCCACTAGCAATGGTGGCGTTTCATTTTCGCGGTTATAACGGTAATTCCTGCCTTTGCCCGCTTCGTTGCGGGGCTTTTATTTGAATGTCCAATCGGCAAATTAAGATTTGCTTCACTTTCGAGCAGATGAAGTGTAACTAACGTTGGCAGTCGGCGGCAGCGCCAAGACGCTTCATCTTCGTCCGCAGGCCGGAGTGCCTGTTTTTTTGTTGGGGATAACATTCCAATCCGGTGTCACTTCGGAGGTCTCCACCCTCGCGATTTCGGTGTTCTTGCAACGTGCGGGCCGTTGCCGTATTAGCGCGTGGTCCCGGCTGGAGGATTCACCAAATTGCCTGCAGGTAGCCTATTTTTCTGTGAGTTAAAGTCTAGTGGCATTTGGGAATGGGCCTTGCATCCCATTGATCCCAGGCGCAAATCTGAGGCTCCAATAGCGCAGATACTAGCAATCTTGTTCTGTTGAAAGCAAAGAACTTAAAATCGGCCCTATTTTTTTGCCGTTTTTTTGAGTTCAGTCCAGCGGGATTTCACTCTTTAACTGCTTATATAGGCATCCAAATTGCCGAAACAGACTCTCGGAACTGCAGAAATTTCGTTGGCGCAGAAATCTGGCAGGAACATCTATTTTGCGGTCTGTTTTAGGATTAGGCACAACACTGGACAGGGGCTTTATTTATGACGAGACGATCCTCCGCTCCCGCTGTAGCACTTGGCATTGGCGCCATAGCTGGATTACGGACAATGGTGCCTCCTGCTGCTATCGCTTGGGCTTTACGTCGAGGAACACTTCAGACAGAGAGTTTAGCGTTCACCAGAGCAATTCCGGCTAAAGCATCAAAGCGAATCATCGAGCTCGCCGTGAGTGAGCTGATTGCAGATAAACTGCCTTTTACGCCGAGTCGATTGCGCTTTAAGCCACTAGCATTTCGCCTCGTATCGGGCGCAGCCTGCGGAGCCATTGCGAGTGGCGCACTCAAACAATCAATGGGTTTGGGAGCAGTCCTTGGCGGTCTCGGAGGACTCGCGGGAGCTGTTATTGGGCATCGGGTACGAAAAGTCTTTAGCCGCGAAATCTCTCCGTTTGCCGTTGCGCTTCTGGAGGACGCCGTAGCAATAACAGGAAGCATTGCCCTCGTCACAATAATGGCGAAAGAGCAGTCTCGGTGATTTTGCCATCGTCAAATACTTGCATAGCTGGGATTTTTTGGTATGGAAATTAGTCAAATCAAAGCCGGCATTCTTCGGCTTTACGGCAATCTGCAGCGGAAACACACCACCCACATGGCTGCCGGACTCTCGTATTTTTTTGTGATGTCGCTATTTCCACTCCTTATCGTATTTGCCGCCACGGTAGCGTACTTGCCAGTACCGAACCTGTTCGATCAAGCTTTAAGCTTTGCGGGTGGCTTCGTACCGCACGACGGCATGGGGCTGGTTAAGGCCGTACTGAGGCAAGTGATTACACCCTATCGCGGAAAGTTTCTGTCATTCGGCATCCTGGGCACGATCTGGGCGGCATCGGGTGGTTTTTCCAGCATGATGGAAGCTTTGAATGTTGCCTATGATGTACCCGAAAATCGGCCATTCTGGAAGACACGCCCCCTGGCAATTGGGTTGACATTTCTGATCGGCACTCTGCTGGTTATTGCTTTGGGGCTGATGCTTGTAGGCCCAAATTTCGGTGGATGGCTGGCAGGAAGAGTCGGTTTGGGATCGATATTTGTGGCAGTGTGGCCGTATCTGCGTTGGTCCATTGCTCTTGTGTTCACAGTTCTAGCGGTGGAGCTCATTTACTTTATCGCGCCCAATGTTCGACAACGATTCCGAAAGACACTTCCTGGTGCCGCAGTCGCGGTAGGCTTCTGGATTGTGTTGTCATGGGCACTGGGAGTTTACTTTCAACACTTCGCTCGGCTCAACAAGACCTACGGAACACTGGCTGCTGCGATTGCACTTATGGTGTGGTTGTACTGGACCGCGTTCGCCATCCTTTTAGGCGGCCAAATCAATGCCGATCTTCTCGAACAGAAAGGCGAGGGAGTAACCCTCAAGCAAGTCGCTTCGGGAGAGGACGAACCAACTAAATTGTCATGGAAGAAGACGGCATAGTAGCATCCGACTCGCTCTTACTCCGCGATGGCGCGGCAAGCACAATCAGACTGCGGTTTCAAAACCGGCATTTGCAGCCGCATCAGCGATGTAACGACGACTGCCTCGCGTCCATTCGACTCTTGTTGGTTCTCGCCTCTCTGATCGCGAGCAGGTGGATAGTCGCTGCTGCCGCAGTAAATCTCACTATGTCCTTCTCATCATAAATGTAGAGCTTAACAGTATCGATCGCTGAAGGGTCTCCCCTCTTGGCGAGGGCCTCTAGAGCTGCTGCACGCACCATCCAGCTTTTATCGCCTGCTTCGTCGGCTAGAACCTTAGTCGTCGCCGGGTCCGGATCGTCGGCCAATACCCGAGCAGAAGCAGCGCGCACCGGGGAAGTGTCATCCTTTGTCAATTCTTTCACTGCCGTCCATCCGATACCCCCAAAAGGAACAAATCCAATACCTTCCTGAAAGCCCAATTGTGCCAACTTTTTGTGGTCATTGAAGATGGACATCTGCGAAGCGATCAGGCCCTTGCCGCCTTTCCGTTGTTTGGTCAACACCTCGTAATAGACTTGGTAAGAAGACCTGTCGCGCATTAAGTAAAGAGCGTGAGCAGCAGCCAGTGCTACCGATGGGTCGTCATCGTTTAATGCATCTCTCAGCTTCGGAATGCTCATGCGTGACCGCAAATCGCCTAATGCGCTGGCCGCAGCGGTTCGTACTTCGGCTTTGGAATCGGATAGAGCTTTCTCGGCCAGCTTGCGAGCTTTTATGTCTTTAGGAAGTAATCCTAATGCCCGAGTCGCGTCTGCACGTTCAAGGACCTTATCTTCCGCACATGCTATCTCTAAAATCTGCCAGGCTTCACTCTTCGATGTCTGGCGAGCAGCTGAATGTGCCAAGTCGGGAGGTGTTACATGAGACGCTTGCGGAACATTAGTAGCTGTTTGGCCTACATTTTGAGCTGTCTGACTATGTAGCGCCGGCAAGGAGAGTACGTGAATGCAAGCCAAAATGCATGCGACGAATATAGAACTGAAGTGCACGACGCCGCCAGAAACAGTGTAAAAATCGGCTACCTTAACTCAGGGGGACCAGTGACTCGCGTGTAGATTACATAAAGCCAAAAGAAGTTGCCACTGCACTTCATTATTTCAAACCGGGTTGTGGGCGCTGTGCCTACTTCCGTTGAGCGGGTTCGCTCCGCAGCCTGTTGTCGGTTCCACACTTAATATCCAAGAATTGCGAGCGCGCTACTGGTGGGAGTTCAAGAACCTCTTTGAACAGGTCTGTAATTTGCTGTTGGCGCGACGGAACAACAAGTCCCTGAAGCTGACTTCTCGCACTTGGAGGCTCGGGATGCACCATGCACTGCCGTCCACGTGAAGCAGTTCGGTTGCAACCAAGGCTGGATTCGTTGGCTTGTTTGGCAGTGGAGGTCAATCTTGCCGAACTAGGCGGTTTGGATTTTAGCAACAGACTGCAAGTTCCGTGCTTCGATTTCGATTTGCCGCATACGGAATTTTTGCACTTTGCCGCTGGCTGTCATCGGGAAACTCTCGACGAAACGGATGTGCTGGGGGATTTTGAAATGAGCAATTTTTCCATGACAATACTGGCGAATCTCATCCTCCGTCGCAGCCTCCTCAATTTTTAGACGAATCCACGCCACGATCGTCTCTCCGAGCTTCTCATCGGGAATTCCCAGCACTTGTGCATCCGCGATCTTGGGGTGCGTGTATAGCACATTCTCAATTTCGCGCGGGTACACATTTTCGCCCCCACGGATGATCATGTCCTTTGCTCGACCAGTGATATTCAAGTATCCATCAGGTCGCATAACCGCAAGATCTCCAGTGTGCAACCAGCCATCGTTGTCGATCGCCCTCTGTGTGGCTTCAGGATCGTCATCGTAACCTTTCATGACGAAGTAACCGCGCGCACAAAGCTCTCCTTGCTCGCCGATGGGAACCGCCTCGCCCGTCACAACGTCAGCAATCTTTACTTCGGTATTCGGCATCACGCGGCCAATAGTGGTAGTACGAACCTCCAATGAATCGTCTTGTCCGGTAACTGTGATCGCTGGAGAAGCTTCGGTTTGGCCATATATGTCAAAAACGTGGTTACTTCCCAACGTTGCCGCGATTCTCTGCAGCAGCTCGACGGGACAGGGAGCCCCGCCCACGATCGCCGCTCGAATCGAACTCACATCAAAAGTCTCGAAATCTGGATGATCAAATTCCGCGAGGTACATTGACGGGACGCCGTACAAAATGGTTGCGCGTTCTGCATCGATGGCTTGCAAGGTCATCTTGGCATCGAAAGTTCGTGAGGGAATCACGAAGGTTGCTCCAGAAATTAGGGCCACAAGCGCGCTGCAAGTGTAACCTGCTGTGTGATACAGCGGAAAAGTCTGACAGATGCGGTCCTCTGCCGTAACCGAGAGCGATTTCGCGGTGAGCCAAGCATTATTCACGACATTGAAATGGGTTAGTAGGACGCCTTTCGGATTTCCGGTTGTTCCGGACGTATATTGAATGTTGACCACAGAGTGCGGATCAACCGGATCAATGACTGTATCAGCAAGATTGACTGCGCTGTCGAGCATCGCTGACCAGGAATTCGTTCCTAGACGAATGTCATTTTCCAGTAAAGAAGGAGCTCCAGCCAGAGCCTCATTCAAAACAAAGTCATAATTCGCACGAGCGTCCTGGGGATGGTGAAAAATTGCGCGTGCACGCGACTTGCGGATGACATAGCCAAGGTCGAGTGCGCGATACGCAGGATTGACGTTTACCAGTACAACTCCTACTCGCGGACACGCGAGCTGCAGCAAGATCCACTCCGGGCAGCTTGCGGCCCAGATGGCAACGCGGTCTCCGACTTGCAATCCAAGCCCGATTAATCCGCGCGCGGTAAGGTCCACCTGGTTCTGCAGTTCACGATAAGTCCAGCGTAGGTTGTCAGGCCTGGACACCAGTGCCAGCCGATTTGGGAATTGTCTTGCAGCGACGGCGAAGGATTCGTATACCGTTTCGCGACGAAGAGGAAGTTCCGCGCCCTTGCTGTAGCTCAGCATGACTCCGCCGATTTGCGGAAAGCATACACCCCTGGTGTACGAAATCAACTCTTTCTTCCCTAAAAGGTTCTCGCCGCTTCATCAGTCGACTTTGGCTTGCCATGTGAGGATGTCGCGATCAGCCGCCGGGATGGCGCTGCCAGAAGCAGTACACCCATTCAGGGTCTATGTGACCATTTGGGAGTTAGGCTGTCTTCCGAGGGCGTTTATTGTGGCCAGTTGGTTTGGAATGCTTAGCCTGAGCCTTATGTAATGGCAGGCACGACGGACAAAATGCACCACCACATATCTCGCACGTTTCGCGATGACGCCCGCAGATCGCGATATCACACTTGGAACAGTGGGTATTCGCAAACTTCCCACATATGGCATCGGCCAGATCAGTAACTTCTACAACTTCGCAATTCCTCATCATCGGCCAGAACTAAGAGATGTCGTGGTTACTATGACGCGGCTTTCGCAAAAGCCGACAAAGCTGGCCCCAATTCCCTTTTTCCTGAATTCAATTTCGCTGCCGGTCGCACTTGGGTTTGCCCAGAAATCTTCTGCTCCAAATATTCAATCTCCGCAGAATCCATGCACGATTTCAGCTGGTCGATCGCGCCGCGACTCTCTTCCACAACTCGGGCGGAATTCACAGCGGCAAGACGGAGCCAGTGGTATGCAGCATGGTTATCCTGCTCGACGCCTTCACCTCGAAGATGTGCCATTCCGAGCATGAGCTGCGCCGCGGGCAAACCAGCGTCTGCAGCTGCTAGCATTGCGGGTGCGACAGATCCGTGTTCGGAAAAGATGCGACTGAGCCAATCTTCAAAATGGGCATCCCGACCCTTAACCATCAAAAACAAAAGTTCGATCCGATTCGCGACGTTTAATTTGTCAAAAATGTGGAACAGGTGATTCTTAACAGTGTGCTCACTGATACCGAGTTTCTGCGCGATGTGTTTATTGCTTAAGCCTTGTCCCGTCAGCTCCGCGACGGCCGTTTCGCGCTTGGTCAGGCTGGTGACCTCACCCAATCCGTCACACGTGGGTGCACTTTGAATGGCTTCCAGCAGGTACTCAGCTTCCACTTTCGAGTGTTTGCGCATATTGAAAGATTGGCTGCAAGTAGTCCCCGGTCTCAAGGGGAGGAGCCTACCCGAGCCGCCGAGCGTTGTTCCGGTTGTCTACCTTTTAAGGGTAGGCGAGCATCTCACAGTAAGCGAAGCGCCAACATGCGCCACAGGTTGCCTAATGTGACACAAATGGTCAGCCGCAAGAAGGTTGAACGAATTATTTCTAGCCGCTCGCAGGCGACCGAAAGGTGGGCCCATCACATCACAGTACTCGCCGGATCCGGCGATGGGGGCCTTAAATGGAAGCAACAATAGCATTCAGCATTGCGTTAACGATGGGAGTTGTTGCACTCGTCCTTTTGCGTTTCGTGTAGAAAGACCTTCATGAATAACGATGAGCTACTTTTCTTCTGCGAGTTGATCAAAGTTCAACCAGACAGGCAGAAGAGGGACCTTCTTTTCGAGGAGATACTGAACGCCTTAGTCGAGGAGGAGGTCGCTATCGTAGTTGGTGAACTGCTAGCAGCAGCGGAAGCTTAAGGCGTTCCTTCCTTAGAAGCCAGGTTCCTTTAGGTGCGAATCGATAACGACTGCACTCCGGATACGGTTCATCAATGCGCAAACGTCACATTTCTAGGGCTTCTGGTGATGGCCCACAAATTGTCGATAGCGGGGTCCTTGATCTCGCCAACGCGGTCACAGTTGAGATTACATCCGAAGATGAAACCCACCCCATTGAATGTGCGCTTGAGGTGAGAGGAGCACGAGGCTGGCGTGCTGCTGAACCGGGACCTCAGATTATCCGCCTCTTGTTCGATGAGCCGCAACACTTGAAACGCATTTGGCTGGTTTTCGAGGAAACTGAATTCCAGCGTACGCAGGAGTTCACCCTTCGATGGTCGCCGGATCACGGACAGTCCTTCCGAGAAATCGTTCGTCAGCAGTGGAACTTTAGCCCTCCGGGCACGATACGCGAGACCGAGGATTACAGCGTCGAACTCTCGAATGTGACCATCATGGAATTGAGGATTGTGCCTGATCAGAGCGGCGGAGATGCTCGCGCATCGCTTGCAAGCTTACGCTTAGCATAATCGCACCAGCCGCAGCGTTCACGTATTCGGGGCCAGCTTTATCGCGCCGCTTTATTCTTGCGAGACCGCCGCAGCAGCATTCGTGCTTTGCTAAGAAGGACCGAAAATGGACCGCCCTTTGATACCCGAGCCGAGATGCCGGCAGAATCAGCTTCCTGGTCTGACAGCACGTCGCTGTATTCGCTGAATGCAATGATGGGCACCCTCGGCTCCAACTTCTTCAGCACACGGCTTGCCTCGATGCCATTCATGACAGGCATGGAAAGATCCATCAGAATCAAGTCGGGATGCAGGCTTTGAGCCATTTGCACCGCCTCTCGCCCGTTGTATGCCTCGCCGCAAATCTTGAAGTCAGGCTGAGACTTGAACAAGCGAGCGAGCGCCTTGCGTACAAATGTATTGTCGTCAACGATCAGTACCGACCCAAGCATGTGCTTTCGATGTATGGTCGTAGCAGACTCGGTTTCCTCGATTCGCAAATAAACGTGAGTACAACCTTAGATGGCATCTAAGGTGCAGGTATAGGATCTCGCAGTTCAGGGCTAAAGAAGTGCTTGCTCTTGCGAGCGAAGTGCCGCACCATGGCTATGCTTGCTGGTGTATATTCCCATCGCGATACTCGCCGTCATTGTGGTCTTGTGTATCTTTGAGCGCGATGTCTGTGTTCTGATAATCGGCTGGTTGGAACGACTCGGATAACGGCGAAGTTTTGGCCGGGGCGCTAGGCACCGATCTGTTGCTCCAACTCACGCGCTTTGCGGTGGTAGTCGAGCGCAATCTCGGCTGCTTTGATCTCGTCGGTTGAGGGGAAACGGAACTGGGCCGTACGCATCCTCTGTTTCCCGGAAATGAATATGTTTAGCTGCTATTCAAGCGCCCGTTGCAGTCGAGAGGCTGTTGGACGTGCACGTTTGCAAGTAATGCGGCACACGTTGGAGTCGTTGGAGTAGCGTTTCGCGAGTGCCGCGTTTAAAGCTTCGACAATAAGGAGCAGCTCTTCGGGGTTGGTCTCTACGCTCGCCTGTATCGCAAGCTCTTTCCAGCTAACATCACTCTTTGCCGCTTCGAGTTTCATGTTCGCTCCTCGATGCTGGGATGTTCGGTTCATAACGTGAGCTGCAATTGAAGTGCCGCTTGCGTTAATCGGGGCGAGGGGATAAGTAGCGCTGGCTTCAGTGAGTTAGAAAGATCCTAATTTGCTACGGGAGAAAAGGCCCTATGAAAATAACGCAGCGGATCGAAGAGAAATGACCAAAGTCGGCACAGCAATCGCTGCGGGCGCGCCAGCTGCCCAAGCTGCAAAGCGAGGTTTGACTAGGTGCAGTTCAGGGTCGCAGTTCCGGTCACATTGGTAGATGTATCGTTAATACCGTTATTCACAGTGATCTGCAGGTTCTCCGGAGCCTTTGCGATGATGGTGACACTCCCGGGAGCTACGCACGTTGCACTCCCAGTGTTGCCGTTAATCTTCGCAATCGCGTTGTTCGACGTAGACCAGCTCAGACCATCTGCGATCGTGAGATCTCGGCTAGTGTTGTTCATGAAATTTCCAGTACCCGTAAACACCACGTCCTCGTTCAGAGCCGCGTTCGCAGTAGTTGGGCTGACGGAAATACTTTTAAGGTTCGGATGAAATGCGCCGCAGCCGATGCTAAATGCAACAACTGTGAATAGAGCAGCAATGGAAGTCTTCATACCTATCCCTCCAAATGGGGTTCACCCCTTAACAAAGATGAAGTACGCAAGCAGGATTGCGACGATAGCAAACATGACGAGAAAGAAGGTCGGATTGCATCTTTTGCCGACAACCATGATGTCAAGCATTAACCCTGCGGACGATCAAAGTTTCTAAGGTGTTTACTGCATAAGACAAGCGCAAGTGCTGAGATGATCTAGTGGACGGGAACCGCGAACGCGTCCTGCTGATCGCGGCTGCAAGCCTGCCCGCTCGTAAGCTGGCTCAGTATGAAGGCGGCGCGAAAGCGAGGGGCAAGATACGTTGCATTCGGTGATCTGTACCGTTGATGGATTGGGATTGGCTGACAGTGGCTAGACAAAGAATGAAGGCAGCAACGGCGAATGAGCGCCATTGAGAAGTACGCATGGAGTCCTCCTAACGAAATAGGGAAAAATTGCTATCACACGAAAGAGTTAAAGTGATGTTCCCTGTGGGTTAGGAGGTGGTCGAACTGAGAGAGCGAAGACAGTCAGGTTCTTCTGAATCGAGACTGGCTCCGCACGAAGGCAGAACACAACCATGAAGGTCACGTTCTGCATTGTGGATGTGGCTTTGACAGCAGCGGAATGCGCGGCAATACAGATAGTGCACTTGGCCGCGTCGATGGCGTCGGAGTGGTGATGCAGAACCAGTGCAAACGCAGAGCAGAGCGTCAGCACCACGCACAAGCACGCGATCCATTTGGAAAACGACCGCATGAAAACCACCCCACCGATAGTCACTCAAATTTACACCGCGGAAGGGTACGGGAGCAATGGTATGGGTCTCCACGTCATCCAATACAAGTCCTTGGTGTTGCGCACTGTTGATAAACCATTTCACTCATAATCCCGGCACACGAGATAGAAGCCAACTGGAGATGCGTTGAAACGAACGGCCTCAGTGGGCAATACTGCCTGGAATACCCAAATGCATTCTCCCATCTCGATCACCGTTTCGCCCGCGGAGCAGCGTGCGCCAGATACGTCATATTCGAGCGACGTCATGGTGCTGATCTGCATTGCACTGGCGACGGTAGTTATCCATCTGATTCTCGGCAACCGATACGGCATCCACCGCGATGAATTGGCCACGCTGGATGACGCTCGGCATCTCGCCTGGGGATACGTGGCTTACCCGCCGGTAACACCGTTCTTTGGACGCCTTTCTCTAGCACTGTTTGGGACCTCGATCCGCGGGTTTCGACTCTTCGCTAATATCGCGATGGCAATTGCGGTAGTGCTGACCGGCTTGATGGCCCGCGAAATGGGCGGCAGACGCGGAGCGCAACTGGTTGCCGCTGCCGTTCCATTCTGTCTCGGCGGAGGCGCGTTGATGCAGTATGTTGCGTTCGATTGCCTTGCATGGGTTCTCACGGCATATTTCGTAATCCGTCTTGTGAAAACAGATGATGCGCGTTGGTGGCTCGCCATTGGCGTCTCAATTGGCTTTGGAATGCTGTCCAAGTGGACGATGGGATTCTTTACTCTCTCCCTCGTCGCGGCCGTGTTGCTAACCGATGCTCGATGCTATCTCAAGAGCAAGTGGCTGTGGTTCGGCGTCGCCCTCTCGATATTCATCTTCCTGCCCAACCTCTTGTGGCAAGCCCAAAACCATTTCATTTCCCTGGACATGTTGAAGCATATCCACGAACGCGACATGGGAGAAGGACGTACCACTTACTTCCTGCCTCAGCAAGTAGAGATGATGGGAATCCGGTTTCCGCTTGCGATGGCCGGTCTTTACTTCTGCTTTGGCACCCAAGCTGGTAAGCGCTTTCGCATGATCGGCTGGATGTACGTTGTCACCCTTTTGCTCTTCGTTATTGCGAAGGGGCGTTGGTATTACATGGGACCTGCATATGACATGTTGTATGCGGCTGGAACCGTTTGGGGTGAAAGCTGGCTTGCAAACATGAGTCGCGGCAAAGCTATGGCGGTACGCACGGCTGTGTGGACGTTACTGGTTTTGGAAATCCTGTTTACGCTCGCCATTTGGATGCCAGCCGCTCCTTTGAAGTCTCGCTGGTGGAATCTCTCCAATTCCATGCAAGGCGATTATCGCGAGGAAGTGGGATGGCAGGAGTTGGTGCAGGAAGTAGCAAAGATTCGTGATTCGCTGTCGCCGCAGGAACGCGAACACCTGGCGATTCTCGGTACTAACTATGGCGAAGCCGGGGCGATCAATTTGTACGGTCCACAATATGGATTGCCGCAGGCTATTAGCGGTGTGAATTCCTTCTGGGTGCGCGGGTACGGTAATCCCGAGCCACAGACAGTCATTGTCCTCGGCTTAAGTCAGCAGTTCCTTGAGGAGCATTTCACCTCATGCAGACTCTCCGGCCATACCTGGAACCAATACGGAATCAAGAACGAAGAGACCGGGGATCATCCTGACATCTTCCTTTGCGGTCCCCCTAAGGTTGGATGGCCGGAATTCTGGGAGCAGTTCCGATACTTCGGGTGAAATAGGACGCAGCCTGTATCGCCCACGTGAATTCATGTTATTTGGGCGCTCGATGTGGCGTTAAGAGTCAATTGGCGAAACGATGTTTCATCAATTGACGCTCCAGGTTCGCTCGAACCTGCTTGTCTTCATTGACTTGCTTGTTTCTTCCACGTAAGATTCCGCTCCAATCCAATGATCGGTGAAACGATCACTCACTACCGCATTGTCGACAAGCTCGGTGGCGGTGGCATGGGTGTCGTCTACAAGGCTGAAGACCTTTCATTACGCCGCTTTGTTGCCCTGAAATTCCTGCCCGATGCGGTTGCCCAGGATCCGCAGGCGCTGGCGCGCTTTCAGCGCGAGGCACAAGCGACGTCTGCCCTGAATCATCCCAACATCTGCACGATTTACGAGATCGGCCAGCACAACAATCAGCCGTTCATCGCGATGGAGTTTTTGGATGGCATGACGTTGAAGCATCGGATCGAAAACCGTCCGATGGAGACGGAGGCGATTCTCTCGCTGGCAATCGAGATCGCGGACGCGCTGGATGCGGCGCATGCCGAGGGCATTATTCATCGCGACATCAAGCCAGCGAATATCTTCGTGACCAAGCGTGGTCACGCCAAGATTCTGGATTTCGGATTGGTGAAGGTGACCGGCACTAAAACCGACGGAGACGGTTTGACGGCGGCGACCGACGATCACCTGACCAGCCCAGGCGCGGCGCTCGGAACGGTGGCTTACATGTCGCCCGAGCAAGTAATGGCAAAGGATTTGGATGCGCGCACCGATCTGTTTTCTTTCGGCGCGGTGCTCTATGAGATGGCGACGGGAACGTTGCCTTTCCATGGGGACAGTTCAGGGCTGATCTTTAAGGCGATTCTCGATACGGAGCCCCCGCCGGCGGTTCGTTTCAATCGGAACATTTCGCCGAAGCTGGAAGACATCATCAGCCGGGCTCTGGAGAAGGACCGGAACCTCCGCTATCAGCATGCGTCGGAAATGCGAGCTGAGCTGCAGCGGCTGAAACGGGATACGGAAACCGGGCGTGTCCCGCCGGCCAGTTCAGGGGTTATTGCAGCGGCTAGCAGTGTGAGCGTGCCAACCACGCCGCAGAGCGATTCTCATCTCGCGGTTATGCCAGCGGCTCCGGCTTCCTCAGTGCTGTCGGCATTCCCCCCACCGTCGGGCTGCGCGGCAGCTCCGGCTCCTGGGTCCTTTCCTGCGCCCGGCTCTGCAGGTGGCTCCGGTTCGGGTCCAGCTGCGGTTTCGGCAAGTTCCTCGCCCGCTGCTCCGGTTACCGCAGCCTCGGCAACCGAGAGCAACAACCCTCGGAAGATCCTGGTTCCAGCCGTTGTCGTGCTGATTGCGGCGTTGGTAGCCATTGGCCTCTACTGGCGCTCTCGTTCCGCAACGCCTGCTGCCAAAGCTACGCCGCTGACCGAGAAAGACACAATTGTCCTGGCCGATTTTGATAACACCACTGGCGACCCCGTCTTTGATGGTGCGCTGAAGCAGGCGCTGGCTGTGGAACTGGGACAATCTCCTTTCCTGAACGTGCTCTCCGACCGAAAAGTCAGCGAGACTTTACAAATGATGGGTCGCCCCGCGAGCCAACGCATCACGGCGGATGTGGGCCGGGAGCTTTGCCTGCGGACGGGAAGCAAGGCCGTGCTGGGCGGGACGGTCTCCAGCCTCGGCAGCCACTACCTGATTGATCTGAGTGCGGTCGCGTGCAGCACGGGCGACACCTTGGTCAAAGAACAGGGCGAGGCCACCAGCAAGGAAGATGTTCTGAAGACTCTGAGCCGAGCCTCCTCCAGTCTGCGCACCAAGTTGGGAGAGTCGCTCCCCTCAGTGCAGAAGTTTGATGTTCCGGTGGAAGCCACGACCTCCTCCCTCGAAGCCCTGAAAAACTACAGCATGGGTATCACAATAATGCGCGAAAAGGGAGACGCGCCGAGCATACCGTTTTTTAAGCGGGCGATTGAACTCGACCCCAACTTCCCAATAGCGTATTCAGCGCTGTCGGTATCGTGCGGCAATCTCAACCAACGGTCGCTGGCGCTGGAATACGCCACCAAGGCATATCAGTTGCGCGACCGAGTCACGGAACGGGAGAAACTGAGGATCACAGCGTCTTATTTTAATGCCACGGGAGAACTCGACAGGGAGGCGCAGACCTACGAACTGTGGACAGCCAACTACCCTCGGGATTTTGTTCCGCACAACAACTTGGGCAACGCCTACGGCAGCATGGGGCAATATGACAAAGCGCTCGCGGAATATCAGGAAGCGTTGCGTCTTGCGCCTACCATCAGCCACTATTCAAATCTGGGAGCTACGTACGTCAACCTGAACCGACTGGAAGAAGCTAAGGCCACCTTCGATCAGGCATTGGCACACAAACTGGATAGCGGAGGTCTGCGCCAACAAATATATTTCCTGGCCTTTCTGCGGGGCGATACGGCACAGATGGAGCAGGAGCTAGCTTGGGGTGCGGGCAAACCCGGTGATGAAGATGCGCTGTTGTCAGCGCAGTCTGATACTGAGGCTTACTACGGGCGAATGAGCAAGGCGCGGGACTTTTCCCGCCGAGCGGCGGACTCGGCCGTTCGCGCTGACTCTAAAGAAGCAGCAGCCTTGTGGCAGGTGAATGCTGCTCTGCGAGAGGCGGAGTTGGGCAATACTAGCGTCGCAAAGCAAGGAGTCACCGCTGCTTTGGCGCTGTCTCCGGGAAGGGACGTGAAGATCTCAGCGGCCCTCACGCTGGCTCGGATCGGTGATGCTCCGCGAGCCAAAACACTCGTCGAGGAACTGGAGAAGAGTTACCCGACCAATACGATGCTGAAGCTCGACGGGCTGCCGACCATCAACGCTGCCATCGAACTGAGCAAGGGGAATTCCTCACAAGCGTTGTTGGACTTGGAAGCCGCCGCGCCCTACGAACTGGGTCAGGCAGGAACGATGGGCTCAGTGTACCCGGCGTATGTGCGCGGCCAAGCCTACCTGCAGTCTCATAATGGAGCCGCTGCAGCCGCCGAGTTCCAGAAACTGCTGGACCGCAGGGGAATTGTGTTGAACTTTGTGACGGGAGCATTGGCTCACCTTCAAGTCGGCCGAGCGTATGCGATGGCAGGCGACACCGCCAAAGCGAAAGCCGCCTACCAGGACTTCTTCACTCTCTGGAAAGACGCCGACACGGACATTCCCATTCTGAAAGAAGCCAAATCCGAGTACGCGAAGCTGCAATAGTCAGTTGTCGCTATCAGGCGATACCGCAAGCTTGCGCCGTCTATTCGCCCGGCCATGACGGTTCCGAGTTTTTGAGCGATTTCAGTGACGTGTAAGCTGAGAAATCAAATCCGCGTGATCAGGATATTGATCAATCAGCGTCTCACGTACCCCAGACTCGAAGTCGCTGAATTCAAAACCTGGTGCTACAGTTGCCCCCAGTAATGCAAAACGTCCACCCTCAACGAGACGCGAGCCTTGCCAAGCGCCCCTTGGCACCACAACTTGGAGACGCAGCCCAGCCTTTAAATCCGATCCGATTTTGATCACTTCGCCTGCTCCATCCGGAAGTAGTTGGAGCATCTCCACCAGATCACCGGCATAAAAGTGAAAAATCTCATCGCTCGGAAGCCGATGCATTGCCGAAAAAGTATCTGGAGTCAAAAGGTAGTAGATAGCCGTAGAGAAACAACGTCGCTCATTGCGGTATCGACTCGGCAGCATTTCAAGGCTCTCATCTGACCGATAAGTCTCGATGAAGAAACCACCTTCTGCTGGGAGCGGTTTCAGGTTCAACATCTGAATAATCTCTTCCGATTTCATTCTGACGAACCTCCTCCTGCCTGAGGCGGCTCTAAGAGTGTAATCGCCCAGCCAATTGCCATGAGGGTTATAGAGATCTCGAAAGTTTCTTACGGACGCGATATAGAGGAAACGCGCGGCACCTCTAAACGGTGATGTTGTCCATCCAGCGTTAGCAAACTACGGTTTTCTAACGCTCGGAAGAGAGGACGAGAAGCTCCTATTTTCGCCTTCTTCCAGGCGGTCCGATTGCCGCGGATCCGTAATTATCCAGCTATAAACGCGCCCGTGAATCAATACTTTTTTACTTCTGTTTAGCGATGATCTTGTCTTTAATCTTGTTGTAAGTCGCCTGAGGCAGAATTTTCTTTCTGACCAGATCGGTCTTCTTTGCGTACGGACGCCCATCAACAATCTTTTGCGAGTAGGCGGCTCCAATCCCAGGCAGCGCATCCAGCTAATCTTTGGTCGCCGAATTGATATCCACCAGATCCACGCTGGAAGCTGCGGTTGCCGTCGGCTTGGTTGCCGTCTTATCCGTTTGCGCCACAGCCATTCCATTGATCAGACTCAAAGTGAAAACTGCCACAAGAATCTTGGTCAGGATTCTTCTAAACATTGCTTTCTCCCTTCTACTACCTCTAATTCGTCAGTTAGCTCTTGCATCGTCGAAGCCGCATCACTTACAAGGTTTGCCGTGATCTGGGCGGGCGCCCTTTGCCTTGGCGTCCGGAAAGTGATCCTGCCGAGAAACCCTTAGCCGCAACCGTCACTTCTCTTCTAGAAATCATATTCCAGGCGAAACATCTGATACAGATTACGGTATACTGGCCATTGTTGTTCCACTGAAGAGCAAATCTAACTCCCGCATTTAAATGTATTCGACTGTTTAAAGGGATCGTTAGTAATTCCCAGACCTCCACTTATCCCTCACAGAGATGAACCTTTGTAATTCGGTGTCTTGCGTGCCGATTCAAAGCTTGCCGCCTTACCTCTTGAGAGGAGAATCGACGATGCACAAGATGCATAAAGGGATTGGGACTGTCGTTGTGATAGTGACGTGGCTTGCAATTGCCATACAAGGATTTGCGCAGTCGACTGCCTCTGGAACTGTGGTTGGTACTGTCACCGATCCTTCTGGTGCTGTCATAAATGGTGCGGCAGTCACATTGACCGACGCTTCTGCTGGCGTTGCACGAACTGCAACGAGTAACAATGCCGGACACTATGTTTTCGTTGACGTTAATCCCGGCACCTACAATATAACGATCAGCAAGCAAGGGTTTGCCACTACAAAAGCACCTAATCTTCAGACCCTGGTCGGACAGTCCACCACCTTCAACGTAACCCTGCAGGTTGGCGGTACGGCGGTTGAAGTTGTGGTGAGTGCTGTCGGTACCGAACTGCAAGCCATGAATGCGACCGTGGGCAACACCGTTCCGCCGGTCGCAATTGACAACCTGCCCAGTATCGGTCGCGATGTTAACACTTTTATCGAATTGCAGCCTGGCGTGACGCCTGACGGCTCCGTCGCCGGTGCCGTTAATGATCAGAGTTTTTTTTCGCTTGATGGTGGCAATAACACGAATGACATGGACGGCAGCGGCGGCGTGTATTTGCCCGCCCAACAGGCCCTCAGCATCGGAGATCCGACCGGGGGTGTAGCTAATGGTGTTGGACAGGGACCGAACGGACAAACCGCCGGTGCTCCGTCGGGGACGGTTCCCACTCCGCAGGACAGCGTAGAAGAGTTCAAGGTAAATACGGCTGGCCAGACAGCGGATTTCAATAGTTCCGCAGGAGCTGAGATCAAAGTTGTTACGAAACGAGGAACCAACTCCTGGCACGGCACCGGCTATGAATACTACAAGGACAACAATTGGTCATCGAATACGTGGCAGAATAACGAACTAAACTACATACCCGGTGACCACGTTAACCTTCCCAGCTACCATTACAGCCGCTTTGGCGCAGCGATTGGTGGCCCGATCATTCCAAAAGAAATCTTGGGCGGCAAGACATACGGATTCTTTAACTTCGAAGGTTTCCGATATCCCAACTCAGAAACAATCTTTCGAAACGTCCCCTCCCCTGCGTTACGTTTAGGTTTGTTGACCGATTCAACTACTGGCGCGATCGATTACAACCTTAATAATGCTCCAGTAACCTATAAGGGCGTCACATATCCGGCCAACTATGGTTGCCTAGGACAATGCGACCCGCTAGGTCTCGGACTAAACCCGGTTGTTTCCCAGCTTTGGAATAAGTACGAACCCCAATCAAACGCTAGCTGCAACTCCGCCAATACGCTTTGCGATGGAGCGAACATTCTAGGATTCGCTGGTAACCTGAATACACCTATTTCCAGCAACTTTGGCGTGGCACGTATCGACCATGATTTCTCGTCCAAACAGCACTTCATGGCCAGCTACCGCTATTTCAATATGAAGTACGCCAGCGATGATCAAGTTGATATAGGTGGTTTCTTTCCCGGCGACAAGCTCGGTATCCCAGCCTCGCAATCGGGTGATCCCATCCAGGACTGGTATTTCGTGGCCGGACTGACATCAAACATTACCGCTAATACAACCAACGATTTCCACTACAGCTATTTGCGGAACTGGTGGTCGTGGTCCCGAGTAGGCGCTCCGCCTCAGATCCCGGGTCTTGGTGGCGCACTCGAACTCATGAGCGGACAAACCGCCGGGAAGACCCAAGATCTCGGCCCATTCAACGTCGACAACCAGCAGATCCGGCGCCGGTTTTGGGACGGACACGACAGTGCCCTTCGCGATGATATTTCCATCCTGAAAGGTAACCATCTCTTCCAGTTTGGCGGCTACTATCAGCGCAATTTCGATTACCACCAACGCAACGATAGTGGTGGAACTATCAATGCGTTTCCGGTTTATTCGTTAGGGGATAACACCCATGGAGGACTAGTTGGCGGAACTCTGCCTGCATGTACTGGGACGAATGCTGCGGGAAAGCCGACAAACATCGACGGAAAGAGTTGCACCGCGCTCGCCGCAAACGATCTCGGCGTCGTGTCTATTGCATCGCAACTGTTTACCCGCACGGGAGCGAGCCTAGCGTTGAACCCTCCTCTGTCGAATGCGTTCGATAAGACCACCATTCCTTATTACAACGTGTACTTCAGCGATACTTGGCATCTGAAACCCACGTTCACACTTACTTACGGGTTGGGTTATGCGCTGGAAATGCCACCAACAGAGCGGGATGGAAAGCAAACAGTAGTAGTTGACTCGGCGGATGAACCAGTTACTGCCGAAACCTATCTTGCCAATCGCCGCAAGGCTGCGCTAGTCGGACAGGTATACAATCCCGAACTTGGCTTCGCGCTTGTGGGCAATACTGCGAACGGCCAGAAGTATCCCTACAATCCTTACTATGGTGAGTTCAGCCCACGCGTAGCTGTCGCGTGGAACCCTCACTTTGATGCCGACACCTGGTCGGGCAAGATCTTCGGCCACGACAACACGGTAATTCGTGGCGGCTACGGACGTATTTATGGCCGCACCAACGGCGTAGATCAAGTGCTCGTGCCTTTACTTGGGCTCGGCCTTGAGCAACCGATAGCTTGCAACTCAAATAGTGTTGTCGGTGGGACTTGGGCTTGTGCGGCGAACACATGGTCCAGCGCGTTCCGTGTGGGATCGACGACCAATGGCGTCGGTGGCCCAACCGTACCGCTTTCCTCACTAGCCACCCCAACTCTACCGCAACCAGTTTATCCCGGATTTAACAATCCCGCTTCTGCTGCTCCCGTCGGTCTAGATCCGAATACCAAGCCAAACGTCAGTGACGCGTTCAATCTCACGCTTCAGAGACAGTTACATAAGAATCTCGTGATGGAAGTTGGTTACATCGGTCGGCGTATTAGCAATGACTACTTGGGCATTCAGACCAACGCGATTCCCTACATGATGACACAGGGTGGACAGCAATTCGCACAAGCGTATAAGAACACTGTGCTCCAATACTGTGGCGGCGTTGCCGGAATGGGCGGAGGGGGGTGCGCCGCCGATGCGGGTGCTGTCACTCCTCAGCCATTCTTCGAGGCCGCTCTTAAAGGTACAGGCTATTGCAACGGTTTCGCGAACTGTACTCAGGCAGTTATTGCCAATGAAGGCGTTAACGGTTCCACCAATCTTAACAACGCTCAGGTATGGGGCATCTGGAGCGATCTGGATGGTGGCGTCGGCTGCCCTGCGGCCGGTTGCGTGCACCCAGCAGGCTTCGATGGAGTCGGTGCGTTCAATTTCCCGCGTAGCCTCCAGAGTACGCCAATTCCCGCATCACCCAATGGTGGCGCTGGCATGTACACCTCGGGAGTTTTCATGAACACGAGCCTAGGGTACGCTACCTACAACGCTGGGTTTGTTTCATTGAAAATGAATGATTGGCACGGGTTGACAATGCAATCCAACCTCACTTGGTCGAAAGCTCTGGGAACGGGCTCGCTGGCTCAGGCCTCCAGCGAAAACAGCGTTCTCGATCCATTCAACCTAAAAGAAGGGTACGGCGCCCAGCCATACGATCGCAGGCTGATATACAACGTATTTGTGGTATACACGCCGCCATTCTTTAAGGGGCAGCAAGGTGCTCTAGGCCATGTGTTGGGTGGCTGGACATTCGCATCAGTGTTCACGACGGGGACTGGTCTTCCGCTCCAGGTTCCGACCACATTCGCAGATTACCAAGCCTTCGGCGCATGTGATGGCGTTACCTGCGCCGATTACGACTCGGAAAATGCGGTACCGATCAACCCTCAAACCATGCACGAGACCGCCCACTATTGCCACGCGACACCTGCAGGTTCGAACATTCCTGCCTGCCTAGGCCAAGGGCCTGGAAATGGGTACCCGGTCAATGCGTTTTCGAATGGCGCAAATGATGCCGCTAACTGGCGTAACCCGATTCTAGGGTTAGACACCCGAGATGGCGGCTACGGGATCCTCACCGGTCTTTCCTATTGGAACATGGATTTCAGCCTCTCGAAGCAAGTTCGGGTTGCGGAAAACGTGTCATTGGAATTCACTGGGGTCTTCGCAAACGTGTTTAACCATGACCAGTGGTTCGATAACTACTTCGGCCTCTACAACACCGCGGGTTTCGGATCGCTGGGCGGTCAGGCGAACCCAGTTGGTCCCCGAAACATCCAACTCGGCGCAAGAGTTCGGTTCTGACTGCGTAACTTCATCCAGGGCCGCACGAATGGTGCGGCCTTATCACAAACACAATCATGACGGCAATCTGCTGGCGACGAGTATAAAAGCTCGCGACGAATCGCAATGGTCTTATCTTACAGACGGGTGTGGGAAGTTTATTTCTAGCCGAAACTGGAATTTCGCATCATTGACAGACAATGAGAAAAGCTGCGGCGTTAGCACTCCTCTTCATTCAGAACGCTTTCGATAGATAATCATCATATTATTCCGGTTCCGATGTGCCAACTGAAGCAGGATCAAGAGATTGAGACTCACCTTAGTGCGATGTAAATCTGCGGTGCACAACTGGAGTTGGAGGTAAAATCGCAAAGATCCATCTCAGTGATTGCTCTGCAAACCCCCAAAGTGGGCAGGATGGTTGTACTGCTTGCCGCGTAGTCGTGCTTAACTCCGTATCCTCCGCGTTACGAAATAGAATACGTTATGGCGAACCTGGCCCTGAAAAGTGGGTTTCAATAGCAAATTGGCAGCTAAAACAATTTGTTTGAAGAACACAGAGTTGTCATTGCCTCGCTCCCAACGGAAAGAACCTGCAGAATTGCAACACATCGCGCGCTGAATTCACCCAGAGGTTCAACCCCCGCGATCTAGAGCGCATCATGAGCTTCTACGGCGACACGTACGTAGAAATAAACCTCCGTGACCGCTGTTGCCAGCGGCCACGGTTTGCTCGATCAGGCTCAGAAGCTGGAGTCCCAAGTCACGTTGAAGCTCCCGTGGGACGGAGTCACCGTCGGGCAGGCGTCAGGGTTGTTGATCTGGAGCAACTGCGGGCCGGACTCCCGCTGCCCGACACAGTCGAGCAGGTAGGATTCGCTGTCGTCGATCATCGCTATATCATCCACGGTCCCGTCCTGGAAGTGTTCGATGTTTGTCGTCTTCCCGCCGGACGTTAGCGTGCCATCGTAGAAGCCAGTCTGGAAGAAGTCCACGAGCGAAATAAACTGGAAGCCGAAGGGCAGCCCGTAGGCCGAGCGCTCCACGATCCACTCGGCGCTCGCATCAAGACAGGTTGACGGGTCGCAGGTCGCTTTCACCGAGAAGCTTTCCTGCGGGCGGGTAAAGTCGGTGAGCGACAGCTTGTAGTTGTTTGTACCGCTACCTGGTGTGACAGTCACCGAGGCTGTGATGAAGTCGCCGGGTTGCGGGCAGTTGACGTTGTTGTTGATGCAGGCTTCGGTGCCCTCTACGACGGTGCCGCCCGGGAACATCTCATACCAATCGTAATAGTACGTGATCCCCTCGAAACACTGCGCGGCAGTGCCAAGCTGCTCCACCGTGCCGTTGGCGGCGCCGTCGATGCCGACCCACTCCGAGATGACGGCGTCTTGGTATTTGTAGTTGCCGCTGGGGCACTGCACGTACGGGATCACCCACTCGCCACTAACCGACGAGACTGTTTTCGTGCCGCCTTCGATGTCGGCGTAACCCGACCAGTTGAACGAACCTACCGACGTGACGCCTCCGGTGGCGACCGCCGGTGAAGGCTTCGTGCTGCGTACCATCGGCCGGCGTGAGGACATATACTTGAGGAACGCCGCACGCGCTCTTGCGATGGTTGACGCGTCGGGCTGTGTGGATCCTGGCGCGGCCGCGCGGGCGAGGCTGGGCACTAGCATCGCGACAACCGCGACCCCGAGCAGTGAAATCCTGATCTTGCGAAATGGCTTCATTTATTAATCTCCTGGGATACAGATAAGCCCGACGAGGCAAACCCCGCGCGGGACGCCGGAATTGTATGCTCACTCAGCAGATTTGCAATGGTATCTCAGCCCTGATTCGCCCCTACACAGCCCTCACCCAAAACTACTCGTCCCGACTGCTGCACTGGGGGCATAAGCTCAGATAATGGCATTGCCCCAATGGCCACTAGCGGGAGGCATTTGTGCAACCGAAAATGGATTCCAATGCGGAATACGCGGGGAACGGCGAAATAGGAGGAGCTATGGCTTTAGGCGCGTTTCGGAATCATCGAGAGAGAAACAGAAAAGATGGCAAAACAAACCCACCAAGTTCTTTGTTTTGAGCACCTATGCTTTCGCCAGTGACAAAAAGCTGATTACTTGGGCGCGGGTCCTGCACATCAACAACCGGGCTCGTTAGCGAGCTGTTACAGAGCAGCCGACGAGCTACTAAGCCGACTGCAAATCGGCTGAACTGGAAACCCCATGATTAGCGCCTCACGGGGCATGGGGTCCTTGTCTTTAGTGGCCAATGAAACTCGGCAGAGCCGTCCGATGGATAACGAATGACGAACCCAAAGCGTTGGTTTCAGCTTATGTGACCATGGTACAATGACCATGATCGCGCTAAGAAGGACAAGTCCATATGAAAAAGATGCAAGCAGGATTTTTCAAGGTGCATTGCCTAGCGGTCATGAATGAAGTGCAATCAAAGAAAGAGACGGTGGTTATCACCAAGCATGGCAAACCCGTTGCCAAGCTCGTGCCTGCGGATAAAGAGCCGGACGATATCTACAATTTTCTCGCCGGCAAGGGTAAGGTCCTCGG
>Ga0070731_10001461_pt1 | contig 24404 bp, 25 predicted proteins | sample Coa_R1_2_FD_66448 | JGI IMG/M metagenome (GOLD analysis project Ga0070731, IMG submission 66448) | Surface soil microbial communities from Centralia Pennsylvania, which are recovering from an underground coalmine fire - Coalmine... | ecosystem: Environmental > Terrestrial > Soil > Unclassified ... | reverse complement strand
ACAATGAAATACGCCGCGCACGCGGTCGGCAAAAGGTTGCAATTGCGCGAGTGTGTCTTCGAGCGAATCGCGCTGATGAATCACGCAATTCAACTTCAGCTCGGCGGCGATTTCCAGATGCTGCCGGAACAGCGCGGCTTGTTTGGCTTTGTATCGCTCGTCGTCCGCAGCGGAGAACTCCGCTTTCTCACTCGGCAGGTGATGGTAATCGAACCCTGTCTCGCCCAGCGCGACCACTTTGGGATGACGCGCCAGTTCGCGCAGTTCGCCGCGGATGTCGTCGGGCGCGCGCATCGCGTCGGACGGATGCCAGCCTATGACGGCGTAGACGCAGGAAAACTTTTCGGCCAGGCCAATCGCCCGCCGGCTGCTCTCCAGATCGGTGCCGATGGAATTAATCCTGGTGATGCCGGCAGCACGGGCGCGCTCGACCACCTGATGCAGGTCCTCCGCGAAGTCAGGATAATCGAGGTGGGCGTGAGTATCGTAGAACTCGGCCATGGTTGAAGAATCAGCTCAGTGCGGCGCGGTGGCTCCGGCCTTTTCACCCAACTGATTTGCGAGGTCTGCGACCCTGCTCTGAACAGCCGGTTTGCCGGGATAGTCGGGAACCTCGTCGACCAGGCTTTTCAAATCCGCACAAGCCTCCTTCTTTTGCCCTGCCGCGGTCAACTTGTCCGCGAGTTCCAGTCGAATGCGCACTGTTTGCATTGGAGACGGGGAAAGTTTCAGGGCCAATTGATAGGTTTCGATTGCGGAAGCGGGCATTCCCTCCGAGTTGTAGAGGTCCGCGAGTTTCTCTGTCAGCACCGCGCTTTTTTTCGTTTCGGGAAGGGCATTGAGAAAAGTGATTACATCTGTCGCCGGCTTGCCCTCAATGATGCTGAGATTTGCAAGCCGCAAATAAGTCCACTCCACCCATTTGCTGCCATCGTTGTGTTGTTCAACCAATAATTTGGGCAGCGGCTTGCGGAACGGACAATACAGTGGATCGCCAACCACAGTCGTCTGCCACGAAAGTGTTTGCTGCGATGCGTACGCTGCCTCGCCGAACGTGAAACCCAATAGGATCCAACGGCCGCAGAACACGCTTACGTCCGGCGTGCCGCTGAGATAGGGTTCGTAAACGCAACCCATCGAGCACGCCGCGCCCCTGGCCAGAAAAGGGCCGACCCAATGCTCGTCCGTGCTGCGCAGCGTCGCTGCGCTGAAGGAATGAAGATGATAAGCAAAAGCGCCGGGCATGAACTCGACAGTTTTTTGTGCGAACGGCCCGATGGCGTGTTCAGCATACCAACCACAATAAATTGCAATCTGGCTCATCGGAAAATCCGGCGGGAAGGTGTTGGGGTTCTGGTCAATCGTTGTCTCGTAACCGGCAAAGTACTGGCAGATCCTGGCGGCGGCCGTGATCCAATTGTCGCCCAGCGCCATCGGCGAGTTCGTTGGCACATTGCGGAGGTCAAAATAGGCGCGCCCGCACAATCCGTTCGTCTCCGCTTCCATCGCCTTGTCCACCAGGCCGCGGGCAATCTCGGCAGTCGGTCCGTCAAGGCGCGTGACCATCAGCAGGCCGTTGGTTGGATTCAAAACAGCGGCGTTGGTGGTCGTGTAACTGAGATTCGCCAACGGCCCGGCAAGAGTCAAATTCTCCTCGATTTCCGGCAGTAACGCCAGGTCGTTGTCCACCGCCGCTTCATTGCGGCGTAGTTCCGGCTTGAGCGTGTCTATTCCGTCGTCCTTGAGGCTGGAGTCCTCTTCGATGCGCAACGGAACTCCATAGCACAACACGGCGTAACGAATCTTTGATTCCAGCACCTTGCGAATAACTTTCGCGGGTTGGCCATTCGTCGCGGGAATTTTTTGCGGACCCATCCGCCAGAGCTTTTTCGATTCCAGGGCTTTGGCCAGCGGCCTTTCCAGTTTATCGTGAAACTCCGCCCGCGACATGTCCTCATTCGTCGTGAGCGCAAAGCCGAAGACCTGGGTTATCGGAACTTTTCGCATCGCCGCGTAATGCTCGGCGACGTCCTTCGATCCGGGCATCTGCAGGTTGTAGACAACAACCACCTCATCGCCCGTGTTGGCGGCATAAACGCAACTCGCCAGGGCGAGAAACAATACGATTGCCAGTAATTTTCTCATGAATCGCGGAGGGACTTTACCGTGAACGCGGTTAACTCACAAGCTTAACAGCCCATTAAGCCGTGCAGTCCACTTTCAGCCCGTCGTACGCCAGCATGACCCCGGACGGAAGCTCGGCCTGCGACACATCATGGTCATAATCATGGGTGAGATGCGTGAAATACGTGCGCCCCGCGCCAATGCGCCGCGCCGTTGTGAGTGCTTCATCCAGGCTCATGTGCGTCGGATGTGGCGCTTTGCGCAAGGCATCCAATACAACGACCGGCACCCCGCGGATTTTTTCCACGACATCCATAGGCACTTCTTTGCAATCACTCATGTACGCCAGGCGCTTCGTTCCATTTTGCAGGAACAGATAGCCATTTGTGTTGATGGATCCATGCGGCAGCGTAAAGGGAACAATCTCGAGGTCTCCTAGCGGGAATGGGCCATCCACAATGTGCGGTTCGGGAATGAAATAGCCCTTCGGCCATGGGCCATTGTGAAACGCGTAGATAAAAATGCGTTTCAGCGCTTCCATCGTCGCTGCGTTGGCGTAAATCGGCAGCGCATTGCCACCGCGCAAATCGCAAAAGCGCCGGCAATCGTCCAGTCCCATCACGTGATCCGCATGCGCATGAGTGAAAACGACGGCATCCAGCCAATTGATCTTCTCCCGCAGGCATTGGAGGCGAAACTCCGGCGTGGTATCGACGACCAGTTTGGTTTTTTCCGTGGCAACATAGATGGACGGCCGTGTGCGCCAGTTTTTGGGATTGGCCAGATACTCCGGCGGATATTCCTTTCCGATCAACGGCACGCCCTGCGAGGTGCCCGTGCCGAGAAAAACAAATTCAAATGCCATGCTAAAATTTTTCTTTGCCGAACGATTGCATTATCGCTCAAATGAGCTGCGACACTTTACCGATGCTGACGACGTTGCGCATTAAAAACCTCGCCCTCGTGGCCGACCTCACGCTGGAACTCCAGCCCGGTTGCAACGTCATCACGGGCGAAACCGGCGCGGGGAAGTCGATCCTCATTGGCGCGCTGAACCTGGTGCTTGGCGAGCGCGCAGACCGCGCGCTCATCCGCAGCGGGAGCGACAGTTGCTCAGTCGAGGCTGTGTTCGACGTGGCGAAACTCAAAGCGCCGCTGAAAGAATTTCTTGAAGAGAATGGCCTTGAGCAGTGCGAGGAGCATCAGCTTGTGCTCAAGCGCGTGTTCACCGGCGCCGGTGCGAACCGCCAGTTCGTCAACGGCTCGCCCACGACTCTTGCCACGCTCGCCACCATCGGCGAGTGGTTGGTGGATATTCACGGTCCGCACGAGCATCAATCGCTCCTGAATTCCGCAAAGCAATTGAATATTCTCGATGCCTTCGGCGGTTTGCAAAAAGAGCGCGAGGCATTTGGCGAGTCGGTCCGCCGGCGCTCGGCTCTGGAAGCGGAAAAATCTGCTCTCATCGTGGATGAAAAGACTTATGCGCAGCAGTTGGACTTGTTGCGTTTTCAGGTCAATGAAATCACCTCAGCTCGCTTGCAACCGGGTGAGGATGATCAAGTCCAACAAGAACATCAGCGCGCGAGCAACGCCGCGAAGTTGCTTCAATTGAGCCAGGCCGCGCTTGATCTGCTGTCCGAAAATGAAAGCGCTTTGCTAACCCAGGCCGGAGTCATTGGCCGCACGTTGCAGGAGCTTCAGCGGATTGACGCGAGCGCGACGGAAATCCTTTCCCAACACGAGCAGGCGGTGGGTTCCATGCGTGAGTTGCAATCCAGCCTTTCGCATTACGTCGATAAAGTGGACGTGAATCCGGAGCGGTTGCAGGAACTTGAAGAACGCTTGAACCTGCTGCATTCGCTCAAACGCAAATACGGCTCGACGCTGACTGAAGTGATCACGTTCGGCGACGAGGCAAAACAAAAGCTGCAAAGCCTCGAACAGCGCGATGAAGAACTGGCGCGACTCAATTCTGCGCTGGCGAAACTGGACAAGGAACTCCAGCGCGCCGGTCAGGACCTGTCCGCGAAACGCGAGAAGCTCGTTCCACAACTCAGCAAATCGGTGAGCAAACAACTGGCCGACCTCGGCTTCAAACAAAGCAAGTTCGATGTGGAAATCGTGACGAGTTCCCCGCAGGAATTCACGCAACACGCAACACGCAACACGACCGGCTTCGACACCATCGAATTCCAATTCGCCCCCAATCCAGGCGAGCCCGCCAAGCCCTTGCGGGCCATTGCTTCCTCCGGAGAGTTGGCCCGTGTAATGCTGGCATTGAAGACTGTGCTCGCTGCTGAAGATGAAATTCCGGTTCTTGTGTTCGATGAAGTGGACGCAAACGTTGGCGGTGAAACGGCGAACGCGGTAGGGGAAAAAATGCGCCAGATTGCCGACAAACGCCAGGTCCTCTGCATCACGCATCTTCCGCAGGTCGCGGCGGCAGGTGCGGCGCATTACGTCGTAAGCAAGCAAATCAAAGACGGACGCACCATTTCCGAAATTTCTTTGCTGAACAAAAAAGATCGCGTGGCGGAACTGACCCGCATGCTGGGCGGCCAGACGGATGCAGCACGCAAACACGCGGAGGCGTTGCTGAAAATCTGAGCCGTGAGTTTCTTTCCTTCCAGGATGATCATGAGGTGGCTCGCAGACCTGGGCACAGAATTCGGGTGGCGTGTGTTTCAAAACATCGTTGATCCTGAAGATCATCGGCCCTTCGATCCGAAGGAAGTCGAGCGCAATATGGATCACCTGGCTGGATTAATTCAGCAGGGGCGAAAGAGCGAAGCTCTTCATCTCTGCACCGCGCTCGAAAAATCCGGCTCGGTGAGTCAGCAGGCCCTGGAAACGATAGTCTACCGCCTTTACCAGGAGACGTTGGATTCCAAATCGCCTTTCCTGCGCGACATCCGCCGCTGGCGTGAGCTGAAAAATTTTGATGAAGCGGAATCGCAACTCCAGCAACTCCTGACGCGGCAACCGGATAATTGGGCCGCGACGCTGCTGCTGGCGCGCCTCTACGCTGAGGATTTGGGCCAACCCAACCGGGCGCTTGCATTAATTCAACCGAATAACAAGCCGTCGCCGTTACCCCGCCAATTTCTGAAATTGGCCAGGCAATCCATCAATGACTGGGGTGAAGCGGCAAGCAAACGCGCGCAAATGGAATGGCGCCCGGAAAGGGACAAATTGCGCGCAGCCCGTCAGGGCGCGCCGGTGGTTGAAGAGATTTCAATCGACGAATTGCTGAAGAACGGCCAATTGGCGACGGCTATCGAGTATTTGGAGAACGCCTTGAAGGAGCAGCCGCAGGATGCCGAGCTCTGGCTAAAACTGGCGGAGGCCCATTCTGTTTATTGCGCCGACCCGGCGCAGGCATCAAAAGTGATTCGCCGGATGGCAGCCACTTCCAGGTTTACACCGGAAGAATTGGAGTCGGCGCGCACCAAACTCAACGAGTGGCAGGCGGCACGCCATCCCTGATGTGTCAGAAAAAAAAGCGCTGGTGAGTGAGGCTCTCACCAGCGCTGCCGAGCCATCGCGAATGAATGCGTGCTATATTTTATGCCATCATCAGGCCACGGCCTTCCAATTTTGTCAAAGGAGACACGGAAAAGAACAGGTGACATTTTCGAGGAGAAACGACCCGGAGGAATGGGCTGTCAGGCCATGCTCGCCCGTTTCCACCCCAGGCCAAGACGAATAACTGCCAGCGCAATACAGCTCCACGCAAACCAATTACCGTGCTGATTGTAAAATGTCTGCGGATGTCTTTTGCCTGCGGGTGGCAAAGGAACGTTCACCGTCATGAAACCCTTTCCGTAAACGCTGCCCGTGTCGTCCTTGAACGTTTGCTGCCACTGGCCATTGGCGTCAATCCAGCAGGTGATTCCGGTGTTGGCGCAGCGGATGAGTGGCACGCCGTTTTCGACAGTGCGAAACGTTGCCGCCGCGGCCTGTTGCCATTGTGCCGCGCCTTCGCCGAACCAGCCGTCGTTCGTGATGTTCACCAGAAAATCCGTGTCTGGCTCAACGCTTTTGCGCGCGAGATTGGGAAAAGTGTCTTCAAAACAAATCAGCACGGAAGTTTGGAACGTCGTTGAAGCGCCCGTCTCCAACCCGGCGCGAACAGGGCGCTCCAGCTTGAATTGCACCGGATGCTGTCCTCGCGTGTAACTGCCGGTTATCGGTGTGAACCATTTGATGAACGGCAGCGAATGCTCGAGCGGGATGTATTCGCCGAAGATCACCAGGCCCCGTTTGTGATAGCGCTCCGCAAGTTTTCCCTCCGGGTTGATGAGAAAACTCGCGTTGAAGAAGTTTGTTTCGCCAGGTTTTATTTCAAAATCATCCGCGCCGATGATGAGCCATGTCTTGTGCCGGTTCGCGAGGTCGGCGATGGGCGCGCCGATGTTTCCTTCATGATCGAATGGCGTGCCCGGCAGCGAGGCTTCAGGCCAAATCAGCACATCGGCTGGTTCGGCGAGAGCGTGCTCGGAAAGGTCCATCAGCTCTTCAAACCGCTGGCTGCTTTTGCTTTCGTCCCAGATCATCGTTTGCGGGATACTGGGCTGGACCAGCGTGGCTTTTAATTCCCGTCCTACGACGGCCGGTTTCCTGAGTTGATGAAAACCATATCCGAACGCCACCACGACGACGGTAAAAGGGAGGATGATTTCCGCCATCCACGGATTGCGTTGCGATGGTTTGCCGAGAATCGAAGTCACGGCACACAGCAGGGACACTGATGTCCACACAATAAGAAACGAAACTCCGTAAACCCCGGTGAACGAAGCGAATTGAATCAGCGGAACAATTCGGAATTGAGAATCCGCCAGAAGGTTCCACGGAAAGCCGCCGAAGATGTAGGTGAGGACCATCTCCAGCGCGACCCAGATTGCGGCGCACAACAAGGACCAGGACATTCGCCGGCTCCAGCTGAGCGCGTAGATTTCCCTGCTGACCGCCAGCCAATCCGGCAACGGGCGTCGAGTGGCGGAAAGCGAACGTAGCGAAAGCCAAACCCAGGTTGCAGGAAACAGCGAGAGGAACGCGGCCAGGGCAATCCAGCCAAGAATCGGGAACCAGGCAACTGGAATATTCAGAAGCCAGGAAAGTGAGACAAGATAGTGTGCCATCCCGGCGAAGTAGCCGAGCCGAAACGCTTCACCGCCACTCTTGCCCAGCGCCACGGCGAGGAACAGCCCGGGCGCAATCCATGCAAAACCTGCGATGCCGAATTTGGGAAATGCCGCCGCGAGCACGAGCCCTGCGATGATTGCGAGCGGAAAACGACCGCTGAAAAATGCGCTGGGCGAGAATTTTTTCAATCGCCGCAGCTTGCCTCAAAACTCTTGAAAGGCAAGTTCCCGGATTTGCGTTGCGCTCAATTATTCACTTTCGAAAAATTGACATGGCGCTTACTTTCAAAAAATTGTGCAAACGATTTCTTTAGGACCGAGTCCGTTGAAGAGCAGCCGGCTGGCTTATGGTTGCTGGCGCATTGCGGACGATAAGAACAATCCCGGTGCGGGCCGGCGGGCAGTGATTGCCGCTTACGAGGCGGGCTATACGCTTTTTGATAACGCCGACGTTTATGGCCGCGGCGAAGCGGAGAAAATCCTTGGCACCGTGCTCAAGGAAATCTCCGGCATGCGCGAGCGGGTCGTCGTCCTTACCAAATGCGGCGTGCGGCACGGTGGACATCCGAATCCCGACTCGCCGAATCGCTGGGATTTCTCAGCCGAGCACATCCTCAATTCGTGCGAGCAATCGCTAAAACGCCTCGGCATTGAAACCATCGATATATTGATGCTGCACCGGCCCGATTTTTTGGCGGACCCGCACGAAATCGCCAAAGCGTTTGGGCAATTGCAGGCAGCGGGCAAGGTGCGCTTCTTTGGCGTCAGCAATTTTCGCCCGAGCCTCGTGACAGCGCTGCAAAAAGCGTGTTCGATGCCATTAATTCTGCACCAGGTGGAAATCAGCCTGGCGAAACTGGACACGTTCACTGACGGGACGCTGGACCAGTGCCTGGCGGAGAACATCACGCCGATGGCCTGGAGCCCGCTGGCCGCGGGATTGATTGGCACCGGGGCCAAGCGGCTCCTGCAGGCGCAGAAGGGCTATCGTCCAGAAATTTTTCTGGCCGACCTGGAAGCAATCGCCGCGGCGCACGGCACCAACCGGACAGTGATTGCGTTGTCGTGGCTTTTGAAACATCCGAGCAGAATTATTCCGATCATCGGTTCCGCAAATCCCGACCGGATTCGCGAAGCGACAAAAGCGGTGGACCTGGAGCTTTCCCGCGAGGAATGGTATCGGCTGCTCAACGCCGCGCGGGGTGAGCCGCTGCCCTGATTACATGCGCGACGACGCCCCGGAGACGGAAGATGAAGGGACTGTTGCTGACACGTTGCGGCTGTTTGTGGCGATTTCACTGCCGGACCCGGTAAAGGATGAAATTGAAAAGGCACAGCGACAGTTGCGTAGTGCATTTCCAGGCAAGTTGGTGCGCTGGACCAAACGCGAGCAGTTTCATCTGACGCTGAAGTTCCTCGGGAACGTGAGACAGTCGCGTGTTTCTGAATTGATCCCGGCGCTACGCGAAACGTGCATGCCGCTTTCGGAATTGCAAGTGTGCGCGGAGGGGATGGGATTTTTCCCGGACGCTCGGTTTCCACGCGTGATATGGGTTGGAGTGCGTGACCACAAGAACCTGCTTTTTCGGCTGCACGAGGTGGTTGAAGCTGGAGTAGCGCGTGTTATCGGGGGACGGCCCGATAAGACATTTAAGGGGCACGTGACTCTGGGTCGCATTGAACGTATTCGGCGGCAGGACGCCGAAACGTTAGCCGAATTGGTGGCACCAATTTCGAAGTTGTCTTTCGGGGAATGGACGGCAAATAAGATAGAGCTGATTCGCAGCCAGCTTTCATCCAGTGGCTCGCGTTACACGACGCTCGCAACGATTCCACTTTGCGGCAAAAAATGAGTAAAACATCTGATAAACGTTCGGAAGAGTTTTTGAAAATCAGCGGCCAGTTCAAACTGGGTGCGCTGGTTACGGAATCGTCGCACCCGGTCACTGCGAATTTGAGCGAAGTGGCCAAGCAGGATATTGCGCAAGCGCTGGATTTGCTTTTTCAGGTGGACAACGATGTCGTTGCGAAATATCGGGAGTTTGCGGAGTCGGGCAGGGCGGAGCAGATCAAGAAAACGGTGCTGAAGGCGTTGAGAGATGGCGGGAAGATTTTTTTCACGGGTTGTGGTTCGACGGGGCGGTTGAGTATTCTGTTAGTCTCCATTTGGAGGGATTTTTGGCAAAAACAGCGCGGTAAACGAGATGACACGTCTCAAGTTCAGGACTTTGAGAATCGCGCGTTTAGCGTGATGGCGGGCGGGGATTTTGCGTTGATTAAGTCGGTCGAGGGCTTCGAGGATTTTGCGGCATTTGGCAAAAAGCAGATTGGTGATCTCGGTGTTTCAGGCAAGGACGTCGTGTTTGCCATTACTGAAGGCGGCGAAACTTCGTTTGTCATCGGCACGGCGTGGAAGGGCGTGGACGTGGGTGCGAAGGTTTATTTCGTTTACAACAATCCGGACGCGATTCTTTGCGAGCATGTTGAGCGGAGTCGGGAAGTGATTGAAGACGCACGTGTCGAGAAAATTAATCTTACCACCGGGCCGATGGCGATTACCGGATCAACGCGGATGCAGGCGACGACGATTCAGCTCTGTGTGCTGGTGACTGTGCTGGAAATGGTGGTGAGGGAACTGATCGGGATTCAGAATTCGGCGACGGTCCCGAAAGATTTCCTTTTCAAGCTTATTCAGATGCACACAGTTTTGAGGTCGCCCGAGATCCTTTCACAATTGGCCAAGATTGTGGCGATGGAAGAATCGGTTTATCGCGCCGGGCATAAGAACAGTTATTATGCAGACCGATTTGGAATCGATGTGCTCACGGATACGACCGAACGTTCGCCGACGTATTGCACACCGCCGTTTCGAAAATTTGACGACACCACGGCTACGGAATCGTGGGCATTTTTATTTATGCCCCGGGCCGAAACGCCGGAGGCCTGGCGTGAGATTCTCAAACGACTGCCGAATTGCGTGGAATGGAGTCCGGAGGAAGTGCAGGAGCTTGTGGGTAAAGAAAAACTTGAGCGGACTCTTGAGACCGTCCGAAAAATCAGCCGGGCGGAATTGATGCGATTCAAGATCGGTCTTGATGGATGGAGCTTTCGTGGAATTCGCGGCGACGATAGTTCGGTGGCGATTCTTGCGGAAAACGAGGAACACGTCGTTACGACCAAATTTCTGAGCACGACGTACGTTCCGAGCGTACAAAGCGCATATATTTATTTTGGGCGTCGGGAGACATTCGAAGCGTTTCGAAAGATGGCTGCGGGTTGGAACGCGGACACGATTTCTCTGTTGGTGCCGTGTCCGGAAACGGATTTCCTGCTGGATGGCGTGACGCGCGCGGGAGTGAAGATGCTCCTCAATGCGCTTTCGACGTGCACGATGGTGCGCTTGGGGCGCGTGATGGGCAATTACATGATCTGGGTCGTCGCGAGCAATCTGAAGCTGATCGACCGCGCCACGCGTTACATCCAGAAACTGACCGGCATGGCTTACGAAGATTCAAACGGGCTGCTGTTCGAGGTGATTGAATACGTTGAACCGCGGATGAAAGCGGACCAGGCGTATCCGCCGGTGGTCGGATTAGCGGTTCTGCGCGCGCGGCACAAACTCACGAACGAGGAAGCGGAACGCAGATTTAACCACGAGGCCGGCCAAATACCGCAAGGGCGTTGAAATCTTCAGCGGCAGTGCAAAGGTAAAGTCACGGGAGGAGTGTGCCCATCGAAATCCAATACGAGTTCAACATCCTTGAAGCCGTGCAGAAGACAGGTGTGAACAACGTGCATCAAATGCGGAAAATTGAGAGCCCGGTCGGCGCGCTTGGTCCAGCGACCGTTGCCGCGGAAGAACTTGCCTGTGCGGCCGTGCCGCAACAGTCGTTTAATCGGATCCTTGAAATTCATGGCTTTAATATTCCGGAAATGAGAGAAAATCGATATGGGGTGAAGGACCTAAGTTTTGCCCTTCGTTACCCGCGAACCGGATATGGCGGCTCACCGCCGCCAGATTACATCCAGGGTGAACAACCCAATCATCACGGCGCAAATCACGCATTTGCCAACCACGCCGGCGAACATCCCGAGTGTCGCGCCCAACCCGGCGCGTGAAGCTTTGTCGATTTCATAACCTCCCAGCAACTCAAGCGCCACCGCGCCTAGAAAGGGGCCGACGATGATTCCGGGTATACTGAAAAAGATGCCCACAACTCCGCCAAGAAATGCGCCGAGTACGCCGCGCCACGTTGCGCCAAATCTTTTTGCGCCATAACTGCTCGCCAGGAAATCCAACACAACCGAAGCGGCCGTGAGCAGGGCGAGGCAAATCAACATCAGTCCGCTCACTCCGTGTTGCCCGAACCAAAGGCGGTGGGCCGTGGCGGCCGCGAGCACAATCGGCGGCCCCGGAAATCCTGGAATGATGCTTATCCCGAATGCCACCAGCATGACCAGCAGTGTCACGGACAAGCCGATGATTTCTTCTGTCGTCATCCACAATCAGAGTAGCAGAAGCTGTGAATAGTTCGAACTTTTTTGCGACTGACGGAATCCGCGGGCGTACACGGATTTGGCCGCGGTCTCAATTCTCCCGTTCGGACTTCGAGGATGTTTCGAGATGAAACTTGTGCAGGAACCGATGGAAGATCGGCGCGAACACCAACGCGATGCTGGTCAAAAATGCGACTCCGCTGAACAACGCATAACATCCCGCAAAAATCTTTCCGGCATTGGTCTTCAATTCACCTACCGGTCCCATACCGGATAAAATCATCGAGGCGTTTACGAACGAGTCGACCCAATTCATGCTTTCGAACACATGATAACCAAGCATCCCTATCCCCAGCGCCACGACGATGAGAACGAGGGCCGAGGCCGCGCAACGGCGCAGGCGGGCGAAAAATTTGTGACGGGGAAGAAGCGGTTTGGTGCGGTGTTCGAACATAGTTTCTTTCAAATAGCGGGCTTTCGCGGATTGGCGAATCCCCAGCGGCCACCGTAATAAATCTTTTCGTGCCGTTCCTGCGCGACGGAGGGGTTCAGGAATTTCGGTGGCTTGAGATAATGTTCGTAAGCGAGAAAGAGCTGCAATGCCGCTTCCAGAGAATCCATGCCGCCGGTACCTGTGCCAAGACCCGGGCAAGCCAGCGTTTCGATCTTGCGCGTCTCAACCCGATTGTGTCGATGCACTGCTGTGAGTGCCGCCCACATGGCAAGGTAAACATGATCGGTGCCCTGGATATTCATGGGTACGCGCATGGTGGGGGCATGTGCGACAAATGGATGTGTTGCATGGTTTGTCGGCACAATGAAGCACGTGCCTACCGGTTGCTCACCGAGGTAATCTTCCAAAATCTTCTTTTGAATGGATTCCATGACGTGGGTTCCGAAGTATCTGACTACCGCCAAGTCCATGCCGGCGTCCATCAAACCGAAGGAATTACCCGCCGTGATGACGCAATCAAAATTTGGCAGCTCCTCGAATCTCCCGCACACCACCTGCACTTCCGGATGCGAGCGGAATTGCCACCGCAGCACGTCGCAAAATTCCTTTCCTCTATCAACGAGAATCAGGCGCATGATTGATCTTCTTTACTGGCGATTTCACCGTATCCGGGGCATTAAAATTTGTCCAGATTTTCCACAAAATCCGCGCTTGCATTCCGCATAACCTCGGTTATTGTGCTCGGCTCCCGTCCAGGAAATCCGGGTGACGGGCGATAAACAGTTCTTATTTCGATAGTTTAGATTTATGGCAACAGCAAACGACCTTCGCCGTGGAATGGCGATCAATTATAACGGCGACATCTGCGTCGTCCTCGACAGCCAGCATCGCACGCCCGGCAACCTCCGCGCTTTTGTGCAGGCCACCATCCGCAGCATTCGCACGGGCAAATCCTCAGACGTGCGGTTCAGCTCCACTGAACGCATTGAGCCTGTCCCGATGATTACCAAGCGGATGGAATTCAGCTACAAGGATGGCCAGGATTTTGTGTTTACCGACCCCGAAACCTACGAGACCGTCACGCTCATTTCCGAACTGGTCGGCGATTCCAAGGATTACCTCGTAGAAAACGGTTCCGTGACCATCACCTTCGTAGAAGAGAAGGCTGTATCCATCGAATTGCCGTCCTCGGTAGTCCTGACGGTTACCGATGCTCCGGAAGGAATCCGTGGCGATTCGGCTAACAATGTGCAGAAGTCGATTACGGTTGAGACTGGGATCACCGTTCAGGCGCCGTTGTTCATCAAGACCGGCGAAAAGATCAAGGTGGATACCCGCACGGGCAAGTACATGGAACGGGCTTGATCAGTCCGAAGCCCAGGGTCCAAAGTTTTCATAGCCCGCCATTCGGCGGGCTTTTTGTTTTAGCGGCAAGACGTTCTCAATCGTGCGTTTTTTGCTGTTTTGCGCCTTGAGAACCGCATGGGGAGGACGCCCCGCCACTAATTCCTTTGCAATCCGCATCCTTTGCGCTTAATTGTGCCCCCGTGGTTGAACCGCAGCACAAAGGTGAAAAAGTTTTCCGGGGCATTCCCGTCTCCAATGGCGTTTGCCGCGGGAAAGTTCTCGTGCTTGGAAAGCCGCAACACACCATTTCCCGCCAATCCGTTTCGGAAACACAGATCCCCGACGAAGTTGTGCGGCTGGAACGGGCACTCGTGCAGACGCGGCAGGAAATTCTAGAAGTGCAACGAAAAGTCACCAACGCGATGGGCGCGAAGGAAGGCAGCATTTTTGACGCGCACCTGCTTGTGCTGGAGGATCGCACGTTGATCGATGAAGTCGTGCGGACGATCAATGAGGAAAAGGTCAACGCGGAATTCGCATTTCATACGGTCGCCGAGCGTTACGCCTCCACGCTTGCGGCGATTGAAGATGATTACCTGCGTGAACGCGCCGGTGACATGCGCGACGTGACCACGCGCGTGCTGAACAATCTGCTGGGGAAGCAGGAGGAGATCAACCTGCGTAATCTGGCCGAGGCATGCATTATCATCAGCCATGATTTGACTCCGTCCAACACGGCACAGATGGACCGCGTCAAGGTGCTCGGTTTTGCCACCGATATCGGCAGCAAGACTTCTCACACCGCCATCATGGCGCGGTCGCTGCGGATTCCCGCGGTGGTTGGTTTGAAATCCGCGAGCCAGGAGTTGCGAACGGGCCAGTACGCGCTGCTGGACGGTTTCAACGGCATCGTCATCATCAATCCCACTGACCAGACGTTGTTTGAATACGGGCAGCTCGTTCGTAAACAGGTCACGCTGCAGGAGAAACTGCGCGATATACTTCTCAAGCCGGCGGTGACGCTGGATGGTCATCGGGTTTTTCTTTCGGCCAATATTGAGCAGGCTTCTGACTCGGAAGCGGTCATCGGGAGCGGTGCTGAAGGCGTTGGATTGTTCCGGACGGAATATCTGTTTATCAATCGCGATACACTACCGACTGAGGAAGAGCAGTATCAGGCGTATCGGCAAATTGCCGAGGCGTTAAAGCCGCATCCGGTGACGATCCGCACGTTTGACCTGGGCGGAGATAAATTTCTTTCCCATCTGCAGGTGCCGACGGAGATGAATCCGTTTCTTGGCTGGCGTGCCATTCGTTTTTGCCTGCAGGAGAAGGATGTGTTCCGCGGCCAGCTTCGGGCGATTCTGCGCGCGAGCGCCCATGGAAATATCCGGATGATGTATCCCATGATTTCCGGCCTGGATGAATTGAACCAGGCCAATGGCCTGGTGGAGGAATACAAAGCGGAGCTGCGCCAGGAAGGAAAGGCATACGACGAACACCTGGAAATCGGCGCGATGATCGAGATTCCTTCGGCGGCGTTGATTGCCGATGCGATGGGCAAGCGCGTGAAATTCTTCAGCCTGGGCACCAACGATCTGATCCAGTACGCCTTGGCCGTGGACCGCATGAACGAAAAGATTGCGCACCTTTACGAGCCGACGCATCCGGCGATTATCCGGCTTATCAAGGCAACGGTGGACGCCGCGCGAAAGAATAAAATCAGTGTCAGCGTTTGTGGCGAGATGGCGGGCGAGCCTATCATGGCGCCGCTGCTGATTGGCCTTGGGGTGGACGAATTAAGTGTCGCGCCGCCGCTGGTGCCGCAGATCAAATACATGGTCCGGCGCCTCAAACTGGCGGAGACCCAGGCGCTGGCGGAGTTTGCGCTCAACTCCGAGTCCGGCGCAGAAATCCTCGCCAAGTGCCAGGAGCTGGCCTGGCAATCGGCGCCGAGCTTGTTTGAGAGCAAGAGTCAGTAGCCTCTTTAGCGGGATTCATCCCATTGAGTTTTTGGTTGCTCTCCGCCAATTAATTATCTTGAATTCGCGTCCATTCACGCAGTCGCGCATTGAACAATTATGAAAGTCATTATTTTAGCCGCCGGTTATGCCACTCGTTTGTATCCGCTCACGCTCACGCAACCCAAGCCGCTGCTGCCGGTCGCGGGCCAACCGATGGTCGAGTATGTCCTCGATAATCTCGCGCCCATTGGCGGGATTGACCGCATCTATGTCGTGACGAATGCGAAATTTGCCGGTCACTTTCAGAAATGGTCCGACAATTATCGTGAGACCAAGGCGAAGCTCAATTTCACCGTTGTCAACGACGGCTCGACGGACGACTCCAATAAACTTGGGGCGATTGGCGATATTCACTACGTGCTGAAAAAGGAAAAAGTGGATGATGATCTGATTATTGTCGCGGGTGACAACCTCTTCAGTGAGAAATTGGAGGGCTTCGGGAAATTTGTGCGCGAGAAAAATGCGCCGGTGCTCGCGGTCTATGACGTCGGAAATCTTGAGGAGATCAAGAAATACAATTCGATTTCCGTCGATGGCACCGGGCGCATCACGTTCTTTGAGGAGAAGCCAAAAAATCCGACGAGCACCATCACTGGCATAGCGCTGTATTATTACCCGAAGGCCGCGCTAAAGCTCATCGACCAATACATCGCTGAGGGGAATAACCCGGATCAACCGGGGCGGCTTGTTCAATGGTTGTATCCGCGCACACCGTTTTACACCTGGCGCGTTCCGGGCATCTGGTACGACATTGGATCGAAGGAAACGCTCGAAGAAGCGAATAAAATTTTCGCGAAGCGTTAGCGCGTGGCCGCTATTGCGGCCTGACAATCGGTAATGCCTGGATTTCGGCCAGGTATCCTTCGCGATAGGTCGGGAACTTGAATTGATAGCCGAGCTTCGATTTCAGCTTCTGGTTGGAAACCCGTTTGTTGGTCACGCCGCGTTTGCGCGCTGATTCGGTGGACGGGGGAATAGAGTCGGGCATCGGTTTACCCAGGGCTCGCGACAGCCATGAAAAAAAGTCAAATTGGCTCACCGGTTCATCATCCACGGCATTGTAAAAATTTCCTGATTCTCCCCGCTCAAGGGTGGAAATGATGCAACCGATCACGTCGTCGCGGTGAATCATATTCAGGATGCGCTCGCCCTTGCCTTCGAGTCGTGCCTCGCTGTTCACGAATTGCTTGAACCAATAACCGCGGCCCGGGCCGTAAATGGCGGCGACGCGCAGAATCATCGCGGAGAATTTTATTTCGTGGGCTGCGTCGAGCAGGAGCTTCTCGGTTTCGAGGAGCACGCGGGCGGTTTCAGCGGTTGGCTCGGTTGGGCTGGTTTCGTCCACGGTTGAACCGTCGTTTTGACCGTAGATACTGGTGCTGCTGGTGTAAACAAATCGGGGCATGCGCGGCTTTCGCTTTGTACTGTCGGATGGCACAAGCCAATCGACTACATTCCGCATTCCTTCGAGATAGACCTGGCGATAGTCGTCCGCGCTGCCGCCGCCGGAGGCAACACAGTTCACCACCCAATCGAAGTTGCGCGGCAGTTTTGCGAGTGTTTCCGGTTGCGTGATATCAGCGAGGAGAGGGTTAATCCCGGCGCGCTCCAATTCGTGCGCGGACGAGGAGTTGCGTCGCAATCCAAAAACTTCGTGCCCGCGTTGGACCAATTCCGCCCCGAGCGGGAGGCCGAGGTAGCCGCAACCGATGATCAATGCGCGCACCAGGGAAAGCTAAAGGAAGAAGTCCAAAGTCCAAAGCCCAATGTCCAAAATCGCGCCGCGGGGGCACAATTCGAACCTGAGCGTTCAAGCATCCGTGAATTTGTCGCCGGTTTCTTTGCGCAATTCGGTGATGCGCTTGAGGAGGTCCTGGGTCAATGCAGCGTGGCCGGGTTTGCCGTGAAGATTGGTCAGTTCGCCGGGGTCTCGTTGCAGGTCGTAAAGCTCGAATTCCTCGGGTAAGTCAGGATAGGCGGACAGTTTGTGGTAATGAATCAATTTGTAGCGCTCGGTGCGGACGCCGCGATGGGGGCGAACGTGTTCCCATTGGGGATACTCGAAATATTCATAGAGCCAATCCTTCCGCCACGTTTTCGGAGGCTCGCCTTTCAACAGCGGAACGAGACTGCGGCCATGCATCGCGGCGGGCACGTCAATGCTCGCAAATTCCAGCAGGGTGGGGGCGATGTCCACGTTCAGGGCGATTTGTTCCGACACGGAACCGGCCTTGATCATGGCGGGATAACGAACCATCAGCGGGACGCGAATGGACGGTTCGTGCATGAATCGCTTGTCATACATGCGCCACTCGCCGAGGAAAAATCCGTGGTCGGAGGTGAGAATGATGACGGTGTCATTCAGCTTGCCGGAATGTTCCAGCCAATCGAGGATGCGCCCGAAGTTCTCGTCGTTGTCCACGACACCGGCGTAATGGTCTTTCACCACTTCCTCGAGAGTGCGCGGGTTATCGTCGCCGAGAATGGTTGTGCCGATTTTATTGTTGGCCTGCACGAAGGCGCTCGGCTTGCCGGGATAACCTTTCAAATCGTCATCGAACGTGGCCGGCTTGGGAATTTTGACGCCGTTGTAAAGATCCAGGTGGCGGCGGGCGCGATAAAATGGAGCGTGCGGTGCGAAGGGATTCAGGAAGAGGCAGAACGGTTTCTCGCGCTCTTTTTCCAGCCATGTCAGTGCGCGGTCGGTCACGACATCATCAAGATAGCCTTCCAAGGGCTTGGTTTCAGAGTATTTGCCGGCGATGCCTTCGGTCAGCACGGGGTTGTAATAATCGGCGCGACCGTTGAAGCCGAAGTAATAATCCCAATAGCGATCTTTCAGCCCGCCCTTGATGTGTGCCTTGCCGAAAAAGCCAGTCTCATAACCGGCCTGATGCAAGAGATCGGAAACCAGCGGTATCTCGTGCGGGATTGGCCCGTTGCCGTTCCCGGTATCGGTGCTGTGTTGAGAGGTCGGTTCGTTGCCGACGGCGTTGACGCTGTGGGAATACATGCCCGTCAAGAGGCTTGCGCGCGAGGGGAGGCAAAGCGCGTTGGTGACGAAGGCGTTGCGGAAGGACATGCCTTCACGCGCGATGCGGTCCATGTTCGGCGTCTGAACGATGGGATGTCCCATGCAACTCAGTTCGTCGTAACGCAAACCTTCGCCGAGGAAGACAACAATGTTTGGCTGGCGGCGGGATGGTTGCTCGTTGTCCGCGAGAGTTTCGAGGGGTGCTTGCGTCAGAGCCAGTCCTCCAAGAACACCGGCGCTGGTTTTAATAAATGAGCGGCGAGATTGCGCGCCGGGTGTGCCATTTTCGAGCTTATCCATGCTTCGGTGTTCAGGCTGGCAGAAATCGCGCGGTCTGGCACCCCTATGTTTATATGGTGAGATCCGGTTACGTGAACTTGAGCACAACGACGTGCTCTGTCTTTAAAGGGGCGGATTCGATGCGCATGTAGGCGTATTGCGGTTGCTCCGGACTTCGCAGGATAACCTCCAGTGTGACTTCGTCGCCTGCGTTGAGTTGCAGCGAGGCTGATTCCGCGAGCGTTCCGGCTTCGGTGGAAAGCCAGGCGCGAGCCCAGACCGGGCTGCCGGCGGGGCCATTCAACTTCGCTTTGAAAACGGCGGTGGTGGGATTCTGGATGTCCAATCGAACATCGGAAAGGGAGTAGCCGCGGGACGATGGGAGAATGTCTGCGAATGAATTGTGAGTTTTAGGGATCATTATCGGGCTCCTCATCTTTGTCGCGGCGTGCTTTGCAGGCTGTCCGGGCCGAAATCTGTGCGTCCGCCGGCTAAAGTCCGCAAGCGGTCAAAGAATTGCGGATCGGTAATCGCTCTCAATGGAATGCAATGAGCCCTTGCGGGAGCAATGAAAATGAAAAGGAACCGCCGCGAACGGCGAACGCGAAGTACGCCTGACCATCGAATGGTCTGGCTGAAGGCCTCTCCGCTCGTATGCATGCCCTCGGCGTCGAAGGAGTGGGTGAAAGGCCCCTTTGCCAGCTTGTTGCGCCGGTGTGCGGACCAGACTGAAAGCGCGCAGACGAGGGGCGCATACGAAAAAGCCAACATGGCCAATACAATTTCTATCGGGCTAAGGCGGTTTCCAGTTATGAAGGGTGTCAGGAGAAGAAAGAGGCCACTCAGAACAAAGACGCAATACAGCAAGAAGAACCACAAATTGTAACGGAGCAACAAAAGAGAGGCGACAAACAACTCGCCAAATGTTGGATTCGCAGTGACTGAGATACGATCCGGCGCGGCGGCAGGAATTGGCGGTGGAAATGTCGCGATGGTGGGAACCCCCGCCGGCTTTGGCGGAAGGGTAATAATGATTTGGTCTTTTGTCCCGCGTTTCGGATCGGGGCCGGGTTCTTCGTCAAAGCCAGTTGTTGCATTCGGTACTCGCGGCGGTCCTGGTGGGGGAGAAGCCGCCTGCGGCTTTGGCGCGGCGGTTGGAACTCCCGGCGGCAGAGGTGGAAGTTGAATAACGTCAGGGTTGTTTGGCCGAGGTTCCGGATCGGGACCGGGTTCGTCGCTAAAGCCAGCGGTTGGATTTGGTCCGCGTGGCGGCTGGGGTGGAGGCGAAGCCGGCTGCGGATCTGGCGCTGGTTTCTGCTCGTTCTCACTCATATCCAGATGCTCCAAACATCTCTCGTGCCCTGGCATATCCACTTTTTCTGCCGCGTGCCTCCAAGGCGTCCCGAAGAGGTAGTTTGCCACATAGGTTTCGAGGTCCAGTGTGGCACAAATCTCAAAATAGCCAATGCCAATAGAATCTGACGCGACCGATTGACAGAGTGGAAACGCAGGCGCACAATCCAGCAAACACCCCCCCCATTCAACTATGAAACCTCAAAATCGACTGCTCGCCGTTTTTGTATTCGTTATTGGTATGTCATTTTCCAGCCGCGCCGGATTGCTGGACCAAATTGGAGGGATTGTCACCAATTCCGGAGCCGCGTCTGTCTCCGGCGGCCTGGGCGGGTTATCGCAGGATCAGCTTGTGGGCGGATTGAAGCAGGCGTTGAGCAACGGGCTGCAACACGCCATCGGTCAGTTGGGCCATGACGGCGGTTTTTTGACGAACCTGAACGTGAGAATTCCGATGCCGCAGAAGTTGCAAGTGGTGGAGAAGACGTTGCGCACACTCAAGCAGGACAAGCTCGCGGACGAATTTGTGGCGACGATGAATCATGCGGCGGAACAGGCGGTGCCGGAGGCGGCGTCCGTTTTTGCGGAAGCGGTCAGCCAAATGTCCATCGAGGATGCGAAGGGAATCCTGACCGGACCGACCAATGCCGCGACGCAATTTTTCCGGCGGACGACGCAATCGAATTTGTTCGCGCGCTTTCATCCGATCGTGCAAAAGGCGACCGCAAAGACGGGCGTGACGTCAGCCTACAAAAAGATGACGGCGGCGGCGGGCCAATCGGATAACGCTCTGACCAAGACGTTGGGAGGTTTTATGGGTTCGGATGCCATGGACCTGGACACGTATGTGACGAACAAGGGGCTGGATGGGTTGTTTAAGATGGTTTCCGATGAGGAGGCAAAGATACGGGCAAATCCGGCTGCGCGAACGACGGAATTGCTGCAGAAGGTATTTGGCGCGGTGCAGAAGTGAGCGGGGAGAAATTAGACAAGCGGCATTGCGCCGTGATTGGAAGTTTGATTCTTACAAGCAATGGGGATACATCGCTACAGCTCCGCAATTTCTCCGCGGCTCCAACGGCGGATTCGGGCGACTTCTGCAACCGGTATTCCGAGTGAGAGCAGGAATTCGTTATGACCTGTCGGCGCGCGGCGCTCGAATTCGGTGTGCCAGCGTTTGCGGGCTTTGGCATCCATGCCGGCAGCTTCGAACATTTCGACCCACAAATCCACATCCACGGGCTTGGAGGGATTGGCCAGGCGGCTGAGCATGTGCGCGAGGGCACGTTGTTGATTTTTTAGATCCACTATCGACGTCACGGTCTCGCGCATCCGTTTGTCGAGCAACCGCACACCCGGTTTTCGTCCCGACAGGAGAACACGGCGGATTTCTTTGAGCGTGAGACCGGCTTCGCGGAAATGGCAGATGCGCTCGAGGCGGCGGCGGTCTTTTGGCGAGTAACAGCGGTAACCGGAGCCGGTGCGACCGGAGGGTTCAAGCAGGCCGATGCGGTGGTAGTAGAGCAGGGTGCTGCGCGACAGGCCGAAGGCGCGGGCGAGCCTGGAGATGGAATAAGAAGCCATAAACAAAGAACTGGCGCGGGAGCGAGGTGATCGTCCCCGCACCGTGATTATCGGCACTCCGCGCGGATTTCGGCAATCTCTTTTGACGGGATGTCGAGCCATTCGAGGAAGCCCTGATGGCCGTCCGGGTGGCGCGCTTCGAAGAGCCGATGCCATTGCATCCGCTTCGGGGCGTCCAGACCGATTTCTTCGTACATGGCGATCCATTCATCCTTGATGACGTGTTTTTTCATAGGAGGATGAAGGTAAAGTGTGAAGTTATAGACGGGTCAATGGGAATTGTTAAATGAGTTAAATCGGTTAAATGAGTCGTTCACGCCAACAACGCACACAACGCCATCAACGCATTCAACGCACACAACGCCATCAACGCTGTAATCGGTTCGATTGATGATGGATAGTTGGTCGCGTCAGGCGGGCCTATGGCCCGAGCGGTTCTTTGACATGGGTGTTCAGGGTTTAAGCGTTAGCTGCTTTCGCCGGGGCGTGAAGCGGTGCAGAGGCCTTTGTGTATGGCAGGCAGTGCAAAGGACGGAAGGGACCAAAAGGACGAAAGAGCAGCACCAAGGCGGAGCTGTGCCCGGGCGCTCAGAGGGGTGTACGAAAGTTACGATAATTACACTAATCTCAGTTTCGGGTTTTCAGTTTTGGACAGATAAGCACTTATTTGCCATGAATGGACAGCTCTGGACCAAAAGAAAAGTCCGAGCCGGTCAGGGAAGGTTCAACCCAGTCAGGCCTGGTCTAACCAAAAGTCCGAGTCGGTCGCACCAGTCGCACCAAGTCCGACCAAATCCAAGTTGGCTTGGGCCGCCTGAAGGCGGGACACCGAGCGCGCGCCTGTGTAACCTTGCCCTCACGCTGGCGTCTGTTACGGTGCGCAATCGAATGGATTAAATGCAATCCCGGGAGTTGCGCCTTTTGGAAACCAACTGATAGTGTCCGCCCCTACAACTATGAAACAACTGATTGGTTCAGTGTCGGTTCTTATCTTCAGCCTGCTTTTTTTCCAATGTCTCCAGCAATCCGCCCTGGCTGAGCCAACTGCGGGAGCAGCGGATACGAGTACATACGACGTGCGGAATTACGGAGCGAAGGGTGACGGTGTCGCTCTGGACAGTCCTGCGATCGATAAGGCGATCCAGGCCGCAGCGCAAGCGGGAGGCGGCACGGTTTATCTGCCAGCCGGCACGTATTTGAGCGGCACGATTCATCTGGCGAGCAATATTCATCTGCTCATTGACGTCGGGGCGACGATTCTCGCCGCGCCGCAAAACATGAATGCCTACGACGAGCCCGAACCCTGGAACGGCACCGCGTATCAGGACGGCGGCCATACTTATTTTCGCAACAGCCTCATCTACGGCGAAGGCTTGACGAATATTTCCATCACGGGGCAGGGCATGATCGATGGAAGCAAACTCTCACACGGGGATGGAAAACAGGGCGCGGTGAGCGGATACGATAACTGGCAGCATCCAATAGAGGGCGTCAGTGACGTCAAGCTCGAGCGCCTGGGCAACAAGGCGATCGCGCTGAAGTTATGCCGGAACGTGCTGTTGCGCGATATCACGATTCTCCGGGGCGGTCATTTTGCGGTGCTCACGACGGGTTGCGATAATTTGACGGTGGACAATGTGACGATGGACACGAATCGCGACGGGATAGACATCGATTGCTGCCGGAACGTGATGGTTTCCAACTGCCGGATCAATTCGCCGAATGACGACGCGCTTTGTCCGAAGAGTTCGTTTGCGCTCGGGACGAATGTGATCTGTGAGAATATGACGATCGTGAACTGCATGGTGTCGGGTTTTGAAGTGGGGACCCTGCTCGATGGCACGATGAAACCCAAGGCCAACGGAAACGGCAACGGCCGGATCAAATTCGGCACCGAGGCCAACGGTGGCTTCCGCAACGTGACCGTGGCGAATTGCGTGTGTCGGTCGTGTCGCGGCCTGGCGCTCGAAGAGGTGGATGGCGGCGTTCTGGAGAACATCAACATCAATAACATTACAATGATGGATGTGCCCGGGTATGCGATTTACGTCACGACGGGCAAACGCTATCGCGGCCCGAACATGATACAACCGAGCCGCATGCGGAATGTGCTGATTGCGAATGTGACGGCAGACGGAGTCTCAGCGAACAGCGGCATTCAGATTTTTGGATTGCCGGAGCAACCGATCGAAGGATTACGGCTCGAAAACATTCGCCTGGTGTGCAAAGGCGGAGGCACGGAAGAACAGGCGAACAAAATGCCGCCGGAACTGAACACCGGTTATCCCGAACCCCACGGTGTCATGCCCGGCTATGGCGTTTTTGCCCGGCACGTGCGCGGACTGGAACTGGCGAACATCAACCTGAGCTTTGAGAATGATGACAAACGGCCGGCGATGGTCTGTGCGGACGTGGACGGGCTGGAAGTGGACAATTTCAAGGCGCAACTGGGCAAGGGCGTGAGCGGCGCGGTATTCGATGACGTGAGGAATGTGGTGATTCGCAATTCGCCGGTCTTGAAAAATGTGGCCAAGACGAAGAAGAAATAGCTTAAGAGCCCA
>Ga0070731_10001460_pt1 | contig 24404 bp, 25 predicted proteins | sample Coa_R1_2_FD_66448 | JGI IMG/M metagenome (GOLD analysis project Ga0070731, IMG submission 66448) | Surface soil microbial communities from Centralia Pennsylvania, which are recovering from an underground coalmine fire - Coalmine... | ecosystem: Environmental > Terrestrial > Soil > Unclassified ... | reverse complement strand
CGGTCAGAGCGCCGTGCATCAATATACAGGGGGAATCCTGTTGCAGTCGATTCGAATGATCGGGTGAAACGCCAACAAAAAGTAAGGAACGTATCTTGGCTAGCGAATAACCGCTCTTGATTTGATCGGGGAGCCGGGACCTGCATGGATTCCCGCCTTCGCGGGAATGACGTCCCTGCTCGCTAAATCTGTGGCATTTGAATCGGGTGAACCGATTCAAATGCGCGTGCAGCGCGCAGCACCAGCGCATCGGCGTAGCGCGGGCCGACGATGTGGAGGCCGACGGGCAAACCTTTCTTCGTCAGGCCGCAGGGCACTGTGGCCGCGGGCTGCTGGGTGAGGTTGAAGGGGTAGCTGAAGGGCGACCAGTCGGTCCAGCGCCTTTCTTTCAACAGGTTCGACACTTCCTTACCTGCTTCGAACGCAGCGAGCGGCAGGCTCGGCGTCACGAGCAGGTCCCAGCTCTCGTGGAAGCGGTTCATCAGAACGCCCAGAGCGCCGCGCTGCTGGATCGCGGTCAGATATTGCGCGGTGGTGTACTTCTCGCCCAGCTGCGCGGTCTCGAGCAGGCCCTTGTCCATCAGCGCGCGCTTGCGCGGATGGATATTGCGCACGATGTACGCCGCGCCCGGAAACCAGTGCGCGGCGAACAGTGGGCCCGCGTCTGTGAAGCCGGGGTCCTTGGCTTCGACGTGCGCGCCCAGCTGGGCGAAGGTTTTGACTGCATTGGCTACAAGCTTCCTGATTTCCGGATCTACCTTCGCGTAGCCCAGGTCTGCCGAATACGCGATGCGCAAACCCTTCACGCCATCGTCCAGGCCAATGCGGTAGTCGCGTGCGTCGTGCGGCAAGGCGTGCCAGTCGCGCGTGTCCGGCAGCGACAGCACGTTCAGCATCAGCGCGGCATCCGTGACGGTGCGCGTCATCGGGCCGAGGTGCGCGACCGTGCCCATGGGCGAGAGCGGCCAGGCGGGCACGCGGCCGAAGGAGGGCTTGAGGCCGAACAGGCCGGTGAAGCTGCAGGGGATGCGGATCGAGCCGCCGCCGTCGGTGCCGACGGCGAGCGGGCCCATGCCGGCCGCGACCGCCGCCGCGGCGCCTCCGGAGGAGCCGCCCGGCGTCATCTTCGGATTCCAGGGATTGCGCGTGATGCCGGTGAGAGGGTTGTCGGTCACGCCTTTCCAGCCGAATTCCGGCGTGGTGGTCTTGCCGAGCAGCACCGCGCCGTGCTCGCGCAGGCGCGCGACCGCGGGAGCGTCGTCGTTCCACGGTCCCCTGGGGTCCGTGGTCTTCGAGCCGCGCAGCGTCGGCCAGCCCTTGGTGACGATCAGGTCCTTGATCGACGCCGGCACGCCGTCGAGCAGGCCCTGTGGACTGCCTTGCAGCCAGCGCCGTTCCGATTCCTTCGCGCTTTTCAGCGTCGCTTTCGAATCGAGAAAGCAAAACGCGTTCAGTACCGGGTTCAGCTTGTCAATTCGTTCGAGCGCGGCGCGGGCCACTTCGACGGGCGAGACGCTTTTCTTCCGGTACAGCGCGAGCAGCTCGGTGGCGGAGAGGGCGCAAAGGTCGTTTTTCATGTGGGGAGTCCAAGTCCTTGTCGGGTTCCGAACAGCCAGGCGCCGCCGATAGCCCCGGGCATCGATACCGCATACAGATTCTCCCTGATCTTGCGCAGCGCGAGGCCGAGCAGTTTGCAGCGCGAAAGCAGGATGGCCGGGTCGCGGCATTCGAGCGCATAGCCGGCGATCGCCGGCGCGGCAGGCGCGTCGCCGAGGAGCGCCGCCCAGTTCTCCCGCTTTCCGATCAGCACATGGCCGCGTGCCGACGCAAGGTGCGCGTAGTCGCCCGCCGGGCGAGGCAGCAGGGCGCTGAAATGCGCCCAGCGCGAGCCCGTGGCGGCCGGGTCGTCCGCAACCACGAACAGGCAGGCGAGCTTCACGACGTTGTTCGTATGGCCGAGGTAATTCGGGCGCCAGACGGCTTCGGGTGTGTGATGCTGGACGAACTGGATGCGACCCTCCGGCATTTTATTCGCCGCAGGTCTTGCAACGGAAAAACGCGCAACTTCGCCGCTATCCACCTTTCGTTTCAAATCCACGACAGGCTGCGGGTCAAACCCGTGTTCAGCCAGGCGGCGGTGCTCGCCCTCGGCATCCGGCGTGCCGAAGCAGCACAGGTGCACTCCGGGATAGCGCTGCATCGTGGTGCGCAGGCGCTGGGCATTCGGGGTATCCATGGTAGGCGCCAGGAATTCCAGGTAGCCGTGTTCCAGCATGACGCAGACGTTGGAGGTGCCTGCGGGCCCGTCCTGCGTTTGCTGCGCGGATTCGGGCGTTACGGCGAAGCCCAGTGCCTCGAGCGCACGCGCGGCGGCGCGCAGTTCCGGCACGAAGTGCGAGACGTGATCGAGGATCAGGCTCCCGGGAGGCGGGATTTGCTGCGAAGCGACGGTCATGCGGCTAATATTATCGCCGTGATCGAACGCAGCCATCACGGCATGATCGGCGTCGCCCGCAGGCCAAACTGAAAAAACTTCTCAAGACCCTGCGTCTCTCGCCGCTGGGCGATGCAGCTGTATACGCGGAATTCGGCGACAAGCTGGATCTCGAGCTGAACCGGTCGCTGCAGGCGCTGGCCGCGGCGTTGCGCGCCCGCGCGCTGCCGTGGATCCGCGACGTGGTGCCGGCGCTGTGCGGCATCGCGGTGCATTTCGATCCCTGGCACCCGGCGCTGCCCGCTCCGGTGCTGGAGTATTTCCGGGAATTGATCGGGGAATCCCTCAAGATGGCGTCCAAGTTCGAGGACGCGGGCCGCATGGTGGAGGTCCCGGTCTGTTACGACCCTGTCTTCGCGCCCGATCTCGATGAAGTGTGCTCGTTGACGAAACTTTCCGCGCAGAACCTCCAGAAACTCCACACGTCGGCAAAACATGCGGTGCTCATGGTCGGCTTTTCGCCCGGGCAACCCTATATCGGCGGGCTGGACGCAAAAATGTCGGTGCCGCGCCGCGCGACTCCGCGCACGCGCATGCCGATGGGCGCGGTGGCGATCGCCAACGCGCAGACCGCAGTCTATCCCTACGATACGCCGGGCGGCTGGAGCATCATCGGGCGAACGCCGCTCACGGTGTTCGATCCGGCGCGCGAGCCCGCGAGCCTGTTCGCACCGGGCGACCGCGTGCAGTTCGTCGCCATCAGCCGCGCCGAATTTGCGAGACTGAGCGGGCGCCTGGAATGAGCATGCGCATCCTGAGGCCGGGGTTGCTCAGCACCGTGCAGGACAGCGGCCGCTATGGCCTGCAGCACCTGGGCGTCGTTCCCTGCGGCCCGATGGACCCGGTCGCGCTCGAACTCGCCAACGGCCTGGTCGGAAATTTCGCCGGCGAAGCGGCGCTGGAAATCACGCTGATCGGCCCGGAGATCGCTTTCGAAGCGGATACCCTGGTCGCGCTTTGCGGCGCGACATTCGACGTCAAAGCGGCAGGCCGGCCGCTGGCCGCGGACCGGCCCGTTTTCCTGCCGAAAGGTTCCGTCCTCAGCACGGGCCGCGCCCTGCGCGGCAGCCGCGCCTACCTGGCGGTGGCGGGCGGCATCGCCACCGCGCCGGTGCTCGGCAGCCGCAGCACCTACCTGCCGGCGAAATTCGGCGGGCTGGAGGGGCGCGCCATGCGCGCCGGCGACGTATTGCCTCTGGTGAAGAATTCTCCGGAGATTGCCTTCAAACGGTACCAAAGCTTTCCCTCGAAGAAGGAACTGCCTAACGGCATCCGCAGCGTGGGCTGGTCCACGCCGGCGCTGACCCTGCCGGAGCGCGAACCGATCGTGATCCACGCCATGGAGGGGCGGCACCACGCGCATTTCGACGCCGCGGCGCGGCGCGCATTCTTCGAGGCCACCTGGAAAGTGTCGCCCGATTCGAACCGCATGGGGTTTCGCCTGGTGGGACCGGTGCTGGCGCGCGCCGAAGCGGTCGAGATACTATCGGAGCCGGCCTGCCTCGGTACGGTGCAGGTGCCGGCGAATGGATTGCCGATCGCGCTGATGGCCGATCACCAGACCACCGGCGGCTATCCCAAGATCGCCGAGATCGCGGCTGCGGACGTGCCGCGGCTGGCGCAGCTCGCGCCCGGCGGCACGGTGCGGTTCGCGCGCTGTACGCTGGAGCAGGCCGGGGAATTGCGCCGCGTGTTGCGGCAGCGGCTGGATGCGGCGCTGCGCTCGCTGGCCTGGACGCACGGGAAATGAGAACGCGATGAAGAAAATCGACCTCAACTGCGACATGGGCGAGAGCTACGGCGCCTGGAAGATGGGCGCCGACGCCGACGTGATGCCCTTCATCAGCTCGGCGAACATCGCCTGCGGTTTCCATGCCGGTGACCCGGCGACGATCCGCAAGACGGTGCGCCTCGCGGTGGACCGCGGCGTCGCCATCGGCGCGCATCCCTCGCTGCCCGACCTGATGGGTTTCGGCCGCCGCGTGATGCGTATCACGCCGCAGGACATGTACGACCTGATCGTCTACCAGGCGGGCGCCGTGGAAGCCTTCGCGCGCGCCGCCGGCGTAAAACTGCACCACGTGAAATGCCATGGCGCGCTCTACAACATGGCGGCGATGGACGAAGGCCTGTCGGAAGCGATGATTCGTGCAGTGAAGGATCTGGGTTCAGGGGTGATGCTTTATGCGCTTTCACAGAGCAAGAACTTCCAACTGGCAAAAAAAGCGAATCTTCCCGTCGCCGGAGAAGTGTTCGCCGACCGCGGCTATTCGGATGACGGCACGCTCGCGCCGCGCGACGAGCCCGGCGGCCTGATCGAAGACCCTGCGGCCTCGGTGAAGCAGGTGCTGACGATGGTCGAGGAAGGCTACGTCACCAGCCTCGCCGGGAAACGCGTCGCGGTGGCCGCCGATACCCTGTGCCTGCACGGCGACCAGCCCGGCGCCGTGACGTTCGCGCAAACCCTCAGGAAAGTATTTTCGGAAAAAGGAATCTCCGTTGCCGCTCCCTAAACTGTTCGAACCGATCCAGCTCGGCGGCATCACGCTGCCCAATCGCGTCGTCATTGCGCCGATGTGCCAATACTCCGCGGACGACGGCTGCACCAGCGACTGGCATCTCGCGCACCTCGGAACCATGGCCTGCTCGGGCGCGGGCTTGTTCGTGGTCGAGAAGACCAACGTGACTCGCGAAGGGCGCATCACGCACGGCTGCACCGGCCTGTACAGCGACCACAACGAGGCGGCGATGGCCCGCGCCGCGCAGCTCTACCGCGGCATCACCCGCAATCCGATCGGCATCCAGATCGGGCATGCCGGGCGCAAGGCCTCCTCGCAACCGCCCTGGCAGGGCGGCAAGGCGCTCGGGCCGGGCGAATCGCCCTGGCCGACCGTCGCCCCTTCCGCCATCGCCTTCGGCGACGGCTGGCACGTGCCGCGCGAGCTGACCCGCGAGGAAATCAGCGGGCTTGTCGACGCGTTCGTGGCCGCGACGCTGCGCGCGAAGCGCATCGGCTTCGACGTCGTGGAGCTGCATTCGGCGCACGGCTACCTGCTGCACCAGTTCCTGTCGCCGCTGTCGAACCGGCGCAGCGACGAGTACGGCAAGGACCGGATGAAGTTTCCGCTCGAAGTCGCGCGCGCGGTGCGCGACGTCTGGCCCAAGGAGCGGGCGCTCGGCATCCGCATCAACGCCACCGACTGGGTGGACGGGGGCTGGACGCCGGAGGATGCGGTGGTCTACGCGCGCGAATTGAAGCGCATCGGCCTCGACTTCATCTGCGTCTCGAGCGGCGCGACCGTGCCGTACGCGAAAATCCCGGTAGCGCCCGGCTTTCAGGTCGGCTTCGCTGAGAAGGTCAGGAAGGAAGCGGGAATCAAGACGCGCGCCGTGGGCATGATCGCCGACGCAGACCAGGCGGAGGCAATCCTCGCCTCCGGCAAAGCCGACATGGTGGCGATGGCGCGCGCGTTCCTCGACAACCCGCGCTGGGTCTGGCACGCGGCCGAGCATTTCGGAGTCAGGCTGGACTATCCGCCGCAGTACGCGCGCGTGCAGCCGAGCCTCTGGCCGGGCAGCAAGCTGGCGCGTCCGCAGGGGGTACCGGCATGATCTTTTTCGAGCCGGACCAGCGCGACCGCACGCTCTTTCCGTGGGACCCGTTCAAGGGCGTGGTGGTGCCGCGGCCGATCGGCTGGATCTCGTCCATGAACAAGGCGGGGCGGGTGAACCTCGCGCCCTACAGCTTCTTCAACGGCGTGCTCAGCCATCCGCGCATCGTGAGCTTCTGCAGCGAGACCGAGAAGGACGCCGCCGCGTTCGCGATCGAGTCGGGCGAGTTTGCCTGGAGCATGGCGACCTGGAACCTGCGCGAAAAGATGAACGCCACTTCCGCAGGCCTGCCGCGCGGCCAGAGCGAGTTCGCGCACGCCGGTATTGCAACCGCGCCCTGCCGCCTGGTGCGCGCGCCGCGCGTCGCGGATTCGCCCGCGGCGATGGAGTGCAAGATGACGCAGGTCGTGCGCGTACTCGACGTGGACGGGCGCGAGACGGGCGGGGTGGTCGTCTACGGACAGGTGATCGGCATGCACATCGACGAGCGCTTCATGAAGAACGGCCGCTTCGACCTGGGCGCGGTGCGGCCGATCGCGCGCTGCGGTTACGACGAATACGCTGTCGTCGACGGCGTGTTCTCGATGAAGCGCCCGGAGAGCGGCGGCAATCCCCACGGTGGTGGCCTGGCCGCCTGACCTGGCGCAACGTCAGCGCGCGGCGGCGGTGTCCAGTTCCAGCTTCACCTGCGCTTTGCCCGGCGCCTTTGCCGTGCGCGCTTCGGTGCGCTCGGCCGGGATCGCCAGCGCCGATGTCATGTGGCTGGCAACGGCTTGCGCGCGGGCGCCGGCGAGCTGCGCCAGCGCCGCATCCGGCACCGGCGTGGTCTCGTTCAGCCGCTTGAGCAGCGCCTCGTAGAATTCCCGGTCGCTGCTGGCCTTGCCGATCAGGGCCAGTACCGCGCTGACGCGGTCCACCTCGCGGTTGCGCGACTTCGCGGTGTCTGCCGCGAACTTCGCCAGCGCATCCTCCGACTGGCGCTCGATGAACAGCGCTTCCAGCGCGCGCTGGGTCTTCGCGTCGGCGACGTTCACCGGGCCCGGCGCGGCGCCGGCTGCGGGAGTGCGCCCGAGGCGCGCAGCGACCGCGAGTTCGACGCCGAGCTGCTGAAGTGCTGCGCGGTCGGCGGGACCCGTCTCGCCTTCGGCCACGAGGCGGAGCTGCGGGCGCTTGGTGAGGCCCTCCGCCACATGCTTGAGCTTTTCCTGCTCGGGCGGCAGCAGCGCGGCGCGGCCCGGATCGAAGGCGATCGCCTCGAGGTTTTCGCCGCTGCCGCCGCCGAACAGCGCGGAGAGCGCGCGGAAGGGCGCGCTGACGATCTTGGCGATCGCGGTCCGGATCGCCTGCCAGACGAGGGGGCCGTAGCTGAATTTCGGATCGTTCACGTCGCCGGTCACCGGCATCGCCAGGTCGATCTTGCCGTCGCTGTCGGTGAGCAGCGCGACCGCGAGATCGAGCGGCAGGTTGACCGCTCCAGGCGACTCGACGCGCTCGCCAAGGGTGAATTTCTCCAGTACCACGCGGTTGTCGCCGGCAAGCTGGCCCTTGTTGATCTTGTAGCGCAGGTCGAGCGACAGGCGTCCGGAGTCGATGCGGCGGCCGGCGAAAGTGGCCGAGTAGGGCGACAGCTTCGGCATCTCCACGTTGCGGAAGATCACGCTCAGGTCCATGAAATCGGTCGGGCGGAACGGCTCGAGGCTGCCCTCGGCGCGCGCCAGGCCGTATTCGTCCACGCGGCCCTCCAGCTTGACCGAGGCGCGGCTCGCCGGGTCGGTGCTTGCACCCTCGACCAGCCCGTTCATCTCGTGCACTTCGGCGCCGAAAGGCAGTACCAGGCTCAGGTCGGTGAAATCCACGATGCAGTCCTGGAACCGGACCCGGTCGACGGCCACCGGGAACGGCGCATCGCGATCCGCGGCGGGCTTCGTCGCGCCGTCGCCGCCGGCGCCCGGGATCAACGCCTTCGCCAGGTTGAGGCTGCGATCCTTGAACACCACGATTTTCGCGCCCAGCCCCTCTAGCTTCGTCTCCTTGATCTTCAGCTGGTCCGGGGCGAGGCTGAGATTCAGGCCGCTGACCGTCAGCGCTTTCCACGCGAGCAGGCGCTCGCCGCCCTCCGCTTCGTTGACGAGGAAGTTGTCCACGCGCAGCGTACCGTCCAGCAGCAGGCCGGGCTTCCCGCCGCGCAGGCGGCGGGAAGCCTTGAGCTCGGCGGACAGCTCTCCGGAGGCAAGTTTGACGCGCGCGCGGGCGGCGACCGCGGGCTGCAGCGGCGCCAGGTTGATGCGATCCAGCTTTACGCGCAGCTCCGCCTGCGCGCCAGAGAGCAACGCTTCGCCGCTCGCGCTCAGCGAGCCGCCCTGCTCGAGGCGCAAGGCGGCGTCGAATTTGACCGGCGCCTGGCCATCGCTCGCGTAGCCGTGCACGGCGAAGCGCAGGTCGCGCACGTCGTAGGTCACGGGCCCGCCGAAGGAGAGATCGGAGATGGAGATGCGCGTGCCGTTCAGCGTCAGCTCGTCGAGCGTGGTGCGCCACGGCTTGTCTTCGGATTTTGCCTCCTGCGCCACCCCGCCGTCCGCAGGCGCGAAGAGCTTGAGCAGCGGCAGGTTACCGTCCTTTTCGCGCATCACGTGCAGCTCGCCGCCGCTGACGGCAATGCGTCCGACACCCAGCCGGCGTTCCGCAAGATCGAGCGTACCGTCCTCGATCGCGACCGTGTCGAGCGTACCGACCGGCTGCGCCGCGCCGGCTTTGCCGACCGACAGGCCCGCGAGATTCACCGCGATGCCTTCAAGCAGCGCCTGCGGCCCGTCGGGGCGCTCCTCGGCCTTGACCGAGAAGCCGACCGTAGCCTGTTTCGACGCCGCATGGATGGGCGTGGCGCGGCTGCCGTCGGTGAAATCGAGATCGGCAGCCGTGAGCTTGAGCGAGTCCAGCGTGGCCTGCCAGGGTTTGCCGCGCGCCACGTCCAGCCTGGCGCGGCTGCCCGCGACCTGTAGCGAGGAGAGCGTAAGCAGCGCGCTCTTCGGCCCCGTCGTGCCCAGTGCAACGCCGCGGCCGCTCAATTGGATTTCCTCCGCGGTGAGTTGCGTGGCACCGGCAGCGTAGCGGAAGTCGTAGCGTGCGCCGAAGTCCAGTTCGCCTCGCGGCTCGGCGAGGCCGACTCGGCCGCGCAGGAAGCGCCAGGCCGTCGCCAGCTTCGCTCCCGTGACCGCCAGTTCGCCCCGCGAGGCGAGCGGCTGCAGCGAGGCTTCACCGCGCCAGTGGATCGAACTACCGTCGTCGAAGCGCGCAGCCACCGTATAACCGCCGCGACTGTCCGGCAGCGTGGAGAGGTCGTGCACTTCCAGGTTGATCGAGGCGAGGGTCGCGCTTGCCGGCACGGCGATGGATCGGTCGCTGAAGGAAACCGAACCGTTGCTCAGCACGACGTGCCGGAGCACGACCCGCGGCGGCTTGTCCTGCGGCTTGGGCTCGGCCCGCGGCAGGCTGTCCAGCAGCGCGGTGAGATTGAAGCGGCCGTCCGGCGCGATGTCGGCGCGCAGGTCGAGCCCGTCGAGCGTGATCTCGGAGAATGTCCACGCCGCGCGCACCAGGCTGGAGAACGCGAAGCGCGCGAAAAAGCGCTTGACGCCGACGATCGGCGCGCCGCCGCTTTCGGCCAGCGCGAAATCCCCGATTTCCAGCGACAGCAGGAGCGGATTGACGCGCACGTCGCCGACACTCGCCTTGCGATGCAGTGTTTCCGCGGCGTAGTTGACGATGGCGCGCTTGATGAGCGGCGGCGCCACGAAAAAGCCGAGCAGGGCGTAGACAGCGAACGCGGCAAGCGCAATCGCCAGCGGCCTCGCATAGGGAATCTTCCTCCGCGGCGCGGATTCCATGGAGGAAACTATACAACTCCCCGGAAGGCCGGGGCTGTCCCGGCTGGAACCTAGGCGCCCGGGTCTATCTTCAGGTTGTCGCGCAACGCCCGCACGCCGACCACGCCGGCGGCGGTGGTTTCAAGGCGCTTGCGTTCCGCCAAGCTGTCCACGGTGCCCCAAAGGACTATGTTTCCGTCCGCTGCGGTGACGTCGACGCTGTAGGCGGCACCTTCGCCGGTTCCGAGCGCTTTCCTGACTTTCTGGGCGAGCGCCATGTCGGGATTGACGCGTTCGGCGGCGATCTGCTGCGCCATCGAGGGATCGATGACCGATTCCGAGCTGCTCGGCGAGTCGCAGGCCGCTAGCACAATAGCCGCGAGCATTGCGGGGTATATGACTGGGTAGCGTTTCATGGCGTGTTGGACTGGCTGCAACGCCGTTAGTTGCGGGCGTTTCGCAGGAATTTCAAGGCCGGATTTCAGGCCACTCGAGCGGCATCTTCGAGGCTTTGTCCTGCCTCCAGGCGCAGGTAGGAATCCTTCTCGTTGAATGCGACGCAGGCGGGGTCTCCGCCCCCGGCGACGATCTTCAATTGCGCATCCAGGAAACGGCGCAGGCGGGCGACGCCGCCGTCGCTGCCGGAGAGGTGTTCCTCGGAATGCAGCGTGATCGGCCCCTGCCCGGTCTGCGCCTCGTAGTCGCCGGGATATCGGCGGTGCTCGTCCTCGGTGAGTTCGTGCCAGGACTTGCCCGCCATCCTGGAGCGGAAGCGCCCGAGCTCGCCTTTCCCGGTGACGCGGCCGGCGACGTAAACGCGGAAATTCGTATCGTCGATCGGCAGCACCCAGCCGATCGATTCCACCTTGCCGTATTTGGCGACGCGCGGATTGGGCACCACGCGCAGCGTCGGCATCACCACCTCGGTGACGCGGCGGTGGACCTTGCCGCCCTCGGCGGGGCGCAGCGACTCGACCTTGACGCCGCGCGCGGTGACGTCGAATTTCACTTTGGGCATCGCGCCCATCTGCGCCACGAACTGCGCACCCGAGAACGAGCCGTGCAGCACGGGGACGTGGAAGGGATCGACCACGTTTTCCCAGTGCTGCAGCCAGTTGCAGGGAATCAGCGCCGGACCGCCGCCGCCGATGGAGGAATCGTCGGCTTCGACGAATTCCCCAGGGGCCAGTTCCTCCAGGCAGTCGTAGCGCGGCAGCATCGGCTTCTTCTGCGGCGGGCCCAGGTAGGCGAAGACGAGGCCATAGCGTTCCTCCACGGGGTACCAGGGCTGGCGCACCTTGTCGCGGGCTTTGCCGCCGTCTTCCTCGCAGGGTTGCTCCAGGCAATGCCCCCGCGTGTCCCACAGCCAGCCGTGGTAGCAGCAGCGGATGCCGCGCTCCTCGACCTTGCCGTAGTAGAGCGTGGTGCCGCGGTGCGCGCAGCGCGGATGCACGAGGCCGGGTTTGCCCTGCCCGTCACGGAAGAGGATGAGGTCTTCACCGAGGATCTTTACCTGTTTGGGTGTTGAACCGGCATCGCCTTTCATTCCGATGGGGTGCCAGTATCTCCGCAACAGTTCTCCCATGGGCGTGCCGGCGCCGACCTCGGCCAGCTCCTTTCGGTAGCTCCCTTCCTTCTTTCCGTACGCGGTTCCGGTATCCATTACGCGAAAAGAGTTTCCACCGCCGCGCGGTCGAAGCGGTATTCGTGGTTGCACATTTCGTTCCTAATTACCACTTCGCCCCGTTCATCGAGGATGGATTCGACTTCGTCGCGCCCCAGCCCGCGCAGCACGCGCTCCACGTTCTGCACGTCGAACGGGCAGTGGTATTCGACCGGATCGAGCGGAAAGACGCGCAGCAGTTCCCCGGGGAACAGCCTGACCAACAGGCCGTAGGGCTGCGCGTCGATGGTTTCCCGGAGCCGCAGCGTGGCTGCGAGATGCGTGACGCGGTTCCAGCCGTCCGGATCCTTCGCATCGGCGCCGGGCAGTTTTTCCAGCAGCAGCCCGCAGACCGCCGCATTTTCCCGATCTGCGCTTGCGTACAGGCGGAGGAACGATGTGAGCTGCTCGGATTGCGCGAGGTAATGCTCGAATATCTCCCCCAGCGAATCGCCCTCCAGCGGCACGAAGCTCTGGTAGATCTGGCCGCTGTCCGCATCTTCCAGCGTGACCGCGAGCTTGCCGTCGCCGAGTAGCTGGCCGGCGCGAGCGTCCGCATCCACATCGCGCGCATACTGCGCCATGCCGCGGATTTTCATCCCCGGGGTGCAGTCGGCGACCAGCAGTTTTACCGCGCCCGCGCCCTGCACCTGCAGCGTGATGCGGCCCGAGGCCTTCTGGCTGGCGCCGAGGATGGCGATAAGCGCGGTCGAATGGCCGAGCAATTCGGCGATGCGGGGCGGATAGCTGCGCCCCTCGGTCATGCGGCGCCACGCTCCCGTCAGGCAGACCAGCCTGCCGCGGATGTCCAGGTTCTCGAACAGGAATCTCTGGACGAAATCAGTATTCACGGCGGGCCTGCATTATTCGGCTTTGGCACCGGATGCGCGGATGAGTTCCGCCCACTTGGGCGCGTCGGCGAGGTAGTTCGCCATGAATTCGTCGGGCGTGTTGCCGATCGGCACCTGTCCCTGCTCGTACATGCGCTTCGTGACCTCGGGCTCGTTGATGATGACGCGCAGCTCGCGCTGCAGGCGTTCGCGCACCGCCTTGGGGGTGCCGCCGGGCATATAGACGCCGACCCAGATCGCCAGTTCCAGTCCCTTGACGCCCTGTTCGCCGAAGGTGGCGAGTTCCGGCATCGCGACCGAGCGCATCGGACCGGTCATGGCGATGGGCTTGATGGCGTTGGCCGCGATGCGCGGCTTGGCGCTGGTCGGGCTGGCGAAGGTGACGTCGAGGTTGCCGTTCTGCACGTCGACGATCGCGGGCACGTCGCCCTTGTACGGGATGTGATTCAGTTTCACGCCGTAGTCGCGCTGCAGGATCTGGCCGTAAAGGTGGCCCGAGGAGCCCACTCCCCAGGAGCCGTAATTGATCGGCCGGTTCTGCGCCTTCGCCCACTCGATGAACCCTTTGGCGTCGTTGTATGGCGCGTTGGCCGGGCCGACCAGCAGCACGCTGCCGTAGGAAAGCTGCGTGACGGGCGCGAGGTCCCTGACCGGGTCGTAGGGCAGCTTCGCGTACATCACCGGGTTGTTGACCGTGGTGGACATGGTGGTGACCATGAGCGTATAGCCGTCGGGCGCGCCCTTCAGCAGGGCCTGCGTGCCGATGATGGTGTTGGCGCCCGGAATGGCCTCGACCACGACCGGCTGGCCGAGCCTCGCCTGCAGGCGTTCCGCGATCACCCGTGTCAGCACGTCGATTGCGCCGCCCGCATTGAAGGGCGTGATCAGGTGGATGGGCTTGTTCGGGTAGTCTGACTGCGCCTGGGCGGTGCAGAAAATTGCCAGCATCGTAAGCAGCGGGAGCAAGCGTTTCACGGCCATAGGTTAGCATTCAGCAGGGGGAGATAAAGCGCCATGAATCGCCGGGAATTCGTCGTTGCCGCAGGAGCCTTGGGCCTGTATTCGATCTCCTACGGCCAAACCCTGGCACCCCGTTTTGCCGATATGCACGCGCATCTGGGTTTCGGCCGCCAACTCGGTTATCGCGAGCAGATGGAGAAGGGCGGCATGTTGCTGGTCGCGGAGTCGGTAACTTCCGAAGCAGGGCTGCTGCGCCCGCAGGGCGGTCGCCTGCAGATGACGCGGGAGGTGAGGTCCGGCGAGCTGCGCGCCATCTTCGACGGCGGTTTTTCGCGCCGCCGCCAGGTCATGGCAAGGGAAGGCCTGGTGGAGGTGAGCACGGTGCAGGCGCTCGAACGCGTGCTCGCGGAGCGCACGCCCGGTCTGGTCCTTGCCGCCGAAGGCGCCGATTTTCTGGACGGCGACCTTACCTATCTCGACAAGATGCGCGCGCAAGGGCTTGTCCACTTGCAACTCGTGCACTACTACCCGCGCTCGCTGCTCGGCGACATCTCGACGGAGCCGGCGACGCAGGGTGGCCTCACGGCGTTCGGCCTGGACGTGGTGCGTGCATGCAACCGCCTCGGCATCCTGGTGGACGTCGCGCACTGCACCAACGAAGGCATGGCGCAGGCGCTGGACATCGCGACGAAGCCGGTCGTCTATTCGCACGGCCACATCAGCGCCGGAATGCCGTCGCCTTCGCAGGGCGGCAGCATGGCGCGTGCCATCTACCTGCCTGTGGCGAACCGGATCGCGGAAAAGGGCGGCGTGGTCGGCATCTGGCCCGACTGGTACACCTATTCCAACCTCGACCTCATGGCCGACGCCATTGCGCGTGCCGCGGAGCAGCTTGGCGCCGCCCATGTCGGCATCGGTAGCGACATGCACGGCTTGACGCGCACCATCATGCCCGGTTACTCGGAATTTGCCGTACTGGAGGGCGAGCTCACGAAACGCGGCATGAAGGCGGCCGAAGTGGAAGGCATATTGGGCGGCAACTACATCAGGGTCCTCAGGGAGGCCATGAAGTCATGAAAAACCTGTAGCGGCGCCACTCATTCCAGAGTGCCAAATATGCATTGGAGCTCTCCTCGTCACAATCCCAGGTAAGCCTGCCGCACGCGGTCGTCGTGCAGCAGATCCGAGCCTTTGCCCCGCATCACGATGCTGCCGTTCTCCAGCACGTAGGCGTGGTTGGAGATCTTGAGGGACACCGCGACGTTCTGCTCGACCAGCAGCACCGTCATGCCTTTTGCGTTCAGCGTGTGGATGGCGCGCAGCACTTCCTGCACCACCAGCGGCGCGAGGCCGAGCGAGGGCTCGTCGAACATGATGAGTTCCGGGTTGCCCATCAGGCAGCGGCCGATCGCCAGCATCTGCTGCTCGCCGCCTGACAGCGTGCCGGCGAGCTGGGCTTCGCGTTCCCTCAGGCGCGGGAACATGGCGTAGACCTCGGAGAGCGTCTGCTTTGCTTTGGCGCGCGCGCGGGGCAGCAAGCCGCCCATTTCCAGGTTTTCGTGCACGCTCAGCGTGGGAAACACCTGCCGCCCCTCGGCCACCTGGCCGATGCCCAGGTCGCAGACGACATGCGATTCCCGGTTTTGAATTTCCTTATCGTGAAAAATGATTTTTCCCGAACGGGGCTTCTCGATGCCGGCAATGGTCCGGATCAGGGATGATTTCCCCGCGCCGTTGGCGCCGACGATGGCGACGATTTCGCCGCGAGGCACTTCGAGCGACACCCGGTCGAGCGCCTGCGCGTCGCCGTAGAACAAATCGAGGTCCTTGATGGAGAGCATCAGATGTGCCGGTTCAAACTACAGTCTCCTCGCCGAGATAGCACTCGAGTACCGCGGGATCGTGCACCACTTCGGACGGCGTGCCGCTGGCGATGACCTCGCCGTGATGCAGCACCACCACCTTCTGCGCCAGCGCCATCACCGCCCGCATGACGTGCTCGATGAGCAGGATGGTGAGCCCGTCGGAGCGGTTCAGGTCGCGGAACACTTCCACCATCAGGTCGCATTCGGTCGGGCGCAGGCCCGCCATCACCTCATCCAGCAGCAGCAGCCTGGGCCGCGTCGCCAGCGCGCGCGCCACTTCCAGCCGCTTGCGGTCGGGCAGGGTGAGCGAAGAGGCGAGGAGATGCGCTTTCGCGCCGAGGTTCAATTTTTTCAATATGGAAAGTGAAAAAACGCGGGCGGAGGACACGCTTCTTTCCTTGAGCAGCGCACCCACGATGACGTTATCCAGCACCGACAGCCCGGCAAAGGGTTTGACGATCTGGAAGGTGCGGCCGATTCCGGCGATGCAGACTTGATCGGGCCGGCATCCCTGGGTATCTCTGTTTTCAAACATGATGCTGCCGGAATCCGGCCGGAACACGCCCGCGATCATGTTGAAGCAGGTGGTCTTGCCGGCGCCGTTCGGCCCGATCAGCGCGACGATGGCGCCCGAAGGCACATCGAAGGACGCTTGCGAGACGGCCTTCAGGCCGCGAAACGACTTGGAAATCCTGTCGACGGCGAGCATCACTTGCCCAGCCCCAGCTTGCGCGCGAGCGGCGGCCAGATGCCGTTCGGCAGGAACATGATGACCAGAAGCATGACGATGCCGTAGAACACCTGCTTGATGCCGGGGATCTCCCAGCCCAGGGCCCCCAGGATTTCGGTGATGCTCTCGGCGGCGATGGTCAGCGCCGCGGCGCCGAGGATCGGGCCGAACAGAGTGCCGATGCCGCCGATGATCGGTCCGAGAATGATCTCGATCGAGCGGCTGATATTGAAGATCTGCTCGGGGAACAGGTTGTTGTAGTAAAAGGCGAAAAACACGCCGGAGACCGCGGTCATCGCCGAGCTGATCACCACCGCCAGCAATTTCCAGCGAAAGGTGTTGATGCCGAGCGCCTGCGCAGCCTCTTCGTTCTCCCGGATCGCCTGCCAGTAATAACCTGCTTTTGATTTCAATAAAAAACTACAAAAAATGAGGGCTGAAACAGTCAAAACCAGCATCGCGTAGTAATACATCGCCGGTGGGCCGCGGAAGCTGGCGAGGTCGATCTGGTCGCGCTGCGCCACCTTGAGGAACAGGCCGCCCGAGCCGCCGGTCCACTGCAGGTGGTCGAAGCCGATGCGCGTGAACTCGCAGAAGGCGATGGTGAGCAGCGCGAAATACACCCCGGAGATGCCGAAGCGGAAGGCGAGGAAGCCGATCGCCGCGCCCAGCGCCATGCACAGCAAGATGGAGATCCAGAGGCCCAGCCAGGGACCGATGCCGTAGTGAACGAACAGCGCCGCCGAAGCGTAGGCGCCGACCCCGACGTAGAGCGAGTGCCCCAGCGACAGCTGACCGGCAAAGCCCATCATCACGTTCCACGCCTGGCCGGTGTAGGCGAGGTAGAGGATCAGCGTGGCGAGCGATAGGATGTACGGATTGACGATCTGCGGCAGCGCCAGCAGGAAAACGCCCAGCACCGCAAGCAGTCCTTTCGCCTGCGTCGTCACGATTTTTTCCCCATCAACCCCTGCGGGCGGAACAGCAGCACTAGGATCAGCAGCGCAAAGCCGAACATGCTTTTCGCGGAAGGCTGGATGAACAGGCCGGCGAGCGCCTCGGAGAGCCCGATCAGCACGCCCCCCAGCAGCGCGCCGGTCATGGAGCCGAGGCCGCCGACGATCACGATGATGAAGGCGAGCAGCGTGTAGGAAGGCCCGAGGCTGGGAGTCACGTCGAGGAACAGGATCATCATGCAGCCGGCGACCGCGACGCAGGCCGAGCCCAGGCCGAAGGTGAGCGCATAGAGGTGCTTCACGTCCAGGCCCACGACGCGTGCCCCCAGGTTGTTGTCGGCGCAGGCGCGGATCGCCTTCCCGGTCAGGGAGAACCGGAAGAAGGAAAACAGCGCCGCGCTGGTCGCGAGCGCCATCGCCGCGGCGTAGACGCGGGGCTTGTCGATCAGGATCTTGCCGATCTCCCAGGATTCGAGCTGGTAGCCTATCTGCACGTTGCGCGCATCCGGCCCGAAGGCCATCAGCATGCCGTTCACCATGATGGTGGCCACCGCCACCATCAGTATGAATTGCGAGTGCTCGGGGCGCGTGATGAACGGGTTGATGAGCCCCGACTGCATCAGGTAGCCGAGCGCGAAGAAGCCGGCGGCGATCGGAATCGCGGCGAGGAACGGGTCCACGCCCCAGGCCGAGAACATCGCCACGGCGGCGTACATGGCGATGGTCATCATCTCGCCGTGGGCGAAATTGACGACGCGCACGACGCCGAAGATCACCGACAGTCCGAGCGCCATCAAGCCGTACACCATGCCGGTGAGCACACCGGCGATGGTGACGTTTGCTACCAGATCAAGGGGCAATCAGGTCTTTTTGTAATCCGGTGCCGGGAATACCGGCTTCGCTTCTGCCGCGCTCTCCGGCAGGACCACGCGCGGTTCGCCGTTCAGGTTCTGCGCGCAGGCTGAGAGATTGCCCTCGACCTGGCCCTTGGCGTTGAACTTGAGCGGGCCGCCGAGCACGGCCCGGTCGGTGATATTGGTCTGGCGGATGGCGTCGGCGAGGGCCTTGGGGTCCGTGCTTTTCGCGCGCTTGAACGCATCGGCCGCGACCAGGATCGACTCGTAGGTGTAGACCACGTTGGTGCCGTGGAACACGAATTTCTCATTCGGGTTCTGCCTGGCGAAGGCGGCCTTCACCAGCTTGGTCATGTTGGTTTTCGGGTTGAACCAGGGTGCGTTCGAAATGCAGTAGTTGGCAATCGGGCCCAGCGCCTTGGAGAACTGCTCTTCGTACATGCCGGGCGATCCCGGACTGACCACGCCCATCGGGAACCAGCGCTGCTTCACCATCTCGCGGCGCAGGATGATGGCGTCGTTGAGGCGGCAGACCAGCAGCAGGAAATCGGCATTGGCGGCTTTTGCCTTCGACACTTCCACCGTCAGGTCCTTGGCCGCCGGGTCGTAGGAGATGGTGTCCACGATCCTGAACGGCAGGTTAGTCAGGTGCGGCAGGGTGGCGCTGATGCCCTTGAACATCGCCTGGCCGAAGGTGTCGTTGACGTGCATGAACACCGCGGTACGCGGCGCGACGTTGGTCGCCCGGAACAGGTCGCCGATCAGGGACAGGCCGTTGCGGGTCAGATCGATCGCAGTCGGGAAATTGCGGAACACGAATTTGTAGCCCTGTTCGGTGATCTGCGGCGCGGCCGCGATGTTGATGACGAAAGGGACTCCGCGCTGCTCGGCAACCTGCGCGATCGCGGCGGCGGCGCCCGAATCGAAAGGACCGACCAGCACGTTGGCGCCTTCCTGGATCAGCCGCTCGGCGCGGGTGCGCGCCGTATCGACGTTGGTCTCGGTGTCGGCGTTCATCAGCTCGACGTCCACTCCGAGCAGACCCTTGATCACGCCGGGTGCGAGATCCGCGCCCTTCTGGCAAGACTGGCCGATCAGGCCCTGGAAGCCCGAACGGGGCAGCAGTACGCCGACCTTCAATTTCTGCGCCTGGGCGCGCACATTGAGCGGGGAAAACGCCGCAGCGGCGCCGACGGCGGCCACGGTCTTGCTGAATTGCCTGCGGTCCATGTCTCCTCCTAGAGATATTGTGAGTCTATTATCGCAGGCAAACTACGGGAGACAAGCATGAAGATCCTCGGCATCGCGGGCAGCCTGCGCAAGGGTTCCTTCAACCGTCTGGCGCTCAATGAGGCGAAGGCGCTGCTGCCCTCCGGCGCGACGATGGAAATATTCGACCTTGAGGGTATCCCGGTCTTCAACCAGGACCACGATGCGGCGCCGCCGGCGCGGGTGACGGAGTTCAAGCAGGCGATCCGGGCCGCGGATGCAATATTGTTCAGCACGCCGGAATACAACTATTCGATTCCGGGCGTGCTGAAGAACGCGATCGACTGGGCTTCGCGCCCCTACGGCGACAGCGCCTGGAAAGGCAAGCCCGTCGCCGTCATGGGCGCCTCGGTCGGCCTGTTTGGCACCGCACGCGCCCAGTATCACCTGCGCCAGTGCTTCGTGTTTCTGGATATGCCGGTCGTGAACCAGCCCGAGGTGATGATCGGCGGCGCGTCGGGAAAATTCGACAGGGACGGCAACCTCACCGACGAGATGTCGAAGAAACTGATCGGCCAGCTGCTCGCGAGTCTCGTAAAGCTGGCGACCTGAGAAACTCGGCGCAGGCGCGATCTGGTAGGCTGCGCGCCCCATGGCCCAGGAAACAAGAGAGAAGCCCAAGCGCGCGGTCGCGGCGGCGGTGCAGCTGCCGGACGTAAGCGACCTTGAATTCGAGGCGTCGCTGACCGAGCTGCAGCAGCTTGCGAAAACGCTGGGCTTCGAGGTGGTCGGCAGGTTCACGCAGAAGCGCGCCAAGTTCGATCAGACGGCCTACTTCGGCACCGGAAAGCGCGAGGAGCTGCGAAGCATCGCGGAAGACGCCGACGTCATCCTCGTGGATCACGAGATCTCCCCCTCGCAGGCGCGCAATCTGGAAAAGGAGACCGATTGCGAGGTGATGGACCGCACCATGGTCATCCTCGAGATCTTCCACCGCCACGCGCGCTCCCGCGCCGCGCGCGCGCAGGTGGAGATTGCGCGCCTCGGCTACATGGCGCCGCGCATGCGCGAGGCGGCCAAGCTCGCGGGGCCGCAGGGCCGGGGGCGCAGCGGCGTCGGCGGCCGCGGCGCCAGCGAGTCACGCACGGAACTCGACCGGCGCAAAATTCGCGACCGCATCGCCGAGCTGGAGCGGGAACTCGCCTCGATCGGCGCCGAACGCAAGACGCAGCGCGCGCGGCGGCAGGAGCGTCCGGGACTGGCGCGCGTTGCGCTGGTCGGCTACACCAACGCGGGCAAATCCACCCTGATGCGCGCGCTCACGGGCAACGAGGCCCTGGTCGCCGACAAGCTGTTCGCGACGCTGGATACCACGGTGCGCGCTCTCCACCCCGAAAGCGTGCCGCGGGTGCTGGTCAGCGACACGGTGGGCTTCATCAAGAACCTGCCGCACGGGCTGGTGGCGTCGTTCAAGTCGACGCTGGACGAGGCGCTGGAAGCCTCGCTATTGCTGCACGTCGTGGACGCGAGCGATCCCGGCTACGAGAGGCAACTTGCGGTGACTGAGAAGGTGTTGGAGGAAATCGGCGCCAGGGACGTGCCGCGCATCCTGGTATTGAACAAAATCGATCGCGGCGGCGACGAAGCGGCATTGCGCTCACTGCACGCCGGCAGCATCGTGATGAGCGCGCGGCGCGAAGGCGATGTCGCGAAGCTGCGCGGCGCCATCGTCGCTTTCTTTCAGAAGGACCTGGTCGAGGCCGAGCTGTTCCTGCCCTGGTCGGCGCAGCAGTTGCGCGGGGAAATCTTCTCGAGCTGCCAGGTGCTGGAAGAGCGAGCCGGAAACGAGGGCGCCTACTTCTGCGTTCGCGGCGAGCCGGAGGCGGTGAAGCGCCTGCGCAAGAAACTGCCGCTGCCTGCCGTTAAAAACCCTAAGAACCGCTGAACCAGTTGTAGCCCTGGTCTTCCCAGTAGCCGCCGGGGTTTTCGTTGCTGACGAACATCGCCACGATGTGCTTCGGATTCTTGAAGCCGAGCTTGGTCGGCACCCGCAGCTTCCACGGAAAGCCGTACTTCGCCGGCAGGACTTGGTCGGCGTACCTGAACGCCATGATGGTCTGCGGGTGAAGTGCCGTGGCCATGTCGATGCTGCCGTAATACTTGTCGGCGCACTTGAAGCCGACGTAGCGCGCCGTCGTATCGGCGCCGACGCGCTGCAGGAAGTCGGAAAAGCGCGGGCCGCTCCACTTGCCGATCGCGCTCCAGCCCTCGACGCAGATATGGCGCGTCACCTGCGATACCTGGGGCAGGGCGTAGAGCTCGGGCAGCCGCCAGGCCTTCTTTTCCTTCACCAGTCCGCCGACCTCCAGCTTGTAGTCGCCGGCGTCGACCACCGGCGCCTCGTCCTCGTCGTAGAAGGCGTTGAACGGGAAGGGCCGGGTGATCCGGCTTTCCGGAAACTCGGGCGCGAGGCGCTGCGGGCTGAAGATTTCCGCCTGCACGCCGTCGTTCCAGCGCGACATCGCGGTCAGCACCTTCTGTACCGACTCGTCGTCCGTCAGGTCGCAGCCGGCGAGCAGCGACAGCGCGCCCAGCGTCAGGCCGCGCCGCAGGAACAGCCGGCGCTCGATGCTGCCGAGCAGCGGCCCTTCATGGTTCTCGAGTTTGCTATCCATTTTTCAGTCGCCCCGTAATCATCGTCAGGAACGTTTTCGGCACCAGGATCACCATCAGAACGTGCACCAGCACGAACAGCACGATGCCGGTCATGCAGAAGAAATGCAGCCGCCGCGCGCCTTCGTAGTCGCCGATCAGGGAGCCGAGCGCGTAGAACTGCACCGGCTTCCAGATCACCAGGCCCGTCAGGATCAGGCCGATGGCGAGCAGGATTGCGCCGACATAGGCCGCCTTCTGCGCCGCGTTGTAGACCGACAGGTCGTCGTGCGCCAGCCGCCCACGCAGTGCGTTCAGGACGTCATGCAGCATCGCGCGAGGGGAGATCGGGAGCATCCGGCGCCGCAGGTGGCCGGAAAGGATGCCGTATGCAAGATAAATCATGCCGTTGACCGCCAGCACCCACATCGCGGCGAAATGCCACTGCAGCGCGCCCGCCAGCCAGCCGCCCAGGGTGGCGCCTGCGGGGAAGGTAAAGTCGAACAGCGGCGAGGCGTTGTAGATCTTCCAGCCGGACGCCACCATGACGAGGACCGCCAGGGCGTTGACCCAGTGGGTGATACGGACCAGCAGCGGGTGGACTGTTTTCATGCACCTTTGGTCGTTGTGGGTATCGATACCTTACATGTCCTCGGCCGGATGCGATAATCGCACCTTTACGGCCGAAAAGAGCAGACATAGTAATGACCTACGTCGTCACCGAAGCTTGCATCAAGTGCAAGCACATGGATTGCATCGAAGTCTGCCCCGTGGACTGCTTCTACGAGGGCGAGAACATGCTGGTGATCCATCCGGACGAGTGCATCGATTGCGGCGTCTGCGAGCCGGAGTGTCCGCCCAAGGCCATCGTGCCCGATTCCGACCCCCAGGCCGGGAAGTGGCTGAAGCTGAACACCGAATTCTCGGTCAAGTGGCCCAACATCACGCGCAAGGGCACTCCGCCGGCCGACGCCGACGCCTGGAAGGAAGTACCGGACAAGTACGCCAAATACTTCACGCCCAACCCCGGCAAAGGCGGGTAATTCCGGGGTTTTCCTTATGAAGTTGACCACTGAGGAGCAGTCCATCCTCGGCGGCGGGCGCGGCGAGGCGGCCAAACGCGCGCTCGAATACCAGCTCGAAGTCGGCAGATTCTGGGGCGCGAAGCGCTTCGTGCCGGTCACCAACGTCCACATGATGGGCGACATCGAGGTAATGGGCGACGGCGGCCTCGCCTGGCTGAAGGAAGAGGCCGGGCGCGGCGCGCGTTGCGTCGTCGGCACCACCACCAACGCCCGCTGCATGGACTTCGCGCACTGCGAGCGAATGGGGCAGGACGCGGGCGAGGCGGTGAAGGAAAAGGAGCTCATCGCCACCCTGCGGCGCATGGACGTCGTCACCACCGATACCTGCATCAACTACCAGACCGTCTACCAGCCGCACCTGGGCGAACACGTGGCGTGGGGCGACACCGGCACCGTGATCTACGCCAATTCGGTGTTCGGCGCGCGGTCCAACTTCGAAGCCGGCCCCGCAGCGCTGGCTGCGGCGCTGACGGGCCGCACGCCGGAGTACGGTTTTCACCTGGATGAACATCGCAAAGGCACGTTCGCGGTCGAGTTGAAGGCCAGGCTGGACGATCTTGCCGACTGGGGCGCGGTGGGGAAACTCGTCGGCGAATCGCACCAGAATTACTACGCGGTCCCGGTGTTCCACGGTTACCGCCGTGCGCCCGGCGCCGACGAACTCAAGCACCTTGGCGCCGCGCTGGCCAGCTACGGCTCGATGGGCATGTTCCATTTCGTCGGCGTAACGCCGGAGGCGCCGTCGACTTTGCCATCGGAAAGGATGGTCGTTTCCGACCCCGATCTGGATCTTGTCTACAGGAAATACAATCTTGGCGACGGGGACGCGCGTCTCGTCGTTTTCTCCGGCCCGCAGCAGTCCCTGTTCGAAATGAAGTATCTGGCTTCCTTGTTCAAGGACAGGAAGGTAAAGGCCGGCGGCACCTGCATCGTCACTACGAATTCCGCAATACTCAGGCAATCGCGCGACCTCGGCTACGCGAAAACGCTGGAAGACGCCGGCGTGACGATTCTCGAGGGCGTGTGCTTCTACATCCTGCAGAACCTGTCGCCGATGCGCGAGAAGAACCGCTGGACCAACATGGTGTCGAACTCGGCCAAGATCGTGAACATCATCGGCGCGCACCGCTTCAACACCATCCTGCGGCGCAGCGCGGACTGCGTCGAGATCGCCTGTTCCGGGGTGCTGAAATGAACATCACCGTGAACCGGGCGTTCGGGCCGGCCGTCGAAGGAGAAGCGGTGGTGTCCGAGGAAGGCTTTTCTCCGCGCTATGACCTCGATCGCTGGACCGGCGTGATCACCAAGCCCGGCCACAAGCTGGAAGGCACGAGCATCGTCGACAAGATCTGTTTCTTTCCCACCGCCAAGGGCGGCATCGCCGCCGGCTGGGCGTTCTACGACATCAAATGGAAGAAGATCGCACCCAGGGCCTTCATCTTCGGCGTCACCAACCCCGTGATGGTGCAGGGCGCCGTGTTTGCGGGCATCCCGATCACCGAAGGCTGGTCGCCGCATCCGCGCGACGCCGTCAGGACCGGCGACTGGGTGCGCGTCGATCCGGCGCGAAAAATCATCGAAGTGCTCAAGCGCAAATCCTGATGGGCGGC
>Ga0070731_10001459_pt1 | contig 24406 bp, 24 predicted proteins | sample Coa_R1_2_FD_66448 | JGI IMG/M metagenome (GOLD analysis project Ga0070731, IMG submission 66448) | Surface soil microbial communities from Centralia Pennsylvania, which are recovering from an underground coalmine fire - Coalmine... | ecosystem: Environmental > Terrestrial > Soil > Unclassified ... | reverse complement strand
ATGCACGCGATCACTCTCGGGACCACAAGAAGCTTGAAGGAGTCGATCGACAGGGACTCGATAGCATCGATCTGTTCGGCCACCCGCATATTGGCGAGCACGGCGCCGATCCCTGCGCCGACGCGGCCGGCCAGCAGAAGGCCGGCGACCAGCGGACCGATCTCGACAAAGAAGGCGAGCGCCTGGACGGTTGGAATCATGGCGCTAGCGCCGAACATGACGAGGGTGCTGCGCGTGTGAAAGGTCATCACCATGCCGAGCGCGAAACCTGCCGGCGCCACGAGCGGCAAAGACTTGTACCCGACTTCGGCGATATGGGTCAGGATTGCGCTCGCTTCGAACGGCGTGCGCAGCCCGTCGAGGATGATTCGGGCGCCGAAGGAGCTGACTTTGCCGACAAAGTCGATCAAGTTGAACAATTGCTACACCTTTCCTTGTCGCCGGCCGCCGGTTCAACCAGTCACTCGTCCAAGAGCCATCGGGCGCCAAGAGGTTCTTCTGCTCCGAAACGACTACAGACGGCCGCGTACTCGAAGTATGGCGATGGTGGTGGGCGCTCGTCCATACCAGCTTTATGTAGTATCCCGTCGTCCTTTAACGGCTCGGAAGGCGATCAGGCTGGTACCAGAAACATGTAATGGACCCAATCAACCGGCGTTAGTAACATCAACCAGGAACTCCGCGCGGAAGATCAACAGAGGGACGCGATGGTTAAGCGTGGAGCGGGGTGCGTTTCAACCGCAGGCCTGCGAAAGGACCTCTTAATCGCGATGGACACAATGCCGAGTGCCCTTGATATGGCCTTTCGCACGGCTCTGCTTCTCACCGGCGACACTACAACAGCCGAGGCGGCCGTGACGCATGGCATTACCGCTTGCGAAGACTTGTCGCCCAGGGGCCTCCTGATTGAGGCACTCAGATCCGCAGTTCAGAGGCGAACGAAATCATCGGACGGTCCCAATGAAGTCGACGGCCTCCCTGCTGAACTTCGGCGCCTCTTTAGGCTTCGGCCGCTACTGCGGTACTGCTTCGTTCTTCGAATCCTGGCGGGCCTCTCTCCCGAGGTCTGTGGGGAACTTCTCGATATTTCCTTCACCGAGTTGGAGGACGCGGTGTACGCAGCGTTGACAGAGCTCACGCCGCTACGTTCTCCTAAAACTCAACCGATCCGATACTGACCGCCATCGACCACGATTGGCGGCAGGGACGTTCGGGGCGAGATGCGCGGTCGAGGATTACGGAGCGGCTGCTCTCGCGGGGGCGTCTGAAGATCGCCTGCGCCTGCGCCGAAGATTTGCTGCGGCAACTCATGGAGGTCGCCCATCCGCGGCAACGTGATCAGGCCGAGCTTCGATTTCGGCAGATTTGATGTCGCTGTTTTCCGTCTGGCATGTTCACATTCCAGGCGCCTCCACTGCGGCAACCCAAGAGCCCTATGGGCACCCCGACGAGTCGCGCGTCTTACGTCCGAGTGGATTTTTCGGATTTAGCATTCGATCCAGCAGCGGAACAGGTCACATTCCGGTGAGGGCGCCTCGCAAGCGTGCCTTCCAGATTATCTACAGTCGAGTCTTTGTCCAGTAGCTGCTTGGTCGGCGCCCATCCGCGCAACGTAATTCCTCCTGCCTGCCGATCCGCGGCTGACAGGCTCGGATCACGCCCTATTTCTAGGGTTCAAGCATCGTTAGACAGCTACGATGCCGTCGTCGACCGGCAGATCGACGCCCGTGACAGCAGTTTTCCCGAGCGCTGTTTATTTTGATGGCGGTGGTCGGAGTCGTACTTCTGATCGCCTGTGCCAACACCGCGAACCTCCTCTTGGCACGGGCGGCGTCACGCGAGCCGGAGTTTGCGATGCGACTGGCGCTCGGGGCGAAGCCTGGGTGAGTGACCCGTCAATTGCTGGTGGAAAGTCTTGTGCTCGCAGGGATGGGAGGGGCCTGTGGAATCCTCCTGGCGCGATGGGCGACCAGGCTATAGGTCATGTTTCTCTCTGCGGGTCAAAACGCCGTCACACTGGATCTTCATCCTGATCTTCGTGTCCTGTCTTTCACCGCGGCGGTCGCCGCCCTTACAGGACTCCTGGTCGGGCTCGCACCGGCATTACGCAGCAGGCATCTAGATCTGCTTCCGGCGCTGAGGGGCGCGGAGACGACGGCGAGCGCCCCGGGCCTCCTGCGCCCTGGCAAGATTCTGGCTGTCCTTCAAGTTGCGCTCTCAGTTGTGTTGCTCATCGGCGCCGGCCTGTTCGTTCGAGGGTTCCAAAACCTGAACGGGCGCGAATCACGCGCTTCGCGCGAAAGTGTTCTGATTATCCGCGTGGGCGGCAGACTCGTGGGCTTGAGCGAAATGACGGAGATTCATAGGCTCGACAATATCTACCAGGATCTCCTTCGGACCGTGGAACAGGTTCCCGGAGTGCGCTCGGTAAGCTCGATCGTGAATTGGTTCACCTGGCCGAGCCGCTTCTGGGCGGTGGGCCCCACGATGCTGGAAACCATCTTTGACGGCGGCCGGCGCCGCGCCACATCGGAAGACGCGCGGGCGAATTACGACGCCACCGTCGCCAACTATCGCCAGATCACCCTGGTCGCGTTTCAGGAGGTGGAAGACAATCTAGCCGCGCTCCGCATACTGGAGCATGAAGCGGCACAGCAGAAGGAGGCCGTGGCCGAGGCCGCGCGCGGCGTTGAGATCTTTACGAATCGCTACCAGCTCGGCGCCGACCCGTACCTTCAGGTCGTCTCCGCTGAGACGATCGAGCTACAAAACCAGCGGAACGACGTTGACATCCTTCGCCGCCGCATGGATGCGAGCGTTCTCTTGATCAAGGCGCTGGGCGGCGGTTGGGATGTAGCCCAGCTACCGCAGGTCAGCTCGATGCGCTGATGACGGTCGTGCCGTCTAGCGGCCGTCCGGTCCGAACCGGCCCGCCCGGTAATCGATATACGCTTGGCGGATCTGCTCTTCGGTATTCATGACGAAGGGACCGCGTGCCACCACGGGCTCGCGAAGAGGTCGCCCCGCATAGAGCAGGGCGCGCAAGGGCGAAATGCCACCGGCCATCTTCACTTCCGATATGTTCACTTCCGAAAGCCCGTCGTCCTCTGTTCGAGTCAACCAGACCACATCGCCGGCGTGTACCGGAGATCGCTCCCCGCCGATCGAACCATCGCCTTCCAGCACCACCAGGAATGCGTTGTAATCGGCAGGCAGTTGCTGCCGAACACGCGCCCCGGCTTCCAGCCGCACTTCGAGCATGGTCACTGGCGAATAGTTCTCCGTCGGGGCGATCAAGTCTCCTGACTTTCCTGAGAAAACGCGGATTTCAGCGCCCTGCTCGCGCCGCAGTGGAAGATCGGCAGCAACCAAGTTTTGAGTTCGTGGTTCGACCATTTTATCGGCCGCGGGAAGATTGACCCAGAGCTGCATCGAATGCACCATTACTCCCACAGGCGGGTTTTCGTTGTGAATGATGCCGCGCCCCGCCGTCATCCATTGCGCATTCCCCGGCAACAGCGAGCCCTGGTTGCCGTACTTGTCGTAGTGATCGAGCTGCCCCTCGATCACATAAGTGACAGTCTCCATGCCTCTATGCGGGTGCCTGTCAAAGACGCCGCGCGGAAACCAATCCTCCATCAGCAGAAGAAAAGGATCCGTGGCCTTGGGATCGCCTGGCGGAATGAGCTGACGCACACGATGTTCTGGAGTCATGCCCCTTTGCACTATTGAGCGGTCGATCCGCGCAACGTTGCGTTGAAGGATACTGACGTTCATAGTGTTGACTTCGCTCAGTGGTTCAGAGACGTTTGACGGCCCCGCTCATCGCGTGCCTTCCTTGAGGCTGAGCAGGTCCCACTCCCACAGCAGGCCCTGGCCAAAGGCGCCGCCCCGCTCTGCGAACAATTCCAGCTCAATGTGTCCTTGAGTTTGATCGTCGCCAGCGACAGATAATCCGCAGACCCGGATACGTATGCCTGTACCGTAACTGTATCCACCGTCTCCGTGGCCTGCGTACTAATCGTGCTGCTCGATATGTTGTATGTGTAGGTTGGCACTGAATCGCTTTGCGCATAGGGCGGCTCATACGGGAACGTGGTGTTTATTGGCACAAACCGAGCAGACGCGGCCGGCGAAGAACCGGTCGCCAGTGGATCTCGCGCCAGCAGTTCCGGATAGATCTGCGGCGTTATACCGGCCCCCGCGAGTGCTGTAGCGACCCCGGCTGGCATGGCTTGATGGCCATTGAGCCATCCGACGTGAACATATTGAATCGGATTTTGCGTTCCTGCCAGCATCCACTCCGCGATAGCGTCAGACAGCGCGAGGTTGACTGTCGGCTTCAGTAAAAGCCATATTTCATCTTCGTCGTGATTTATCCCGTCTTGCGCCGACCCGACCTGCGTGAGGGTGGAGGTGGTCGACTTCCTGATGTCAACTGACTGGCTGTCAGTATTCGATTGCGAAGACCCAAAAGATACGCCTGCCCCACCCCCGTTGCCCAGGATTCCGCCTGACGCTTCGACGGAGATAGAAACGCCGGTCTTGAAAGATTGACTGGACGACGTTGTTGTCCCTGCGGTGCTTCCGGCTTGATAGCTGACAGAGCTGGTGCTGTGACCACCGTTGGTCCCGGGTGGCGCATAGATTATGGTCAGAACTAGGTAATTGGGAACAACAGTTCCTGCTAAAAGCTTGAGCCCCGTCGCCGTCCACGTGGCCTTCGGGTTGAAGCAGCCGGAGACGACGGCACGGAATCCCTTATTTGTGACATTCGTGGCTGTCATCGTCCCCGCTTGGTAAAGATATTCATGCAGCGCGTCGCTGGTAGTACTTCAGCAGGCCGCCGAGACGCTGACGAAATACGACGGGACGGTCCGGAGGATGCAGCTTTCTGGTTGAACTCGGAAAGAGCAATTGGTTGTCTTTGCCCTGGTGGTTCCTCTCGTAATGATAATGGCGATCATACTCAACCAGTACCCTTGAAAGTGATGCCTCACCAACGAGGATCAATTTAGACAGGCATTCCTGTTTGACCGAGCGTACCCAGCGTTCCGCGAAGGCGTTCAGGTTGGGGCTCTGGGCCGGCAGTTGAATCGTCTTCACACCGCCCTCAGCTAGGGTCGATCGAAACGGAGCGCAGAACTTGGTGTCCCGGTCGTGCAACACGTACCGGCATGAATGCAGATAACCCCAGTCCTGCTGAGTGGCACTCCGCGCGATCTGTTCCATCCACTCCTGGTCAGGATGCTTGGTGATTCCGGCGATGTAAACACGTCGACTCTCCAGATGGAGAAAGAACAGTACATAATAGGTCACTAGACCGCGCCAGCTAAGCACCTCTACCGTGAAGAAGTCGCACCCCGCCAGCACGTTCATGTGAGCCGCAAGGAAGTCCTTCCAGGTTGTGACTTGGCTCCGCTTTGGAGCCGGAGTGATGCCATGCCGCCGGAGGATGTTCTTCACCGTCTGATCCGACAGCTTGTGTCCCACGTTGGCGAGCGCGCCGACGATCCGGTCGTAGCCCCAACCGGAGTTCTCGCGCGCCATCCGGACGACCAATTCCTCAACTTTCGCTGGGATTGAGGGACGCCCAGGATACTGCCGGTGTTTGGAGCCGTCGAACTTCTGCGCTACCAGTCTGCGATACCATCCTAAGATTGTGTCCGGCTTGGCAACGCAGGCGACTTCAGCCAGCGCTTTGCGCCCCAGCCGCTTTGCGATTTCAGAGAGTGTGATTCGCTCTTGATTTGAAAGACGCAATCGAGCTGGCAACTTGGTCCGCAGAACCCGATTTTCAGCTGCGAGGTACTCGTTGCGCAACAGGAGCTCCTGATTGACCGAGCCCGTCACGTAGGCCAGGAGTCGTAGCCATCGGCTGTTTCTCATGCCGCTTTATCTTACTGCCCAGCCGATGGTTTGGTTTTTTTACCATACGGGGACAATCGTCGCCTTCCTCAGCGTCTCTCTCTTATGTCTTTACTCGGAATCTCCAGACCGGCATGACGGGAGACGACGTGAAGCAGCTCCAGCAATTTCTGATCTCCCAGAATGCCGGTCCCGCCGCGCGAGCGCTTACAACGCACGGTACGACGAAGAATTTCGGAGCATTAACCCGCAACGCTCTCATTGAATTCCAAAAGAAGGCAGGCATCAAGCCCGCGAGCGGATATTTCGGACCCATCTCGCGGACGTATGTGAATTCGATCGAGAGCCAAAGCAGGACTTCGAATTGATTGAGAGCACGCGTAGTGCGCTATGGAATACCCGCCATTGAGAATTCCGCATCCTCAATTTCATCTACAGCCAGTTCAGCGGCCGATTCAAAATCGGCCGTACATGGTTGATTCCATTGGTCGGGGCGGGGCGATTTGAACGCCCGACCCCCTGCGCCCAAGGCAGGTGCGCTACCAGGCTGCGCTACGCCCCGACAGGTACTGCTCCCCTGATTCTAAAACACTTTCGAATCAAGCATCCGAATTCATCACGCGCCGGTTGATCTTTTCCAAAAGCTGTCGTCTCCCAAACTGTTGGGCAGCGGTTGACCGTCACTAAGCCGGGTCCCACGCTTAAGATATAAGAAGATGCTCAAATGGCCCGATGTTTTGAATTTAGCGAAGAGCGGCAACCCTGCGCCCGACCGCAAGGTGGTCAAAACGGACGCCGAGTGGCGAAAGTTGCTAAACGACGAGCAATACCGTGTCACCCGGCAGGCGGGGACGGAGCGTGCCTTCAGCTCCCAAATGTGCAGCCTGTTCGAGCCGGGAATCTATTCCTGCCTCTGCTGCGAAACTGTTCTCTTCGATGCGTCGGAGAAATTCGAATCTGGCACGGGCTGGCCTTCCTTCACTCAGCCTGTCAAAGAAAATGCAATTGCGTACCGTTTTGACGGACCTGCATTCCTGCAAAGAGTTGAAACGGTCTGCAACACCTGCGACGCCCATCTGGGCCACGTATTCCCCGACGGTCCCGCTCCCAGTGGCCTGCGGTACTGTATGAACGCGGTGGCACTGAAAAAGGTTGCCAAGGCCTGAGGCAGACAATCGTGACCTGGGATGTTCTCGGATGCGCGTGAACTCCCGCGCGGCCAAAATCGTTTGCATGAGACTACCTTGGTGCCGGGTCGCGCTTCACCAATTCGATGCGATGGTGCCCGTTCGCCGCAGGTTGCACATCGCCCAACCCGAAGGATTCCAGCCTCTCCCGCGGGACCTGATGCTGTACTAGCCATGACACCACGGCCGCGGAACGCCGCTGCGCAAGCGACGAGCTGTCGGTATGCCCTTCGACCCGGATTCGCCATTTCGGGTTGTCCTCCAGCATCGCCTCGATTTCCTGCAGCGCCGGGATCGATTCCGGCGTCATGTCCGCTGTCCCAGGAGTGAACGACAGTGAGGGTATCGCGATGCGACCATGGCGCTCGATTGCGTCAGCCATCTCCGCGGCGTCCATCTCGCTTTCTTCGGAAACTTTGGTCTTCAGTTCCGTGAGCGTGTAGTAGCGGGATGCTGCGTCGAGCAAGACCCAAAGATCGCCTTTTCGCGCCGTGACGGTTCCCTCCTGATCGGTGAACTGGTACGGGATGTCGAACTGGGCGGCCTTTAGAGCGTCGACTGCCTGCGGGACGATATCGGCGGGCGTGGTTTTCTCCGCGCACTCGTACATCACGGACCGGCTCTCAGCTTCGACGACAGACGTCACCGGCTCGCCCTTTTCGTTCTCGCGCAGTGTGACTTCGCGACGATCCGAATCCTTGTGCTCGCAGTTGTCGATTCGGCAACCGAGAAGCCTCGGAACGATTCGCGAATCGAGGCAACCGGCGGCGTCAGATTCGGGCTTCTGAGCAGAAACGTTCTGAGAACACACCAGGGCTGACGAGATAAGCACCCAATGGAGGAGTTTCAAAGCTTAAGCGCTCCCGGAAAGCTAGCGATATCGTACGGAATATCGGCACAACCCGGGCGGTTCTTTAGCCGGTCTATCCGCCGATCGAATACATCGGGCGGGGCGGAGGAACAAAGCGCGCGGAGTTGATCTCGTGGCCGATCCACTTCGCGTGCACCGATTCGCGCACCGCGTTACGGATATCGTCGTCACTGCCGCCGCTTCGCAATATTCCCTTTACGTCCGTCTCTTCGATTGCGAACAGGCAGTAGCGGAATTTTCCATCGGACGTAAGCCGGATGCGGTTGCAGTTCAGACAGAACGGTCGAGTCACGGACGCGATAAAACCGACTCTTCCAATTCCGTCGGCAAAACGATATTCGGTAGCAGGAGCACGCTCATCGCGATCGGGGATCGCTTCCAAAGGCCCGATCTCCTGTTCCAGCATGCCGATCATCTGATCCGCGCTGAGCACGCGGTCGCGGCCCCACAATCCCTGCGAATCAAGCGGCATGAACTCGATATAGCGGATTTCGATGTCGCGCTCGCGGCCGTAACGGGCCAGGGGAACAATATCGGCCTCAACCAGGTTCTTCACCGCGACTGCATTGATCTTGATGGGCCCATAACCAATTTTCCGGCAAAGCTCGATCGCGTCCAGAACTTTTCCCAGGTCGTCACGCCGCGTGATTTGCTTAAAGCGCTCACGGTCCAAGGTATCGAGATGGACGTTGATCCGCCGGAGGCCCGCATCGTACAAAGCCTGCGCCTGCGCGCCCAGCAGAACGCCGTTGGTAGTCAAGGCCAGATCTTCGACGCCCTCGATGGAGGCAAGCTTCGCCACCAGCTTCGGAAGATCCTTGCGAACCAACGGTTCGCCTCCCGTAATCCGCAGCTTTCGCACCCCGAGCGTCACAGCCACGCGCACGAACCGCTCGATTTCCTCGAAAGTAAGAAGCTGCTCCCGCGGTTGAAACTTTACTTCCGTCTCCGGCATGCAGTAGAAGCACCGGATGTTACAGCGATCCGTGACGCTCAGGCGTAGATTGTCGTGCGACCGTCCGAATGTGTCGACCAGTGGCGTCATCGGACGGCCAGCATTCTCTCGATGGGCAGACGCGCGCGTGCCATCAGCTCGGGCGACAGGTCTACGCGAGGGCTAAGATTGCGGAGCGCGTCGCGAAGTTTTTCAAGCGTGTTCCGCCGCATGTACGGGCATTCGCTGCAGTTGCACTGTTCGTTCGGAATGAAATGGAATTTCTTCGCTGGGGCCAGTTTTTCGAGAGTGTGGCGCACACCGCTCTCGGTCATCACGATGAATTCAGGAGCGTCCTGCGCGGCGCACCAATCGACGATTGCCGATGTGGAACCGATAAAATCGGCCATGGCCAGCACATCGCGGGTACACTCGGGATGCGCTGCGACCAAAGCAGAGGGATGCTCGGCGCGCGCCGCTGACAGCTTTCGAGCTGCGAACGTCGCGTGGACAATACAAGCTCCCTGCCAGATCTTCATGTTCGTGCGCCCGGTCTGCTCGCGAACGTAGTTTCCCAGATTAATGTCCGGCAGGAACAGAACTGGCCGGTCAGCCGGGATGGAATTCACAATCTTGACGGCGTTACGGGAAGTACAAAGGATATCGCTTTCGGCTTTCACTTCCACCGAAGTGTTTATATAAGAAACCACGGTGTGGCCGGGGTTCGCTTTCCGCCACGCGCGAAGTTGATCAACCGGGCAGCTATCCACCAGGCTGCACCCGGCATCGCGAGCTGGAACAACCACGATCCGCTCTGGATTCAGCACCTTAGCGGTTTCCGCCATGAACCAGACGCCGCAAAAGGCGATCACATCGCCATCAAAATCCCGAGCTTTGCGGGCCAGTTCCAGGCTATCGCCAACCGCGTCGGCAAGCTCTTGAATTTCGGCCTCTTGATAGTGATGCGCCAGGATAACAGCCCGCCGGGACTGCTTAAGCTCCGAGATTTCATCGGTTATGGAAGGAACTGCAATCATCGCGTCCTGCTGGTACCCCTATTCTATCCGATGGTTCCGGCAGTTTTTCGATCTGAGAATCTGACCATCGCATATAGGAGCACGAATAGTACCACTGCGAAAGCTGCCAGGTGCCAGGTGTGGCCCTTCAACCAGGCGAGCGAATTCTCGCCCAGCTGAGCTCCCAGGTACGCCAGTCCCAAGTAGCGTGGGACGCGAGCGGCCAGCAAGACCAGCAGAAATCGCGTCCGGGTGACGCCCATGGCTCCCGCACAGGCCGCAAAGAACTTGAACGGCAGAAACGGGATCGGTAACAGCCCTGGAATGAACACGGTGAGCAGGCCATAGCGTTGAAACCATGCCTTGAATCGGGCACCGCGCCCCGATGTTGTCCGCTGCGCGAGGAATTTTTCGCCGCCGCGGCGCGTTACTTCGAAGAAAACAGCGGTGCCGATCAGCGACCCAAGCACTGCGAGCAGGGCGCACCATATCCACAATGTCGGCCGCGCAATTGTCACCGCGACGAGTAATACATCCGTTCCACCGGGGTTGGGAATGCCGAGCGATTCGATTGCCGCCGCCGCAAAAACACCAGCGGGGCCCCAGGAAGCGACCAGGTTCCAGAAATGGCGCATCCGCTATCCGATCATTTCCGTCAACTGGTCCTCATCGATCACCTTGACGCCGAGTTCCCGCGCCTTTTCCAGTTTCGATCCAGCTTCCTCGCCCGCGACCAGGTAGTCGGTCTTTTTGCTGACTGATCCCGTGACCTTGCCGCCGGCGGTTTCGATCCTGGACTTGGCATCCTCGCGCGACAAATTAGGCAGCGTGCCCGTAAGCACGAATACCATCCCTTTCAACGGCCCACCGGTCTTCGGTTTCACCGCGTACTTGAAGGAAAAGCCTTCCTCGCGTAAACGCTCGATCAGTTCGCGGTTGCGGTCCTGATCGAAGAAGCGCCGGATGCTCTGCGCGATTTTCGGGCCAACTTCGCCGGCCTTTTGCAGCTCTTCTTCGCTGGCTCCGGCGATCTTGTCCAAGTCGCCAAATTCGTCTGCCAGAAACTGCGCGGTGCGCTCCCCGACAAATGGAATTCCCAGTCCATTGATGATTCTCGGCAGCGGCGCGCTCTTTGATTCACCGATGTTCTTAAGAATTTTCTCGGCGGATTTCTTGCCCATGCGCTCGAGTTCCATCAATTGTTCGAGCGTCAAGCGATAGATGTCGGCGACATTCCTGACCAGCTTTTTGTCGACGAGCTTATCCACCAGCGCGTCCCCCATGCCGTCTATGTCCATCACGCCGCGGGCCGCGAAATGTAGGATCGATTCTTTCAGCCGCGCCGGGCAGTTTGTGTTCATGCACCGGCTGGCTGCTTCGCCTTCGGCGCGCACCACCTCGGTTCCACAGATCGGACACGTCCGCGGCATTCTGAACGCGCGCCGATGTTCACCTTCCTTCACGACGCGAACGACTTTCGGAATCACGTCGCCTGACCGCTCGACGAGTACCGAATCGCCGATTTTCAAGCCCAGGCGCGCGATCTCGTCTTCATTGTGGAGAGTCGCGCGCGAGACCATGACGCCACTCACATTCACCGGGCGCAGATGCGCTACCGGGGTCAGGGCGCCCGTCCGGCCCACCTGGACTTCGATGTTCTCTACAACCGTCTCGGCCTGTCGTGCAGCGAATTTATATGCGATCGCCCAGCGAGGAGCCTTGGCCGTCCATCCCAGCCGGTTTTGCTGCTCGACCGAATCGACTTTGGCGACCACGCCGTCGATCTCGTACGGCAATGACTCGCGCTTCGATTCCCATTCATTGCAAAAAGCGACCAGGGATTCGATATCCGGGCACAACTTGCGCCGCGGATTCACCTTGAACCCCATCGCCTGAAGTTTTTCAAGCGAACCCCATTGGGTGGCCTCCGCGGTCACGCCGTTGCGGAGGAGAAAATAGGTGAAATAGTCGAGCCGTCGCGCGGCGGTAATCGCCGGATCCAGCACTCGCAACGATCCGGCGGCGGCGTTACGCGGATTCGCGAAAGGAGACTGCCCGGCTGCGATCTTCTCGGCGTTGGCTTTTTCAAACGAGCGCTGAGTCAGGACCACTTCGCCGCGAACCTCCAACGATTCCCGGCTGCCTTTCAGACTCAAGGGAATCGACCGGATGGTTCTCGCATTCTCCGTTACGTCCTCGCCGACCACGCCATCGCCCCGCGTCACCGCCCGGGCCATGTGGCCATCGTGATAATGCACGGCGAGCGACAGCCCGTCCATCTTCAACTCGGCGACATAGGCGAAACTCTCTTCCTTCAACAGCCCGCGGACACGCCGGTCGAACTCGCGCAATTCAGCCTCGCCCAGAGCATTGTCGAGGCTCAGCATCGGGCTTGAGTGCGCCACCTTCGCGAACCCCTCGCGTGGTTTGCCGCCGACACGTTGCGTCGGCGAATCGGGCGTGACCAGCTCGGGATGAGCCTGCTCCAGCGATTGCAGCTCGCGCATCATCGCGTCATATTCGGCGTCGCTGATCTCCGGCGCATCCAGCACGTAATATGAGTGCTCGTGATGGCGCAGTTTTTCGCGCAAATCTTCGATTTTCTTGGAGATGGCTGACACGTAGCGTTATACTTGAGAGATCGTACCGTACCAGCAGCCGGTCCTGATTTATAATCCCGCCGCCGGCAAGCTTCGACGCAATCCCGAGCGCATTCTACAACGTACCATTGAAGCGCTTGGCCGCGCGAGCTTGAAGCCGGCGCTTGCCCCGACGTCCGCCCCTGGGGACGCCACCGCGATCGCGCGCGATTCCGTGGCCAATGGCGCGGATCTCATTCTGGTCCTCGGCGGCGATGGGACGATCAACGAAGCCGTCAACGGCATGGTTCATTCGAAGGCCGCGCTGGGCATTATCCCCGCGGGCACGGCGAATGTTCTGGCGATGGAACTGGGGCTCGGATCGGGATTGGATCGTGCGGTGCAAAGGCTGTCCCAATCGGTGGAGCGTCGCGTTTCCGTCGGCAAAATCGTCAATTCACATGACGCTCCTCGTTATTTCCTCGCCATGGCGGGAGCCGGACTCGACGCCAAGATTGTTTACGACCTCAATCCGGCTCTAAAAGCCCGCGCCGGTAAGCTGGCCTACTGGCTCTCCGGATTTGGACACATCGCGGAACAGGTCGGGAATTTCGATGCGCGCATTAATGGCGACGTTTACCGGTGCGGATTCGCCCTGGCGAGCCGCGTTCGTAACTATGGCGGCGACCTTGAAATCGCCAGCGGCGCTTCGTTGATCCGCGACGACTTCGAGATCGTTTTGTTCGAAGGATCGAATCCACTGCGTTACATGTGGTACATGATGGGCGTCGGAATGCGCCGCGTGCAGGGCATGCATGGAGTTCACACGGTGCGAGCCAAGCAGGTGGACATGACGGGCGATGTCCATCTACAGGTGGATGGGGAATACGCCGGCCGTCTGCCGGCGCGTTTCGAAATCGTCCCCGGCGCACTTACGCTTTTAATTCCACCCTCGTACAAGTAACGGATCTCCGTGGACAACATCACCCACACGCTGGTCGGCCTGATGATGTCGCGGAGCGGGATCGACAGGAAAGTCGCGCACGCTGCGCCGCTCATGATGATCGCAGCCAACATTCCCGACGTGGATGTGATCTCGCTGCTGGGGGGCCCGGTCACATATCTTGAATGGCATCGCGGGTACACACACGCCCTGGCGTCCGCGCCCCTGATGGCCCTGATCCCGCCGCTGCTTCTTCTCCGCCGCGGCAGGCTTACGCCATGGGCTTATGGATTTTCCCTGCTTGGTGTGCTGAGTCACCTGGTTCTGGATTGGACCAATATTTACGGAATCCGGATGCTGCTGCCTTTTTCGGATGCGTGGCCTCGCTTGGATATGACCGATGTTGTCGATCCGTGGATTCTCGCGGTCTTGATCCTGGCGGTGGTGGCGCCGGCGTTCGTGAAGATGGTCAGTTCGGAAATCTCGTCCAAGAAGGCCGCTGGACCGACGCGAGGCTGGGCCTGGTTCGCCTTGATCGCAATTCTCGGATACGAAGGGCTGCGCTTCACCGCGCACGAACGAGCCTTGGCCGTGATGGGCGCGCATCTTTATAACAGCTCGATCGATAACGGCTCGATCGCGCGGCGGATCACGGCGCTCCCCAGCCGCGGCAGTCCCTTGCGATGGAACGGTGTCGTGGAGGGCGACGGTTTCGTCAGCATCGTGCATGTGGACTTAACAGGGGAATTCGACCCCCGGTCCGGCCGGATCGACTACGGGGCTTCCGGATCTCCCGCGATCGAAACGGCCAAGGGGGCTCGGGCTTTCCGCGTATTTGGAAAATTCTGCCAATTGCCGTTCTGGAAAACCTCGCCGCTGGCAGATGGCACCTTGGTGGAATTGATCGACTTGCGTTTTGGAACACCGCAGAATCCTGGGTTCGAGGCAAGAGCGGTAATTGGACCCGCTGGAGAACTTCGCGAGTCCTCCATCACCTTCGGCAATCCTATAAAACGATCCGACTAGCGTCGTAGGGAAACGGTTAGGGTGGCGCCGGCATATTTTTCTGCCTCGCCCACGCAGCTTGTGCCGATGCTACCTAGCTCACCAGAAAATCGAACAGAGTCGTACGCGGGATCCGGCCCTCGGCGGCGAGCGCGGCCTGCTCCTGTGTCTGGGTCTGCGTCATGTCCGTGATCGCGCTGGTCATGTCGGTATCCTGCAAAGTGCTGATCTGGCTCTGGAGCTGAGTTTGCTGGGTCTGAGCGAAATTCGTCGCGGCGGTGAGGCTATCCTGCGTGGTTCCGTAAAATGCAAGCTGGGTGTTCAGATAGACCGCGACATTCGCCAGGCCGTTGACCTGCGCAGCCGTCGCGGTCTGATCGTTGTTGTTCAGCGCCGTAATCAAATTGTTGATCGCCGTGAAGACATTGGTGGTTGGATCGCTCGAATCGAAGATCTGCTGCGCGGTAAGCGCGATGGGGAAGGTGCCTCCCTCGGCATCCTGAGTGATGCGGGTGGAAGGGCTGCCCTGGTAGGCGCTGACCGGATTGGCCTGCGTCGGGTCGTAAATGTAGGGCGCAGTCTGATCCTGGTCGCCCGCAAAGATGTACCGGCCGCCAATGTTGGTATTCGCAAGGCCCACGAACTGCTGTTCGATCGTCTGTAGCTGCAGCGCGAGCGCAGCCCGGGAGGACGCGGTCTGCGTACCGGTTGCGCCTTGGGCTCCCAGGGTCTGCACCAGATCGAACTGCTGCACGGCGGTCTGCAGGGCTTGCTCTCCGGTATTCACCTCGGTCGTGACGCTGCTCAGATTTGTCGAAATCTGCTGCGAGGTCGCAAGCGCCGCGCGCGCTTGCAATAGTTCCGAGACCTGGTCCGGGTTGTCCGAGACTTCCCGCATTTCGACACCGCTCGATATGGCAAGTGCGTCGTCGTTCAGTTCGCCGGTGATCTGTTGAAGATTATTGATGAACTGCTGGTTGCTTGCGCTGAGGCTCGAAATCATTCGTGGACCATCTCTATTACGGTTTCGGTGAGCGATTGCAGCACGCTGACCATTTTTCCGACGGCCTGATAGGCCTGTTGGAACTGCAGCAGTTGCGTCGCCTGTTCGTTGAGCGAAACTCCGCTCTGGGTTGAGCGCTGGGTTTGTGCCTGCGTCAACTGATCTTGCCCCTGGCTCTGATTCTGCTGGGCGGTGGCGATATCGTTACCGACCTGCGCGCCCAGATTTCCGTAGAACGACGTGAACGTGACACCGTTGATGGCCGCCGCGGTAGCCAACTGCGCGACGGCGACTGCGTTTCCATTTCCACCCGGCGAACCCGCCGTCGCCGCGGCGATCTGGCTTGGAGTGATGTCCGTCGCGGCGATGCTCGATGCGGCATCGGCCGCGCTGTCGTAGCTGAACAGGGGCGCGCCCGCCACCGAATTCTGGTCGATGCCCTGCGCCAGTTGACCGTTGACCGTATCGGCCAGCGATTGCGCCAGGGTGTTCAGGCTGGTTACATAGCCGGGCAGCGTCGTGTTTTCTTCCTGGATCATCGCCCCCAGTTGTCCTTGATCGATTAAGCCCGTGATGTCATTCCCCTGCGAATCGAGAATCTCCGTTTGATTCGATAGGGAATTCACGGAGATCGGAAACGCGGTCCCGCCGATCACTAAAGGGGTCTGGCCTCCCAGCGCGACATTGAAGCCTCCATCGCCCGTCTTGATCACCGTGAAATTGGCGATCTGCGACAGATTTTCCAGGTCCGCGTGCATCTGCGCGTCCAGTCCCGCATCCTGGCCGGCCCCCGCGCCGGATTGATATTGCAGATTGAGGCTGGCGATCTGAGATGCGAGCTGGTTGATCTGCGCCACCGCTTGCCCGGTTTGTCCATTGACATTCGCAAGCGTCTGACTGATCCCGGCGGCACTGTGTTGGATGCTCCCGGCCAGCGTTTGAGCCTCATTGATCACAGTCTGCCGGGCGAGCGAATCGTTGGGATTCACGCTGAGCTGCGAAAAGCTGTTAAAGAAATTGTTTATCGCGCTGGCGATTCCCGAGGTCGACGTGAGATCGAACAGCGGTTCAATCTGGCTCAGATCCGAAGCGGTCTGTTGCGCGCTTCCCAGTTGCGACTGCAGGCCGCGAACGGCTTGCTCCAGAAACTCCGATCGGGAACTGATCAAGGGTCCCGGGTCGACGCCGCCGGCCAAGCCCCCAGACGGATCGAATGGGAGCGGCTGCAAATTAATATCCTGCCTCGCATACCCCGCGGTATTGGCGTTGGTGATGTTGTTCTCGATGACGTTGAAGGTTTGCGAAAACGTGTTCAACGCATTCGCCGAGCTGAGTAAGGCCGATGTCAGGCTCGCCATATCAACCTTGTATTGAAATCGTTCCCGCCGCTGCAACCGGCCGGGCTTCGCCAGAAGGCGTGTAGCCGCTCAGCGAGCCAAGCAGCTTCGCCCACTGATTCCAGAATGAAGCGCCGTGTTCGATCAACTTGTGGACGGCCGCAAGGTCCTGCTTCAAGGCCTTTAACTCGCGACCCAATTCAGGATCGCCGCCGGACCGTCCGAGTTCGCGCTGGATACTGATAAGAGATCCTGCCGCATCCGCAAGCACGGGCAGGCACTGTTCCATCCCCTCGGGCGAGGGAGCCAGCAGCGCGAGGCGAAGCGCCTCTATGTGTTTTCGTATCGTCTCAACGCTTGACCGCATCGTCGATGATTCTCGACGCCGTACCCCCGGTATCCACTTGATACGTACCGCTGGCGTACGACCTCGCCATCTGCTCGAGACGCGCCTGCCGCTCTGGCGAATCCGCCGCAAGCGACCGCAAACTGCGTACTAATTCCGAAAGATGAACATCGTCCTGGGAGACCGCATTCGTACCCGACGCGCTGTTGGAGCGCGTAGCTTGCCCCGGTCTATCCGTCTCCTGAGACTTCGTCGCGCCCGTCGATGCAGCTGAACCCGAAACAGAACCAAGTGATTGGAGATTGGAATCGTTTACCTTCATGTTCAATTCAAGGAGCTTTTGCTCCCAATTGCAGTATCGACGATCAACCCGAGTTTGTTACTAGAATCAGGTGCAAGACCGGCTAAGTATTTCCTGCTTTCCTTATCCTTGCGTACGGACTACTCCCGAGTACACGTCCCAATCATGACATGTTTTCTCGCGTAAGGAAATGAGGATCTCGTGATCCTTAGGCTAGCGCCGGCCGGGCTTGAACGTCTTGGAGCTCTTCCGCTTGGGGCTACGGGAAGAAAAGGAGTGGGATTTCCCGGAGCGGCTCTTGGACCGGGAAATCTTTGATCCTGTGCGTTTTGACCGGTAGTGGGTATACGGGGTCTTCGCAGAAGCCGTGAGGGAAACGAACGTCATCGCCAGTAAGATCGCCACCAATCGCTTCATTGCGTTTCTCCTACCCCACTCTATCGACAGGGTCCTTCGACAAGGTTAGCACTCATCGCGCCGCCAATTGACGAGGGCCGGCCCCCGACACCGGCCCCTCGCCAAGGAGACAAGCGGTATTACCCGGTTCGGTCTCCTCCTATTACTTCGGGAGAGCTGGCATATGCCTTTAGTATTTCGCGGATACAATCGTCAACCTTATTAGTTTCTATCTTAGTTTCAATGAGATGCGCATCCGCTAACCCTCGGCGGTCCGCCACTACGTAATTTCGTTAGGCGTTGAAACGGCGCGCTTCTCAGCGAATCACCCAATAGTACCGCTGATACCTGGGATCTATAGTGTCTCAAGCGCCTATGAACAAAACCGTTTTCTTATTCCTTAGCGTTTTTTGCGCCGGATCGGTCTGCTTCGCGCAAGGTCCGACCATCGGGAACTGTCCGACGTTTCCGGCGGACAATATCTGGAATACGCCAGTCGACCAGCTTCCGGTTTCCCCCAACTCGTCGACATACATAAATACAATTGGAGCGACCAAGACGGTTCATCCGGATTTTGGGACCGTCTACAATGGCGCACCCAACGGGATTCCGTTCATCACCGTTCCCGGCAGCCAGACCAAGTATCCTGTGACATTTCAGTACGCCAGCGAAAGTGATCCGGGACCGTATGCGATTCCCCTCACCGCGCCCATAGAGGGTGGAAGCCAGAGCACCGGTGACCGGCACGCCATTGCCATCGATACCGACAACTGCATTCTTTACGAGCTCTACGCCGCGTATCCTCAAACATCAAGCTGGCAGGCTGGATCGGGCGTAATCTTCAATCTGAAATCCGACAATCTACGAACCGCGACCTGGACCTCGGCGGATGCGGCGGGATTGCCCATCTTCCCCGGGCTGGTTCGATACGACGAGGTGCTGGCGGGTGCGATTCACCACGCTCTTCGATTCACCGTTCCGCAGACGCAGAAAGCATACGTGTGGCCGGCGCGTCACTATGCTTCGAGCCTTACCGGCACACAATATCCGCCAATGGGAGTGCGCTTCCGCTTGAAGGCCAGCTTCGATATTTCCGGCTTCTCTGCCGCCAATCAGGTTATTCTGCAGGCCCTGAAGAAGTACGGGATGATGATCGCCGATAACGGATCGGCCTGGTATCTCTCGGGTGCTCCGGATTCAAGGTGGAGCGATGACGATCTTCACAACCTCTCGAAACTCGTGGGCTCGGACTTTGAGGTTGTGGATGTGACGCCGCTCATGGTCAATCCGAACTCGGCGCAGGCCATGCAATCGAATGTGACTGTCAGCGTTACGCCCGCGACCGCCAGCGTCCAGGTAAACGCAACCAGGCAATTCACATCGACCGTGACCAATACTTCGAATCCTGCCGTGAACTGGAACGTCAACGGCGCCATCGGCGGCAATTCCGCGGTTGGATGGATCTCTCTCGCCGGACTCTACACGGCCCCTGCGGTGGTTCCAAGCCCCGCCACGGTGACCATAGAAGCGGCCAGCCAGTCCAACCCGGCGGCCTTCGCGACCGCCTCTCTCACGATTACTCCCGCTCCTGCGCCGCCGCCTCCGCCGGCTGTAACTGTCACCATCTCGCCCACGGCGGTCACGATTCGAACTACGCACTTGAAGCAATTTTCCGCTTCGGTTCATGGATCGACCAACAAATCGATCATCTGGAAGGTGAATGGAATTACCGGCGGGAATGGAACTGTTGGGACGATCAGCACACAAGGGTTGTATAAGGCTCCGGCAACCGTGCCGTCCTCCCCTGTGGTGACTGTTTCCGCCGTTGCAGCCACCGATGGGAAGACCAGCGCAAGCGCGGCAGTAACCATTTCCGCCAGCGCGCCGATTCAACACGCCGGACGCCGGTGACGCGCCTCTTTCTCGCTGTTGTGACCTTTCTATCTGTTGTATCTTTAAGGGCGGATGTCCCTTCAGATCGGCGATAACGTTGGAGATTATGAAGTTCTAGGTGTCCTGGGACAAGGCGGGATGGGCGCCGTGTACCGGGTCCGCAATCTGCTTTCGGACCGGGAAGAAGCCCTGAAGCTGGTCCTGCCGCATATTGCATCGAATCCGGAAGCGGCGGATCGGTTCCTGCGCGAGATCAAGATTCAAGCCAGCCTCCAGCACCCCAATATCGCTGGCTTGCGTACGGCGGTTCGCGTGGAACAGGGCATCCTGATGATCATGGAGTTGATCGACGGCCCCAGCCTGGAGGCCAAGCTGCGCGAAGGCCCCATGCCGCTAGGAAATTCGATCCGAATCCTGGACGACGTGCTGGGAGCTCTGGCCTACGCCCACGGCCGCGGCGTGATCCATCGCGACATCAAGCCGCCCAACATTCTGCTGACGTCGCGCGGAATGCCCAAGCTGACCGACTTCGGAATCGCGCGCGCTACTGGCAGCAATAACCTCACCCGGACGGGGAATGCGCTGGGATCGGTGAACTATATGTCGCCGGAGCAGATCATGTCGAAACCCGCGGACGAGCGTTCTGATCTGTACTCGCTCGGCGTGACGTTTTATGAAATGCTGACCGGCAGGCGGCCCATTGACGGCGACAGCGAGTATGCCGTTATGAATGCCCACATGATGCAGACCCCGATTGCGCCGAGCCGGCTGGTGGGGTCAATTTCATCTGAGATCTCAGACGTGGCATTGAAAGCGCTCGCGAAATCTCCAGCCGACCGCTATCAATCCGCGATGGAGTTCCAATCCGCGCTGCGCGACGCCCTGCTCGGGATCGGACCCGCGCCGCCCGTGGCGGTCGAGACCAAGACTGTCCCGCTTCCGGTAATCCCGCCGGCGGACTTGCTGAAAGTTGAGGCGCAGCTCGTCGCGGTTCTTGGACCGATAGGAAAGAGCCTGGTGGCCAAGTCCGCCGCGAAACACGCGACTGTGAATTCTTTGTGCGAGGACCTGGCCCAGCAGATTCCCGATGCCAACGCGCGATCGGCTTTCTTGCGAGCCGTGGGTGGATCGGGATCGCGCCCGTCCCCTCCCCCGGCCAGTTCGTCGACCGGGCCGCACGCGGCCATCGACGAGAAAATTCTGACGGCTGCGCGTAAATCGCTCGCGATGTACGTCGGGCCGATGGCGACCGTGATGGTTAATAAGACAGCCAAGCGCGTCGGCTCGGTCGAAGAGTTTAAGACGGCGCTGGCGTCCGAAATCGCCGACGAGAAAAACCGGCGGGCGTTTCTGGATTCCTTCTGATTAGGAGATGAAAATGTTGCCAAGAATACTTGGGTGGATTGCGTTGGGGGCAGGGATCGTCAGCGCGCAGAATAATCCGCTGCTGCCGGAAAACTCGGTGACTCACGTCTCCGACCACGTTTACGTGATTCAAGGCTGGCCGAACGTAGGGATCATTGTCGGAGATCGGGCGACGCTGGTGGTCGATACCGGGCTGGGACCGCGCAACGGCGCGACCATCATGCGTGAAGTGCAGAAACTCGCCAAGGGACAAAAACTCTACCTGACTACGACGCATTTTCATCCAGAACACGCTGCCGGCGATGCAGGGTTCCCGCCGAATACTCTCCTGGTCCGCCCGGTGGTGCAGCAGGAGGAGATGGACGCGAACGGAAAACAATTCATCGAAACGTTCAGCAGCCGCTCGGCCCAGTTCAAAGAGCTGTTGCAGGACGTGAGACTGCGCCAGCCGGACATTCTGTTCGACCGCGAGCTGAAGCTCGATCTGGGTGGTGTCACAGCCCGTCTGATGTGGCTCGGCGGGGGCCATACGCGCGGCGATGAACTGACACTCGTCGAACCGGACAGCGTTCTCTTGCCGGGCGACATCGTGGAAAGCAAGCTGGTGCCGGGCATGCCGAACGCGGATTCGAGCGTGAAGGGCTGGCTCGCGACCCTGGACAAGCTAGAGCCGCTAAAGCCGCGTCTGATCGTCCCGGACCACGGGGCGCTGGGCGACGGATCGCTGATCGCGAAAGAGCGCGCATTCCTCAGCGAGCTGCAAACGCGCGCGATCGCACTGAAGCGTCAGGGGACCAGCGTCGACGAAGCCGGGAAATTGCTCAGCGTTGAACTCAAGACAAAGTATCCGGATTGGGAGACCATGGGACCGGTTCCGAACGTCGTGAAGCGCGTCTATGCGGAATCGCAATAATGGAGCGATGAAAGCTTAGGGGAGGACGATCATCCCGGCGCCGGTGACGTCGTTGTTCAGGTCCCAGGTGCGTTCGTATTTCAGCGTAGCTGCGTCGTAAACTTCAATTTCGAAGCCCGCGCCGTAGATGTATAGTTTCTTGCCGTCGCCCGACATGCCGAAGCTGAAGCGGGACCGGCAGGGGAGTTCGGCCGTCTGCGCCAGGCGGTTGCTTCCCAGATCGAAAGTCCAGAACTCGCAGCGTTTGTTCCCGAGCACACCGGTTCCCACCACCGTGAAGGCCTTCTGTTTGTCCGGCGTGATCTGCAAACCGGCCATGCCGCTGGGAGCCGGACCAATAGGAGTAAAGTTCACTTGCCGGGTGCCCAGATCGAAACGGGCAATGCCAAATACGCGGTTGTGTACGATGGGGTCGGCTGAATTGAACAGCGACACGTGCTTGCCGGGCTCGCGAATCGAGTCCAGCGAACCACCGAAGCCGATGTCTGCCATGCCGGGAAGATCGGGTTTCGACAATTCAATCCGGTCCACCACTTTGAAATCGTCGGTGTTCAGGATCACCACGCTGTCGCGGAATTGGTACAGGAACTTGCCATCCGGCGATATTTCAAATCCGCCGCGCCCGTAGCCGCCCGAGTTGGCATTCTCGTCCTGCTGAGGGATATCGACAGTCTTCGAAATCTTCTGCTGCGCGAGATCGATCACCGTGTACTTCGGCTTTCCGATCTCGTAGCGATCCACTTTCTTATCGATTTCCGTTGTGACCGCGTAGAGCACCTTGCCATCAGGATCGGGCGTCCCGCCGTTGAACCGATAGAATGTGGTCGGCGTGCTCAGCACGAAATGATTGGTAACCTTGCGTGTCGCGACGTCGATAACTTCCACGCCGCCGTGGTCGTTGGTGGTAACGAACAGTTTCTTTCGATCCTGCGACAGGCGCATGCTGGTGGGCAGCCCGGTAACCAGCGGGATCTTGTCCACCACTTGCCCCTTCGATTCGTCGAAGACCAGAATCGCACTCGGATAGCCGCCTAGAAATATCGTCGCGGCTTGGGCAGCCGGGCTCGCGAGGACGCCGGCGACGGCGAGCATTGAAAATATCGTCTTCATGGTTTCCTTTTGCTGCGTTCTCTCGATCGCAAGGGCCTATGGGAAAACGAGATCGAGATTGCGCCAGTCTTTAGTCGCCGCCGCGCACTTGCTGGTCCAGTTCGGAGTGTTATTCATGTGGTCCGGAACTTGCGCGGGCCAGTAGCAGGTAACCCAGCAGTCGTAAATATCGCGCTCCACCGGCTGACATAGACCCGCCGTACCGCCGGCCGAGTCCACTTCCCAGCCCGGCGAGAACATCAGCGAGCATCCCATGGGGATGTGCGGACGCTGCTGGGCAGTGGGGCCCTGCAAGGCGACCACGTCGTCTTTTTGCCCGTCGTTTTTCAGGGCAACGATATGATCATCGATGCGCTTGGCCTTCTGGTTCGCTGGTCGAAGATGCTTCATTCTGCTACCTTCCTTTCGGCAAAGTGCTGAAGAAAACCCGGATTCTGCGCGCTGAGCGCGCCGTAAATATGCAAACAGGTATCGGTCCAATCCCGAATCCAGTCACAGTAGTGTAGATTCGGATGCCCGGTGTCACCATAACGTACGAACGCTTCGTGATGGCACCCGCCGGCGCACAGCGGACGAGCCCAACAGGTCTGACAGTCGTACTTTGAATCGATATGGCCGCGGTTCAGAAACTGGCTCTGCTTTTCACGATCGAGGCCGGTCGAAATATGCCCCAGCGCGTGCTGGTCGGAATCAACGAACCGATGGCACGGTGCGATATCGCCCGATGGTCCCACGCCCACCAACCCGAGGCCCGCGCCGCACGGATGCGATTTATTCACACCCTGGCACAGTTCGGACAATGTGTCGCTGACGTTGGAAAATCCGTGCATCTCGTTCCGTAGCGCATGTTCGAGATATTCGCCGGCCAGAATTTTGAACTGGTCGAGCACACTGTTCATGCCGCCGGTGTTGATCGCGTAAAGCTGATTCGTTGACGTAGTTACCGGCGCGAAGCCGACTTCGTGGAATCCGAGATCCTGTTTCAGGTGGCGGAAGATCCGGATGACGTCCGTGACGCCGGCCGTGAGGGTCACGCGCGCCGTAATCGGCCGCGTGCGATGATTTTCGATCAGCGCGCGGACCTTCGGTTCGATGATGTCGTAACTACCCCGTCCGTTCGCGAAAACGCGGAGCTTGTCGTGCAGCTCGGCCGGTCCGTCCATGCTTACGGTGACACCAATCCGATTTTCGGACAGGAACTGGATAATCGCGGGCGTCAGGAGTGTGGCATTCGTCGTCAGGCTGAAATCGATGTGCCGGCCTTGCGCAGCGGCTTTTTCGTTAGCATAGCCGACCACCTGCTTCAGCAGCGGGAAGTTCATCAGCGTTTCGCCGCCGA
>Ga0070731_10001458_pt1 | contig 24410 bp, 23 predicted proteins | sample Coa_R1_2_FD_66448 | JGI IMG/M metagenome (GOLD analysis project Ga0070731, IMG submission 66448) | Surface soil microbial communities from Centralia Pennsylvania, which are recovering from an underground coalmine fire - Coalmine... | ecosystem: Environmental > Terrestrial > Soil > Unclassified ... | reverse complement strand
TTTCCCGGAGCAGGTTGCTGAGGGACCCCGCGACTCGGAGCAGCCCCTCGAACACCAGGACGACCCCCGTGTCTTCCATGCCCTGCCCTTCGAGCGACGAGGAAAGGTCGGCCAGCACCTCGGGAACGGAACGATGTTCGCACCGGATCCGTAGGAGCGGCCGCTCGGGCCTCGCCTCGCGAGCCTCGACCTCCGTCTCCTCCTCCGGCCGACGCTCCAGCAGCTGCCGGATCATTTTTCGAAAATCTCCGTCGTCCCAAGGCTTCCGGATGAGGCGGTCGACGGCCCCGTCGTTCATGGCGCCGGCGATGTCGCTCAGGTCGGCGTGGCCGGTGAGGATGATGCACGCGGTCTCGGGCGACTTCTGCCGGACGACTTTGAGAAGATCCGTGCCCAAAATCCTGGGCATCCGCTGATCGGCGATGATCAGCGCCACCTCCCTCGACTCGACCAGCCGTAAGACCTCCTCCGGATCCTCGGTGGTCACGACTTCGTACGGTTCGTTCCTCAGGAGCCTCCGGACGGCCGCCAAGACCGGAGGATCGTCGTCGATACAAAGCACCAGCCGGGTCGCCGTCATTACGCGCACCTCGCACCCCATGACCGATCCGTCCGGTCGACCTACAGCCGCCCCTCAAGAAACTGCCGTTCCTCCCGGTCGAGCTGGTCGGCGTAGTAGTCCACGACGTCCAGGATCTGGTGGGGCTCGCAGGGCTTCGGCAGATAATAGTCCGCGCCGTATCGGAACCCGGACCAGCGGTCGGCATCCGACGACTTCGCGCTGTGCATCACGATCGGGAAGAGTCCTCGGTACTGTTCCCGGATCTTCTGCGCCAGCTCGCACCCGTCGATCTCCGGCATCGCGACATCGATGATCGCCATGTCGGGACCGATCGACGGAATGGCCGACAAGGCGTCCCGGGGGTTCTGGATCGTCGAGACCCGGTACCCGTGGCGCACGAGCAGGCGCGACAGCGACTTCAGGGTCTGCGCGTCATCATCGACGCAGAGGACCATGGGATGCGCCGGCTCCTCCCGGGGGACCTCCTTCAGGCGCCCCGGGAGCGCCTCCACGATGAGATCCAGGAGGGTTTGGGAAGAGACCGGTCGAAGCCCCTGGTAGAGCAGGCCCCGTCCCAGACCCCTCGCCAGCCCTTCCGGCTTCGAGGAGAGCAGGATGATCCCCGCGTCCGGGAAGCGGGTGGAGAACGTTTCCAGCAGATCTGGGGCGTCGCCGTCGCTCAGATCGTCGTCCAGGAGAATGATGTCCGGCGTGACGTCGGAGACCGCGGCCTGCGCCTTCTCCACCGTCTCGGCCATGAGGACGCGGGCCCCGCGGCGCCGGAGCTCGGTCCGCAACGGGCGGGTTTCACCCAGTTTTTGATCCGCCTGGAGAATGACGGGCATCGTCGTACTCATAGCAACTCCTCCTCAGTCTCCGATCCCGGTCCGTCCTTCGTTCAGCGCTTCCTCCTGTCGCGTATCCATCTCGCGCTCCCACAGCAGCTGGCGGATCGTCCGGCGCAGCATGCCGCTGTCCCAGGGTTTGCTGACCATGCATTCCAGCCAGCGGCGAAGGCCAGGCGTCGACGCCGTTGCCCCCGGATAGGCCGTCAGGATGATCCGGGCCGTCGACGGAGAACGGCGGGACACGTGCTCCAGGAGCTCCGTTCCCTGCATCCCCGGCATCTGTTGGTCCGTGATGATCAGGCTGATCTCCCGGGTGGAGACCCAGTGAAGGGCGTCGTCCGCCGACACCGTGGTCAGCAGGTCGAACGGCTCCTGACGCAAGGACCGCTTGAGCGCCGCCAGGATGGCCGGCTCGTCGTCCACGCAGATGACGCAATGTCGCTCGATCATTCGGTTCATCCCGAACCTCCCTGAGGGCGCGAGGCCCTCGTCCCACCGCTACTCCATCGACGCCTCCTGCAGTCGAAGCACCCGCCGGATAGTCCGCTTGAGCTCGCCGTCGTTCCAGGGCTTGGCCATGACGCTAAGCAGCGTCCGGCGCGACTTCGGGATCAGTCCCACCGTTTCCGGGTAGCCGGTCAGGAGGAGGCGGGCGGTCCGGGGAGACTTCTTCCAGACCCCCTCGAGAAAGACGTCGCCTTCCATCTCGGGCATCCTCTGGTCGCTGATCGCCAGGCTGATGTCCTTGCGATCCATCCAGTCCAGCGCCAGCCCCGGCCGATCGGTCGTGATCACGTCATAGGGCTCCCGGTCCAGGAGCCGGCGCAGGGCGGACAGGGTTTCCGGATCGTCGTCGACAATGAGCACGGTATGCCAGTGATACAGCGTCTCGGGCTCCGTTTCGATGGGTCTCGATCCGATCATGACGACCTCCTGTTCTCCGCGGCCGCCGCGGACCGCGGACCTTCCAGAGGAAGGCGCACCGTAAACTCGGTGCCCTTCCCGAGTTCCGACGTGACGCCAATCGTCCCCCGATGGGCGGTGACGATCTTGTAGGCGACGTGCAGCCCCAGACCCGTTCCTTCACCGATACTCTTGGTGGTGAAGAACGGCTCGAATATCTTCCCGAGATGCTCCGGCGCGATGCCGCGCCCCGAATCATGGATCCGGATCACCGCCTGGCCGTCCTCGACGCCGGTGAAAAGCCGGATTTCCCCCTTCTTTTCGATCGCTTGCGCCGCGTTCACGAGGAGGTTGACGAAGACCTGGCCCAGCCGCTGCGCGTAGCAGGGGACCGGCGGCAACGCCCCGTACTGTTTGTGGACCTTCGCCTTGTACTTCAGTTCGTTCCAGCAGATTCGCAGGGAATTCTCAAGGCAGGTATTCAGGTCGGTGGGCTGCAGTTCCGACGGATCCACGTGCGAGAACTCGCGAAGGCTTCGAACGATGTCCCGGATCTTCTCTCCGCCGAGCTTGCAGTCGGACACGATGTCGGACAGATCCGAAAGCACCTGGTCGGCATGGACTTCCACCGCCAGCCGGACGTACGAGGCCAGCGCCTCGGAGGGGTCGCGCTTTTCCTCCCACGCCCGCGCCGCCGCCCCCGCCGCGTCCGCGAGCCGGCGGAGATCCTGGCAGTATTCGCCCATCGTGTTGAGATTGGAAAGGATGTACCCGACCGGATTGTTGATCTCGTGCGCGATGCCGGCCGACAGCTGCCCGATCGCCTGGAGCTTCTGCCCCTGCAGCATGCTGGCCTGGAGCCGGTGGCGCTCCTCTTCGGCTTTGCGCCGCTCGCTCATGTCCCGGGTCACCTTCGAGAAGCCGATCAGCCGGTCCGACGAATCGTGGAGCGCCGTGATGACCACGTTGGACCAGAGCCTCGAGCCGTCCTTGCGCACGCGCCAGCCCTCGTCCTCGGCATGCCCCTCCCGGGCCGCTTTTTCCAGAAGGTGTCCGGGCTTTCCGGCGGCGATATCCTCGGGCACGTAGAACACCGAGAAGTGCCTCCCCAGGATCTCCTCGGCCGCGTACCCGTTCAGGCGTTCGGCGCCGATGTTCCAGCTGACCACGATTCCGTCCGGCGTCAGCATCAGGATCGCGTAGTCCTTGACGCTCTCGACGAGCAGGCCGAACCGGATCTCGGTCAGCCGGCGGGTCTCCTCCGCCCGGTTCTTCTGCGCGACCTCGGTGACCAGCTCGCGATTGATCTCGTCCAGGTCCTTCTTTCGCTGCCGGAGCTCTTGTTCCAGCGTCTGTTCGGAGGACGGGACAGGCCCGGCGGGATCCGGCTCCGGAGCCAGTCGGGTCGACAGCCGGGAATAGGCGGTCCGGCTTCCTTCCGGCTGAGGATCCGCGTCGATGATCACCTCGACGACGCTTCCATTCTTGCAGCGAAGCCGCGCGGCGTGGCCCCGCACGCGCTCCCGTCGGGCCAGCTTCTGGAGGAGGTCCTGCAGCGCCGCCTCATCCGCGTGGATCTCCGCCAGGCGCCGGCCGAAGAGCTCCTCCCTCGAATAGCCCAGCACTTCGAGATCCGCCCGGTTCGCCCAGCGGATGACGCCGTCGGCTCCCACCCACTGCAGGGCCACGGGCGCCTTCTCGCAGAAGTCCGCGAGATCGGTCGCCTCGATCGGCCCCAGCGCTCCCGGTCTTCCCGGATCCCGCTCCTCCAGGAGCTGGCGGAGAGTCAGCCGGAGCGCGTCGTCGTTCCAGGGTTTGCTGATCAGCCAGTCGACCCCGTGGGAGAGGCCATAGCCGACCGTGGCGCTGCCGGGGTAGCCGGTCAGAATCACGCGAATCGTCGACGGAGATCGGCCGCGGATCGTCTCGAGCAGATCGGACCCTCGCATCTCGGGCATCCGCTCGTCGGCGATGATCAAGTCGACCGGATGCTTGCCCATCCACTCGAGCGCTTCCGCCGGGGACGAGAACGTCGCCAGGTCGAAGCGCTCGTCCCGGAACACCCGACGGAGGGAGACCAGGACTTCCGGCTGGTCGTCGACGATGACCACGGTCGGAGCCCGCCGATGGTCCGGCGCCCGATCGCTCTTCGACTTCTCCTTCGTGATCATCCGAACCTCCTTCAGCGTCCGGCCGTCCCGGTCGATTCCTGCGCCGCGGAACGGGCACCCAGGACTTCGTCGAGGATCTTGAGGATCCGGTCCGGATCGCAAGGTTTGGTGACGTAGGAGCAGGCGCCCGCCTGCATGCCCTGGCCGATTTCCTCGTCCGAACTCTTCGCGCTCAGCAGGACGACGGGAAGATGGTTCCCGTAGTCCTCCCGGATCTCGGAGACCAGATCGAGCCCGTTCATTCCGGGCATCAAGACGTCGACGAACGCGAGCGCCGGATTGTGGACCGGAATCGCTTCGCGGGCCTCGTCCGGGTCGTCATAGCAGAGGACCACCACGTCGCGGCGGCGGAGGATCCGCGCCAGGCTCTTCAGGAACAGTCGGTCGTCGTCCACGCACAGGACAACGGGAGGCGTCGGCGCTCCCGGGCCACCCTGATCCTGAAGGGCCAGGGTGATGACATTGGCCAGATCGTCGTCCGCCACGGGAGACACCAGGCTGCAGACGGGACCCAGATGGCGCAGCCCGGTCTGGTCGGGATGCGATCCCGCCGGGAGGAGAAGAATGACCCGGGAGAGAGGACACGACGGTCGAAGCAACCGGATCAGCACCTCCCCGCGAAGGGACTCCAGGTCGTCGTCCAGAATGACGACCGCGGGCTGGGCGCGCCGGGCCAGCTCCAGGAATTCCGCGGTATTGCTCGTCGCCAGGATTTGAAGGTTCTTTCCCCGGAGGCGCTCCCGAAGCGGCCGGCTGGTTTCCAGGTCGACGCATCCGAACAGGACCGTCATCGACTTCCCGTTCATACCCCTAGCCCTCCTTCTCCGTGGCTCCCGCAAGCCGCTGCGGACTTCATGACCATCGACCCGTTCCTCGAGCTGCCGGAATTCCTCCTGGATCGACAGGATCATCGCTAGGACGGAAATCTTTAAGCGATAGGAGGATACTCCAACGTCGGATTGAACCCCGCGAGGCCGGGGGAGCGGCTTCCCCGATGAGGGTGAAGGCCTGCCGGTCTCTCCACCTGATTATACGGCATCGGGCCAAAATCCGCAGGGATTTCCGACCGGTCCGAAGCCCTCGCACAGCGCTGCCCGCTCCCGCAGGGTCTTCCCGGCGCGCCCGGAAGGCGGAGCCCCGGGTAGCCTCGATCGTGGGCACTCAGTGCCGGCCCAAAAGGCCCGGCGACTCGAGCCCCAGCGGTCGGGCCGCCGGATCCGAGCGGACCGTGAGCGTGGGAACCCACGACTGCCTCAGGACTTGGAGCGTCGTACTCGGAGTGAACCAGCGGGACAGCACCGACCGACCCCGGGTGCTCATCGCAATCCAGTCGACATCGCGGTTCCGGCACGCCGCCAGGATCCGTTCCGCGGGGTTCCCGGACTCCACGACGACGGAGAAGTCGACCCCCGCCGCGATGCAGTCCGCGCCCGCGGCATAGAGCTGTTCCTCCGCCGTCTCGAATCCCGATCGGCCTCGGTCATGCCCCGGCAGCACCGACAGGAGCAGGAGCCGGGCGCCCGCCGTCTGGGCGACGTCGAGGGCATGAGGCAGGATCCCTCTCGACGCCCGTTCCCCGTCCAGAGGCACCAGGATGGCTCGGAGCGGCCTCTCGTCCGGAGGCAGCGACGGGGCGATCTCGTACGTCCACGGCGGCGGCACCGTCAGCAACGGGATCGTGCTCCGCTGGACCAAGCGTTCGACCGCCCCCCCGAAAAGCATGCGGGTCAGCCGGGATCGCTGGCCCGAAGCGACCAGGATCAGCGTCGCCTTCGTCTCCTCGGCCACTTCCAGAATCGTGGCGGTTGCGGGGCCGATCCGAGCCACGGTCCCGACCGACGCCTGGAGCCCGGAAAGGCGGCCGCGAACCTCCTCGAGCAAGCCCTTGGCTTCCTGGAGCAGGGTTTCGCTGACCACGGCGTACTCGTCGGCGACCATGGGAAATTCGGACCGGAGCAAGGTGATCTCGGAAACTCCCATGCCGTCGAGACGTCGGATGACCGGCAAGAGCCTCTCCACGGATTCACCTTCCAGGGGGACTAGCAGGTGCTTCATCATGAGAGCCTCCTTCGCCGCAGGTTCGGGGAAGCCCGGAAACCCGCACCCTATGTACGACTATTTTCCCCGCCAGTCTCCTCCCGCAGCCCTCTCCCCTTCCGGCGGCTCCAGCGGGAGTGTCCCTGGCAAGCGGATCTGGGGAGGGAGAGCCGGGGACATGCAGGAGGAAGGAGTGCGGAGCTAACTTCCCTGGGGGGCTGGAGATCGCCCTTCCGGCGATTCCCCTCGACCGGGATTCCCGGCAGCGGCCGGCGATCAGAAGGCAGGGTCGCCGAAACGCTTCTCCCACTGACCGACGAACCCGACCAGGTCCTTGGCCGTCGCCGATCTGCCGTTGCGGACGTAAAACCCGGAGTTTGAAACCCCGGTCGCCAGCATCTCGACCGGCTCCAGGCCGGCCAGGAGCCCGACGCAGAACCCGGCATTGAAGTTGTCGCCGGCGCCGGTGGTCAGTTTCGGATTCTGGCAGTAGGGTCCGTCGAAGATGGCGCTGCCTTTCTCCGTCGCGCACGCGGCGTTCTTCGTCGGGTGGATCACGACGGCGTCCAAGTCGAGCGCCTTGCGCAAGGCGACCGCGTTCCTCTCGATCTCGGCGGGATCGAACTGCATCCCCAAGGCCGCGCCCACTTCCATGCTCTCCTTCTGGTTCACCCCCAGCACGACCCGGTGGGACGAGCGGAAGTTCTTGAGGAAGCCGACCGCCTCCGCGATGTCCTTCTCCGCCCGCTTCTCCGGATCGGCCAGGTCGGTGAAGAGGATCGCCCCCGCGGGTGTTTTCACCTTCGCCATGTCCTTGTGCAAATGCTTCCAGATCTCCGTCTGAGCCGTGATCATGGTCCAGTTCGTCAGCGCAATCAGAGTCGATTGTTCCCAGATGGCCTTGAGCTTGTTCTTGCCGACGACCTCGAGCATGCGTTCGTAGGTCACTTCCTTCAGCGACTGGTGTTTCCCCATCATGATCTTGCCGTCGCGGAATTCCAGCGCGTCGGTGGTCCCGGGAGCCGCCAGGGTATGGCAGGCCTTGCAGCGCTTCGCCATATCGGCGAAGACGGGATGCACCGAGGGGCGGCCCAGGTTGCCGATGTAGGTGACCGGGAAGCCCGCTTCGATCATCGCGTTGGCCATGATCGGGCCGTTGCCGCCGAGCTTCTCCTGCCGCACGACGAGTTCGAGGTTGCTCGACAGGCCGGCGGCGCGGGTGATCCGGGCGCCGAGGTCGGCGATCGTTTCCACCCGCGTGTGCGCGTCCGGACCGGTGCGCTTGTCGACCACGTCGATGATGAGGTCGACGAAGCCGTCCAGGCCGATCATCACGCTCTTCTTGGAGGCATTAAAGGCCTTGAGCTTCTTCGCGACGGACGCCAGCACCGGGTTGCCCATGGGACATCGCTCCTTCAATTGGGGTGCTGCATTATATCGGCGAGGGGCGCGGCGTCCAGAAACGCGACATCCCGGGGACCGCCGGCCGCAGGGGCTTCCCGAGTCACATCCTCCGGAGCGGGGTTGCCGGCCGGCCCGCCAGAATCGACAGCACGCGTTCGCGGACCCCCCGGAAGGCCGATTCGATCTCCCGTCCTTCGAATGCCAGCATTTTCAGAAGGACCCCCGTCCCCGGAAGCCTGGAAACGCCCGCCCGGTCCTCGCCCAGGGACTCCCGGAGGATCCCGGTCACCTGGTCGGGATCGCCGCCCAGCACCATCAGCACTCCATAATGGGCCAGGTCGCCCATTCCGAGGCTGCCGAAGGGCTCTTCCTTCGGCTTCAGATCCGCCCGCTCCCGGAGGACCACGCGACCGCCCTCCGAGACCCGGAGTCGAAGACCGAGGTAGTCGTAGGCGAAGACTTCCCCCCGGGCCTGCCGGCCGGGAGCGAGGATCTCCCACGCCAGCACCTTGCCTCCGGACGCGACGTCGATCGACAAGTCCTCGAGGAACCTCGAGCCGCCGAACGGGATCACCGGTTCCGGAACGTATTCCAGGATCGCGCCCTTCTCCACCGCGAGTCTCGTTCTGGACTCGGCGTGATGGCGATCCATGCGGTGGATCTTCGTGGACGACGGCGTCGTCACGATCGCGTGGGCGCCCGGCTCGACCCGGATATCCGCCTCGAGCACGTCGCCCTGCAGGACGCCCCCCGTGGGGTTCAGGACATACACGACGCCTTCCTCGGGAACCCCTCCCGGAACGAGGTGGAGGACGCGGTGCAGCTGGGTGGAATAGTTCTCCCGGAGAGCGCAGCGGCCCGAGGCGTCCAGGCCCACCACCAGCCGGAGCGAGCCGGTCATTCCGCTCATGCCGGCTTCAGGTCCTCGAAGAGCACGGCCTTTTGGATCCACTTCACGATGTCGTCCACCCCCTGCCCTGTCTTCAGGTTGGTGAAGAGGTAGGGTCGGTCACCGCGCTGCTTCTTCGTGTCCCGGTCCATGACGGCCAGATCCGCTCCGACATAGGGCGCCAGGTCGATCTTGTTGATCAGCAGGAGATCCGATTTGCAGATCCCCGGGCCGCCCTTGCGCGGGATCTTGTCGCCCTCCGCGACGTCGATGACGTAGATCACCGCGTCGACCAGCTCCGGACTGTACGTCGCGGCGAGGTTGTCCCCTCCGCTCTCGATCAGCAAGAGATCGAGCGTGGGGAACTTCTTCGTCAGCGCTTCGAGGGCCTCGAGATTCATCGAGCAGTCCTCCCGGATCGCCGTGTGCGGGCAGCCGCCGGTCTCGACCCCGACGATGCGCTCGGGCGGGAGGGCCCCCTTCCGGATCAGGAACTCCGCGTCTTCCCGGCAATAGATGTCGTTCGTGACCGCCGCGATCTCGTATCGGTCGCGCAGTCGGCGGCAGAGCTGCTCCATGAGCGCCGTCTTGCCCGATCCGACCGGGCCGCCGACGCCAATCCGAGGAACGGACATCCATCCTCCTTTCATGAGATGAACAGCCGCGTCCGCGCATGCTCGTGCCGCATCGCCGCGATGTCGTAGAGCGGCGTGAACGCGCCGAGATCCTCGAGCGCCATCCGGTCCGCGGACTCGACGAGGGCCGGCATGGCCTGGCCCAGCCGCCCGAGGAAGGACTGGGCCCGCGTCTGACCGAGCGGGAGCAGCTTCATCGCCGACGCCACCAGCCCGGCCGCCGTCCCGTAGGCGAAGGCGAGCAGGGCGTCCTCGCGCCGGATCCCCTCGAGCGCCGCATGGAGGCCGGTCACCACCGACTGCTGCCCGGGACTGCGGTCCGACTCCACCAGGGTCCGATACGCGTCCGGGGCGGACACCACCTTCAGTCGGCGCCTCCCGAGCGAGCGCCCCGCCTCCCGCGTCTCCCGCGGCGCCTTCAAGCTGTCGACCCAGGCGTCGATCTCGACCAGCCGGTCGACGTCGCCCGCGGCGCGATGGGCCAGCCCGCAGGCGGGCAGGTCGATGCGGGCGAACGAGGCGGTCAAGAGCTCCTCAATGCCCCGTTCGGCGTCGTCCGCCGTCGTCAGGAGACCCGCCTCGGTCAGCCCCTCGAGGCCGCCGGAGTGCGAGAACGCCCCGGTCGGAAACAGGGAGTCCGTCGTCTGAAGCAGGCGCCAGAGGGGCGGCACCATCAGTGGGAGTGCCCCTGGTTCTGGGCGGGCACGAATTTGCCGCTCACCCGCTCGCAGGGCACCTGGTGCCGCTCGGCCAGGGCTTCGATCGCCTTGTCGTAGAGGACGGCGATCCCGTGGGAGTCGATCATCGCCGCCCGATGCAGGTTCCCCACCTGGTAGCCCACCCAGCCGAATTCCTCGGGCGTGCGGGGATGGAGGCGGAGCAGGTCCTCTTCCGCTTGTCGGACGACGATCGCGAGGGCATCGTCGACATGCAGGACGTCGCCGTCCCTCAGCGTGACGCCGTGCGGCAGCGAGATTCCCACCTCGCGTCCCGCGTCGGTCTTGAGGCGCTGCCGGTGCTTGGCGAGCTCGCCGCTGGCCAGAACGAGGTATTCGATCCGGCGTCCGCCGGCGGACACCGGCGACGACGGATGCAGGACCTTGTCGAGGATCATGGCGGCGTCAAAAGAGGAAATACCGCTGCGCCATGGGGAGGACCTTGGCGGGCTCGCAGCGGAGTTCCTCGCCGTCGGCCTTGACGACGTAGGTCTCCGGGTCCACCTCGAGTCGGGGCGTCGCGTCGTTGAGGACCATGTCCTTCTTGCCCAGCTTGCGGCAGCCCCGGACGGGCTCGATTCGTTTCTGGAGTCCCAGCTTCTCGGCGACGCGGCCCCTGACCGCCGACTTCGACACGAAGGTGATCGACGATCCCAGCGGGGCGCGCCCGAAGGCTCCGAACATCGGCCGGTAGATCACCGGCTGGGGCGTCGGAATCGACGCGTTCGGGTCGCCCATCGCGGCCCACGCGATGAAGCCGCCTTTCAGGACCAGCTCCGGCTTGACGCCGAAGAAGGCCGGTTTCCAGACGACGAGATCCGCGAACTTCCCCTTCTCCACCGAGCCCACGAGGTGCCCGATACCGTGGGTGATCGCAGGATTGAGGGTCACCTTCGCCATGAAGCGGCGGACGCGCAGGTTGTCGTTCGACCCCTTCTCGCCGGGAAGGCGGCCGCGCTGGCGCTTCATCTTGTCGGCCGTCTGGAACGTGCGGATGACGACCTCGCCGATGCGGCCCATCGCCTGGGAGTCGGAGCTCATCATGCTGATCGCCCCCAGGTCATGCAGGATGTCTTCGGCCGCGATGGTTTCCGCCCGAATGCGCGACTCGGCGAACGCCAGATCCTCCGGAATCTTCGGATCCAGATGATGGCAGACCATGAGCATGTCCAGGTGTTCGTCGATCGTGTTCACGGTGAAGGGGCGGGTCGGATTCGTGGACGAGGGCAGCACGTTCTTCTCGCCGCAGACGCGGATGATGTCGGGCGCGTGACCGCCGCCGGCGCCTTCCGTGTGGTACGTGTGAATCGTCCGACCCCCGATCGCCTTGAGGGAGTCCTCGACGAAGCCGGCCTCGTTCAGCGTGTCCGTGTGGATCGTCACCTGGACGTCGGCCGCCTCCGCGGCCCGAAGGCAGGTATCGATCGCCATCGGGGTCGTCCCCCAATCCTCGTGGAGCTTGAGCCCGACCGCGCCCGCGTCAATCTGCTCCTTGAGGGGAGGAACCGACGACGAGTTGCCCTTGCCCGTGAACCCAAAGTTCATCGGAAAGGCCTCGGCCGCCTCGAGCATCCGGTGGAGGTTCCAGGCGCCCGGAGAGCAGGTCGTCGCATCTGTGCCGGTCGCCGGGCCGGTGCCGCCGCCGATCAGCGTCGTGATGCCGGCGGAGATCGCCTCGTGAACGAGCTGCGGGCAGATGAAATGGACATGGGTGTCGATGGCGCCCGCGGTGACGAGGCAGCCTTCGCCGGCGATCACTTCGGTGGACGCGCCGACGACGAGGCGGGGATCCACCCCCTTCATGATGTCCGGATTCCCGGCCTTTCCGATCCCGACAATGACGCCGTCGCGGATCCCGATGTCGGCCTTGACGATGCCCCGGGCGTCGACGATCAGCGCGTTGGTGATGACCAGATCGAGGGCGCCCTTCGCGCGGGTCGCGCGAGCCGACTGCCCCATGCCGTCGCGGATGACTTTTCCTCCGCCGAAGACGATTTCGTCCCCGCGGCCTCCGGCTTCGGCGATCAGGTCGCGCTCCACCTCGATGAACAGGTCGGTGTCGGCGAGGCGGACCTGGTCCCCCACCGTGGGACCATACAGGTCGGCGTACTGGCGTCGCGAGAGGGGCAATGTCATCCCCGCACCTTGCCCTGGGTGAGCCCGTTGAGTCCGTACACCTCGCGGGTGCCGGCGAGGGCCACGAGGATCACGTCCTTGGTCACGCCGGGCTCGAAGCGGACCGCGGTGCCGGCGGGCACGTTGAGGCGCATGCCCTTCGCCGCCTTGCGGTTGAAGGTCAGGGCCGCGTTGACCTCGAAGAAGTGAAAGTGCGAGCCGACCTGGATGGGTCGGTCTCCGGTGTTCGCCACGGTCACCGCCACCGTCCGGCGCCCCTCGTTGGCCACCAGGTCCCCTTGTCCCAGGACATATTCTCCGGGGATCATCGGATGGGCCGGTGGACGGTGACCAGTTTCGTCCCGTCGGGGAACGTCGCCTCGATCTGCACGTCGTGGATCATTTCCGGAACGCCCTCCATGACGTCCTCCCGGGTGAGCAGCCTCGCCCCGGCCTCCATGAGTTCGGCGACCGTGCGGCCGTCGCGGGCGCCTTCGAGCAGCTCGGAGGCGATGAGGGCGACGGCTTCGGGATGGTTGAGCTTGAGGCCGCGGGCCCGCCGCTTTCGTGCGAGTTCGCCCGCCGTGTACAGCATGAGTTTTTCCTGTTCCCGCGGTGTCAGGTGCATCGTTCTCTCGTTCCTCCCCACCGCCCACGACGGCCGCGGTCCGGGTCGCCGTCAGACGGCCAGGTGGCGCTTGATGACCTCGGGCGTCAGCTCGGCGATGGGGCCCCGCTTCACGATCTCGCCCTTCTCCATCACCGCGAAAGCATCCGCCAGACGCTGGGCGAAGTCAAGATATTGCTCCACCAGCAGGATGCCGACCGTTCCCCGTTCGCGGAGGCGGCGGATCGCGCGCTCGATCTCCTGGATGATCGACGGCTGGATCCCCTCCGTCGGCTCGTCCAGCAGCAGCATGGTGGGCCTGGAGACCAGGGCGCGGCCGATCGCCAGCTGCTGCTGCTGGCCGCCGGACAGGTCGCCCCCCTTCCGTTTCAGCATCTGTTTCAACACCGGGAAAAGCTCGAAGATCTCCTCGGGGATCGACCGGTCGCCGTTCCGGCACCCATCCAGGCCGATCAGCAGGTTTTCGTAGACGGACAGCTGGCCGAAGATCTCGCGGCCCTGCGGGGCGTACCCCACCCCCAGCCGCGCGCGGCGGAAGGGAGGGATCTTGGAGACGTCCTTTTCTCCCAAGACCACCCGGCCCGAGCGCGCCGGCAGGAGCCCCGTGATCGTCTTGAGCAGCGTCGTTTTCCCGACCCCGTTGCGCCCCATCAGACAGATGACCTGCCCGGGACGGACCTCCATGTCGACATCCCGGAGGATGTGGCTCTCGCCATAGTAGACGTTCAGCTTCTCGACTTTAAGCATGGCCTTTGGCCGAGTCCCGGCCAAGATACACCTCGATCACCCGCGGGTCATTCTGCACCTTGTCCATCGACCCTTCGCAAAGGATGCTGCCTTCGTGGAGGACCGTGACCTTGGAGTTCAGGCCGCGCACGAATTCCATGTCGTGCTCGACCACCATCACGGAGCGGTCCTTCGCGATCGAGCGGATCAAGTCGCCTGTTTTCGCGGTTTCCTCGTCCGACATTCCCGCGACCGGCTCGTCCAGGAGCAGGAGCTTCGGATCCTGCATGATGAGCATCCCGATCTCGAGCCACTGCTTCTGCCCGTGCGAGAGGAGTCCGGCCTTCCATCCCGCCCGGTCCCGGAGGCCGACGCGCTCCAGGGTCGCGTCGATCTTCTCACGGTCCTGCGCGTCCAGCTTCGAGAACAGCGTCGACCAGACGCTGCGACGGCCTTTCAGCGAGAGCTCCAGGTTTTCCCGCACCGTATGCTTTTCGAACGTGGTCGGAGTCTGGAACTTCCGGCCGATCCCCAGGTTCGATATCTCGTAGTCCCGGAGCATCGACAGGTCGGTGTCGTGGGCGAAAATGACGCGGCCGTGCGTCGGCTTCACCTTTCCGGAAATGACGTCGATCAGGGTCGTCTTCCCCGCCCCGTTGGGCCCGATCACCACGCGAAGCTCCCCGACCTCGACATAGAAGGTCAGGTTGTTCATGGCCTTGAAGCCGTCGAAGCTCACCGTGCAGCTCTCGAGCTGGATGATGGATTCGTGCGGCGTCAGCTTTTCGACTTCGTCCACCGGCCGGGTCATGCGCCCAGCTCCTTCTCCTTCGCGGCCGGGACGGGCTCCAGGATCCTCGGCTCCTCGGGAGCCCGCGGGGCGAACCGGACCCAGGCCGCCATCAATCGGCGGGGCAGCGAGACGAGGCCGTCCGGGAGCAGCATCACGACGCCGACGAAGACCGAGCCCAGGACATAGAGCCAGGAGGCGGGATACTTGTTGGTCAGCCAGCTCTTCAGGCCGTTGACGACCAGCGAGCCGAGGATGGCGCCGACCAGGGTCCCCCGGCCGCCGACGGCGACCCAGATCGCCACCTCGATCGACTCGGCCGGATCCAGGCGGCTGGGATTGATGATCCCGACCTGCGGGACATAGAGCGCGCCGGCGATGCCGGCAATCCCGGCCGCCACCACGAACACGAAGAGCTTGAAGCCCAAGGGGGAGTACCCCGAGAAGCGCACGCGGTTCTCGCCGTCGCGGATCGCCTCCAGGACGCGTCCGAGCTTCGATCGGGTGATCCAGCGGCACGCGACGTACGACAGGAGGAGGACGATGCCGCTCAGGACGTAGAGCCCGCGCATCGTGCTCATCTCCTTCAGGCGGTAGCCGGCGACGGTTTTGTAGTCGGTCAGCCCGTTGTTGCCGCCGAGGCCCAGCTCGTTCAGGAAGAAGAGGAGCATGAGGGCGTACGTGAGCGCCTGGGTGATGATCGACAGATAGACGCCGCGGATCCGGCTGCGGAAGGCGAGAAAGCCGAAGAGCGCGGCGAAGGAGGTCGGCACCGCCACGGAGGCGACGGTCGCGAAGCCGAAGTTCCGGAACGGCGGCCAGTACCAGGGGAGCTTGGGCCAGTTCAGGAAGACCATGAAGTCCGGAAGCTCGTTGTGGTACTGGCCTTCCAGGCCGATGTGCAGCATCAGGTACATGCCCATGCAGTAGCCGCCCAGGGCGAAAAAGACCCCCTGTCCCAGGCTGAGGATGCCGGTGTAGCCCCAGAGCAGGTCCATCCCCAGGGCGAGGATCGCGTAGGTGAGGTACTTCCCGAACAGCGTGACCTGGAAATCGCTCAGGTAGAACCAGGAACTGGGCTTCACCGCGGAGTTGAGCAGCGGCACGACGGCGATGACGAGGACCGACAGGCACGCGATGAACGCCCACTGCTGCGGCGAGTGAAGCCGGCGCCACAGGGGCAGCATCGAAGCATCAGGCGTCTGCATGGCGACCCTTGATCGCGAAGAGACCCGAGGGTTTCTTCTGGAGGAACAGGATCAGGAGGACGAGGACCGCCACCTTGGACAGGATGGGGCCCCACTTCGGGAGAGCGCTGCCGATCAGCGATTCGAGGATCTTGTTCACTCCGCCGATGCCGAACGCCGCCACCACCGTTCCCAGCAGCTTCCCGACGCCGCCCAGAACCACGACCATGAAGGCATCGACGATGTAGGTCTGTCCCAGTCCCGGCCCGACGGTGCCGAGCTGGCTGAGCGCGCAGCCCGCCATGCCCGCCACGCCGGCGCCCAGGGCGAAGGTCAGGGCGTCCACGCGCCCCGTGGCGACGCCGAGGCAGGCGCTCATCGACCGGTTCTGCACGACGGCGCGGATTCGCAGTCCGATCGAGGAGCGGTACAGGAGAAGGTAGATCCCCAGGAGGCAGAGGAAGCTGAACACGAAAATGAAGATGCGGTTGTAGGACAGCGTCAGACCGGTCATGATCTGCAGGCCGCCGCTCAGGTAGGAGGGGCTCTTGATGTCGACGTTCGCCGCTCCGTAGAAGGTGCGGACGAGCTGCTGGAGCATCAGGCTGATGCCCCAGGTGGCAAGCATGCTCTCCAGAGGCCGGCCGTAGAGGCGCTGCAGGAGCGTCCGCTCGATCAGCATGCCCATCGACGCCGAGGCGAGAAACGACACCGGGATCGCCACGACGAAGTACCAGTCGTAGTGGCCCGGCAGCACCGCCTGGAACAGGTTCTGCACCGAGTAGGCGGCGTAGGCGCCGATCATCAGCATCTCGCCGTGGGCCATGTTGATGACGCCCATGACGCCAAAGGTGATCGCCAGACCCAGCGCGATCATCATCAGGACCGAGCTCAGGCTGAGCACCTCGAACGTGGTGCTGACGGTCTGGGTCAGCGCCTCATGAGACTCGATGTTCTGGATCGCCGCCTTCGCCGCGTCGATGACCGTCTTGTTCGACTCCGGAACCTTCCCGTCGGGCCCCGGGGTGACCATCGATTTGAGCTGCGGGACGGCGTTGGCCCCCTTGATGTCGCCCAGATGGATCGCCGCCTCCCGTCGGACCGAGGAATCGGGGTCGACAAGGCGGATCATCTGGATCGCCTCGTCCATGGCGAGACGGACCCAGCGGTCCTTCTCCTGCGCCATCGCGGCCTCTAGCAGGGGGATGGATTCGGGAGCGCGGTCCTCCCCCATGCGACCGGCCGCGGACTTCCGGGCATCGGGGTCGGGGCTGGCCAGACTGAGGGAGCTCAGCACGGGCGCGATTTTCTGCTTGAGCGCGTTGGTCGCGACCACGCGCTTCAGCGTCGAGACATCGGTCAACGTCGGCTTCCCGTCGGGGCCCACCACGATCCGGCCGCTGATGGCCTCCGTGAGCGGGGTCAGCTCGCTTCCATCCTTGAGAAAGACCTTCTTCTCCTTTTCGGTGGGCACGATGACCAGGAGCCCGTCCATCAGGAACAGGGTTCCCTGTCGGAGGGCGGTCAGGGGAATCAGCGCGCGGGGATCGCGGAGACGTCCCAGGGTCTCGATCGCGGCTTCCTGGACCTTGCGGTCCCGCGAGGCGAGATCCGTGATCGTCTTCGAAAAGTCGTCGGCGGCGGGAGCAGCAGGCGGAGTCTGAGCCGACAACCAGACGGCGAAGAGACACTGCGCTAGGTGTCTCATGGCTCTGAGCCCAGCTTTCTTCTAGGAGGAGAGCCCCCGGGGCAGGTCTGCCCCGGGGGCCGGAATCGGGTTTATGTCCTCACTGGAGAAACATCTACGGATGCGCCGGGACGTCGAACTTCGGCTTGGTTTCGTTGCCCGTGATGTTGGGCCACGTCCAGTCGGAGATCTTCTCCTTCGAGTCCTTGACGAACTTGCTCCAGGGCTCCGCGCGGACCAAGCCCTTGGTGCGCCACACTTCCTGGAACTGGCCGTCGGCGAGGATCTCGCCGATGATGACCGGCTTCTTCAGGTGATGGTTCTTCTCGTCCATCTGCACCCAGCCGCCGGGCGCGTGGAAATACTGGCCCGCGATGGCCTGACGGACGGCGTCCACGTTCGTGGTGCCCGCCTGCTCGACCGCCTGCCTCCAGATGTTCACGCCGATGTACGCGGCCTCCATCGGGTCGTCGGTGACGCGCTTGGCGCCGCCGGGAAGGTTGTTCTTCTCGCAGTACGACTTGAAGGCCTTGACGAACGTCTTGTTCTGCGGAGCGTCGATCGATTGGAAGTAGTTCCACGCGGCCAGATGGCCGACGAGGGACGACGTGTCCATGCCGCGGAGTTCGTCCTCGGCGACCGAGAACGCGACGACCGGACACTTCTCCGACGTCAGTCCCTGGTTGGCGAACTCCTTGTAGAACGGCACGTTCGAGTCGCCGTTGATCGTGGAGACGACGGCCGCGCCGCCGCCCGCCGCGAACGCCTTGATCTTGCGGACGATCGTCTGGTAGTCCTGGTGACCGAACGGCGTGTACTCCTCCTCGATGCTCGACTCGGGGATGCCGTTGGCGATCAGCTGCTGGCGCAGGATCTTGTTGGTCGTGCGGGGATAAACGTAGTCCGTGCCCAGCAGATAGAACTTCTTCTTCGAGCCGCCGTCCTTGGAGAGCAGGTAGTCGACCGCGGGACCGGCCTGCTGGTTGACGGCCGCGCCCGTGTAGAACACGGAGCGCGAGCACTCCTCGCCTTCATACTGCACGGGGTAGAACAGGATGCCGTTCTCCTTCTCGAAGACCGGCAGCACCGACTTCCGGCTCACGGACGTCCAGCAGCCGAAGACGACGCTGACCTTGTCCTGGACCAGCAGCTGTTTCGCCTTCTCGGCGAAGAGCGGCCAGTTCGAGGCCGGATCCACGATCACCGCTTCGACCTTGCGGCCGAGGACGCCTCCCTGGGCGTTGATCTCGTCGATCGCCATGAGCGTCACGTCGCGCAGCGACACTTCGCTGATCGCCATCGTGCCGCTAAGCGAATGCAGGATGCCGACCTTGATCGGCTCCTTGTCCTGCTCCCCTGCCAGGCCCGTCCGGGCGAGCAGGGCGACCAGGGCGAGGGCCCCAATACCCTTGATCACCTTCATGAGTCTTCCTCCTCAGTTAAATCCTTCACGAGCAAAAAAGTCGGGTTAGAACTGGAACTGCGTGCCCACGACGTACTCCCCGAACTGAGCCTTGTTGCCGGCGTCGATGTGGGTGTACACGAACGAAATCCGCGCGTTGTGGCCCATCATGACGTAGTTCACGCCGAAGTCGTAGTGCGCGATGTCGCCGGCGACCGGGTTGTTCGCGCTGCTGGGGCTGTGGTCAAAGCCCTGGTACCGGAAGATCGGCTGGAACTGCCCCCAGCCGAGGTGGCCCGGAATGAGGTAGGCCACCGAGAAGAGAAAGCCGGTGCCGGCGCCCACGTCGAAGGGCCCGGCGGGTCCGCCGCCCGTGGGAGGCGCCGCAATGCCGTGGCGGCCGAAGTAGTAGTAGGCCATCTCGACGGTGGCCGTGCCGTCCATGAGGACGGCCATCTTCTGCTCCCAGAGGAAGTCCACCGCGACGTTGCCGAAGCTGGTGGCCCCGCCGCCCGGCTCGACGGTGGCGCCGCCCTGGTAGTTCGCCACCAGGCCGATCGCCAGGATATTCTTGTCGCCGTAGTACGTGCTCTGGAGGTAGTAGCCGGGTTCCGGATCGAAGAAGTTGTACTGCACGCGGGCGGCATACAGCAGGCGGTCGCCGTTGGGGAAGGCGACGCTGGGAGCGCCGTGGTCGGCGCCTTCATAGACCCCCACCCAGTACTTGAAATTGCTCACGTCCCCCCAGAAGGTGATGCCGTCATCCCGGTCCCCGAGCTTCCCGGCGGCGTTGAAGCCGTCGGAGAGGAACGGGAAGTCCCAGCTGGACAGGTAGTAGGGTCCGTCCGAGTTCGAGCGGTCCGTGGCGGGCAGCATCCGGCCCATGAAGATGTTGAAGGAGTCGGCCACCTTCATCTGGCAGATGGCGTCCAGGACCGAGGCCCCGGCCGCGGTGAATTCCGCGTTCAGCGTCACCGAGAAGATGTCGTTGATCTTTCCCCCGGTGTACAGGCGGCCGCTGTCCAGCGTGAAATTGCTCGTATACTTCTTGGTGGTGCCGAAGGGGATTTCTTCCATCGCCCGGTATTCCGTCCGGACGCCGCCGCCGACGTGGACCTTGTCGAACCACTTCTCCTCGACGGGCTCCGAGACGACCGCCGCCCCGTCCGGGGACTGCTGATCGCGCAGCTGCTTGTCCTTCTCCAAGGCTTCCAGACGGCGCTTCAGGTCCTGAATCTCCTCATCCTTGGAGGTGTCTTGCGCGAGCCCGGCTCGCGCGGAAAGCGCCAGGACGACGACGGACAGCACAACCCCACTCCACCCTTTTTTGTGCATGTTCTCTCCCAAAGCAAAAGAGGTAACCCACTTGCCCCAAGCGGGAGAGACAGCAAGGCGTGTGCCAGCGAGGCTCCTAGGGAATGAGAGGCGGGCGGCGGGGAGACCCTGAGAAATGGGTACGCCCAGGTAGGAAATGGGCCAATTCGCTACTACGTGGGATGTTTTCCTACACCGCTAGCTCTTGATGTAGTCCTCTCCGAACTGGATCATGCGCTTCGCAAGATCGCTGCACGCTTCCTCTTGGGAACTGGCGCGGTCCACCATCTTGCGATGCATGTCCCCGACCATCTCGGCATTGATTGCCGACAGCTCCTGGATCGCCGCGGACGTATGCGCGAGGATGCCGTCGATCAGCGACCGCTTGACGATGACGGTCTCGGGCCCCTCGCCCTTCATGACGCCCTTGTCCTTGTGGGTGAGGATCGGCTCCCCGTTGCCGTAGCGGGTGTACAGCTCCTCCATCAGGTGATCCACCGGGGCGATGTGCTTCTTCTGCACCGAGCGGAGTTGCTCCACGGCCGGCCGATACGGCTCCACCTGGGACTTTAGCGTGTCGAAGCGGCGGCGGACATCGTCCCCACGGGACCCCGGCACGCCGTCCAGGAAGTCCTTCGCCAGATCCAGCGCCTCGATGGCACGATAGAAGTCCTTCAACGCAAAATCGGTTTGAACGCGGACGATCAGCTCCTCCGCGATGCTCCCGCGCGGAGCGTCGTCCAGGGAGAATCCTTTGGCCGCATAAAGCTGGGTGATTTCTTCGACGAGCTTCGACATCGGCCAGCGCTTCTTCGGATCCTTCTCGCGAGCCCCTTCGATCAAGGCCTCGAACCGGGGGGAGATCTCCGGCCTCGAATGATGCACCCGGGCGGGATGGGGACTGTCGGAGACCAGCTGCTCGCGGAGCAGGTCGGGGCTCGACGCCTCGTACGGCAGCTTGCCGGTGGCGAGCACGTAAAGCGTCGCGCCGAACTGGTAGGCATCGGTCGCCGGGGTCGGTTTCCCGTCCGTCACGAGTTCGGGGGCCCAGTAGGGAAGCGCCCCGGCCCCTCCCGCCCCGCCGCCCCCGAACCCGGCGAGTTTCACGACTCCCTTGGCCTTCGCGTTCGGGGACTCTTCGATCAGGATGTTCGCGGGGTGGAGCTCGCCGTGGACCACGCCGTGCTGGTGGGCGTGGTGGAGGGCGTGCGCGAGCTGATAGGCGATGTGGGCGACCGCCGGCAAGGGCAGCGGCCCCTGCTTGTTCTCCCCCCGACGGCGCCAGATGCGGTCCAGCGTCTTTCCCTGAACGTGCTCCAGGAGGATGCACGGGCCCAGATGGGGATCGTCCACCCGCGCGTAGCGGCGGACGATGTTGCGATGATTGAGCTGGCGCAGCGCGCGATCCTCGCCGATCAGGCGTTCCGTGTCCTTGCTCTCGATGCCCTGATGGGCCGGCGCCCGGACCGCGAGTCCCGCGTTCTCCAGCAGCCGGCCGTCGATGACCCGCAGGTACCGCTCGCGGTTTTTCACGTTCGCGCCCGCCTTGTACTCCTTCCACAGGGCGTCCGCGCGCGCCCGGATCGCCGCGATCACCGGCTCATCGGTGATGGGCCCCTTCCCGATCGTGAACTTGTAGTCGATCTGGAAGAAGTTCGGATCGCTCTCGCCGGAAATCATCATCTCCCCGATCAGGGCGGGGAGGTTGCTCAGCTTTGCCTGGAAGATGTGGGCCGGACCGGCCGCGCCCAGGTAGCCGTCCAGGACGGCGACCTCGCGGAAGATCGTATAGGGCAGCTGGATCTTGCGGCCGGACGTTCTGCTCATGACTTAGGTGACTATTATATAGGCTTTTCGGCCGGGAGGGCGGGTCGACTGCAGTGTCCTTTGGCGGAGGAGCGCGGAGGGGCTACTTCTTCTTGGGGCGGGTAAACCACTTGCGCATGAATTCGATCTTCTTGCGCTGGGCGTCCCCGAGGTTCAGGAACTGAAGGCCGCAGCGGTAGCCGCCCCCGGCCGTCGCCGGGTCCGGCCGGCACCAGCGGACCGCGGCCAGGGCGTCGAGCGAGTCCGACAGCGCGTTCAGGTGCAGGGTGAACTGGATCAGGCTTCCGGCCTCGAGGGACTCCGAAATCTCCAGCTGCACCCCGGTCTGGCTGATATCGAGCACCTGGCGTCCGACGTTCTTCTTGAGCCCCTGGGACGCCAGCGCGCCCTGCCGGTAGACGGTGATCACGTAGTCGTGAAGCGCGAATCGGACGGCGCTCCGTTTTTCCTGGGGGGCCAGGACGATGTCGTCGGATTCGGGGGCCGCCGGAGCCGCCGGCGTCTTGACCCCGGTGGCGGCCGTGCCGGTGAAGGATTCCCGGGTGCCCACGGGCGTATAATGCTCGCTGAACTGGACCCCGAGGACCACTCCCGAGGTGGCGGAGGTGGACCAGCGGACCTCCCCGCGGGCGCGGAAGGATTCTCCCGAACTGCGGTCGCGCAATTCCAGGGTCACCGTTTCGCCGCGGCCGACGGGCTCGCTCACCCGGAGCCGGGCGCCGCCGGGAGAAATGTCGACGATCTCCGACCCGATATTGCGGCGAAACTGCGGGGTGACGCTCGGGGAGGCGCGGTAGCAGAACATCTCCACGTTGTTCAGGCGTCGGCGCGGGAACGCGCGGCGGGTTTCCGGAGTCGGGGTCATAACCATGAAAGGTAGTTCTCCCGGGGAGGATTGTCAAGAGCCGCCGGGCCCATAATGGGCCCGGTCATGGGTGCCCTCCCCCTACCTAACGCTACGAAGGCGGACCCATATCCGGATTCTTTTTCGAACTTTTTTCCCGCCCGGAGCCCGGCCGGCCGCCTCATTTCCCCGCCTCATTTCTCTCGCCTTCGGGCGGCCCGTATGTATAATGCCCCGACTTATGGACTTGCTTTTCTTTCTCCAGGACGCGGCCGGCTCGGCCGCCAGCGCGGCCCCTCAGGGCCAACCCTCGGGTCCCGGCGAACTGCTCCGGATGCTGCCCATGCTGGGCATGATCCTGATCGTGATGTACTTCCTCATGATCCGGCCGCAGAGCAAGGTTCGCAAGGAGCGCGACCTGATGATCGCCGCCCTCAAGAAGAACGACCACGTGGTCACGGCCGGCGGCATCTACGGAGTGATCAAGCAAGTCAAGCCGGACGACCCCGATCTCACCTTATGCATCGACGAGAAGAACGACGTCTGCATCCGGGTGAGCAAGGAGTCGATCGCGAAGCTGGAAGGCGACACCAAGGCGGCGCCCAAGGCCGAGCCCCAGGAAAAAAAGAGCTAGCCCGGAACGCAGGCACCCCTTCCCCCCGCCGGGCGGACCAGGACGGTTGACAGGGATTCGATTTCAGGACTTGATATGGGCCAGGACACGCGCACCCGCTTCATCGCCATCGTCGTCTTGACGGTGGTCGCCGCCTACATCGTGGCGCCGATCCCCCGCAAGCCGGAGATCGTCAAGGACGCCAAGATCAATCTCGGCATCGACCTGGCCGGCGGCGCCGAGCTGCGGTACAAGGTGCTCTTCGAACCCGGCTTCACCGGCAACCGCGAGGCCGCCACCAAGATCGCGACCGACGTCATCCGCCGCCGGGTCGAGGCCAAGCAGCTCAAGGAACCCAAGATCAACTCCCGCGGCGACGACGAGATCATCATCCAGCTCGCCGGCGTCGACGCCGACGGCCTGCGCGACTACAAACGGCTGATCGAGACGTCGGGCAAGCTGGAGCTGCACGCCGCCGCCCCCCGCGCCCTCCAGGAGCAGTTCAACAAGGACCACATCGCCCCCGAGGGCTACATGGTCGTGGACAACGCCGAGCGCGCCCGCGGCGGCGAATACGAGGCTTACGGGGCGCAGATCCTGGTCCAGAAGAACCCGGTGATCGAAGGCCGCCATATCGAGGACGCCGAGGCCCGGCAGGAAATGGTGCCCGGAGGAGCCCGCTGGGTCACCTCCTTCACCCTCAACACCGAAGGCGCCAAGATGTTCGACGACGCCGCGGCGCGCCTCTACGACCAGCGCCCCGCCGGCCTGATCGTCATCATGCTCGACGGCAAGGTCAAGTCCGCGCCGGCCGTCCAGTCCCCCTCGTTCCACGGTCACGGCCAGATCTCGGGGGCCAAGGACCAGACCGATGCGAAGGAGCTCGCGATCATCCTGAAGAGCGGCAGCCTCCCCGCCCCCATCGGCTCCCTCGAAGGCGGTCCCGGCAAGCCCGAGTCCGAGACCTTCGTCGGACCCACTCTCGGCGAGGACGCCATCCGGCGCGGCCTCATGGCGAGCGGCCTCACGATCATCGCGGTCTCTCTCTTCATGATCATCTATTACCGTACGTCGGGGTTCATCTCGGTCATCGCGATGATCCTGAACCTCGT